>Ga0116204_1000124_pt1 | contig 37590 bp, 37 predicted proteins | sample LakKivwa52mmetaG_FD_94481 | JGI IMG/M metagenome (GOLD analysis project Ga0116204, IMG submission 94481) | Anoxic lake water microbial communities from Lake Kivu, Rwanda to study Microbial Dark Matter (Phase II) - Lake Kivu water 52m metaG | ecosystem: Environmental > Aquatic > Freshwater > Lake... | reverse complement strand
TGCTTTGCGGGTGTTCCAGCCTGAGCGTCTTAAGCCAGCGGAAGTGCAGGCTGAGATCGCCGCCACAGATGCAGACGTCATGATTGTTGCAGCTTACGGTTTAATCATCCCAACCGCAGTTTTGCAAATGCCAAAGTTGGGATGCTATAACATACATGCTTCACTATTGCCGCGCTGGCGTGGTGCTGCCCCCATTCATCGCTCTATTCTGGCTGGGGATAGTGAAACTGGTGTGACCATCATGGAAGTGGTACCAGCGCTGGATGCCGGTAATATGGTGATTAAGGGTGTGCTGCCAATTAAGGATACGGACACTACGCAAAGCTTGCATGACGCCTTGTCTAACATGGGTGCTACGCTGATGGTACAAGCGATGCAGCAACTGGCGATGAGTGGCACGCTTCCCAGCACGCCTCAAGATGAACATCTAGTGACTTATGCACACAAGCTGGAAAAATCAGAAGCTTCGATTGACTGGCGTCAGTCGGCGCAGCAAATTTCTCGCCAGGTGCGTGCATTTAATCCGTTTCCGGTGGCGCAGACCACTCTAAAAGGTGACATCTGTCGTATCTGGATGGCAACGGTGGATGCATCTGCAACCAGCAAAGCTGATCCTGGTGTTGTCATTGGCTTGCAGGATGGTATACAGGTGAGCTGCGGTGAGGGCGTGCTCAATATCCTTGAGTTGCAAGCTCCGGGAGGCAAACGTTTGACTGCGCAGGCTTTCTTGCAGGGACACCATTTAAAGCTGGGAGATTGCTTTGGTGTCGATTAATGGTGTTTGATTAAACTGCTGTTGCGAATCTCTTGAATTTTCACATTCCAACATCATCTAATGATGTGATTGAACACATTAGCTCTATCGTAAATTCATTATCAGATTCAGGAACTCATCATGTTTGGGAATTGGCTTAAAACAACCATATTAATGGCGGCGATTGTGGCCTTGTTTGGTGTTGTAGGTGCAGCTTTAGGTGGCGCTAATGGTATGTTAATAGCGTTGCTGTTTGCTGCAGGTATGAATTTTTATGCTTATTGGTTTTCTGATAAAGCCGTGCTGAAAATGTATGGCGCGCAGGAAGTGACAGCAGATAATGCACAGTTCCGTCATTATTATCAGATGGTGAAGTCACTGGCTGAAAATGCTCAGCTGCCGATGCCAAAAGTTTATGTCATTAATGAATCGCAACCCAATGCCTTTGCTACCGGCCGCAACCCCGAAAACGCTGCAGTGGCTGCTACTGTCGGCATCATGCGCATACTGAACGAACGCGAACTGCGTGGTGTGATGGCACACGAGTTAGCGCATGTTAAAAATCGCGACACCCTCATTTCCACTGTATCTGCAACGGTAGCAGGTGCAATCGCATCAATTGCGCAGTTTGGCATGCTGTTCGGTGGTGCGCGCTCTGAAGGTGGTGAGCGTGCGGTGAATCCTATTATCGGCATTCTGGTCATGCTGCTGGCGCCATTGGCAGCATCATTGATTCAAATGGCGATTTCACGCTCACGAGAGTTTGAGGCAGACCGCATGGGGGCAGAAATCAGTCGTGACCCTCAAGCTTTGGCCAGCGCGCTGGATAAAATTCATCAATATGCCCACAGAATTCCTAATGAAACTGCAGAAGCGCATCCGGAAACCGGTCAGATGATGATTATCAATCCTTTGGCCGGACGTTCATTTGATAGTTTGTTCAGCACGCACCCAAGAACTGAGGAGCGTATTTCTCGACTGTTGCAGCTTGCTAGTCTTTACTAAATAACAAACTGCCCGAGTAAGGCCGCGGGCAGTTTGTTAGTTTTAATGGATAGCTTTTAATGCATCACGATTTTGATTAATCGCGGCCTTTGCCGCTTTTGTTGCCTTTACCCTTATTGCCTTTTCCGGGGTGACCACCTTTACCACCATTTCCAGGGCCGTTATCTTCTTGCCAGCCATGCCGCTCACGATAAACGGGCACATATTCGCGTTCATACCAGCGATCCTGAACAAAATATACCGGATATCCGCAGGCTTCATAGCGTCCGCAGTAGCGCTTCCAGTTTTTATAATGACCAGGCGGCACACGCAAATATAATGGTTCATATACTACGTCTACTGCAGGGTAAACGACGATTGGTCTGCTATAAATTAATCGTGGTTGCGGATAGGGGTAATCGCCGATGTCTAGTCTGCCATAGAATCCTGGTTGGCCAATACTGATAGAAACACCGATATCTGCTGCAGTTGCAGTCGCTGAAATTGTAACCAGGGCAGCACAAGCTAAAAGTTTTTTCATGAAACTGACCGCCGTTCATTATGAAACTTCCTCCAAGTGAAAATAAAACGACTATTTATAAACAATAACGTTTATAAATAGTCGTGGGATGACAATAAACCCAAATATCAAATTACACAAGCCATACCCTATGCCGGGTGATATCAAGTAAAATCAATCTTTGTTTTCTTAGTCAGAATTTATTTTGCATATTTCTCAGCAAATTGCCGCCGATGCGGTCAATCAGGTTTTATCCGGCCGAAATTTAACGATTGCATTGCCTGCAGCGATTGCAGTATTTCCTAATGCCACGCCACAGCAGCGAGGTGCTGCGGCAGATTTAAGCTATGGCACTTTGCGGTTTTATGGTGAAGTGAATGCTTATTTGACGCGACTTCTGGAGAAACCGCTGCCGGATGATCGTATTTATTGTCTGCTGCTCGTAGCGATATATCAATTACTGCATGACAAGGCAGAGGCGTTTACTGTAGTAAATCAGGCTGTGCAGGCAGTGAGTCAGCTCAAGAGACCGAGTGCAAAACCTTGGGCTAAGGGCTTGGTGAACGCAATTTTACGTAACTTTACGCGCAGGCAAGCGCAGCTCGCGATCGATGTAAAAGCATCAGAGGTTGCCCTGTATGCTTATCCCCAATGGTGGATTAACAAACTTAAGCTGCAATATCCTGAACACTGGCAGTCGATGCTGCTGGCGGGCAACCAGCACCCGCCTATGACGCTGCGCGTGAATATTGCTAGGGTGGCGATAGAAGAGTATCTGCAGCTACTGGCGCGACAAGATATAGAGGCTAGTTATGTTGGGGGGCAGGCGGTGCGCTTGCTCAAGCCGGTGCCAGTAGAGAAAATTCCCGGGTTCAGTGACGGTATTGTGTCCGTTCAGGATTATGGTGCGCAGCTAGCGGCGCCATTGCTGGATGTGAAGACTGGCATGCGAGTATTGGATGCCTGTGCTGCACCCGGTGGAAAGACCGGCCATATCCTGGAATTGGCACAAGCTGAATTAACCGCAATGGATAATGATGCCGTGCGTTTGCAGCGCGTGCAAAGCAATCTGACCCGTTTGCAACTGAAAGCTCAACTACTCGAAGGCGATGCAGCAAAGGATGACTGGTATCAAGGTCAGCCATTTGATAGGATTCTGGCAGATGTGCCTTGCACTGCCTCTGGCATTGTAAGGCGACATGTCGATATTAAATGGCTGCGGCGCGAAGAAGATATAGTTTCGTTTACGGCACAGCAAGCTAAAATTTTGCCTAACTTGTGGAAATTGTTGGCAAAAGGCGGTAAATTGCTTTATGTAACCTGCTCAGTATTTAATGAAGAAAATCAACAACAAGTGAATAATTTTTTATCACAACATGCGGACGCCGAGCAGTTGGCTTTGCCATCACAGGTTTTTTCGCAATCAATTCAGCAGCTGCATGGGCAGCTAATCCCTTCAACCGCGCATGACGGCTTCTTTTATGCATTACTTCAAAAAAACTAGCCTGCTGCTCATGTTGTGGTTGATGCTGTTTGCCGGAGCAAGTTTGGCAAACAGCGGTACCTTGCATATCAGAAGTGCCAATTTAATTACCTATGAAAATGATGTGCTGCTGAATGCTGATGTAGAGATTAATTTTGGCGCCGAGATGGAGAAGGCCATCCTGAAGGGATTTACTTTTAATTTCCTGATCGAGTTTCAGTTGGTGCGCCCGCGCCAGTATTGGTTTAATGATGAGGTGGCGACTACCGTGCAGCAGGTGAGTCTGAGCTACCATGCGCTTTCAAGGCAATATATCGTGATGCGTAATGAGCAACAGCGCACGTTCCCTACACTGGATGCAGCGATTGAGGACTTATCGATCATTCAGGATCTTAAAGTTTTTGAGAAATCTGATATGGAAAAAGGTGAGCCTTATCTGGCCATGCTGCTGATGCGCCTAGATCATAAAAAACTGCCCAAGACTCTGCAAGTTGAAGGTATTGCCTCAAATGACTGGAAAATGAGTTCACAGAAATACGAGTGGTCACCTAACCTGTTCAAATGAAATATATTGTTTACATCAGTGCGATTTTAGGTGGGCTGCTGCTGTATTTGCTGTCAAATGCCAGTGCTAATAGTGCGGCTTCGGGCGAATATTACAATCTGCTGGTTGCACTGAATATCGCGCTGGCGGTCATGCTGGTGCTGTTAATAGGTGTGCAGCTATATAGTCTGTATCGCAACATCCGTGACCGGGTCATGGGCAGCCGCTTTACACTGCGATTGTTGGGGTCTTTTGCCCTGATGGCGATTATTCCGGGTTTGATTGTGTATATGGTGTCAGTGAATTTTTTGACGCGATCGATTGAATCTTGGTTCAACGTGAAGGTGGAATCAGCACTTGAAGGCGGCCTGAATCTGGGGCGTACTGCGTTGGATATTATGCTGGCAGACGTTAAGGAAAAGGGCGAGAGCATGGCTACCAGCCTTGCATTTCAGCCAGCTACGCTGCATTTTGCCATGCTCAATGATCTGCGTGAGAAGAGCGGCATTCAAGACGCAACGCTGCTGACTCCGCAAGGGCGTATATTGTCGGTCAGCAGCAGTGATCCCAATAGCTTTCTGCCGGAGCTGCCCAGCGTCACGCAGCTACGTCAGGCCAGACAGCGTATTTATGGCAGCATTGAGCCGATTGAAGGCAAGGGTTTGTTCTTGCGGGTGTTGGTTCCGGTAACCGTTCAGGAAATCGCGGGTGAAACGCGAATTCTGCAGTTGCTGCAGCCGGTGCCAAAGTCGCTGGCCAATACTGCCGAAGCCGTGCAGGATGTCTACCAGGAATATCAGCAGCTTTCCTATAGCCGCACCGCACTCAAGCAAGTATTTGCGCTTACCCTGACTTTGGTGATGATATTGGCGATTTTTACTGCGGTGGCGATTGCATTCGTGTTAAGCCGCAGGCTGTCTGCACCGCTGAGCGTGCTGGCAGAAGGTACACGCGCAATTGCCAGCGGTAACTACGGCATTATTTTGCCTGCGCATGGCAAGGATGAGTTAGGTGTGCTGGTACAGTCATTTAATAGCATGACGCAGCAGCTGGGTGATGCCAGGCTAGCCGCAGACAGGAACCGTGCTCGAGTTGAAGCGGCACGAGGTTATCTTGAAACCATTTTGGCGCATTTGTCTTCAGGCGTTTTGGCATTGAATGAGCGCGGTGAACTGCGTACTTTCAATGAGGCCACCGTGAACATTCTAGGCATCTCTTTAGAGGCCTATGTTGGGTTCACGCCGGATATGATTATTGCCAAGCAGGCGCAGCTGGCCAATTTTTTTGAGGCAGTGGCTCAGCATAGTCAGCAGGAAGTTGGTCAGAAAACATCAGGTCAAAAAACACCGGTCAAAGAAGAGGCGCAAACCCAGGTGGAAATTGCCACAGCCAAAGGCAAACAGATTATCACCTTGCGTGGCACACGTTTGCCCGATGGTGGCTATGTGGCCGTATTTGATGATGCTACTGCCATGGTGCAGGCGCAGCGTGATGCAGCATGGGGAGAGGTGGCGCGTCGATTGGCGCATGAAATCAAGAATCCGCTGACGCCGATACAACTCTCCGCGGAGCGCATGGCGCACAAGCTTCATGACAAACTCGATGCCGCGGATGCGAGAATTCTGCAGCGTGGTACCGAGACCATTGTGAATCAGGTGGATGCCTTGAAAAAAATGGTGAATGAGTTCAGTGAGTACGCCCGTTCGCCTGCACCGCATTTTGACAAGCTGGACTTGAACCGTTTGATACGGGAGGTGATGTCATTATATGACTTGCCTAAGATACATTTCGAGCAGAAGCTTGCTCATGATCCTTGCATCATATTAGGCGATACCACCATGCTGCGTCAGGTGCTGCATAATCTGCTGCAAAATGCCCAGGATGCGCTGCTTGATAAAAAATCGGGGTCGATTGTGGTTACAACGGAAATTGTGGATGAGTTTACGGTGCTCACGGTGCAGGATAATGGTGGCGGCTTCGCGGCTGAGATGATGCTACATATCTTTGAGCCTTACGTCACCAGCAAATCTCACGGCACAGGTTTGGGGCTGGCCATTGTGAAAAAAATTATTGAAGAGCACAAAGGCAGCATCGAAGTGGAAAACATCGGCCATGCAGATGACGACACGCGAGGTGCTAAAGTTACTATCAGCTTGCCGGTGTATAAAGCGGCTGCAGAAATTTGAATTGGAATGAGTAGATAACGTTTATGGCTTCAAAACATATTCTGGTTGTGGATGATGAAATCGGTATTCGCGAGTTGCTGCGAGATATCTTGCAGGATGAGGGATATCGTGTTGATCTGGCAGAAAATGCGGCTGCTGCACGTTCCATGCGCCTGCACGAGCGTCCGGATGTCGTGCTGCTGGATATCTGGATGCCGGATTGTGATGGCATTACTTTACTCAAAGAATGGGCGAATGGCGGTTTACTTACGATGCCAGTCGTGATGATGTCCGGCCACGGCACTATTGATACGGCGGTGGAGGCTACCCGTATCGGCGCCTTTGATTTTCTGGAAAAACCGATTGCACTTCAAAAGCTGCTTAAAACAGTGGCCACTGCATTAAAGCACAGCGAACAGCTGCCTAAATCAGAAATCACCCTTACTATGCTGGGTAAGAGCCAGTTGATTGTGGCATTAAAAGAGCGCCTCGACAAAATCGCTGCCAGTACCAGTGTAGGGCCCAGTCCGGTCTTGCTGATTGGGCCTAAAGGCTGTGGAGCTGAGTTATGTGCACGCTTTTTACAGGCTGCCAATACGCCATGGCTGCATCTCATGGATTATGCACAACTTGCCACCACGCCTATGGAAATACTGGAGCAGGTACGCGATGGTGTGCTGTATTTGAGTGAAGTGGCTGAGCTTAACAAAACCGAGCAAAAAGGGCTGCTACTGCTAATTACAAAAGCTGAAAAATACAATGTACGCGTAGTTTGTGCCACCAGTGAAAACTTGCCCAAAATGCAGGCTGAAGGTACGTTTGATCATAATCTGTTGCAACAGCTGTCAGCAGTGTCGCTGCGAGTGCCTGCGCTGGAAGAGCACAAGGAAGATATTCCTGATCTGGCGGTTGCGATTGCCAATCTGCAATTTGAGCTGGCCAATGTGCCTTATTGTGAGTTTGATATTGCTGCACTCAATGCATTACGTAATGCGAGCTGGCCGGGCGACATTGCGCAGCTGGATGCTGTGATTCGTAATTTGATACAGACCAGTTTGGGTGAAAAAATCACATTGGATGATGTGCAGCGTGTACTCACGCAGTTTGGCGAGACGCTATCAGAAACAGCCCAGACTGGCGATGATGCCGCGACGCAGACACCGTTACTGCCCACTTCACTGTTTGAGCAGCCTCTGCGCGAAGCACGTGATGAATTTGAAAGATTTTATTTCGCGCACCATATGAAAAATTTGGCAGGCAATATGACTAAGCTGGCTGAAATCGTGGGTTTAGAGCGCACACATTTGTATCGAAAATTGAAACAATTAGACATTAAAATCAAATAGCGCGTTAGTGAAGCGCTGTCTCAACATCTGTGTCTATTTAATCGGCTCAATTCAATCAGGTGAAAATTCATTATCATGGCAAAAGAAAACTCCCAGCATCTCAGGCAGTTAATCGCGCAGCAGGCCGCCCGCATGATGGCTGAAGATGGCATATCAGATTATGCTTATGCCAAGAAAAAAGCAGGTCGTCAGCTTGGAGTGATGGAAAATAGCATCTTGCCCTCGAATGCCGAAATCGAAGAAGAGCTCAAACTTTATAACATGCTTTTTTTGAGCGAGGAGCAGCCGGAGAATCTGCGTGATTTAAGAAGTAACGCACTTTTTACTATGCAGCTCTTGGAACGTTTTAATCCGCATCTTACTGGAGCGGTGTTGGATGGCACGGCAGGCTTGCTGGCGGAAACGCATATTCACCTGTTTGCAGACAGCGTAAAAGATGTGGAAATGTTTTTGCTGAACCAGCAGATTCCGTTTGATGTAAACGAAAAATCCTATCGCATCATGAATGACGGTAAGCGCGACAAAAAGGGTGACCAGCGTAAAACCGTGCCGGTATTCACATTGGAAACCGATAAAGGTTTAATTAAATTGAGCGTGTTTGATATCGATGATATTCGCGTAGCCACTAAGCGCAGCGCCGATGGCAGCAATGCAGATAGGCTCAATACGGACGGTCTAAAAGCGTTGCTAGCGCAGATTTGAATATTTGTAGTACTCAACGGAAAAACTTCTCGTCCACGAAAAACACGAAAGCCACGAAATAATTTTCTCTGACTATTGTGCGTTTAGTTTCGTGAATTTCGTGTGTAAATATTCTTGGCGAATTCGGTTGATTGCGATTACGCGACTTTCAGCCAGCGCGCTGCATCTATCGCAAAATAGGTCAAAATGCCGTCAGCACCTGCGCGTTTGAACGCCAGCAGGCTTTCCAGTACACAGGCTTTTTCGTCTAGCCAGCCGTTTTGCGCCGCGGCCTTTAACATGGCATATTCACCACTGACTTGATAGGCAAAAGTCGGCACGCCAAACTCGTCTTTTACACGGCGCACGATATCCAGATAAGGCATGCCGGGTTTTACCATCACCATATCCGCACCCTCTGAAATATCCAAAGCGACTTCCTGCATGGCCTCATCGCTATTGGCTGGGTCCATTTGGTAAGTGTATTTGTTGCCCTTGCCCAAATTGGCGGCAGAGCCTACCGCATCTCTGAATGGCCCATAAAAGGCCGAGGCATATTTGGCGGAGTAGGCCAGAATTTTAGTGTGTATATTGTGCGTGCTTTCGAGTGCTTCGCGAATCTGTCCGACACGTCCGTCCATCATGTCACTAGGCGCTACAATGTCTGCGCCGGCATTGGCGTGTGAGATAGCCTGCTTCACCAGCACCTCTATGGTTTCATCATTCAGCACATAGCCAGTCTCATCAATCAGGCCATCTTGTCCATGCGTGGTGTAAGGGTCTAACGCCACATCCGTGATGACCCCCAGCTCCGGAAAAGCTTGCTTCAACGCACGCACGGTGCGCTGCACTAGCCCTTCAGGGTTAAAAGCTTCGGCCGCATCCAGACTTTTTTTATCGGTATCCACGACCGGGAACAAAGCAATCGCAGGAATGCCAAGCTGCACACATTCGGCAGCTGTTTTGAGCAGTACATCGATGCTTTGGCGTTTTACACCTGGCATCGAGGCGACTTCTTCCACACGATTTTCACCATCCAGCACAAATACCGGATAAATTAAATCATTGCTGGTGAGCACATTTTCACGCATGAGGCGGCGTGAGAATTCGTCTTTACGCATGCGGCGTGGGCGAGAGTAGGGGTAGCTCATAATGGTTGCCTTTTTAAAAACAATTAGCCACAGATAAACGCAGATTCACACAGATAAATTGAGAATTAATAACTGCGTTGATTGTAGATTTAACGAGAAAGTGCATTTGAATCCATTTTTCAAGCGAACACTTTTGCCAGTTCAACACCTGGCTCTGGCTGGCGCATAAACGCTTCCCCTACCAGGAATGTATGCACATTATTCTTGCGCATCAGCGCTACATCATCGGTGGTGAAAATACCCGATTCCGTTACCACGATTTTGTTTTGCGGGATTCGCGCTAACAAGCCTAGGGTGGTATCCAGCGTCACCTCAAAGGTACGCAGGTTACGGTTGTTAATGCCCAGTAGCGGTGTTTCAAGCTGTAAAGCCAGTTCCAGTTCTTCGCCATTATGCACCTCCACCAGCACGGCCATACCTAGGGTGTGCGCAATGCGTTCCAGTTCACGCATCGTGGCTAAATCAATGGCAGCTGCAATCAATAAAATACAATCTGCACCCATGGCGCGTGCTTCATACACTTGATATGCGTCTATCATGAAATCTTTACGCAGCACCGGCAAATTGCAGGCCGCGCGCGCTTGCTTTAAATACTCTGGTGAACCCTGAAAGTATTCTACGTCAGTGAGCACTGACAAACAGGCAGCGCCGCCTTGCTCGTAGCTTTGCGCGATATCTGCAGGGCGAAAATCAGCCCGAATCACACCTTTTGATGGGCTAGCCTTTTTAATTTCTGCAATGACTGCGGCTTTTTTAGCTGCAATTTTGGCGCGAATCGCACCCACAAAGTCACGCGGTGCACTCGCTGCCTGCGCTTCAGCTTGCACTAGGTCGAGCGGCTTTTGTTGTTTTGCAGCCGCTACTTCCAGCTGTTTGGTAGCGATAATTTTGTTCAAAATATCTGACATATTGGTTTCACTATTCCTGATAAAGCCTGCTATTGATATTGGATACCTCGGTGCAGAATCCAGCCCGCTTCATGGTCATGATGCGGTGCATGATGCGTCCAGTGGATAATGCCACCCTTGGGGTTGTACACATATTCCCCATAAAAACTGATTTCATCGCCAACCGCCAGTGGCACTCTTGTTGCCAGATCAATATTGTGAGCGACCAGCAAGGTCTGCCGTTGGTTGATGGTGACCAGAAATTTCTGATGACGCGATCCTTTATTGTCATCTTTGAGCAACTTGCTGACGATACCTCTGCCGCTCACTTGTACATCACTTTTTTTAGCCTCAAACGCCCGTACTATTGTCGCATTGTCAGCACTGAACTCAGATTGACTGACTGCACCGTTATTCTTATGGGTAACCGCAGTTGCCGGTTCAGCCCCTGTGGGCTGGCAAGCCGTGAACAGCAGCAGCAAAAAAATACACAGACTGCGCATACACGGCATTATCTCTACATCAAGATTGTGTCAATTCAACAAGATCGTGCAGCTTCTGCAGTGCCTTGCCGCTATCCAGCACATGCGCCGCATGGTCGATGCCTGCCTGCAGTGTATCCGCTAAACCTGCCACATAAATGGCAGCGCCTGCGTTCAGCAGCACAATATCACGTGCAGCACCTGATTTGCCGGATAACACATCCAGCAGCATTGCCTTGGATTCTTCGGCATTGCTGACGCGGATGCTGCTCACGTTATGCAGGCCTAAACCAAATTGCTGCGGATTAACCGTATATTCTTGTACCTTGCCCTGCTTAAGTTCGGCCACAAAGGTATCGCCGGCAAACGAAATTTCATCCATACCATCTGCGCCGCATACCACCATCACATGTTCGCTTCCCAGCTGCTTGAGCACATGCGCTAGTTTAGCCGTAAGGCTTTGTGAAAACACGCCCAACAATTGGTTTTTGGCTTGCGCGGGGTTGGTCAGCGGCCCCAGCAGGTTGAACATGGTGCGCACTCCCAGCTCGCGCCGCACTGGCGCAGCATGTTTCATGGCGCTGTGGTGATTAGGGGCAAACATGAAACCCACGCCCAGGGTGTTGATGCAGTTCGCGACTTGAGCCGGTGTTTGATTCACGTTCACGCCCAGTGCTTCCAGCACATCGGCACTGCCGCAGACAGATGAAACTGAGCGGCCGCCGTGCTTGGCAACCTTAGCCCCTGCGGCGGCGGCTACGAATGCACTGGTGGTGGAAACGTTAAAGGTTTGAATACCGTCACCACCGGTCCCACAGGTATCAATTAAATGTCTGGAGGCAGCTACTTCAACTTTAATAGAAAGCTCGCGCATCACGCTCGCTGCGGCTGCGATTTCGTCTACAGTTTCGCCTTTTAAACGTAATGCAACCAGCAGCGCTGCAATTTGCGCAGGCGTTAACTCACCACTCATCACCTGACGCATGGTGGATTGCATCACTTCAAAATTCAGGTCTTGCTGGTTAATCAGCTGATTAAGAATTTGCGCGTAATTCACTTGTGAATAGCTTTCGACAGTTAGTAAGCCGTTAAAAAGTTATTGAGCAGCTCGTGACCATATTCGGTGAGTATGGATTCCGGATGAAATTGCACGCCTTCAACCGCCAGGGTTTTATGACGTACTCCCATGATTTCCCCATCATCGGTCCAGGCAGTGATTTCCAAACAATCCGGCAGCGTTTCTTTTTCAATGACCAGCGAGTGATAACGTGTTGCGGTATATGGGTTGGGCAGGCCTCTGAAAACGCCGATATCATGGTGATAAATGAGAGAAGTTTTGCCGTGCATCAGCTGCTTAGCATGAATGATGTTGCCGCCGAAAGCTTGACCGATGCTTTGATGCCCCAGGCATACGCCCAGCAATGGGATTTTTCCGGCAAATGTTTTGATAAGCGGCACACTGATGCCAGCCTCGTTCGGTGTGCATGGGCCAGGCGAAATCACAATATGATCGGGTTTTAATGCAGCTACTTTTTCAAGATCGATTTCATCGTTACGATACACGACTACATCCTGCCCGAGCTCACCCAGATATTGCACCAGATTGTAGGTGAACGAGTCATAGTTATCGATCATTAACAGCATGTAAATTCCTAATCAAAATACCGGCATGGCCAGTGTCTAGCGGCTTTAGAGAATACATCATTTTACCAATGCTTAAAAACTACGTATAGGTAAATACATCAAAAGATTGAAGTTTTTGCTTACAGCGTGCAGCGGTAAGGGGCGGCATCAAGTGCCGGGGTTTCATTGTTCATGATAGCGGAAATCATCTGTGCACTGGCGGGTGCCATGGTTAAGCCATAGCGGAAATGGCCGGTATTCAAATATAGATTTTGAATGCTTGGGTGCGCGCTAATCGTAGGCAAGTTTTCTGGAGTGCCCGGACGTAGGCCGCTCCAGTGTTTAATCACAGGCTGGCCGACTAACTCGGGCATGATAGCTTCGGCTTTAGCCTGAAGTTCCGCGCGCACGCTTTCGGTCACTCCGCTGTCAAATCCCACATCTTCCAAGGTGCTGCCGGCCAGCAGATAGCCATCCAGACGCGGTATCATATAAAAACCTTCGCGATATACTATCTGCTGCAGATTATGCTTAGGTCTGTAGAGCAAAATCTGCCCGCGCATGGGCTTGATATTGAGTTTGGCGGCGGTGTCTTTAAGCAGCTCAAAACTCCATGCGCCAGACGTGACGACAAATTGGTCAGCCTCCAATATCTCGCCGCTTGTAGTTTGCCAGCTATTCAACTGCGCAACCTGCTGAAGCGGCACCAGCTGAGTGTGTTCCAGCATGGTCACCTGATTCTGTTCCAGCCAGCTGCGGAGCGCCTGCATAAAATAAGGTGGTCGAATCTGGCAGACTTCAGGTAGCCAAAGTGCATCCTCGCCGCTTAAGGATTGCACGCCAAAGTTGGCAGCTTTCACAATTTGAGCAGCTAATTGATTTTTTTCACACCAGCTCAGGGCTGTTTCCAAATCAAATGTTGGCAGCAGCAAAAAGCCCGATTGTGCGAAATTGGCATCAATACCTGTTTCTTGCAGAAGCTGGCGGCTAAGTGCTTGATAGCTTGCTGCTGCGTCGCGTGTCAGCGCGTTCACTGCGTCTGAATATTTCCATGGAAGCAACGGGAAAATAATGCCGCCGCCTGCCCATGATGATTCTCCTGAAGTCTGACTTGCAATCTGATTGCGTTCCACAATCGTGACACGATGGCCGCGTTTGCGCAGCTGCATGGCCGTCATACAGCCAACAATGCCGCCGCCAATAATGATGACGTGTTTACTCATGATTCTTTCTACTTAATTGCGACGCGGCCGGTGAGCAATGCGTTCTCTGCATTAGTGAGGCCTGTCGGCAACCCCAGCAGCACGATTACATCGCCTTCGGCGAGCAGACTGCGTTGATCGAGTACTGCACCGTTGGAGTTAGGGCGACGTATGGATTTTACTTCCACTTCAAACACATTAAGCTGCATTTCGTTCAGTGAGCGGCCCACTGCGAAAGCGCCGGCAGTAATGATCACTGAGTGTAGACGCGCCTGTTGGTTTGTCGAGTCATCAGTTTCAACGTCAGTCATACCATGGAAGTAACCTTTAAATAGTTTGTAGCGTTCTTCGCGGAATAAACGGATACGTTTGACAACACGGTTAAGCGGGACGCCTAGTAGCATGAGTGCGTGTGAAGCCAGCATCAGGCTGCCTTCCAAAATTTCCGGCACCACTTCAGCAGCGCCTGCTTCACGCAGCTGCTCCATATTGGAATCATCTACCGTGCGCACAATGACCGGCAATTGTGGATAGCTTTCCTGCACGATATGCAGAATTTTCATGGCGGCGCGATTGTCTGCGTAGCTGATGATGAGTGCCTTGGCGCGCGCGCACCCGGCAGCACTTAACACGACACGTCTGGCGGCATCACCAAACATCACGTTTTCGCCAGCCGCTGCCGCTTCTAGTACACGTGCCGGGTCAATGTCCAAAGCGATATAAGGAATTTTTTCTTCTCTTAAAAAGCGCCCCAGATACTGGCCGCTGCGGCCGTAACCGCAAATCACCACGTGATTTTCCAGATGCTGCCCGATCTCTGCAATCTGATCTACCACCTTGTCACTATTACGGTTATAACTGCCAACCAGACGGCGTGCAATTTTGCCATTATTGTTGATTAGAAATGGTGCAATCACCATAGAGAGTAGTGATGCTGCCAGCACTGCCTGTAGTGCTGACCCAGCAATCAGGTGATGCTCTGCACCCAGTGCCAGAATCACGAAGCTGAATTCACCTGCTTGCGCCAGAATAATCGCGGTGCGAATGGCTACACCGGTTTCGTATTTGAAATAGCGCACTACAGCAGCCACCACCAGCGCTTTTAACAAAATGAAGCCCAGCAGAATCAGCACAATCAGACCAAAGTTTTGATAGATGGCTTCTAGGTTGAGCAGCATGCCCACGCTGATAAAGAACAATCCGAGCAGAATGTCCCTAAATGGCGAAATGTCCGATTCCACCTGATAGCGGAACTTGGTTTCTGAAATCAGCATGCCGGCAATAAAAGCACCCAACGCATAGGAGAGCCCAGCCATCTTGGTGGCAAAGGCCAGCAGCAGCGTTACCATCAGCACATTCATCACAAACAGCTCGCGTGAGCGTTGACTTGCCACCCAGTTGAACCATGGATTAATCAGCCATTTGCCTATTGTGAACAGTAGCAGCAGCATGGCAATCGCTTTGAGTAGGGCAATCCCTAATACATTGGTCAGGTCGGTTTGTACCGCACCCAGTGCCGGGATTAATACCAGAATCGGCACGACGGCGATATCCTGAAATAGGAGTACCCCAATGCTTAAACGACCATGGCGAGAGTTTAAATCGATACGTTCTGCAAGAATTTTGGACACAATCGCGGTGGAAGACATTACCAGCGCTGCGCCTATGACAAATGCACTTGACCAGCTTAATGCGCAGGCTTTGGCGATTGTCATGGTGAACGCCAGCGTGATGACCACCTGACCCCCACCTAGCCCCAGTACTTTTTTACGCATGGCATATAACTGCGGCAGGCTGAACTCCAGGCCAATGCTGAACATTAAAAACACAATACCAAATTCAGCAAATTCGCGGTTAGCTTCGCTGTCCGGCAGCAACCCAAACGTGTGAGGCCCTAATGCCAAGCCCACCAAAAAGTAAGCCAGCATTGGCGGTAGGCGAAATACGCGGAAAATCGCCACGGCCAATACCGAGCTAATCAGCAAAATTAAAATGAGCGGCAGGGAGTTAAACATGTTCTTATTAAAGATTATTTTGCAGCTATTGTTTCATATTGGCCTTGAGTTACAAACTTTATTTTAGCGTGTTAACCCTTTTGAAGTGCTTGACGATGACTGATTTTTTTTGAGCACAGCAAAATTTATGCCGATAATTAATTTTTTAGCTGATTTTGTCTAAAAAAAGCCTGAATCCTGATGACTTGTACTTTATAACTGAGACATTCCCTTTTATACTAGGGATAAGATTGAGTGCAAAATTCATGTCTTCACAGCTATAAAATTAACCCATTATTAATTAAACAATATTGCTCAATGTCATTATTTAATCAGCAGTCTTCGGCACAGTCCGATCAAGCGCAAATTGTAGACCAGAAAAAAACCCTGACACTCGGGCGTGAGATTCTGCAGCTTGAAGCAAGTGAAGTGCAGCTGCTCGCGCAGCGGCTTGATCAAGGCTTTGTCGATGCCGTGCAGTGCATATTGTCATGCAAAGGCCGCGTGGTGGTGAGTGGCATGGGCAAATCTGGCCACATTGGCGGAAAAATTGCCTCTACCTTTGCCAGCACAGGTACTCCGGCATTTTTCATGCACCCTGCGGAAGCTAGCCATGGCGATTTGGGCATGATCACAGCCGGTGATGTGGTGATTACCCTGTCTAATTCCGGTGAGAGTGACGAGGTGCTGGCGATTGTGCCGCCATTGAAACGCCTGGGCGCCAAAATTATTGCCATTACCGGCAACGATAGTTCTACCTTGGCCAAAGAGGCCGATATACATTTAAGTGCGCATGTGAGCAAAGAGGCTTGCCCACTGGGTCTGGCACCGACATCCAGTAGTACGGTTGCGCTGGCTTTGGGTGATGCGCTAGCGCTGTGTGTGCTCGATTTGCGCGAATTTACTGCAGAAGATTTCGCTCGTTCGCACCCTGGCGGCAGTTTGGGTCGGCGTTTATTGCTGCGTGTCAGCGACATTATGCGTACCGATGAGCATGTGCCTATGGTGAATCCAGAGACCACCCTGAGTGAAGGCTTACTTGAAATGTCGCGCAAAGGTCTGGGATTGACTGCGGTGGTAGATGCGCAAGGTAAACCTATCGGTATTTTTACCGATGGCGACTTAAGACGCTGTTTTGAGCGTGAAATTAATGTGATGGCGAGCTTGATGCGGGATGTGATGCATGCCAATCCGACGACGATACAGGCGCATGTACTGGCGATTGAGGCGGTGGAAATGATGGAGCACCGTAAAATCAACGGCTTGCTCGTGGTTAACGAGCGCGGTGAACTGGTGGGGGCGCTTAATATGCATGATTTATTGATGGCAAAGGTGGTTTAAGTGGCGGCATTGAACAATCAAGACTTGAATCAGCGACTGCAGAACATCAAGCTGCTGATATTGGATGTCGATGGCGTGATGACCGATGGTGGTTTGACCATAGGTGATGATGGCCAGGAATATAAAACCTTTCATTCGCACGATGGTTTAGGCATGAAGCTATTGAAAGCCACTGGTGTTTCATTGGCGATTATCACCGGGCGAACTTCGAATGTGGTCAAAAAACGCGCTGAATCTACGGGTGTGGCGCATTTTTATCAGGGTGTGGAAGATAAATTGCAGGCTTTTAGGGATTTGGTGAAATCCAGTGGTTTGCAGCCTGAACAATGTGCCTTTATGGGGGACGATGTGGTCGATTTGCCGCCTATGCTGCAATGTGGGTTGGCGATTGCCGTGCCTGATTCACCTGCGCTGCTGCTTAAACATGCGCATTATGTGACTTACAAACAGGGTGGCCGCGGTGCGGTGCGTGAGGTGTGCGAGCTGATTATGCAGGCGCAGGGGACATTTGAAGCGCAAATGGCGCAGTTTTTAACGCAGGCAAACATCAGCAATTAACATGATGCAGTTTGACCCATTTTATTGGTTCTGTTTTACGCGAGTGGTAGGAGTGAGCTTGTGCAGCTAGCAACGAGAACCGCGATCGCATTTCCTTTGGTGCTGCTGGGCTTTGTGGCCATGATTACTTATTGGATTAGTTACACGGTGCAGCCAGCGTTGCCGAAGGTAGATGGCAGTAGCCGACATGATCCGGATTACATCATGAGCAATTTCGAGACGACGCAGACTGATATCAACGGTAAATTGCGTTATAAACTGGTTGCATCGGAAATGCGGCATTTCCCCGATGATGACAGTACTGAATTGACCCGGCCTAACTATACGCAGTTTGCAATCAATAAACCTTACACGCGCGCTGTGGGTAAGCGCGGTTATGTGTCGTCTAATGGTTCAGTGGTGCAACTGGTGGATGACGTAGTGGTGACCAGGCAGGCGTTTGAAGAAAAAGGTGAAATGACGGTGGAAACAGACCTGCTTAATATTCGCCCAAATGAAGAAATTGTGACGACTGACCGAGCGGTAGTGATCAGGCAGGCACCTAAAACTGTGATTTATGCTACAGGTATGATCTATGAGAAGAAAAAACAAACTGTCACCTTGCTCAAGAAGGTGCGGGCACATTATGAAAAACCAGTGCTGCTGAATTCAGCGATGCAGAAAAATAAGCCAAAGCCCAGATCAGCGCTGCCAAAAAAATCGGCCAGCAAACAAACGAACACTAAAAATACCCGTATTCGGAGAAGTTATGATTAAGCACTATTGCACCGTTCAATCAGAATTGCGTAAAAGAGCATTGCGTTCGCAGACCCCAGCACTGACCTTTTGCTTGCTGCTGTTATGCATGTGCATTTTTGGGTTTTCCGACCAGGTGTGGGCGGAGGCAGCAGACCGAGATAAGCCGATTGATCTTGAAGCTGATACGGTGAAAGTTGACGATTCCAAGCAAATCAGTACCTACAGCGGTAATGTTATTTTGACGCAGGGCACTTTGGAAATTCGTGCAGATAAATTAATCGTTCGTGAAGACCAAGGCGGTTTTCAGCATAGCACCTCATTAGGCAACCCGACCACCTTCAAGCAGAAAATGGAAGGTAAGAATGAGTATATGCAAGGTAGTGCGCAGCGAATTGAATATGATGGACGTATGGATAAAGTGCAGCTCTTTACCAAAGCTTGGGTAAAGCGCGGTGAGGACATCGTGCATGGCGATTACATTATGTATGACGCAAATGCCGAATATGCTGAAGTGATCGGCGGCGGCTCGCAAGCAGCCACTGCCGGCAGCCCCAGCGGTCGTGTGCGCGCCATCATTCAGCCTAAAAATAAAAAGGCTACGGTTGAACCGGCACCTAAGCCAGAACCCGCTAAACCAGCGGCGAATAATGCCAAGGAAATCCCACCGCCGACCAAATCCATGCGTTTTAGCCGCAGCCTCGAAGTCAGTCCCGAGCCTAAATAATTTGAAAGCGTATTCATGAGTGAACTAGTGGTTGAAAATTTACGCAAATCATACAAAGCGCGTACTGTAGTGCAGGACATCTCGCTCACCATCAAAAGTGGTGAGGTGATTGGCTTGCTGGGTCCAAACGGTGCCGGAAAGACCACCAGCTTTTATATGATGGTAGGGTTGGTGGCTTTGGACGAAGGCCGTATTTTGCTGGATGGCGTTGATTTAAGTCATATGCCTATTCACATGCGCGCACGAATGGGTTTGTCTTATCTGCCGCAGGAAGCTTCGATTTTTCGCAAGCTCACAGTAGCCGAGAATATTCTGGCGATTTTGGAGCTACAGGATATGACGGAAGAGCAGATGCATGAGAAGCTGGAGTCTCTGCTGGAAGATCTGCATATCACGCATATACGCGACAGTGCAGCGGTGAGCCTGTCAGGGGGTGAGCGCAGGCGTGTTGAGATTGCGCGCTGTTTGGCCTCCAACCCGAGTTTTGTACTGCTGGACGAGCCATTTGCCGGTATTGACCCGATTGCGGTAATTGATATTCAGCAGATTGTGCGCTTTCTGAGTTCACGCAATATTGGCGTGCTGATTACCGACCATAACGTGCGCGAAACATTGGGGATATGTGATCGTGCTTATATCGTGAATCAGGGGCATGTATTTGCATCCGGTATTCCCAGCGAAATTGTCGCCAATGAAAGTGTTAGAGAAGTTTATCTGGGCAAAGATTTCCGTCTATGAAGCAAGGTTTACAGCTTAAATTCTCACAAAATCTGTCTCTCACTCCGCAGCTACAGCAGGCCATTAGGCTGCTGCAGTTATCCACGCTGGAGTTGAATCAGGAAATCGAGGCGCTGATGCAGACGAATCCTCTGCTCGAGCGTGGTGATGAGTTTGAGAATGAGTATGGCAATGATGTAGATGATGCGGGGTCTGTAGCTGAGCCTGCAGCAGAGCCGACTGATTTCGCTTCTGGCAGTTTGCAGGCAGATGTCGAGCCTGATCAATATGTTGCCACTCCGGCAGATGTTGCTGGCGAAGCTGCTGCGTTTGATGAAGTATCCGATTTTGAGCCTAGCGGTGAGGAATTTACCGATACGTTTCATGCTGAGTTTGACGAGGCATTTGACGTGTTTTCAAATGGCAGTCGCTGGGATGAAAACAACGCACCGGCAGATGATGACAGTGATTTCAAGCCCCAGGAAACTCTGCAACTTAGCCTCCGTGACCACCTGCTCTCACAGTTGAAACTCATGCCTTTATCCGCGCGCGATCAATCCATCATCGCGCTACTGGTGGATAGCATTAACGAAGATGGCTATCTGGAGCAGACACTGGAACAAATTGCCGAAGAAATGCCAGCTGAGCTGGAAATTGATTTGCTGGAGCTGCAGACTGGTTTGCGGCATATTCAGCATCTTGACCCTGCGGGGGTGGGGGCAAGAAACCTAAGTGAGTGCTTGCTGTTGCAGCTTGAAGCGATGAATGCTGATACGCCTCATCTTGAGCTTGCCAAAACTGTGGCGCAAAAATATTTATCCCTGCTGGGCAGCCGTGATTTCGTGAAATTGCGCAGGGAGCTGTCATGTGATGAGGCTACGCTCAAGCAGGTACAGCAGTTGATTACTAGTCTCAATCCCCGCCCGGGTGCTGCATTTAGCCACATCGGTTCTGAGCAGTACATTCAGCATGAGGTCATCGTTAAAAAGGTTAAAGGCATCTGGATAGCCAGCCTCAACGAAAGCGTGATTCCGAAACTGAAAATTAACCAGTTGTACGCGGGGATTTTGAAACGAAACCGTGACAGCTCCAGCCAGTATCTGCAGAGCCAGATGCAGGAAGCAAAATGGATGATAAAAAATATCCAGCAGCGTTTTTCGACCATTCTGAGCGTTTCGCAAGCGATTGTAGATAGGCAGCGTAACTTTCTCGAATATGGCGAAGTGGCCATGAAGCCGCTGGTGCTGCGTGAGATTGCCGATGAGCTGGATTTGCATGAATCAACGATTTCGCGCGTTACCACTAATAAGTACATGCTGACACCGCGTGGCATTTTTGAACTTAAATATTTCTTTGGCAGTTCGGTAGCCACCGAAAGTGGCGGCACTTGTTCCGCCACCGCTATTCGCGCACTGATTAAAAAACTGGTTGATCAGGAAAACCCGCAGAAACCTTATTCGGATAACCAGATTACAGATTTGCTCGCCAAACAGGGCATTATCGTGGCGCGACGCACCATTGCCAAGTATCGCGAGTCACTGAATATACCACCCGCAAGTCTCAGAAAATCTCTTTAGCAATATCCTCAAAAGTTTAAAAAAATTGTCCGCCCTCTGTCACAGAGCTGGCTGAAAGTAGTAAACTGGAGCTGTTCGACAAGCAGCGAACAAGTCGTATGGTTCGGTCTTGAAGAATATTTTCAAAAGGAGCAAGTCATGAATTTACAATTAACTGGTCACCATTTAGAAATCACCCCGGCTTTACGCGATTATGTAACAAGCAAGTTGGCTAGAATTAGTAATCACTTTGACCATCTGATCGATGTCAAAGTGACGATGAGTGTAGAAAAGCTCGCCCAAAAGGTTGAAGCGACACTCCATGTTCCTGGTAATGATTTACATGCTGCCTGCGAAGGCGAAAATATGTACAGCGCCATTGATATGCTGACAGATAAACTCGACCGACAAGTGGTGAAACACAAAGAAAAAAATGCTGATCATCACAAAGTGAATGGTGCAGTTAAGCATCAAAACATACAATAATCTCTTTTGATTATTTAGTAATCATCATCAATTATGGCTCAAATTAATGTTGCTGAGCTATTCAAACAAACCCGCCGTAAGCTCAAACTGAAATGGATTGCAGGGCTTGACGGCGGGTTAAATACGCTTACCAGCGAAACTGTCAGCAAACCATCTTTAGCCCTCATCGGGCACCTTAATTTTGTGCATCCTAATCGCGTGCAGGTCTTGGGCTGTGCAGAAATGGATTATCTGCGCAGTTTATCTGCTGAGAATGCTAAGCAAGGCGTTGATAACTTATATGCGACCGATTTGGCCGCGGTCATTGTGGCGAACGGTGAGCAAGTGCCTGAAATTCTGGTGTCTGCCGCAGACAATCATCAAGTGCCTTTATTCACCTCAAGCCTGCGTAGTCCCGAGTTGATGGATTTTCTCAGCCACTTTTTGGCACAGGCGGTGGCTGAATCTGTGAGTTTGCATGGCGTGTTTATGGAAGTGCAAGGTTTCGGTGCATTGATTAAAGGCGAGGCTGCGATTGGTAAAAGTGAGCTGGCGCTGGAGCTGATTTCACGCGGACATCGGCTGATTGCAGATGACATTGTTGATTTTTTCCGTATTTCACCTGAGCGGGTAGAAGGTCGTTGTCCGCCTTTGCTGCAAGATTATCTGGAAGTACGCGGCTTGGGTATATTGAATATACGCGCATTATTTGGCGATAATTCCGTTAAGCCTACCAAGCCGCTGGATCTCATTATTCAGCTTGAAATGGCGGATAAATTAGCGCCACAGCTGTTAGATAGACTGAATATTAAATCGCTGCACGAGGAAGTGCTGGGGGTAAAAGTACCCAAAGTGCAAATCCCGATTGCTGCCGGCCGCAATATTGCCGTTCTGGTGGAAGTGGCGATTCGCAATCATATGCTGCTGCTGCGCGGCATTAACGCTACTAAACAATTCAAACAGCGTCATCAGCGCGAAATGAAAAAGAATATGCGGTCTGATTAAAAGCCATGAAACAGCTCATCATTGTTACCGGACTGTCCGGATCAGGTAAAAGTATTGCACTGCGCGCGTTGGAAGACAGCGGCTATTATTGTATCGATAATCTCCCTGCCACGATGCTGCCTAGTTTGATGGAGCATCTGGGTTCGGAGGATCATAAGTTGGTAGCTATCAGTATTGATAGCCGCAGTGCTGCGCTGGAGTCGCTGCCTGATTATATTGGTTTGCTGCGTGCGCAGCATGTGGATACGCGTGTTTTGTTTTTGGAGTCAAATGTTGAAACACTGGTGAAGCGTTTCAGCGAAACCAGACGTAAACATCCATTGAGCAAAGATACGACAACTTTAGCCGAAAGTATTGCCTACGAGCGCGATTTACTGGCGAGTCTAGGTGATTTCGGACATGTCATTGATACCAGCAATCTGAGTGCAAACAAGCTACGCGGTTGGGTGACCGATGTTGTTTCAATTGAGCGCACCGGTCTTACTTTGCTGTTTACTTCATTTGGTTTTAAGCACGGCATTCCGCTTGATGCCGATTTTGTGTTTGATGTGCGCTGTCTGCCGAATCCGCATTATGATGTCAATTTAAGGGATTTTACCGGTCAGGATGTGCAAATTCAGCAGTTCATGCAGTCGCATGCAGCGGCGCAGGAGATGTTGAACGATATTCGGCATTATGTAGAGAAGTGGCTGCCAAGTTTTGTGCGGGACAATCGCGGTTATCTAACCGTGGCAGTAGGCTGCACCGGTGGTCAGCATCGTTCTGTGTATCTGGTCGAGCAGTTGAGCGCCTATTTCAAGGCCACACAAAAAGTACTTACCAGACACCGTGAACTTAAATAATTATTTTTTGAACAGGTAGTGACAGCCAATGATAGGCATTTTGATAATTACGCACGGCGAGTTTGGTAAAAATCTTATGGACTGTGCTGAGCACATGTTGGGCACATCGCCTCCGCAGCTGGCATCACTGGCAATTAGCAGCAAGGATGACCCCAGTCAGGTGCTGCCGCGTGTGAAAGATTTGTTAAAGAGTGTGGATAGCGGTGAAGGCGTGCTGGTGCTTTCCGACATTTATGGTGCGACCCCTTGCAATATTGTGACGCAGATTTTGCAGCCGGGTCTGATAGAAGGTGTGGCGGGTGTCAATTTACCTATGCTGGTGCGGGTGATGACCTATCGCCATGAATCACTTTCCGTGCTGGTTGAAAAAGCGGTGAGCGGTGGCCGTGAAGGGGTGGTGAGTTTCGATCGCGAGACTTGCGCTCGTTACAGTTAGGCTAACTGGCAGACAAAATGATGATGTTGAATTTCATAATCACTTTAAAAATGATTTTAAAAATAGGCTCAAAAACCAATGATTAGCAGACAAGTAGAAATTATTAATAAGCTCGGCCTCCATGCGCGCGCCTCTACCAAGCTGACGCAAACGGCAAGCAAATTTGCCAGCGAGATTTTCATTGAACGCAATGGCCGTCGTGTTAATGCCAAAAGTATTATGGGCGTGATGATGCTGGCCGCTGCGAAAGGTGCGGTGATTACGCTGGAAGCGAATGGCAAAGATGAAGAGCAGGCGCTGGAAGCCTTAACTGCATTAATCCAAGACTACTTTGGCGAGGGTGAATGACCAGTTTCAGCATTCATGGCGTAGGCGTTTCCAGTGGTATTGCGATTGGGCAAGCACATCTGGTGTCCAACGCACTGCTGGAAGTGGTGCATTATCAGCTGCCTACACACTTAATTGAAGACGAGATTAAGCGCTTTAGCGATGCGATTGCCACGGTAAAAGCCGACCTTACCCAGATTAAATCCAGCCTGCGCCAGAATGCGCCGGCTGAACTGTCTGCATTTATCAGCACGCATCTGATGATGCTGGAAGATAAATCGCTGTCGGAAATCCCTAAAGACATTATTCGCAATGAGCAGTGCAATGCCGAGTGGGCCATCAAGCTGCAGATGGACGACATTGTTGACCAGTTTGAGCAAATTGAAGATGCCTATCTGCGTGAGCGCAAACATGATGTTGTTCAAGTTGTAGAGCGCATTATTAAAGTACTGCTTGGCCATCAAAATCAGCTCAGCAGCGAGCAGCAAAGCAGTGCACTGCATCAGGAGCGCAAGCTGATTCTGGTGGCGCATGATATTTCACCTGCTGATGCTATTCAGTTCAAACAGCATCAGTTTGCTGCATTTATTACCGATGTGGGCGGTGCTACTTCTCATACCGCGATTCTGGCACGCAGCTTGAATATTCCATCCATTGTCGCGTTGCAGCGCGCGCGTGATCTGATTAATGATGGCGAGCTGATTATCGTCGATGGCGATTTGGGTGTGGTCATTGTTAGCCCGTCTAAAGAGATTCTGGCTGAGTACAAGCTGCGTCAGGAACAGTGGGAGCTGGAGCAGCAAAAACTGCAGCGTATCAAATCCACCAAAGCAGTCACGATTGACGGCACGTCAATAGAGCTGCTGGCGAATATTGAAGTGCCGGAAGATGTGCAGGCAGTTAAAGCCTCAGGTGCAACGGGCATTGGGCTGTATCGTACCGAGTTTCTGTTTATGAATCGGCATGATATGCCGAACGAGGAGGAGCAGTTTCAGGCATATAAGTCGGTTGCGCAGGCGATGAAAGGTCTGCCCGTCACTATTCGCACCCTGGATTTAGGTGCTGATAAACAAATGAATGCGGATACGGTGGTGAACTCACCTAACCCGGCTTTGGGTTTGCGCGCCATTCGCTTGTGTTTATCCGAGCCGCAGGTATTCAACACTCAGCTGCGTGCACTGCTGCGTGCTTCACAATTCGGCAAGATTAAGATTCTGATTCCAATGCTTTCTACTTTGTCTGAGCTGCGCCAGACCAAATTGCTGCTGGAGCGCGCTAAGACTGCTCTGCGTAATCAGGGCATTCCATTTGATGAAGGTATTGAACTGGGCGGTATGATTGAAATCCCTGCCGCGGCGATTAATGCAGAAGCTTTTGCCAGTGAATTGGATTTCCTTTCCATCGGAACCAACGATTTAATTCAATATACTTTAGCGATTGACCGCACAGATGATGCAGTGGCGCATCTTTACAACCCACTGCACCCTTCTGTGCTCAAGCTGATATCCATGACTATTAAAGCCGGTGCCAAGCTCGGTAAATCAGTTTCGATATGCGGCGAAATGGCGGGGGATGCCAAACTGACTAAATTGTTAATTGGCATGGGTTTGCGACAGTTTTCTATGCATCCTTCACACGTTCTCAGTATCAAACAACAAGTCCTGCACAGCCAGGTGAGCAGCTTGGTCAGCCAGTCACGCCGTGTGTTAGGGCTCACTGACAGTGACAAAATTGAACTTGTGGTCAACAAGTTCAATCTCACTGTTTAGTGGCCTACAGCAGCTTTTTATTGTCCAGTGAGTTCACTTATTAAAGGCCTCTATGTCAGCAGAAACGTTAACCGTGCCCAGCAACGATGAAAAAAATATTGCGACGATTACACATTTAGGCGGTATTTTGTTTTCATTTATACCGTCTTTGATCGTCTTTTTGCTGAAGAAGGATGACAGTGAATATATCAGGCGGCAATCCAGAGAGGCGTTGAATTTTCAAATTACGCTGCTGTTGGCGCAATTTGCTGCATATGTACTGATTTTTATACTGGTAGGTTTTTTACTGCTGGGCATGATCTGGCTGTTCAATATTGTGATTTGCATTATTGCTGCCATCTCTAGTAGTCAGGGTGAGGATTACCGCTACCCATTTACATTACGACTTATTAATTAGTTTTTGATAGAAAGATTTAACGCAGTGACTATTTCATCATTCGATAACAATCCACTTTTAGATTTTTCCGGCTTGCCTAAATTTAATCAATTAAAGGCAGAGCATGTATCACCTGCTATTGATTATTTGCTCAGTGCGTCACGCGCCGCTATTGAGAAGCTGGCTACAGCTGATGAGACCGTTACTTGGGATAACTTTGCCAGTAAATTGGAAGATATCGAGGAGCGCCTTTCACGCGCTTGGTCACAAGTCGGGCATATCAATGCAGTGGTGAACAGTCCGGAACTGCGCGAAGCTTACAACGAGAACTTGTCTAAACTTACCGATTTTTATGCGGATTTGAGTCAAGACGAGCGCTTGTATGCCAAATATCGCAGCCTGCGCAACAGCAGCCATTTCAATACATTGAATGATGCGCAGAAAAAAATTGTAGAAAATGAGCTACGTGATTTTCGTCTTGGCGGTGCAGAGCTACCAGCTGCACAAAAAGCACGCTTTAAGGAGATTCAGGAAGAGCTATCTAAACTTTCTTCAAAATTTGAAGAAAACGTACTGGATAACACTAATGATTATGCGCTATATGTGCATGATGCCGACACCTTGCGTGGTATCCCGCAGGATGTGCTCCAAGCTGCAGCGGATGCTGCAAAAGCGGATGATAAAAGCGGCTGGAAATTTACCCTGCACTTCCCGTCTTATTTGCCGGTGTTGCAATACGCAGATAATCGTGAATTGCGTGAAACGCTCTATCGCGCCTACGCTACACGTGCTTCTGAATTTGGTAAGCCGGAATGGGATAACACCCCTATCATTGCGCAGATTCTGAAACTCAGACAGGAAGCCGCACAGTTACTGGGTTTTGCAAATTACGCGGAGCTATCTGTGGCCACTAAAATGGCAGATTCAGCTGCGCAGGTAAAAGATTTCTTGCAGGACTTGGCCGCCAAAGCGAAGCCGTTTGCGTTGCGCGACAAAATTGAGCTGGAAGAATATGCAGCCAAGTTGGGTATTGCGGATATGCAGGCATGGGATGTGTCTTACGTGTCTGAAAAACTGCGCGAAGATAAATATGCGTTTTCCGATTTAGAAGTCAAACAATATTTCCCGGAACATAAAGTCCTGGCCGGCTTGTTCAAAGTGGTAGAAACCATTTTTGGCGTTCAGGTGAACAAATCCAGCGCCCCGGTCTGGCATCCGGATGTGAGTTTTTACGATATTGTGCGCGATAACGGTGAGCTGATTGGTCAGTTTTATCTCGATTTATATGCACGCAATAACAAGCGCGGAGGCGCCTGGATGGATGAAGCCATCACCCGCCGCAAATCTGCGGGTGGCTTAACGAAGCCGGTCGCTTATTTAACCTGCAACTTCTCGGCACCGGTGGGCGATAAACCTGCCTTGTTCACGCACGATGAAGTACTGACCATGTTCCATGAATTCGGTCATGGGCTGCATCACATGTTGACGGAAGTCGATGATTACAGCGTTTCGGGCATTAAAGGGGTGGAATGGGATGCTGTCGAGCTACCCAGTCAGTTTATGGAAAACTTCTGCTGGGAATGGGAAGTGCTGCGTAATATGACTGCGCATGTGGATACCGGTGAGCAGCTTCCACGTGCCTTGTTTGACAAAATGGTTGCGGCCAAGAATTTCCAGGCCGGTATGCAAACTGTGCGTCAGATTGAGTTTGCACTGTTTGATATCCGCTTACATAGCGAGTTTGACCCACATGGCGCCACCACAGCGCTGGATGTGATTGAACAGGTGCGTGATGAGGTGGCGGTGGTGCGGCCACCAAAATGGAACCGCTTTCCGCATAACTTTACGCATATATTCTCTGGCGGTTATGCAGCGGGGTACTACAGCTATAAATGGGCTGAAGTGTTATCAGCAGATGCTTACAGCATGTTTGAAGAAGACGGTGTGCTGTCCAGAGAAGCCGGCCAGCGCTATTGGCAGGAAATTCTGGCTAGAGGCGGTTCTCGCTCTGCGATGGAATCCTTTGCTGCATTCCGTGGACGCGAACCGAATATTGATGCCTTGCTAAGACACAATGGGATGACGGCATAATGCATATTAGCCACAGAGGATACATAGAAAGCCAAACACCTCATTAGTTTTTGTTTTTAGATTTTGCGGTTCTCTGAGACCTCTGTGAACTCTGTGGCTAACGTTTTTTGTTCGTGTTTTTGTGTGTTTCGTGGACAATTATTTTATTATCAATATTTAGGTTCTTCTTTTGAAATTTGCTACCTGGAATGTGAACTCTCTCAATGTGCGCTTGCCGCATGTGCTTGATTGGCTCAATGAGGCTAAGCCTGATGTACTGTGCCTGCAGGAAACCAAACAGGAAGATAGCAAGTTTCCTTATGAAGCCTTGCGAGAAATCGGCTATCACGCAGTTCATATTGGCCAAAAAACCTATAACGGTGTTGCCATCGTTAGCCGTCATGCCGTGGCTGAAGTGCAGCAGAATATTCCAGCATTCGAGGATGACCAGCAGCGCGTCATTGCCGCAACCATTCATGATATGCGTGTAGTTTGTGCTTATATTCCGAATGGGCAGGCGCTTGATTCAGACAAATATCAATATAAATTGCGCTGGTTGGAAGCCTTACAGCGCTGGCTAAAAGACGAACTGTCGAGATATCCCAAACTGCTGCTGCTGGGGGATTACAACATAGCACCTGAAGATCAGGATTGCCATGACCCCGCAGCTTGGGTGGGGCAGGTATTGGTGTCAGAGCCCGAGCGTGCGGCGTTTAAACAGTTGTTAAGTTTGGGGTTGCATGACAGCTTCAGATTGTTTGAGCAGCCTGAAAAAAGCTTTAGTTGGTGGGATTACCGTATGGCTGGGTTCAGGCGCAATTTGGGCATGCGTATTGATCACATTTTGGTGAGCGATGCTTTAAAAGCGCAATGTGCAGCAGCTTATATCGACAAGGCGCCACGTAAGCTGGAGCGCCCATCTGACCATACACCGGTGGTGTTGGAATTAAACTGTTAATGCGTGTTTAAAGGGTTCTTCACCATGCCGTCGGCTGGTTTAGTCGTTGGGTCAGCAGGCTTAGCGGGTGCAGGTGTAGGCCTGGTTGGTAGCGTCAAATCTGGCTGCAACAGCCTTTGAGCCTGTCCTAGCTGGGCATCCGGTGCGGTTTCTCCGTCTCCAAATAATGAAGGCAGACTAAACTCTACTTCGGGCGGCGGATTTTCATGGTAGAAATATTCATAAATACCGTTCTCGTCGTTGTCGGCACGCACGCCGGTCAGCGGATCAACGCGCAGTGCAAGCACCCCATCCGGCACAATAGGTTCTACATCGGGAACGCCTTTGAGTGCGGTAGCCATATATTTAATCCAAATGGGTAGTGCCGCAGCACCGCCGGTTTCGCTGCCGCCCAGAGGCTTGGGCTTGTCATAACCTATCCATGCAACAGCCACCTGGTTAGGATTATAGCCGGCAAACCAGGCATCAAAATGGTCGTTGGTCGTGCCGGTTTTGCCAGCCAGATCATTACGCCCTAACTGTAGAGCGCGCGTTGCAGTGCCATGACGCACAACATCTTTCATCATCGATGTCATGATGAATGCGTTTCTGGAGTCAATCACCTTAGGCGCACCTTTGCCCACGCCGTTAAATTTGGTTTCCATGAGCACATTGCCGTTCTGATCGACGATTTTTGTAATCAGATTCGGTTTAACGCGATAGCCGCCGTTGGCAAATACCGAGTAGGCAGTTGCCATTTCCCACGGAGTGACTGAACCTGCACCCAAGGCCATGGTGAGGTAGGGCGGATGTTTTTTGGCAGAAAAGCCGAATCTGGTGATGTAGTCTTGCGCGTAGCTGGGGCCTATCGCTTGAATCACGCGAATCGATACCAGATTTTTGGATTTAGTGAGTGCCTGTCTCAATCGAATCGGGCCTTCAAAGTTGTTGTCAAAGTTTTGCGGAGACCAGGCCTTGTTTCCTGTTTCCTGCGCTGAAAAACTCAGTGGACTGTCCTCCACAATGCTTGCTGCGGTAAAGCCCTTTTCAAGTGCTGCCGAGTAGATAAATGGTTTAAAGCTGGAACCAGGTTGACGCCACGCCTGCGTTACATGATTAAACTTGTTGCGGTTGAAATCAAAGCCGCCCACTAAAGCGCGCACTGCGCCAGTTTGTGGATCGATGGCAACCAGTGCTGCCTCTACCTGTGGCAGCTGAACGATGCGCCAGGCGTTTTTGTCATGACTGCCATGCGTTCTGGTAACGCGAATAATCGAGCCTGTTTTTAGCAGGCGTTTTTCCGGAATTTTCTCGCTCAGTGTTCTTGCGACTAGCGCCAAGCCTTTGCCGCTTATTTCCAGACTTTCACCATTTTTGGTATGAACCTGCACGGATTTCGGGCCGATGTTAGTCACAATTGCAGGAATGAAACCATTGGACTCCTCAAAACTATCCAGCGCCTCATCGAGGGCTGTGTCAGGATTTTCAGCCAGCAGTTTGCTCAGGTTGACATTTTTTTCCGGGCCGCGAAAGCCATGTCGCGCATCATAATCCAGCACGCCTTCTCTGACGGCGGCGTTAGCGGCTTCTTGATTCGCTTTACGTATCGTGGTGTAAACCTTAAGACCGCTGCTGTAAATCTCGTCTTGGTATTGCGCATATAAACTTTCACGCACGATTTCTGCCACATAATCGGCCGCCAGATCGCGTGCTTGCCGTGAAGCTTTAAAGCGCAGCGGCTGCTTAATCGCCGCTTTGTAAGATGCACTGTCAATGAAGCCATATCGTTGCATATCGCGCAACACTTCTTGCTGGCGCGCTGTGGCACGTTTAGGGTTTACGTAGGGGTTGTAACCAGAAGGGGCTTTGGGCAGGCCGGCCAGCAGTGCGGTTTCTGCCAGATTAAGTTTTTCCAGGGGTTTGCCATAATACACTTGCGCTGCCGCTGCAAAGCCATAAGCACGCTGACCCAGATAAATTTGGTTGATATAGAGCTCCAGAATTTTGTCTTTACTGAGCGTGTGTTCAATTTTCAGTGCCAGCAGTGCTTCATTGATTTTGGTGATAATGGTGCGTTTGCCGTTAGGTGTGGTAAAGAAGTTTTTGGCCACTTGCATGGTAATCGTGCTTGCACCTTCATGACTGACACCGGTCAGGTTATTTTTGATGGCGCGTAAAACGCCTTTTAAATCTACGCCGCTGTGCTGATAAAAACGACGGTCTTCAATCGCCAGCACGGCATCTTTCATGTTTTTTGGTACATTTTCGATTTTGACATAGGCGCGACGCTCCTCGCCAAATTCATCAATCAGATAACCGTCTTCGGAGTACACGCGCAGCGGCAATTTGGGCTGATAGTCAGTGAGCGCTTCCAGCGAGGGTAATGTTGGATAGATCAGTGCTGCTGCTACTGCAATTAGCGCCACAACAGAGAGGCTGCCCACCAGTAATGACATTAAAACGTATTGCCACCATTTGTTGAGAATCATTGGGGTATCAATTTTCTGTAAACATCATGAATTTAGCATTATAAATCGCTATGCACATCCTTGCGACTTAAAAGTTCTGTGCGCTGAATGCTTCAGAGTTCTATGCGCTGAATATTAAGTAGCGATTGATTAAAAATGTCATCGTATATAAACATAACTGTTTTTAAATTTGTAAATATATGTAAACAATTTTGCTTTACAGGGTTCGTTTGGTGACAACCCAGCTTGGTGGGCCAAACGGTTTAGTGACACCTGGTTTGGGTGGCAATGATTTAATGAGCAATCTACCCGTAGCCAATGCTTTTGGTAGCATGGCGGTCAGCTTGTTCAGATTGCCTGCGGGTTTGCTGCTAAATCTTGAGCTATCAGCGTTAGAGAGCGACCAGCGCGGCAAGATTGTATCGAGTCCACGAGTGACCACAGCCAGTCAGCAGAAGGCCAAAATTGCTCAAGGTACGCAAATTCCTTATCAGCGTGCCTCTGCAAGTGGCGCAACAGCAGTGGAGTTCAAAGAGGCTGCATTGAGTCTGGATGTGACACCGCAAGTGACCCCGGATGACAAAATTATTATGGATCTAGAAGTTAAAAAAGATCGAGTTGGCCAAGTGTTTAACGGCGTGCCCTCAATCGATACGCAAAACATTATGACGCAGGTGCTGGTAGACAACGGCGAGACGGCGGTACTGGGCGGTATTTATGAGCAAACTGAAATCAACGGCGTAGATAAGGTGCCGTTCTTTGGTGACCTGCCTCTGATGGGTAATTTGTTTAAACGTAAAACCAGAACTTCAGATAAAACGGAACTGTTGATTTTTATTACCCCTAAAATCATGGATGAGCGGCTCAACCTGCAGTAAGCAAAATCTGACAGAAACAGCAGATTGTCATAAAATGCCCATCATTCAACAGATGGGCATTTTTATTTGGACGGTGCTGTAAAGTCATGCTCAAATTCAAAGTCTAAAGGTAGTTTTTAAGTGAACAATATTTATTTTATTGGTCTGATGGGTGCCGGAAAAACCACCATAGGTCGATTGCTAGCTAAACAGCTGGGGCGAGAATTTTATGATTCCGACCATGAGGTTGAGCGGAAAACCGGTGTGAAAATCCCGCTTATTTTTGAGCTGGAAGGCGAGTCTGGTTTTCGCAAACGTGAAACTGCAGCGATTGAAGAGCTAAGTCAGATGGATAACCTAGTGGTGGCGACAGGTGGTGGTGCCGTACTGTTGGAAGAAAATCGCGCTTTTCTGAAAAATACCGGCAAAATTATTTATCTGCGTGCCAAAGTCAACGATCTCTATCAGCGTACGCGTAGTGATAAGAGCCGTCCGTTGCTGCAAGGCGCCAACCCGAAACAAAAATTGGAAGAGCTGTACACGGTGCGCGATCCTATCTATACCGCATTGGCTGATTATATTGTCGATACCGGTGCGCAGTCGGCCAATGAAATTACCGCGCGCATCGAGCAGATGCTGCAACAGCATGCTTGATTCATTTAATTGAGAGATAACAGAATTTTATGCAAACTTTGACCGTAAATCTGGCTGATAGAAGCTATCCAATTCATATTGGCCGCAACCTGATCGCAAACGCAAATTTAATTTTGCCGCATTTAAAGCGTCAACATGTGGCGATTGTAACAAACACCACCGTTGCTCCATTGTATCTGGACAAGCTCTCTCAAACTTTGCAGCAGGCTGGGGTAAAAGTGATTCCGATTATATTGCCGGATGGTGAGGCTTATAAAAATGCGGAAACACTCAACAAGATTTATGATGTGCTGCTGCAAAATCGCTGTGAACGCAGCACAACCCTCATTGCACTGGGTGGCGGCGTCATCGGCGATCTGACTGGTTATGCTGCAGCGACTTATCTGCGTGGAGTGCCATTTATTCAAATTCCCACCACATTACTATCTCAGGTAGATTCTTCAGTGGGCGGAAAAACCGGCATCAATCACCCTTTGGGAAAAAACATGATAGGCGCGTTTTATCAGCCGCAAGTGGTGCTCGCTGATATTGATACGCTAAAAACCTTGCCGCCACGTGAGTTCTCGGCGGGTATGGCTGAAGTGATTAAATATGGTTTGATTCGCGATGCAGTTTTTTTTGAGTGGCTGGAGGCCAATATCGATGCCTTGATGGCCTTGGATGAAGCTGCGATTAGTGAGGCGATTTATCGCTCATGTCAAAACAAGGCAGAGGTGGTTGCACGCGATGAACATGAGTCTGGTGAGCGCGCATTATTAAACTTAGGGCATACCTTTGGCCATGCGATTGAAAATGCCATGGGCTATGGCGTGTGGTTGCATGGTGAAGCCGTGGCTGCGGGCACGATGCTTGCCGCAGATTTGTCACTGCGTATGGGCTGGCTTACGCAGGCAGAGGTGAAGCGTATGCATGACCTGCTTACTAAAGCCAGATTGCCATTGGATGCGCCAAAATTAGGCGTAGAAAAATATCTTGATTTAATGCAGCTTGATAAAAAAGTGTCAGATGGAAAAATCCGTCTGATTCTGCAGCAGGGTATTGGTAAATCTGTGATTACCAGTGATTATGATGCCGAAAAATTAAACGCTGTACTGGCGCTTTAGTGTTCTGTTATCGAGAAAGCTCAATATGAATACGCTTGCATCCTATGCAGCCAATCCTGAGCAAAGCTTGGGCAGGCTTTTTCCTGAACCACCTTCTTCTACACGTAACGCTTTTCAGCGCGATCGTGATCGCATTATTCACTCCACTGCATTTCGCCGTCTGGAATATAAAACCCAAGTGTTTGTAAATCATGAGGGAGATTTATTCCGCACGCGTCTCACCCATAGTATTGAAGTCGCACAGCTGGCGCGAGGTATCGCACGCACACTAGGCTTGCATGAAGATTTGACCGAAGCCATCGCGCTGGCACATGATTTGGGGCACACACCGTTTGGCCATGCCGGACAAGATGCCTTAAATGAATGTATGCGCGACTTTGGCGGCTTTGAGCATAATTTGCAGTCTTTGCGTGTGGTAGAAAAGCTGGAGTTGCGCTATGCAGAGTTTGACGGGCTGAATTTAAGCTTTGAAGTTCGCGAAGGTATTTTGAAGCATTGTTCACTGAAAAACGCCAGGCAGCTGGGCGATGTGGGTTTGCGCTTTATTAACAAAACCAGCCCCAGCCTTGAAGCCCAGCTCACCAATTATGCTGATGAAATTGCTTACAACAATCACGATATCGATGACGGATTGCGCTCCGGGCTGATCAATATTGAGCAACTTGAAAAAGTCGAGTTGTTTGCGCAAAACCTACAGCAGGTAAAAGCGCTATACCCTAAGCTTGAATATAAACGTATGGTCAATGAAACTGTGCGCCGCATGATCAATACGCTGGTCGTTGATCTGTGCACGCAGAGCGCGGCTAACATCGCGAAACATCAACCGCAAACCATTGACGATATCCGCCGCTTGCCTCAGCTAATCGGGTTCAGCCCCGAGATTGCCGCTAAAAACCAGAAGCTTAAACAGTTTCTGCGTAAAAATTTATATCATCATTACAAAGTGAACCGCATGAGCGCCAAAGCCATGCGCATCATAAAAGAGCTGTTTCAGGCTTTTTATGAAAATACAGGTTTGCTGCCAGAAGAATTTCAGGCTTACGCAGAGCATGATAAAGCACGCGCGGTGGCTGATTATATTGCCGGAATGACAGACCGCTTTGCCATACGTGAACATCGCAAGCTGTTTGCGGTGGAAGAGTCTTTATAGATGATCTTCTTGACTGATTTTGATATGATAGTAATATACAAATATGATTAACTGGCAAATTGTTGATGGCTTTGATTGGGATGCTGGAAATTCAAGCAAAAATGATACGCACAAAGTCTCATTGGCTGAGTCTGAACAAGTATTTTTTAATGAGCCATTACTTGTTTTAACTGATGATAGACATAGTCAAAATGAAGCAAGGTACCATGCGTTAGGAAAGACCAATGACAACAGGTTACTCCATATTACCTTCACGCTGAGAAAACATAATTCTAAAATAAGAGTAATTTCAGCGCGTGATATGCATAAAAAGGAGCGTGCAATTTATGAAAAAGTTTAAGGAAATTCCAATTTTTGCAAACGAAGCAGAAGAGGCTTTGTTTTGGTCAAATAATGACAGCACTGAATATTTAGATTGGACTAAGTCTGAAAAATTGAGACTTTCTAACCTCAGGCCTAGTACAACAGCTATTTCTGTTCGATTGCCTGTGGATATGTTAGATAGGTTAAAAATTGCGGCACACAAAAGGGATGTGCCATATCAATCATTATTGAAAATATGGATTGACGAAAAGTTAAGCGCATAAATGACTTAACTATGAATAAACCCAAGTTATAACTCATCAATATCGACTTCTACAAAAGGTCCATTCGCTCGTTCATGAACAAGTCTAGCGTCTTCCAGCTCTTCCAGATGAGCTAGTAACTTTTCATAGTGGGCTGCCGGAATTAAATAGGCCTCGGGTTTATTGTGATTAAGAATGGCGACAGGAGAGTTGTCGGCTTGCTGGATTATGCTCGCGAAATTACGCTTTAGTTCAGTAATACTAACAGTTAAATGGCTGTAAATAGCATTCATAGGATGCACCTCTAAACAAGACATTTAATTAGATGCTGTATTCAGTATAGAAACTTTCATTAATTTATAGGTAACTTACGACGCGTAAATCTATTTAGCATCATGTAAACGACTAATAGTAATGAATTGGAAAGGAGCTGTTGCAAAATTACAACAAATGTAAGTAATTGTGACAAAAATGCAAATTTTAGGTTGTCTGCACTAAAAATTTTGGTGCATACTACGATTACCTTCGAAGTGGAAACTATCCACGGAGAAAGTTTGCAAACTTTCTTATTCGACATTAATTAGAAATAATTAATTTGAATGAGGTAACTTAAAGTAGTAAAAAGCAATAAATTTTTAATGGAGATTTATATGAAAACAACAATCAAATTAGCAGTTGCTTCAGCTTTAGTTGCTGCAGCTTCAAGCGCTAACGCTGGTATCGTAATTCCAGCTGGCGATTGGACATTGGACGTCGGCGGTGTGGTAAACGCTTACTATACACATACACGCTTCAGCGGTGATAATACAGGAACAACAGGTCCGTTAGCTCTTGGCACAGGTAATGCTGAAAACTCAGCAAACATCACAACCGGTTTGCTGCCAAACTACCTGTCAGTGTCTGGTAAAACACGTCAGAACGACTTAGACATTGGCTTCACAATTAGCATGAACCCAGGTTCATCAGCTACACGTGCTGGTATTCAGGACAATGGCGGTGCTGACGGTGGTCGTGCAGAAAACCGTCAAGCATTCTTGACATTCGGTGACAAATCATGGGGTTCTATCAAGCTGGGTAAAGATCTGGGTATCTACGCTTCAGACGCGATCTTGAAC
>Ga0116204_1000121_pt1 | contig 38138 bp, 33 predicted proteins | sample LakKivwa52mmetaG_FD_94481 | JGI IMG/M metagenome (GOLD analysis project Ga0116204, IMG submission 94481) | Anoxic lake water microbial communities from Lake Kivu, Rwanda to study Microbial Dark Matter (Phase II) - Lake Kivu water 52m metaG | ecosystem: Environmental > Aquatic > Freshwater > Lake... | reverse complement strand
TTCAGGACATACGAATCCCCGTCTCGGGTGGCGCGGCTTTTCATGGTGGCCGCATCGGAGCCGCTCATTGGCTCGGTCAGCGAGTACGCGCCAATCGCCTTGCCCGAGGCAACCGGGGTGATGAATTTCTTCTTCTGCGCCTCTGTGCCGAATTTGAGAATTCCGAAACAGTAGAGCGAGTTATTGACCGACATGATGACACCGTGCGCCGCATCGGCTTTGCAGACCTCCTCCAGCGCCAGCACATACGCCAGCGTATCCATGCCTGCGCCGCCGTATTGCTCCGGCACCTCGATGCCCATGAAACCCATTTCACCCATCTTTTTGACGGTCTTATGGGGAAACTCGCCGCTTTCGTCAAACTCGGCGGCCACCGGCGCGATTTCGTTCTTGGCAAAATCGCGCGCTGCATCGCGCAGCATCTTGTGTTCATCGCTCAGGGGACAAATTGCCAGGTCGCTCATGCTTCCTCCTCTGGGAATTGAGAGAAACGTCGATTTATTATACCTTTTCCCGGCCATCTTCTACGGCAAGCCTGATACAATAATCGAGTGTTTCCTCGCCTGGAAGCCTTTCAATTTCGTGATTGTTTCAGGAGACTCCTATGACCCCCAATCCATATCTTAAAAAACTAGGTTTTTCTGACGCCGACCGGCTGGTCATCATCCACACCGACGATATTGGCATGTGCCAGGCTTCGGTGGCGGCCTTTCAGCATTTGTGGGATTTTGGCACCATTTCTTCCGGCGCAGTGATGATTCCGTGTCCCTGGTTCCCCGCGACGGCAAAAATGTGCCGCGAAAACCCGCAGATGGACATGGGAGTCCACGCCACGCTCAACGCCGAGTGGACGAACTATCGCTGGGGGCCGGTTTCGACCCGCGACCCCGAATCGGGACTGCTCGATGCCGATGGTTACTTCCACCAGTGGCACCCGGCGGTCTATGAGAATGCCAAACCCGAAGCCGTTGCAGTGGAGGTTAACGCCCAGGTCGAGCGCGCCCTGGCAGCGGGCATCGATGCCACCCATGTCGATTCGCACATGGGAACCATCGTGCACCCGAACTTTATCCAATCGTATTTGCAGGCAGCGCTTTCGCGCAACCTGCCGCCTATGCTGCCGCGCGCGAGCGCCAAAGGTTTCGATGCCCTGGGAGTTAGCGATGAAGCGATGGCTGTCTACTCGCCTATCCTGAACCAGATGGAAGAGCAAGGCATTCCTATGCTCGACGGCCTGTATGGGATGCCGCTCCGTGGCGAAGGTGACCACCTGGAAATTGCCAAGAAACTGCTCGCTGAAGCCCCGGTCGGGATTACGCACTTCATCCTGCATCCCTCGGTTGATACACCCGAATTGCGCGCGATTGCGCCTGACTGGCAAGGCCGCGTGGCGAACTACAAAGCCTTCATGAGCCAGGAACTCAAAGATTTCATCAAGAATTCCGGCATCCACTTGATTGGCTACCGCGCCATCCGCGAGGCGATGCGGGCATGACGAGATATTTCCTGGGCGTCGACGCTGGCGGCACGAAAACCCACGCCCTGGTTGTCAACGAAAGTGGCGAAGCGGTTGGCTTCGGACGCGGCGGGCGCGGCAACTGGGAGGGCATTGGCCTCGACGGTCTGACCCAGGCATTGAAAACGGCCATTGCCGGGGCGCTGGAAACAGCCTCTATCAACGTCAAACAGATTTCCGGCGCGGGGATGGGATTGGCCGGGTACGACTGGCCCAGTCAGCGCGGGATGATTCTGGGCGCGATCCAGCCGCTCGGACTGGAATGCCCGCTCGAAATTGTCAACGATGCCACCCTGGGCATTTTCGCCGGGACTTCGGCGGGCTGGGGCATTTCGGTGGTCTCTGGGACGGGATGTAACTGCCGGGGGCGCGGGAAAGACCTGAAATCGGAAGGCCGCATGGTGGGCGGCGGCAGCCACTGGTCAGGAGAGTATGCCGGTGGCGGTGACATCGTGGCCCGCGCGATGCAGGCTGTGACCTTCGAGTGGAACAAACGCGGCCCGGCCACAGCCCTCAGCCCGGCCTTCCTGGAACTCTCCGGCGCGCGCAGCTTGGATGACCTGGTCGAAGGCGTCTATGTGGGGCGTTATGAATTCGATGCGCGGTATGTGTTCAAAGTTTTCGAAGTCGCTGCGCAGGATGACCCCGAAGCGCTGACCGTCCTGCGCTGGGCCGGGCGCGAACTGGGTGAGATGGCCTGCGGTATCATCCGCCAGTTGGGGCTGGAAAATGACCCGGTCGAGGTGGTTCTGATTGGCAGCCTGTATAACGGCCATCCCCTGATGACGGAATCTTTGAAAGAAACGGTGCGCGCCCTCGCCCCGGCGGCGCAGTTCATCCGCTTCGATGCCCCGCCGGTGATCGGGGCGGCCCTACTGGGGCTGGAGCAGGCTTTCGGTGCGGATGCTTACCGCCAGCGCGAGAAAGTCATTGAAACAACGAGCAAAATCATAGTGTCATGACTTCTCCAGTTGATAAGGCCAGTTGGATAGCCTGTTCCACTGTCAGTACCTGGCCTTGAATGGCTAATTTTTCGAAATAGGATTCTCCCAGCAGGTTACGGGCAATCTGAATGTGCCGCTCGAATTCGGCCCGGTCGAAAGGGGTGTAGGGAATATCTATTTCTGCCAGCATGGCTCGGGCTGCGCCGTAGAGTTGCGCTGCGCGTTCCGGTTGACGCGTGCCTCCGGCGACTGCCGCCATTCCCAGGCAGAGGTCGCTGGCGGCCAACCGGCGCGAGACTGTTTGTCCCGACTCGAAATATTGCTGAATGAATTTTTGGGCATAGGCATAGTCATTTTTCTGCAAACCGAGCAGCCCCAGCGCATAAAAATTATAGCCACGGTCGATTTTTAGACCATATTCACGGCAGACAGCCAGGCTTTGCAAGTAATATTGTTCTGCCTGCCTTAAATTTCCCTGGTGACGATACAGGTCGCCTAAATTCCCCAGGGCAATGACAATACCCGGCCGTGCTTGCAGCGTTTCATCAATGGCAAGGTGCTGTTCGTAGTACTGCTGTGTTTTTGGATAGTTTTTCTGTTTCAGGAACAGTTGCCCCAGGAACTGGGCTGAGCGTCCCATGCCCCACAAGTCTTCCAGGCGGGAGAAAATTGCCAAACTTTGTTCTAAAAAATCCTGGGCGTGTTCGTCCTGGTCTTTATGGTCGGCCACCCAGCCTAAATTAAACAGGACAAAAGCCTGCCCCCATGGATTGTCTCCTTTTTTATAAAGTTCCAGGCTCTTTTCCAAGAGGGATTGAGATTCATCGTAATCGGCGTCGATAGAATGTACAACGATTGCCATGATGGATAATGCTTCTGCCAGACCTTGTTCACCATTTGGGCCAGCCTGTTGCCAAAAAGCGACGCCTTCTTCCAGGATGTCGCGGGCATGGCAGAAATCGCCGGCAACCCAGCTGGAGTATCCGATGCGGTTAAGCAGCCTTGCGCGCAGCGTGGAATGAGCATTGGCATTATTTAGGACATCTAGTCGGTTAAACCAATTGCGTAATTCGTTGTTGTGTTGCCAGAAACTCCAGAACCAGGCCAGGGCGATGAGCAGGCGGTATGCAGGCTCTGTTTTTTTACTGGCGACGGACCACTCCAGAGCCGTTCGAAAATTGTCCAGTTCTTTTTCCAGGCGGTGGATACATTCTATTTGCCTGGCAGAATGGATTGCTTTATCAACTTGCTCGGCGAGTTCGATGAAATAAGCGAGGTGCTGGTCTCGCGCGGCGGCTTCAGTCCCCGATTGGCGCAACTGGTTGAGTGCGAACTGCTGGATGGTGACCAGCATGGTGATGCGCGGCGCATCAATGGCGTCGATATGTTGCAGCAAGCTTTTATCGAGCAGGGATGTGACCAACGCTGCGATCGATTTATTGGTATTGGTTGGCTGGCAGACGGTTTCTGCTGCTTCGAGTGTAAACCCTCCTGAGAAGACAGCCAGGCGAGCAAAAACGTTTTGTTCTGCGGGACTGAGAAAGTTGTAGCTCCAGCCAATGGCATCTCCAAGCGTTTTCTGGCGAATGGAGGCAGCACGCATTCCATTGGCAGATAAAACAAAGGTATCGGTCAGGCGTTCAAGCAAGGTTTGGGGTGAGTTCAGACGCATGTGGGCTGCAATCAGTTCAATCGCCAAGGGCAGGCCATCCAGACGGGCGCAGATGGATGCAACCGAATCAAGATTCTCATGGGTAAGGGTGAAATTAGAACGCACTGCCCGGGCGCGTTGGGCAAAGAGCATCAGCGCCGGGAATTTCGAGATGTGTTCAAGCCTGAGCGAGGCGATGTCTTTCGGCGATTCGAGTACTGGTACGCTAAACACCCATTCCCCAGGGATGCGCAGCGACTCACGGCTGGTGGTCAGGATTTTTAAGTGGGGACAGGCTGAAAGCAGGTCATACGCTAGCGAGGCGATGTTTTCGATGAGATGCTCACAGTTATCCAGAAAAATCAACATTTTTTTGTCCCCAATGCCCTCGATGAGTTGTTTTTTTGATGGGATGGCTTTGGTATCTACATAGCCAAGCGCCTGCGCGACGGTGGTTGGTATCAGCGTCGCATCCTCCAGCGTCGCCAGGGCGACAAAAAATACTCCAGCAGGGAAATGGCGCAGAGCCGCTCGCGCGGTTTCAAGCCCTAGACTGGTTTTGCCTATCCCTGGCGGGCCGGCCAACGTTACAAGACGGATTTGTGCATCCTGTAAATACTCAATCAGAAGGGCAGTTTCCTGCTCGCGGCCAATCAGTTCGGTCACAAGGACAGGTAAATTTGAGCGCGGGGAAGCAGCCTGCCAGGGCGCGTGGCTGTCGATTGGCTGGAGCGGATTTGTCCAATCACCGCGCGCAAAACGTAGAAAGGCCGGGCGGTCGGCAGGGGGAATGGTAAAAATTTCAGCGAGTTGGGCGACCATTTGCGCGGATGGCCGCCGCTCGTCGCTCTCGATTTTGCGGAGGGTTATAGTGGCGCAGCCAATCTGGCGCGCGAGTTGGTTTTGTGTCAGCCCCAAGCCTCGTCGCTGTCGTTTTACCCATTCCCCGAAAGAAACCTCCATCGCCGCAATTTCCTCCGCGCAAATCAAATTACACAAAATGTATCTTAATTGTATCACTCAATGATACCCGGGCGCGGTGGAAACTTTGTAAAGTATTGATAGCGCATAACGATTTATTACTTTCAGAAAAAGGAGAATTGCATGAAAAAGATGTTCTTGTACGTTTTCGCTGTCATGGTATTTGTCCTGGCAGCCTGTAGCCCTGCCGCTCCGGCAGCCGCGCCAACGGCAGAAGCGCCCAAGCCGACGGTCGCGCCGCCGCCCACGGAAGCGCCTACCCAACCTCCGGCGCCAGTCGCCCTGCCCGAAATCACGATTGACTCTGCGGATTATTCCTACACCGCGCCCGCCTCCCTCAGCGCGGGTTGGTCGCGCATCATCCTGACCAATTCAGGGGCCGAGCCGCACCATGTCCAGTTCCTGCGCTTGAACGATGGTGTCACTGTTCCGCAGTTCGAGGAGGCCATGAAACAGGCTGAAGGCCCGGCATTGGCGCAAACGAAGCAGGTCGGCGGCGTAGGCGCGATTCATCCCGGTGGCACAGCCAGCGCGGTGCTTTACCTCCCTGCGGGCGAATATGTCATCCTGTGCTTCATCCCCTCTCCGGCGGATGGGGTGGCGCACCATGCCAAAGGGATGCTCACGAGTCTCATCGTCACCCCGGCGGAAGGGACAGCCGCCGCGCCACAGGCCGACCTAGTCATCCGCCTGAAAGATTTCATCTTCGACATGCCCAACAAACTCCCGGCTGGCCCGCTGACCATCCAGGTGATTAACGATGGCCCTGAACCGCACGAACTCAACATCCTGAAATTGGAGGAGGGCAAAACCCTCAACGATGTTATCCAGTTCCTGAACGGCGCGGGTGGCCCGCCCCCGTTTGCCCCGGTCGGCGGCATGAACGGCCTGGACCAGGGCCTCACCGGCTATGCCGAAATCAACCTCGCACCGGGAAAATATATCGCCATCTGCAATATCCCCAGCCCGCAGCACCAGGGACACCCCCATTTCTCGCTGGGCATGATTCGGGAATTTACGGTGGAATAACCGTTTATCTAACTCTATTCAATATTCAATCGAAAGGATTACGAAAATGAACACAAAGAAACTGGCTTTACTGGCCCTTGTCCTATTGCTCGTTGCGCTGACACTCGCTGCCTGCGGCGGCTCCAAGCAATCCAACTTCCCCACCGGGAAATTTATCAAGTCTGGCACGACAGATTACGGCCTGGTTTTTAATGCCGATGGCACCTTCTCGGTGTTTATCAACGGTAATGTCACAGTTGTAAAAGGCACTTACACCGTTAAAGGCGATACCTTCACCGAAACCGGCAACGATGGCGGCTGCAACTCGCCGATGGAATTCAAATACACCTTCGACGGGGAGAAACTGACCTTCAAATATGCCGGGAACGCCGAGGATGACCGTTCTTGCGGCGGTCGCTATGCCGATTTCAATAACGTGACCTACACCCTGTCGAAATAACGTTAGCGCGCCTTTCAGGGAAGGATGTCGCAGTCGAGGTTTTCCCGGCTGCGACATCCTTTTTTCGGTATATAATTCCAGTGTGCGCATTCAGCACATTCGGTGTGACCTGTGAAAGGAGCGATTTATGGCAAACAAAGAACAGGGCAAGAACAAAGACAAAGCCAAACTCAAGAAAAAGAAGGAAAAGAAAAAAGCGACACAACACTAAGCTCTTTTCCGCTGCCAGGAAAATTGCGCCGCCGGATGGCTCCGTGCGGCGCAATTTTTAAAATTCCTTCATTTTTCCCCCGCGAATGGCATGGTTTGCTATACAATAAGAAGGACATCCTTTCTTGGCCGTTCACATTCAAGGAGACTGCCCATGTCCCACCCCCTCGCACCTGTCAAACTTAGCCTGGGCTACAAAATCACCTGGGGCATTGCCGCCCTGGGGACTTCGCTGATTTCTGGTATTTATGGCGCGCTGCTGCCCATTTTCTACCAGGATTACCTCGGCCTGACCGCCAAATGGATTGCGACCGCCTCGATCATTTACGCCATCTGGAACGCGGTCAACGACCCGCTCTTTGGCTACATCACCGACTCGACCCGCTCCCGCTGGGGCCGGCGCATCCCTTACATGCGCTTTACTGCGCCTTTCCTGGCGCTCACCTTCGTCCTGGTCTGGTTTGCGCCGCCCCAGGCCGGGAAGGAGACCCTGTTCTGGTGGATGCTGGTTTCGATGCTGCTCTACGACACCTGCTACACCATCATCGGGCTGGCCTATTCTGCGCTGCTGCCCGAAATCAGCGAATCGGACGCTGAACGCAACGGCCTGCAAATCTCTGCCTCTCTCTTTGGCCTGCTTGGCATGATTTTGGGCTTCCTCATCCCCGACTTTTTCCGTCCCAAGTCTGGCGCTGAGGTTTCTTTCCTGCCGCTCCAAATCTCGATGATTGTCGTGGCGGTCGTCAGCATGGCACTCATTCTCATCACCACATTCAGGGTCAAAGAACGCCCCGAATTTACCAAAGTCGACAAACCTATTGCGCTCGGCGCGGCGCTGCGCTTTACCTTCACTAGCAAATCTTTCCTGGTTTTGGTTTCGCAAAACTTCATGTCGATTTTGATGCAATCGCTGATCCTGGGGATGATGTTTTACCTGGCCGATTACGTGCTCCAGATGCCGACCATGATTATCCTCTTGTGCGTTTTCATCCCGCTGATTATTGGCGTGCCTGTTACGTCGATTTTGCGCAAACGCTTGGGGGTGGTCGGCGCGCAGCAGCTGCTGCTGACCATTGCCGGCCTGGGATTGGTGGCGATTGCCTTCGTCCCCAACCCGCTCATCTTGCTCTGCCTGGTGGCGGCGGGGTTTGGACTCTCCGGTCCGCAAACGCTGACCAACGTTCTGTTTGGACAGGTGGCCGACGAAGATGAACTCCGCTCGGGCGTGCGCCGCGAGGGAGCCTTTTTCGGCGTCAACGCCCTGATTACCAAACCGGCCCAATCGGTGGCCCTGGCATTGATTCCCATTATCCTTGAAGCGACAAATTTTGTCACCCGCGAAGCCAACAACGGGCAGATTTTCCTGAACCAGCCGGGCAGCGCCCTGTTTGGAATCAAAGCGCTCATGGGGCTAATTCCGGGCATTGCGCTTATCATCGGCGCGATTTTGCTGAACTGGTATCCACTGCGCGGGGAGTACCTGGAGAAGGTCAAGACTGATTTGCTCGAACTGCACGCCAGAAAGCAGGCGCAGTATCTTGGTAGGCTAGACAACCATTAACCCGTCCGAATGGCTGTTCGGCTTGCTCGTAAAACCGGCCACGAATAGCACGAATGGTACGATTTTTCGCGCTTATTCGCGCTATTCGCGGCAAAATATTTTTCCGCGCCTGACTTTAAGAATACCCTGGTTGCTTTCAAATTAACCCTTGACAGTCCAATTTGTCGGTGATATAAACGGCGAAATTCGCAAAGGGATTGCGAAAACAACTTAATAAACGCTCTTATCCAGAGAGGCGGAGGGACCGGCCCTGTGAAGCCTCGACAACCTGACTGAAAAGTCAAGGTGCCAATTCCGGCAGTAATATCTGGAAGATGAGAGGATGGTAAACGCGCGTACCTCTTCTTGTACTTCCAGGAGAGGTGCTTTTTTTGCCTGCGCACAGTGCAGGCGAAAGTATCCCTCCTGGTAAGGGCGGAATCTACACACACTCAGAGGAGATACGCATCATGTCCACCACAACCCGCAAGTTCGGCTTCGCCACCCAACAACTGCACGCCGGTTATTCGCCCGACCCGACCACCGGCTCCCGCGCCGTGCCGCTCTACCAGACCACCAGTTATCAGTTCAAGAACACCGAGCACGCCGCCAATTTATTTGCGCTCAAGGAACTCGGCAACATCTACACCCGCCTGATGAACCCGACCACCGACGTGCTGGAGCAGCGCATCGCGGCTCTCGAGGGCGGGGTCGGCGCGCTGGCCGCCAGCAGCGGTCATGCCGCCCAGGCCCAGGCCATTTTCACGCTCTGCAACGCGGGCGACCACATCGTCACATCCAGCCGCCTGTATGGCGGGACGTACAACCAGTTCAAGTATACCCTGCCCAAACTCGGCATCGAGGTGACCTTTGTCGACCCGTCCGACCCGCAAAATTTCGAGAAAGCCATCCAGCCGAATACCAAAATCATCTACGGCGAGACGCTCGGCAATCCCGATATTTCGGTCTTCCCGTTCGAGGAAGTTGCCGAAATTGCCAAAAAGCACAAGATTGTTCTGATGATTGACAACACCTTTGCCACACCCTACCTGTTCCGCCCGTTCGAGTGGGGCGCAAATGTGGTCACGCACAGCACCACCAAATTCATTGGCGGGCACGGCACCAGCATCGGCGGGATTATCGTGGATGGCGGTAATTATGACTGGAGCAACGGCAGGTTTGCCAATTTCAACGAGCCGGACCCGTCGTATCATGGCCTGGTCTATTCCACGCTGACGCAGGTTGGCCTGCCGCCCTTCATTATCAAAGCCCGCGTGCATGTGCTGCGCGATATTGGCGCCTGCCAGTCGCCTTTTAACAGCTGGCAGACCATCCAGGGCCTCGAGACGCTCTCGCTGCGCGTTGAGCGGCATGTCCAGAATGCCCAGGCGGTTGCCGAATACCTGGAGAAGCACCCGAAGGTCGCTTGGGTCAAGTACCCCGGCCTGGAGAGCCATCCCGACTATGAGCGCGCGCAGCGGTATCTGCCCAGGGGTGCGGGCGCAATTCTCGGGTTTGGTATCAAGGGCGGTGCCGAGACCGGTCGCAGATTCATCGAGAGTCTGCAACTGTTCAGCCACCTGGCCAATGTCGGAGACGCGAAATCGCTCGCCATCCACCCCGCCACCACCACCCATAGCCAGTTGAACGCCGAACAGCAGGTTACTGCTGGGGTCAGTCCCGATTTCGTCCGCCTGAGCATCGGTCTCGAGGACATCGACGACATCCTGTGGGACCTGAACCAGGCGCTGAACGCCTGAAAGTAGACAGGTGAAAGGTATACAGGTATACAAGGAAACACGCGGTTGTCTTCCTGTATACCTGTATACGTGTTTACTAATTTACAGCCGGAGGCAACATGCCCGTCAAAATCCCATCCACCCTGCCTGCCCGCGCCATCCTGGAGCAAGAAAACGTCTTTGTGATGGGCCAGGAACGCGCCGAACATCAGGACATCCGCGCCTTGCGGATGGCTATCTTGAATCTGATGCCGACCAAAATCGCCACCGAGACGCAGCTGCTGCGCCTGTTGGGCAATTCGGCCCTGCAAGTCGATGTGACCTTGCTGCACACCGCCACCTACGAATCCAAAAACACCGACGCCGAGCACCTGCTCAATCACTACGAAACCTTCGAGGCAGTGCGGGGCGAGAAGTTCGACGGCCTGATTATCACCGGCGCGCCGGTGGAGCAGATGGAATTTGAAGAAGTGGATTATTGGCAGGAACTGACCCGCATCATCGACTGGGCCGAAACCAATGTCGAATCGACCTTTTACATTTGCTGGGGGGCGCAGGCCGGACTGTATCATCGCTACGGAATCCCGAAGCATCCCCTGCCTCGCAAGATGTTTGGCGTGTTCGAGCATCGCGCGCTCGCGCCGACCGAACGCCTGCTGCGCGGATTCGACGACACTTTCTACGCCCCGCACTCGCGCCACACCGAAATCCGCCGCGCTGACCTCGAAAAAGTGTCCGAGATCCAAATCCTGGCCGAATCGGACGAGGCCGGGGTCTACCTGGTTGGCTCAAAAGATGGTCGCCATATTTTCGTCACCGGCCACTCGGAATACGACCCGCTGACGCTGAAAGGCGAATACGACCGCGACGTAAACAAGGGATTAACCATCCATGTGCCGCGCAACTACTACCCCAGCGACGACCCTGCGACCATGCCGAAAGTGCGCTGGCGCGGACATGCCCACCTGCTCTTTTCCAACTGGCTGAATTACTACGTCTACCAGGTCACGCCTTATGACCTTCGGCAAATTCCCAGGGGCAGCATCCACACCGATTTTTAGGGTTTCTGCTTTTTCCATGCGCACAAAACAGGAGGCCAAAGGCGTCTCCTGTTTTCTTTTTGGCAGGCTTGACGGTCATGCTATACTTTTTTCATGCAACGATTCCTGCGCGCAAGGAGGTCAATCATTATGACGTATTTATTGGTATTGGCTGTTATTGCCGGCATCCTGACCGCCGTTTATTTTATCGTGGCTGCCCGCACCGATACCTTTACAGGCCGCTGGGTGGCCTGGAAGTCTTCGGGGGTCGATGATTACCTGTTGTTTCCGTATCGCAATATCGGGAATGCGCCGCCCGTCTTTCATTTCGAGCGCAGCGACGCAGGACTTCCGTTTGATAGTATTTCTTATCGGTATAAAGACAAACCACAGACCGACACACTCGAATCCCTGCTGGAAAAGACTGGCACGAGTGCTTTCATCGTTATCAAGGGCGATACCATCCTGTACGAAAATTACTTCAACGGCTACCGGCCCGATTCCGTTATCACTTCGTTTTCGGTCGCCAAATCCATCACCTCGCTGATGATTGGCATGGCAATCGACGACGGTACCATTGAAAGCCTGGATGACCCCGTCACGCGCTATCTTCCGGAACTGACCCAAATCGACCCCGGCTACCGAAACATCTCCCTGGGGCATCTGCTCTCGATGAAATCGGGCATCGCCTTCAAGGATACGGATATTCCCTGGCACGACAAATCGAGGGCCTACTATCATCCCCACCTGCGGGAGGTGGTGACGCATCTCCCCCTGGCGGGCGCGCCGGGCGAGACCTTCGTCTATAACACCTTCAACCCTATCATCCTCGGCATGGTCATCGAACGAGCCACCGGCAAATCGGTGACTGAATACTTCGAGGCGCGTTTCTGGCAGCGACTGGGCATGGAATACGAAGCCACCTGGAGCATCGACAGCGAATCAGGCGGGATGGCAAAAATGGAAAGCGGTTTGAACGCCCGCGCGATTGACTTTGCCAAAATTGGGCGGCTGGTCCTGCGCAGGGGCGACTGGAATGGCGACCAGGTTATCTCCAAAGCGTGGATAGACGCCTCCATGAAAATCGACCCACAAAACAACGTTGCCAAATTTGGCGAGCATATTTATTACCAAAACGGTTGGTGGATTCACGCCCCGACGGCCACCGACCGGTATCTGGTGTTTGGCTGGGGACACCTGGGTCAGTACCTGTTCGTTTTTCCCGATGACGAGATGATTGTGCTGCGCTTTGGCCGGGAAATTGGCAAGGTTGATTCCTGGCGCCAGGTGTCACAGGAAATTGTTCGGCAGGTAAACCAGGAAACAGGAAAGTGATTTGCCGTTAGGGCATTCAGTAGCCAGGAGATGAACACTATCTCCTGGTTTTGTTTTGAAAAATACAATCAGTCCGTGTATACTGATACATACGTAGTTTCATGCATTCGGCAGGTTGAAAATCGATGACCGATTACGCCCTCTACCTCGAATCCGGCCCGAAGCGCAAGAAAACCATGGTGCATGTTCTCGACCTGTTGGGCTGCATCGCCCAGGGGCCGACCACCGAAGCGGCGCTGGAGGCGACCCCCGATGCCATCCGCGCTTACCTGGGATTTTTGCAGCGCCACGGCGAGAAAGTCGACCCGCTGGAACTGTTCATCACGCGGGTGATGGAACACATTACCGAGGGTAACTGGCTGGCAAACGGCGACCCGACCTCCGGGTTTGCGCCCGATTTCGAGCCGCTCAGCGCCCGCATGCTCCGCATCCACCTCCAGCGACTGGATTGGATGCTGGACGAACTGCTCGAACTGGTCAACAACCTCCCCGAAGCGCAATTGCTGGCCCAACCAGAGACTGGGCGGACGATTCACCATATTTTGCAGCACCTTGTCGAAGCGCATGGCGTTTACCTGCGTTACCTGGTCGGGAAGGTCGATGGACTCTCCGCGCTGCTGCGAGCGGTCGAACACACGCCCGCCGACTCCATGCCCGCCATCTTGTCTGAACTGTGGAGCATTTCCCAGGCGCGCTTGCGTATCTTGACGGATGACGAGCGCGAGATGCTCGTCCCACACGGGCAGGTCACCTGGACGGCTAATCGCTGCCTGCGCCGCATGTTGGAGCACACCTGGGAGCATCGTCTCGAAATCGCCGCGCGGAAACTGGTTTTTTAGTCCGCGTTATTTTACGGAGTTTCCATGTTCAGATCGAAACGTCCCCGCAAAAAACGTCCAATCGCCGTCACGCTCATAGCCTGGGTCATCTTCCTCCTATTCCTTGTGCGGCTCTACCAGGCCATCGAACCCCTGCTCGATGCTGGGATTTTCGAGACGGGCCTGACCGGCCCGCTTTTCGATGGCTGGTGGCTCACCCCGTTGGGCAGCGCGCTCTTGACCAGCACAGTCTATTCCCTGCTTTCGTTGAGCGGCATCATCGTGCTGGTCGGTTTCCTGCGCATGAAACGCTGGAGTTGGATTGTGCTGATGGTTTGGACGGCCATCTCGTTGACCGTTTCCCTGCTCGGCTACTTCTACGGACGCCCCAACTATATCGTCATGGCTTCCGACACCTTCATCGCCCTGGCGCTCAACCAGGCCGATGTCCAGCGTATTTTTAGAATCAGGACGGACCCCGGTGAACGACTTGACTGACCGCCCTCGTATGCCCGCCGACGCATCCGATTTTGGCCTGCTGCGCCGCTTCGAGCCGGTGCTTAAGTTCACGCGGGGCGAAAAATTCCATCCCACCGATGTCGAAACCTATGTGCGTGAATCCAGTCTATGGGTTCATGCTCCAGACCCCGCTGGGGAGCGCGGGACAGGCGGGCGTGACACCCTGCTCGTGCCGCAGGGCGAACTCGACCTGGAAAAACTTATCGAGCCGCGTCCCGCGCCTTTTGGCGCTGTCCATTACCTGCGCTTTATCGAGCCGCTCAGCCTCTCAGAAGCTGCCTTGGCCCTGGCCGAACAGGCTCGCCTTAACGCAGAAAGTAAAAACACCTTCCACGCCGGGCTGGGACGCCTGGCGCGCGGCGGCCTGTTCCCGCGCGTTGTCGATGCCCTGTTTTCAGCCTCCTTCCTCCTGCGCGGGCGCGTTCCGGCGGCGCTGGCGGCGGCTGCCGAAATCGCCTATCACCGTCTCCAGGAAGAAAACCCTCGTTACAACTACTACGGGCGCGTCGTACGGCACAACGGCTGGACGGTGCTGCAATACTGGTATTTCTACTGCTACAACAGTTGGCGATCTGGTTTCAACGGCGTCAACGATCACGAAGCCGATTGGGAACTGGTCTCGATATACCTCTACCAGGAAGGCGATCAACTCATTCCCGAATGGCTGGCCTACGCCTCGCACGACTTCAGGGGCGACGACCTGCGCCGTCGCTGGGACGATGCCGACCAGCTCGATTTTGTCGACGGCCACCCGGTGGTCTACGCGGGGGCCGGGTCACACGCCTCGTACTTCTGCAGCGGCGAATACATGGCCGAAGCCAACCTGGATCTACCCGGCTGGGTGCGGCGCGGCTTTGCGGCCTTTAATCAGTTTTGGACCGAGACATTGGGACAAAAATCCTTCGATCCGTTCCGGATTCCGTTTGTCGATTATGCCCGGGGCGATGGCTTTTCCATCGGGGCCGGCCAGGCTGATGCCTGGTCGCCGGTGCTGATAGATGATTCTACTCCCTGGGTGAGCCAATATCGCGGCCTATGGGGATTGTTTGCCCGCGACCCCATCTCCGGCGAGAATGCCCCCGCCGGGCCAATGTATAACCGCGACGGTTCCCCGCGCGGCTCCTGGTACGACCCGCTCGGCTTTGCCGGGCTGGATAAAGTCCCACCACCGCCCGAAGCGCTGACCCTGCTGGAGGGGAATTGCGAAAAATTGACGGCTCGCCAGTCCGAACTCGATTGGCTGGTTCCGCAAAAAGCCGGGGAATTGCAGGCGATTGGCATCAAACTGAAAGGCATGGAAGGCAATCCGCATCTTGCCAAACAATACGCCGCCCTCGAAAAGCTCAAGGACACGTTGGGAGCCGAAGTCCGCGCCATGAGGCGCGAATTTTCGGAAAACTCAGCCCTGCTCGATGGCCTGACCAAACGCCTGGAACGGCTGCGGCAAGGCATCCAGGATGATCCGCAGGCCCATATCCGACACCTGGCTGCGCCGGTCGTCGCTGCGCAGATGCGCTTCGAGCGCGCCGCGCAGACTTGGGCTGCCATCAGCCTGAGCCTGCTCCTGTTCACCATCGTTGTGCTGATGCTTTTTACTCCAACTTACCTGGGAACGGGGCTGGCGATTGCCACGATCCTGTTCCTGGTGGTCGAATCTATCCTGCGCGGGGCCTTTGTCGAGACGGTGGCCGTCATCACCACCTTGTTAGCCATCCTCAGCGCCGTCATTCTCTTTTTCCACTTCTGGTACTGGATATTAATCGCCCTCCTGCTCGCCACCGCCATTTTCCTCATGGCACAACGGCTGAGGGAGTTGGAATAAAAAACAAGCGCGCGGATTTCCCCGCGCGCTTGTCATGAAATACTCATTACCGACTCAGGTCAACTGCTCCAGTTTAGCGGCAGCGATTAGCAGTCTGGTGAACCGGTTTTTCCACTGCAACATCAATCACAACGCCCTTCGTCACGTTGTTGTGGTCTTTCCAGACAACCACGCTTGGTATTCCTGTATTTGGTTGAGTCTCTTCTGGCTCGCGCTGAAGCACGCGTGATTCAACCTTTTTTAGTTGCCGATTGAAAATGTTCCAGTTAAACCAATTCATTTCCGCAAGGCAATCAACCGCATGTTTCTGAAGCTCATCCAGCCTTCCTAATGGTGAAACGGTGTCGTTAATTTGTTTTTACTCCGGCGCGATTTTCGTATTTGGCAGGATGGTGGTGTCTTTCGGGATGACCACGATGCCGTCCCGCACAACCCAGGTTCCGGCATCGATGTCTGTGCCGCGTGGGAAGGGTTTGATGACCGCACCTTCGCCGATGCGTACGTTTTTATCGAGAATCGCGCCTTCGATATGGGCTTTCGTGCCGATGCCCATTGGCACTTCATTCCTGCGATGAGTTGGGCGGTCATAATAATCGGCGCCCATCACAATGCTGTCTTTCACTATGGCGTTGGGGCCAATCTGGGCGCGCAAACCAACCACCGAGTTAACCACCGTTGATTTGATGATGCGGCAGCCCTCAGACATGAGGACATCTTTCAGTTTGCTGTCCTCCACTTGCGAGCCGGGCAGGATGCGCGGGTTGGTGTAGATGGGGCTTTGCGGGTCGAAGAAGCTGAACTCGGCCTCCGGCGAGGCCAGCTCCAGGTTGGTATCGTAAAATGAGCGGATGGTTCCGATATCGCGCCAGTAGCCGCTGAAGTCGTATCCAAAGACTGCATTCGCGCGGATGGCGTTGGGGATGACCTGGCTGCCGAAGTCGTCGTGGTCGGGGAAGTTGGTCAGCATGTCAATCAGCACCGAGGTTTTGAAGACGTAAATACCCATGGAGCCGAGGAAGGGTTTCTCGGGGTCGTTGGGGCGGCTGATGAACTGCGCCTGGACGGCCGGGTCTTTGGGTTTTTCCACAAAGGCGGTGATGCGGCCATCCTCGGCCACCTTCAGGATGCCCAGCCGCGAGGCCTCCCGTTTTGGCACCGGCTGGACTGCGACTGTGACATCAGAATCGTTGTCCCAATGATATTGCAGGAAGGCGGCGTAATTCATGCGGTAGAGATGGTCGCCCGCCAGGATGAGCACATCTTTGGCGTCGGAGGCGATAATCTCGCGGATTTGCTTGCGGACGGCATCGGCTGAACCCTGGTACCAGTCTTCGCTTTGCAGGGTTTGTTCGGCGGCTAAAATCTGCACCGAGCCGGTATGGAAGTTGTCGAAATGGTAAGTGCGGGTAATGTGCCGGTTGAGTGAAACTGAGTGAAACTGGGTCAGAACAGCGATGTTGTAGATGCGTGAGTTGATGCAGTTGCTGATCGGAATATCAATCAGGCGATATTTTCCGGCAATTGGCACGGCCGGTTTGGAGCGCAGTTTGGTGAGGGGATGCAGCCGTGCCCCCTTGCCTCCGCCCAGGATTACAGCGAGAACGTCATCTAATGCGGGCATACTTGCCTCCTTTTAGGGTATAGCGCTAAAAATGATTTTTTTGGCTGCGGCGCGCGCCGCGCTTTGGGAAAGTCCCACGTTTTTTGTGGGAGAACTATATGCCTATATTATAAACGTTGAGAGCAGATTTATTGGTTCTTTCCTTTTACCCCCACAGCGCCCCGGCCAATACCAGCCAGGCAATGACTTGCGCGGCGCGAATTTCACCCAAAATTAGCGTACTGTCGCCGCGGAAGGCTTCAAAGAACAGGCGCGCGCCCGCCGTCAGCGCGAGGAAGGCCAGGAACAGTGTTCCGACCGGGCGCGAATCTTGTTTGGAAAGGCGGCCAAGTGTCAGTAATATGAGAATTGCCCCGGCCAGTTCGTAGAACTGCGTCGGATGGCGTTTTGCGCCCCACAGGGCGATACCCCAGGGCAGGGAGGTTTCCATCCCAAAGGCCGCGCCCGAGGCGGCATTGGCGAGCGCAGCCCCAATCATGAATACACCAAAAAATGGGGTCAGCGCATCGAGCGTGTTCCAAACTTCCAGTTTTTTGCGCGCCCCGTAAACGAGAGCCGCCAACAGCGCCGCTGCGAACCCGCTAAAGGGGTCGAGCAGGCCTGGGTTGAGCGAAACCAGACTCAGTGGGGAGGCCAGGAAGGCATCCGGGTATTGGATGACGTATCCGAGTCGCGCTCCTAAAATCCCGGCAATCAATCCTGTAAAAACCAGGTTGTAGAGCGCATCGGCTGAAATGCCGCGTTTGGGAGCGAACTTTTCGGCCAGCGACAGGCCGAACCACAACCCCAGCAAGTACATCAGCCCTGGTGTTTGCAGGGCCAGCGGGCCAATTTGCAGGATGGGCAGCATTAGCGCATCTCCTTGATGAGTTGCTCCACCCGGCTGCGCAGCAGGGCTTCGGCCATTGGGCCGCCGATGACCACCTCACGGATGACGCCATCCGCGCCGATGAAGAAGGAGGTCGGCAGGGAACTGACCCGGTACAAGCGCGTCACTTCGCCGCTGGTGTCGAGCGGGATGGGGAAGGTCAGCCCGTTTTCGGTCACGAAGGCCTGCGCATCGGCGGGGGTATCCTGCACCGTCGAGTTGACGGCCAGCACCACTACGCCGCGCGCCTGGTATTCCTCCCAAACGCGCTGCATGGCGGGCATTTCGGCCCGGCAGGGCGGGCACCACGAAGCCCAGATGTTGAGCAAGATTACCTGTCCGCGCAGGTCTGAAAGCGTCACCGTTTCGCCGTCGAGCGTGTTCAGGGTGAAATCGGGAGCCAGGAAACCGGCTTGCGGGGCAGGGATGCCGCCCCCGGTCATCCCACCTCCCGGCGCGGCGGAGAGCCAAATCCACAGTAAGCCTGCCAGTAAGACGAACCCATAAAAAAACCGCACGGTAAATAGTTGATTGATTTTCACTTTTCCTCTAATCCGGCGCAAGAGGGCGGCCGGGATTATTTGCGCGCCATTTCTTGCTGGACAGTATGATACAGGTGCTCGGCCTTCATATCGGCCAGGGAGTAACAGGGCGCTTTCAGGTGGTCGGCCAATTGCTGGGCCAGGCCCTGGTCGAATGCGGCGTGTTCCATGTTGATGACCACGCTCTTGACGTGCTCCCCGGCAATCAATTCCGCAAAATGATACGATTCTTCCTGGGGCGGCAGCGGCCCAATCGAGACGTTGCCCGCGCCGTCGGTCAGCACAATCAAGAGCGGCTCGACATCGGGATGGATGACCGATTCGCGCTTGAGAATATCTGCTGCCATTAACAACCCTGCCGAGAGCGGGGTTTTGCCTCCCACCGGAATATCGACCAGCGCGCGTTGGGCCAGCTGCACACTGTTGGTGGGCGGCAGCACGAGCGTGGCGCGGTCTTTCTGGAACACAATCAGCCCGACGCGGTCGCGCCGCTGGTAGGCGTCTGTCAAGAGCGAGAGAATTGCCCCTTTGGTGGCGTTCATGCGTTCGGCGACGGCCATGCTCCACGAGGCATCGACCAGGAACAAGACCAGGTTCGCGCTGCGCTTGACGCGGACTTTCTTCTGCAAATCGCCTTTTTCGATGGCAAAGGCCAGGCGCTTGCGCTTTTCATCGCGCCGCTTCTGGAAGGGGGCCGCCGCGCGGATGGTGGCATCGAAAGCGATGTCGGTGCTGCCGTTGGCCGGGCGGGCCTTGATGTAACGCCCGCGCCGCCGCTCGGTGACAGTCTCTGAGCGGCGACCAGCTTTTTGGCGGGTCAACTTATCGAGCGGGGTATCGAGTTTGCGTGGGGCAAATATTTCGCCCGGCTTGATCTTTTGCCCGCCTTCCCACCAGTTGGCGTTGTGGGAGGCGAACACGTCCTGCCGGGCGGGTTCGGTGATTCCGGGTTGGGTGTCGTCCTCTATCCGTTCATCGTCTAGGACCGACTTTTTTTTTCCTGCGAATCCGATTTCTCCGAGGATTCTTCGCTCTCCTCGCCTTCCATCGACTGCCCGACCAGGTTTTCGATGCGCTCCTGGAGTTGATCGGCGGTCACTTCGGCCTGGTAGAACGGGCCACGCTTGATACGATGCGGCAGGGCTAGTTCGGCGGCCAGGGCAATATCGCGATCGGTGATGGATGTGCGGCCGTCGAAGGCGGCCTGGGCGCGCGCCGCTTTCAGGATGACGAGGTCGGCGCGATGGCCGTCCACGTTCAAGGAGGCGGTCAAGGCGGCGATGGATAGTAAATCGCGCTTGGAATATTTAACCTGTCCGACCAGTTTGCGCGCCAGTTCGATTTTGTGAGAAAGGGTTTCTTCTTTTACCAGGAACTGTGCGCGGAATTCGACCGGGTCGGATTCGAAGGCGATGTTGTATTCCATAATCTGGACACGCTCGCGGGCGTCGCGGATACCGGTAATATCAACCGAAAAGGCGAAGCGATCGAGCAGCTGCGGGCGCAGGTCGCCTTCTTCAGGATTCATTGTGCCGACCAAAATGAAGCGCGCCGGGTGCGAGAAGGAAATCCCTTCGCGCTCGACGATGTTCATGCCCATCGCCGCCGAATCGAGCAGCAGGTCGACCACATGGTCATCGAGCAAGTTGACTTCGTCGATGTAGAGCAGTCCGCGATTGGCTGAAGCCAGCACGCCCGGCTCGAAATGGCGTTCACCTTTCTGGATGGCCTGTTCGATGTCGAGCGTGCCAACCACCCGGTCTTCGGTGGCTGAGACCGGCAAGTTGACGAAGGGAATCGGGCGCACGTCGAAGGGCAATTCCTTCGACGTAATGGCGCGTTCCTTACACTCGGTGCACCAGGTCGTGGGGCTGTCGGGGTCGCAGCCAAAGCGGCACTCTTTCACCGCCCGGACTTTGGGAAGCAGGGCCGCCAGCGCGCGCGCAGCCGTCGATTTGGCCGTGCCGCGCTCGCCGCGAATCAACACGCCGCCGACACGGGTGTCTACGGCGTTGAGAATCAGGGCGCGTTTCATGCGCTCCTGTCCGACGATTGCAGTAAAGGGATAAATTGTGGGCATACATGTTCCTCGGTTCGCATTATACTATGTGTGTGGTCGTATGTTGCGCCGAAACTTGCTGTAAAACAAAAAGGCCAGCGTATGTCTCAATACGCGCGGCCTTTTTTGAATACTGAATCTGCTGCGGGTTTAGTTTTTGTTGGCGGCGAACTGCCTGATTTGTGAAACCAGGTCTTCGATGGAAATTGGTTTTTCGATATAGGCATTCGCCCCGGCAGCGAGCGCTTCGGCGATTTTTTCCTTGTTGCTAACCGCCGAGACAACAATGATAGGAACCTGGCTGAACGCGCGTATCTCGCGGCAAACCTTCCAGCCATCGACGATTGGCATCATCAAGTCGAGCAGGATAAGGTCAGGCGATGTCGTGCGGGCCATTTCAATGCCGGTCGCGCCGTCGTTGGCGATCAGTACCTGCATTTCGTAAATAGTTAGCAGGATATTGAGAAACGATGTAATGGCTGGGTCATCTTCAATGGTCAAAATTTTGAGAGGCATTCTAACTCCCGGTTAGTGTGGTCAATCCCTGTATGGCCTAATCATACAACCATTTTGGCAATTGTCAATTACAGTCGGTTAAGTAATGTCTCCACTTGCATTGAAAACCAACGCCCGACCTGCTATACTCACTGTCACAGGATTCTCCCATGTCTATTGAACCCGATTATAGCAGCCTCGACCCCGAAGAAAAGACCAACCGCTACCTGGCGATGGGCTCGGTGGCATTAGGCGTTTTCAGCCTGTGCGCGGCGCTAATTCCCATCTGTGGCGGTTCGCTCAGCCTGGCCGGGATTGGTCTGGGTATCTGGGGTATGCGCGCCGAGAGCCGCCGCATGGCCCAAATCGGGATTGCGATTTGCATCTTCAGCCTGCTAACCTCCATCGTTTACGGGGCAATGGTTGCCTTCTCCCGGTAATATTTCTTCGTAAATCTCTGCAAATCTGCGCGAACGATCTCAAGAGATTTGCGGCGATTGGCGTAAATTAGCGGATTGCGATTAAAATCAAATGGTTTCGGATGTGCCATGCCCACTGAAATCGAAAAGCTCGAACTCGCCGTCTCTGCCCTCCAAGCCCAGCGTGCCGCGCTGGGCGATGTGGTCGTCGATACCGCCCTCGCCCCCCTGCGCGAGAAATTGAAATCGCTTCGGCAGACGGCGCAAGCCATTTTCGGGGAAACCCAACAGCGAAAAATCGTCACAGTGCTTTTCGCAGATATCCCCGGCCTCTCCATGCTCAGCGAGCGACTCGACGCCGAAGATTTGCGCGATACTGCCAATGCGCTCTGGGAGCAGCTGGATGCCATCATCCTGAAGCATGGCGGGCGTATCGATAAACATACTGTTGATGGCGTAATGGTCCTGTGGGGCGCGGAAGTAGTGCGCGAGGACGACGCCGGGCAGGCCATCCGCACCGGGCTGCAAATGCGCGCGACCCTGCAAGCCTTCCGGGCTGCCTCGCCCCTCTTCCATGATTTGCCGGAGCGGGAACTCAACTTGCGGATTGGCATGAACACCGGCCCGGTCATTGTTGGGCTGGTCGGCACGACCGGCGAATTTACCGCCCTGGGCGACGCCGTAAACCTGGCGGCGCGCCTGAACGCCGCCGCAAAACCTGGTGAATTGCTCATTTCCCATGACACATACCGCCTGGTGCGCGGTATGTTCGAGGTCGATATCCAGCCGCCCTTGCACGTGAAGGGCAAGACCGAGCCGGTGCAGACCTACCTGGTCGAAGCCATCAAGCCGCGTGCTTTCCACATTGAAGTGCGTGGCGTGGAAGGGGTCGAGACTGCCCTGGTGGGTCGCCAATCCGAACTTGATGCACTCAAGGACGCTTACCAGCGTTTGTTTGGCCGCCATCCCCTGCGGCTGGTGACACTGGTCGGCGATATGGGACTCGGCAAAAGCCGCATCTTGCAGGAATTCCTGGCCTGGACTGACCCGCTTCCCGACGACTTCTACCTGTTTCAAGGGCGTTCGCATCCATCCGAAACCACCACTCCCTACGGTCTGTGGCGCGATATTTTTTCCTTCCGCTTCCAAATTCAAGATAGCGATCCCCTGGCCGCCGTCCACGAGAAAATGGAACGGGGCTTTGCCGAATTTATGCCCGATGACGAGCGCGCCATAGAGAAAGCCCACATCGTTGGGCAGTTGGTGGGTTTCGACTTTTCCGCCAGCCCCTACCTGCGCGGCGTCTTGCAAGACCCCAAGCAGATGCGCAGCCTGGGATTTGCCACGCTGTCGCGTTTTTTCGTAACCGCTGCCGAAACCTACCCGATCATCCTGGCCGCCGACGACATCCACTGGGCCGACCGGGGGTCGCTCGACGCCCTTGCCTATCTTTGTGCGCATGTCCCGGCTGCCACGCCTTTCCTGGCCCTTTGCACGGCTCGCCCTTCGCTCTTTGAGCGCGCGCCCGAATGGGGTCTCGGACTCCCTGCCACTGTTAAACTGGAACTCAAGTCGTTGCTCCCCGCCGAAAGCCGCTCCCTGGTCGAGCAGATTTTACGAAAAGCCCCCATCATTCCCCCTGGCTTGCGCGATTTGATTGTGGGCGGCGCGGAAGGTAACCCGTTTTACCTCGAGGAACTGATCAAGATGTTCATCGACGGACACGTCATCCGTCCCGGCGAGGAAACCTGGGAAATCGACCTCGACCGCCTCGACGCAGACGCCATCCCGCCCACGCTGTCGGGAGTGCTGCAAGCCCGTCTCGACCGGCTGGCCTTGTCGGAGCGCACCTCGCTCCAGCGCGCTTCGGTTGTCGGACGCGTCTTTTGGGACAGCGCCGTCAAAGCCCTTAACCCCGAAGCGCAAGCCGAACAGGCCCGGTTGGATGAATCACTGGCGGCGTTGCGTTCCAAAGAATTGATTTTCCCTAGCCCCGACTCGACCTTTACCGGGGCACAGGAATATGCCTTCAAACACGCCTTGCTGCGCGATGTGACTTATGAAACGGTGCTCAAGCGCCATCGCCAACAGTATCACGCCCTGGTGGCCGAATGGCTCAGTAAGGCCAGCGGCGAGCGGCGCGGCGAGTACCTGTCGGTGATTGCCGACCACTACGAAAAAGCCGGCGATAACGACCGGGCGGTGGCCGTCCTGCTCGAGGCCGGGGAGCGCGCCCTCAACCTGAGCGCCTTCGACGAATCCTTCCGCTTTTTCCAGCGCGCCCAGCCCCTCATCCATCCGCGCCAGACCCGCGACCTGGCGCACATCCACTTGAAAATTGGCGAGGCCTTCTATCGTTCCGGTGAATTTGTCGATTCTGTCAAAAGCACCGAAAAAGCGCTGGGGTTGGCGCGCGAGCTTTCCAGCAGCATCATGCTGGCATCGTGCCTGGGGCAGTTGGGCCAGTTGTACGTCGATATGGGCGATTACGACCGGGCTGAGAAAACCCTGCGCCAGGCCCTGCCGATGGCGCGCGCGGCGGGCATTCCGGCCCGGCCAACCCTGGCGCGCGTTTTATATGGCCTGGGAAATGTCCACTGGCGGCTGGGAAATCTCGAAAATGCGCGCGCCTGTTGCGAGGAAAGCCGCGACCTCGCCCGCGAAATAGGCGATACCAACACCTTGCTGATGTCGCTCAATCGGCTGGGCGTGGTGATGGGCGCGTTGGGCAATCCAGTTGCCGAGGAGGGTTTCTACCGGCAGGCGCTCTCGCTGGCGGCCTCGGTCGGAAACCGCGAACGCGCGGCAGTGGCGCTCAACAACCTGGGCGCGCTGGCCGATGAAAAAGGCGACCTCGCCAAAGCCCAGGGATTCTATCTCCAGGCCATCGACATGGCGCGCGAAATTGGCGCCCAGCAATCGCTGGCGCTCTATCTCATCAATCTCGGACACAGTGAAATTCGCCTGGTGCAACTGGACGAAGCCGCCGACCACCTGCGCGAGGGGCTGGCGCTGGCTGAGCATCTGGGCGCCTCGCCCTGGGCGGTGACGGCGGTCTTGTTCTATGCCCGCCTTTTCCATGCGCGCGGCGAAACGGAGCGCGCCTACAGCCTGCTCGGCCTGGCGCGAAACCAGCCGGCTTTCAGCAGCGACCAGGCCCGCCTGATGGAGCAGATGTTCATCGAGTGGCAGGTGACACCCGAAGCCGCTGAAGTTAAAATAGCCGCCGCTCCCAAGCTGGATTGGAGAACTGCGGTGACGGAGTTGATGGTTTCGTAAAAGGTTTTTGATTTCGCCGCAGTTGTATTGCAGCGGCGTAGTTCATTCAAACAACCTGCGCAACTGCGGTCTGAAATGGGGACTTTCGAGCAGGTCGGTGTTATCGCTGAACAGGTCGAGGCTGCCGATTAACGGTTTGGAAGCCAGCCTTTTCACCGCCGGGTCGTGAATCTGTTCCAACAGGCGGTCGCTGAACCCGTGCAGCGCCATCACGCGGAAGGGACGGCCCAAAAAATCGCGGACGTTTTCCGGCATTGGCTCGGTCAAGGCCAGTTGGTTGTGCATTCGCCCGAGAAGTTCATAAGCAGGGACAAGATGACCTTCCCGCTCCGGCCAGGTCTGGGCAGCCAGCGCCCGTTGCAGGTGCGGTGAAAGCTCTGCCGCGCAATCCAGCTGTTGGAAAGCCGTCCCAAACCACTTGGGGTAGGGCGCGTAAACCTTTTCCATTAAAAATCCCAGCCGCATCACATCCCGCGCCAGCCGCGCCCCAATCAGCGCCGAGCCGAGGTCATCGCCCACCAGCCCGGCGCGGCCCATCAGATGCTCCTCCTGTCCGATGCGCCCCCAACCCGCCGCTAAAAGATACAGCCAGACGTCCTGCGGATACCACCTGAAGCGTTCCCGCTGCGTCCCCAGCCCGATTCCGTCATGATAGACTGCTCCGGCTGTAAACACACGCAATTTCTGCTGCGGGAAGGTCAGCCAATCGGCGGGAGTCGGTTCGGCGCGCAGGTCAAAGCCAAAATCGTCGGCAAAATAGCCTGCCAGGGTCAGAATCTCGACCCGGTGGTTGACCGGGCCGGAGATGATTTTTTCCGCGTGCTGGACGCCGTTATCGTTTGGGTCCGGTTCTGAGAAATGGGTCGAGTATCCACGAAAGGTGTAGGGCAGGTGGTTGGCGAGGGTGATTTTGATGACGCTTTCCAGCCGGGCATGTTCCTCCGGGTGTAGGAAAAGCATCAGGCGCGGGCCCCAGTGATGGTCGGTGGACATGGCGTCGTCGAAGCCGAGCACTTCCGAGCCGTGTCCAATCAGCGCAGCGGAATATTCCAGACCGGGGAAATGCGCAGCGAGAATCGGGCGCACTGCCTCGTGGTAGAACGCGCCGCACAGTTGCAAGCCGGGGATGAAGGTTGAGAGATTCATCATTGTTCCAGTTGGATGGGTAATTCGAGCAACTGCCCCATGTTTTCCAGCGCGTAAAAACCGGGTCGCCCGGTCGCCAGTTCGACGGCGCTTTCGAGCATGGTTGTCGAGCCTGGTCGAGACATCGATAACGGGAAGGCTTTGATGCCATTGCCAAAGCGCTGAAAGCTGCGCGTTTTGGTCATGATGCTATTTTACTGCCTTACGTAAAGTGGCAGTCGCCTGAATTCGGGCGCAACTGCAACTTTCCCGCCCTGCCCGCATCTGATAAAATGAGTAATCTCTGCATAGATAGGCCGTCCCAAAGCTTTCATCGAGATGTACCGGTCGTTACGCAACTTTCGGGACAGTATCATTCCAAATAAAAAACTCACACCACGAGGCAAACATGTCTTTTAATCTTGGCAGTTTCTCCACCCCTTCTACTTCTTCTGAAACCAAACACGTCAAATTGCTGATTCTTGGCTCCGGCCCGGCGGGGCTTTCTGCCGCGCTGTATGCCGCCCGCGCCGAGTTGACCCCGATGGTGCTGACCGGCATGGAACTGGGCGGCCAGGCCGGGTTGACCCACACTATCGAAAATTATCCCGGCTTCCCGGAGGGAGTCGGCGGCCCGGAACTGGGCGAACTGTTCAAGAAACAGGCCGAACGCTTCGGGGCGACAGTCGAATTCGACACCGCCCAGGCTGTGGATTTGAGCCAGCGCCCCTTCAAAGTGACCACCGACAACGGGTTCTACCTGGCCGATTCGTTGATTATCGCCACCGGGGCGCGTCCCAACCACCTGGAAATCCCCGGTGAATATGAATTGACCGGAAAAGGCGTCTCGTACTGCGCCACCTGCGACGGCTGGTTTTTCAAGGAAAAGAAAGTGGTTGTGGTCGGCGGCGGCGATTCGGCGCTGGAGGAAGGCTTGTTCCTGACGCGCTTCGCTTCGTCTGTCACCATCGTCCATCGCCGCGACAGCCTGCGGGCCGGCAAAGTGCTCCAGAACCGGGCTTTCAATGACCCGAAAGTCAGCTTTGTCTGGAACTCGGTCGTGACCGAGGTGCTTGATTCTGGCGGGGCAGGCAAAGTGACCGGCGTCGCGTTGAAAAACATCCAGACTGGTGAAGCATCTACCCTCGAAACCGACGGCGTATTCATCTTCATCGGCCACACCCCCAATACGCAGATGTTCGAAGGCCAACTCGAAATGCGCGATGGCGGTTACATCGTCAGCAATATGCACATGGAAACCAGCGTCCCTGGTGTATTCGTGGCCGGTGAAGTGGCCGATAATCATTTCCGCCAGGTCGTTACTTCGGCGGGTATGGGCGCGGCGGCGGCCATCCAGGCCACGCATTTCCTCGAGAAGGAAGAAACGGTCAAGGCGTAGTACCCATGCGCAGTGGCCTGTCGGTTTGCGGGTAGACCGGCACGTTCAGCGTGAGGTCCCCTTTCCCTCGTTCCTCGGGACAAGTTTTCGTTTTTTCGCTCAAAAGGGTGATAAAAATCATATCATCCCTACCCTGGCAGGGGATAAAATGAAATTCATATCTTGCTTTTTGGAGGAATAATGGCGAAGGTTTCTATTATCGGCGCTGGCATGACCGGCGCAAATACCGCAGTTTGGCTGGCCGGGCGTGAACTCGCCGACCTGGTGCTGGTGGACATTGTGGAGGGCGTCCCGCAGGGCAAAGCACTCGATTTGCTCGAAGCGATGCCCATCCTGGGCAGCGATGTCCAAGTGGTCGGCTCGAACGCCTACGAAGCCACCGCCGGGTCGGACATCGTCGTCATCACCGCCGGGATGCCGCGCAAACCCGGCATGAGCCGCGACGACCTGTTGACCATCAATGCGGAAATCGTCGGCAAGGCCGCTGCTGAAACACTCAAATATTCTCCCGATGCGATTTACATCATCCTGACCAACCCGCTCGATACGATGGCCTACATGGCGATGAAAGTGACTGGCCTGCCCTCGCACCGGGTGGTGGGACAGGCAGGCGTGCTTGATTCGGCCCGGATGCGCGCTTTCGTGGCGATGGAAACCGGCGTCAGCGTGGAAAATATCCAGTGCTATGTGATGGGCGGTCACGGCGACGAGATGGTGCCGCTGACCCGTCATTCGAATATCGCCGGTATCCCGTTGCGCGACTATCTCCCGGCTGACAGGCTGGCGGCGATTGTCGAACGCACCCGCAAGGGCGGCGGCGAAATCGTCAACCTGCTCAAGACCTCGGCCTATTACGCCCCGGCAGCAGCAGTGGCGCAGATGGTGGAAGCCATCCTAAAGGATAAGCATCTCATCGTCCCGGCGGCGGCTTACATGCAGGGCGAATATGGCCTGCATGATATGTATTTCGGCGCGCCCGTGATGCTGGGCCGCAAGGGCGTGGAAAAAATCATCGAATACGAACTGGATGCCGAGGAGAAGGAATTGCTTCACAAATCGGCGGCGGCCGTCAAGGAAACGCACGAGGCGCTTATGAGCCTGGTGAAATTATCGTAATTGGTAATTTGTAACTCGTGATTCGCGTATTTGCGAATCGGATGACAAATGGTGACAACGAGGAGAACATTATGATTTTGCATGAAAAGATTGCCGCCCAACTCCCCGGCTGGCGTGAGCGCTACAAGACGCTGGCAAAAGAATATGCGGATGTGGTTATTGACCAGGTGACGGTTGGACAGGTCATCGGCGGGATGCGCGATATCAAGTCGCTGGTGACAGACATCTCATTTGTTGACCCTGCGACCGGCATTAAATTCCGGGGCATGTCCATCCCTGAAGTTTTGAAGGCCCTGCCCAAGCCGCGCGGCGCGAAAATGCCCTACGTTGGTGGTTTGTACTATTTATTGATGGTGGGCGAAGTTCCGACTCGCGCCCAAGCCCTCGAAGTGGAAGCCGAATGGGCCAAATTCGCAAATGTGCCTGATTATGTTTTCAAAATGCTAAAGGCCATGCCGAAAGAGACGCACCCGATGACGCTCTTTTCGCAGGCGGTGCTGGCGTTGCAAAACGAGTCGGCTTTTGCGAAAAAATATGACGAGGGCATGAAAAAGGATACCTACTGGGAACCCGCGCTCGTCGATAGCCTGGATTTGACCGCTAAACTGCCTGTTATCGCGGCCTTCATCTACCGGATGAAGTATTTCAACGATACCCGCAAGCCGAAATACAGTTCCCGCCTCGATTACGGCGCGAATTTCGCCAAAATGATGGGCGTCGAAAACCAAAAAGATTACGCCGACCTGGCGCGTCTGTATTTCCTGCTGCATTCCGACCATGAATCGGGCAATGTTTCGGCGCACGCCATGCACCTGGTCGGGTCAGCGCTTTCCAGTCCTATCCTGGCTTTCTCTGCCGCGTTGAACGGGCTGGCCGGGCCGCTGCATGGCCTGGCCAACCAGGAATGCCTGGGCTGGCTGCTGGGTGTATATAACAAATTCGGCCAAAAAGTGCCTTCGCGCGATGAGCTTTATCAGTTTGCCTGGGATACACTCAACGGCGGCAAGGTCATCCCTGGGTACGGACACGCTGTCCTGCGCGTGCCGGACCCGCGCTTCGTGGCGCAGTTGGAATTTGCCAAAACGCATTTCCCCGATGATGACCTGGTGCGCCTGGCCGACCTGGTCTTCGATGTCGTCCCGGCGGTGTTGAAGGAGCAGGGCAAGGCCAAGAATCCCGCCCCGAATGTGGATGCCATCTCCGGCACCCTCCAGTACTACTACGGGGTGCGTGAGTTCGACTTTTACACGGTGCTTTTTGGCGTAGGACGCGCCCTGGGCGTGACCGCCAACTACGTTTGGGCGCGCGCGCTCGGCCAGCCGCTCGAACGCCCCAAGAGCCTGACGACTGCGATGGTCGAGGCAGCGGCAATGGTTGTCGAACCACGTCGAGACAAAGCAGGGTAACACAGGGTTTAACACGGCGAGGAAGACGCTCGCGCCTCAAAGAAAAGAAACATCCGAAGTCTCAAAGACTTCGGATGTTTCTTGGCCGCAGGCGCGGAGCGAGTGGCGCGATGGTTGTCGAGCCTGGTCGAGACAAAGTGCTTCCGCAGTATAAACTACCTTGTATATCGCTTCACCTTCACCTTCTCGGCAGGCGCATCCAGCGAGGTGTATTTTGGCGGGCCGACCACCCGGTAAATCATGGCATACAATAGCGACATGATACCCGAAAAGACAATCAACAGCAGCACGAAGAACAACAGGATGGCGCGCATATTCGGGATGCTCGAAACCCAATACGCGAAATCGCGGATGACGGGGAGCGTGTACATAATATCTGGCAGGCGCATTGTCCCGCGCAGTTCACCCATGAACGGCCAGCTCATACCAATCTCCGTCACGACAACAGCCGCCGCCCCAGCCATAATCGGAACCAGCACCATCATCAGGAACCCAATTCCACGCCAGACTGGGTGGATTTTATAAGGCCGGACAAATTCTTTTTTCTGGTAACTCTGGTATTTTTGCGGCATGTTTACCTCACTTGGATCTGGCTGGCATCCTCAATTGCCTGGACGATTTTGTAATATCCCGTGCAGCGGCACAGGTTCCCGGTAATGGCCTGTTCGATTTCGTTCTTCGTGGGCTGCGGGCGCTCCTCCAGCAGTTTGGCCGCCGACATCAAGAAGCCCGGCGTGCAATAACCGCACTGCACCGCCCCATCCTGGATGAACGCTTCCTGCACCGGGTGTAATCTCTCCCCTCGCCCTGTGGGAGAGGGGTCGGGGCTGAGGGCCAGTCCCTCCACCGTCACAATCTCGGCCCCATCGGCGCGCGGAGCGGGAACCATGCAGGCCATCACCGCCATCCCATCGAGGAACACGGTGCAGGCCCCGCACTCGCCCTCGGCGCAGCCTTCTTTCGTCCCAATCAGCCCGGCCTCCTCGCGCAACAGGCGCAGCAGGGTCTTCTCGAAGCCCGAAGTAAAGGTATATGCCATGCCGTTGATTTTTGTTTTGATGACTGACCCATGAGCAAAGGGATTGCTCGAGAAACCATCCCCTCCCGCAGCGTGGTCGCCCATCAACGTAATGGGATGTTCCGGCATACCGGCCTGCTCCTGACCATCGCGCAGCGACTTCAGCCCGCGCATGGTAAACACCCGCACCATCTCCCGTCTGTAATCGGCGGAGGAGCGAATGTCGTTTATCGGCTTCGCCGCGTCTCTGGCAAGTTCGGCGGCCCGCGCAATCACCTCGTCTGAGAGTTCTTTCCCGACCAGCCAGGCTTCCGCTTCGACGGCGTGGATGATGGTGGGGGCCACCGCGCCGAGCGTGATGGCGGCCTGTGTAACGGTAGCGGCCTCACTCGCGCCTCGGGACACGTCCAGCGTGAGAACGATTCCGATATTGATAACGGAAATGGCCTGGGCGCGGCGCAAGGCCACTTTAACGAATGTCCCTTTTTGTCCCGCATCCAACCCCTTAAACGAGATTTTCACCAGCATTTCATCGGGCTGCATCACGGTTTTGCGCACGCCGGTATAAAAATCGCGCAGTTTCACCTGCCGCGCGCCGCGCGCCGATTGCAGGGTTACAGTCGCATCCAGCGCCATCAGCGGCGTGATGGTATCGTTGGCTGGCGAGGCTGTGATGAGATTGCCCGCCACCGTGCCGCGATTGCGGATTTGCGGCGCGCCCACTTCCCAGGCGGCGCGCGCCAGCGGGTAAGCCTTTTCACGGATGAGTTTGCTGGCTGCGCAGTGATTGTGCGTCACCAGCGCGCCCAGGTGAATCACGCCATCTTCATCGAGGCTGATGCGGTCAAGGCCGGGGATGCGGCTGACATCGATGACGGTCTCGATGCCTGCGCGCGCGCCGCGTTCCAGTTCCAGAATCAGGTCGGTGCCTCCCGCCACGATGCGCGCGGCGGGGCCTTTTTCGGTCAGGATTTGTGTCACTTGTTCGATGCTGTTTGCGTTGATATATTCAGTCCACATGAAGAGTGCCTCCTGTTTGTAGCCCAATTAAAGCACAGAATCAGGTTGTCATACAACTAAATATTGCCTCAACTGTCTGTATTTGGGAAATTACGGGCATAATCTTGTTGCCAGGTGCTCAAGAAACCCGTCCAGGTCGCGCCAGCGCAGGGCGGCCAGCACTTCATCACCATCAGGGTCGGGCAGGGTCAGGCCGTCGTCGCTGATTCCCAGGCGGATGTGTTCCATTTCGAGCAGATCAAAACTGTAGGCCAGGTAGACCGCCACCGTATCGAACAAGACCGAAGATTTAGTCGTTTCGTAATCGACCGTCATCCATGTCACCAGTTTGGCCCAGATTCGATAGTTTTCGATGAGCGCCTTCAGGACAGGATTTCGTGAACGAAGGATTTGCTGGTAGCGTTCGCCATCCAATACCACCACGCCGCAGGTATCGAGTGGGGTGATGATTTTCTCCAGCCAGGGCGCGGCCAAAACTTTGCGCAAGGCCAGAATGTCGTAGCGAACGTTCGACTCAGGCACAGCCCCCAGCTGACCATTGTAGCCGCGATGGATACTGCCGTGCATACCCACAAAACGGCAGCGGGCCGCCATAAGGGGGTCACGCTCAAGGGCGCTGGCAATGCTGGTGGCAACCCCGATTGAAATAACGGTAACAGGCTCCGGCGAGGCCGTAATCACATCCAGCATGGCTTGAATCCCATTTGGGTGGATAACGCCGGGGTAGTCGGAAATGTCAAATCCCTCCAGCCAGGGCTGCTGGAAGTTGAGCGAGCCTTGCGGGTCGCTGATCCCGATGCCAATTGGGATGTCGGTCCGCCCGGCGATTTTCAGGAATTTGGCCGTCAAGTGGGCGCGGTAAACCGTGTCGCCGCTGGTGGTTACAACCAGGCGCGGGTCGAGTTCTGGGCAGTTCAGGAGCATGGCTAAGGCCCAGGTGTCGTCGATGTCTGAGCCGATGTCGGTGTCGAGAATGATTGGGATTTTGTTCACTTCGTAACATCCAGTGTCAACACCCAATCCGGCCCGCCAAGCGGGGATGTGAAAGTCACAACTTCTCGTGGAAATTCTCCGACAGGGTGACTTTCCCCCGCGCGCGGATCGAACCAGTGGGCATTTACCCGCCCGGCGAGCGGACGCAAATCTACCCGCAGCCTTTGTCCCGCCAATGGAAAATAGACCAGCCCGTAGGCGCCGCCGCTGTCGCGCGTGGCAACGGGGTGCGCGGCTCGCAGCGGATTGAGGCGGTCGTCGTTATCGACCGGCGCGGGTGGCGGGGTGATGCCTGGCAGCAGGTCAGGGGACGGGATGCGGTTGAGGTAAGGGCGCGAGAGCATCAGGTTCTTGAGATGAATCATCTGCTGTGCGCCAGGGGCGTGAACCGCCTCGTCCCGATAGGGAGATGCGAAGGTGGTGGGGGCATAGCGCGGCGCGCACATTTGCCAGATGGAGTGACTGCCGTAAGTATGGCCGCACGCCCCGGCAAAGACAGCCCGGTAAGCCTGCTTGCGCACATCGTAGTCGCTGAAACGTCCATATTCGGGCTTCCAGGGGCGCAGGTAGGGGTCGATGGGATGATGTTCGTAGTTGGGTTCGCCGTCCAGGGTCGGTTTGGCCGGCGTCCGTTCGTAGTCGGCGAGAATCATCCCCCAATTGGGCGCATCCACCAGGCAGTGACCGGATTGCAGCATGTTCATATCCAGCCAGCCGGCTTCGTGCAAGGCAGCGGATGAACTCGTCCCGCCGCGCGGGTGATAGGTCAGAAACGGCTTGAAACCCAGACCTTCAGAAATTCCGGCTGCCATAGCTGTCCAGACATTCTCATACCCATCCGCAGGACGGTCGCCGCCCAAAATCCACAAGATGTTGCTGTCGTCACGGTAGCGCTCGCCCAGCAACTTGCCATAGATGCGGGCATTTTCAGGATTGAATATCACCGGGCCGACGCCCCACAACTCGCCGTTGACTTTATCACCCCAGGTGGGCAGCAGGCCGACGTAGAGTCCTTTATCAGCGGCCAGGCGGATGACGGCATCGACATATCGAAAATAAAACTCGTTGGGGCGGGTTGGGTCATCGCCGCACAGCGGGACGTGTCCGTTAGCGTTGGGCGTGCGCAGGCCATCCTGCTCGGCCAGGAGGACGGCCTGGATGACGTTGAAGCCTTGCTGGCAGCGCACTTCCAGGTAGTGTTCGGCTTCGTCCAGGTTCAGGCGGTGAAAGAGTTCCCAGGCGGTATCGCCCAGCCAGAAGAAGGGTTCGCCGCTCTCTGTGACGAGGAATCGACGGTTTTGCGAGACGTGAATGCGAGGAAGAGGCATATTTTACTGCTCCAAAATTTGAAACAGGATGCGCATGTGTTTGGCGGCAGTCCCGACCGTCATCATTGGCCGGACTTTGCCTTCGATGCAATTGAGGAAGTGGCGGATAATTGCCAGGCTGTCGTCTTCTGCGCCGGTGGCGTCGATTGCCAGGGTCTCTTTGCGCGGTTCGCCGTCCTGAGTGTAGAAAAACTCAACTTCGTTGCTGTCCCAACTGGGGAATTGGAAGCGCAGGCCGCCTTGCGAGCCGTATAAACGGGTTTCATTGGCGGTTTCGGCATGGACTCCCGCGCCGCGCTCATAGTAGTAGGTCAGGCCGCCGCTGAACTCCAGCCAGGCCGCGCCGTGTTGTTCCACGTCGCTAAATGCGACCAGTTTGCTGACATCGCGCAGGTCGTTGCGGCTGAAGCGGCGCAGGGAGAGCAGTTCGGGTTGGTCATCCAGCAGGCCGAGATGAAAAGACAGGTCATACACACCCCAGTCGATAAACGGCCCGCCGCCTGCCAGGGCTTTGTTCATCGCCCACGCGCCCTTCGGATTCCACTCGATGAAGGTGCTGCGATTCAGGTGATTGTGATGGATGTGATAAACCTGCCCCAGTTTGCCGCTTTCGATGAGATTTTTGATGAACTGGAATTTGCGCGTCAGGCGCGTGTGACGGCAGGACGCCTCCAGCACCACGCGCTCTGGATACTTTGCCGCCGTCTCGACGATTTTCTCCACGCTTTGGAGCGATTCGGCCAGCGGCTTTTCGAGCAGGACATGCTTCCCGGCGGCAAGAGCCGCTTCGAGTTGTTCGGCGTGCAGGTAGGGCGGAGTGGCGATGATGACCGCATCCAGCGCCGGGTCGGCCAGCACATTACGGTAATCGAGCGACCATTTTTCGACTCCAAATTCCTTGGCGGCGGAGCGGGTGGTGGTTTCGCTGGCGCTATTGACCCAGGTGATGCGGGCGCGTTCGTCCCGTTGCAGGCAGCGTCCGAGCACTTTGCCGTACATGCCTGCGCCGATGAGTCCGATGTTATATGTCATGGGGTTCTCCTTTTCGTGGCGCAAAATGGCATTTTGCGCTACCACTTGACCGCAACTGTAATCAACCCCGTCCCGTTTTGTCTGAACGCGCGTCACACCGATTAGCCCAATAACGCGACGAGTTCGACCAACCGGTCGATTTGGTATGTGACCGGCAGGTCGGTGGTTTTTCCGGAGGGGTTGTACCAGCAGGTATCGATTCCATAATCCACGCCGCCTCGCATGTCCGAGGTCAGGCTGTCGCCAATCAACAGCACGGATTCCTTCGGCGGGCCGCCGATGCCGCGAAAGACAGCCTCGAAATAGTCACGGGAGGGTTTGGCCGCGCCGATTTCTTCGGAAATGAAGACATGTTCGAAACTGTCGCGTAAGGCGGAACGTTCCAGCCTGGGGCGTTGGACATCTTTCAAGCCGTTTGTGACCAGCGCGAGGTGAAAGCGTCCTTTTTGAACTGCGCGGATGACTTCTTCCGCGCCGGGCAGCAGGTCGGCGCCCAGGGCGAGATTCTGCAAATAAAACGGCGAGACCGCCTCCGGGTCGCCGGCTAACCCCACTTCTTCGAAGAACAGACGAAAGCGTTTGACCCGCAATTCCAGCGAGGTCACTTCTCCTCGTTCAAATTCTTTCCAGACTTGCTGGTTGTAACGGGAATAGATACCGAAAAATTCGGGGCGGAAGGGCAGGTTGCTTTGTTCCAGCGTCCAGCGCAGGGCGTTGGCTTCGGCTTGTGGGAAGTCGAACAGGGTATCGTCTGCGTCGAAGAGCAGCCAGGTGTATTTCAAGGTTTCTCCTGTGCCAGCGAGCCGGTCAGGTCGTAGGCCATGCCGCCGGTGATTTTGACTTTGACGATTTCCCCAATTCCTGCCCGGCCCTCTGCGAATACCAGCCCGTCGATTTCGGGCGCGTCGCGATACGAGCGTCCAATCGTCAGGCCTTTGTCATAGCCTTCCACCAGCACATCGAGCGTTTTGCCAACGTAGGATTGGTTGATTTGGAGGGAGATGTTCTGCTGGAGGGCCATGAGCCGCTCCCAGCGTTCCTGCTTGGCCTCGGCGGGAACCGGGTCGCCCAGGGCTTCGCTGGCCGTTCCCGGCTCGAAGGAGAATTGGAAGGCTCCCACCCGGTCAAAGCGGGTTTCTTCAACAAAATCGAGCAGCGCCCGGAATTCTTGCTCGGTTTCGCCGGGGTAGCCGACGATGAAGGTGGTGCGGATGGCTAAGGTGGGCATGGCGGCGCGCATCTTGCCGATAGTTTTATGGACCCATTCGATGTTGGATGGGCGTTTCATGCGCGCGAGCGATTTGGGGTGAGCATGCTGGAGCGGGATGTCGAGATAGGGCAAAATTTGTTTATGCGAGGCCATCACGTCAATCATCCGGTCGGTGACGTAGCCGGGGTAGGCGTACATCACCCGAATCCAGTCCATTTCGGGGACGGATTGAACCAGGCCTTCAAGCAGGGTGGCCAGGCCGTCTTTCAGGCCCAGGTCGTGGCCGTAATCGGTGGTGTCTTGCGCAATCAGGATGAGTTCGCGGATGCCCATTTCGCGCAGTTCACGCGCTTCGGCCAGGATGGTTTCAAGCGGGCGGCTGACGGCTGTCCCTTTGATGAGTGGGATGGCGCAAAAAGCGCACGGGCGGCGGCAGCCGTCGGCCACTTTGAGATAGGCGCTGGCCCCGGCCACGCTGGCGCGGATGGCGTCGTGTTCATCGCTGCCGACAGTAGGAGATTCGGGCAGGTGATAGAGCGGTTCGGGGTGCGGCGATGCCCGCAATTGGCTGACGACTTGCGCGATGTCCATCCAGCGGCGGGTGCCGAGGATGCCATCTATGCCGGGAACTTGTTTGGCCACATCCACGCCATAGCGCTGGGTCAGGCATCCGGCGGCGATGAGTAGTTGGCCGTTTCGTTTTTTATTGGCCAGTTCTCTCAGCGTGTTGAGCGATTCTTCTTTGGCCGGGCCGATGAAGCCGCAGGTGTTGACAATTAACACGCCGGCCTTTTTGGCGTTTTCGACGGGTTCGTAGCCGTCGTTCATCAACAGTTGCGCCATCGAGTCGGAATCGACGGTGTTTTTGGCGCATCCGAGCGAAACGAGGTGGAAGGTTTTGAGGGTCATACCAGTAAAAATCCTTGTATTATGGCAGGGGTGTGTTGGTTATGGGCGGCGTGTTTGTAGGGGTTGGAGTCGGTGACTGGCGCGGCGTGACGCTGGGAGTGGGGCTGGGTGTTGGGGTGGGCGTCTCGACGCCGTTGACGGTGTAGATGCGGTTGACGACCTCGCCAAAGCTGCCCAGGATTCCCAGGTTTTGCTGGTTGTAGATGATTTGGATGGCGGCCCCGGAGCCGGTCAGCACCTCGACGCGCTGGAGGCCGTCGAAGGTTAATGCCGCGCCGGGAACGACGCGCCCTTCCTGTTTGACCTCGCCATCGACGATGACCTTCAAGTAGGCGCGTTCCAGCACGATTACGGTTAATTGCACTGTGGGCGCAGGGAGAAATTCAATGAGCAAGGTGGGCGTTGCTGGGGGCAGTTCAGGGGGGGCGTCGGTGGGAGCAACCGTGCCAAGCTCAGGGATGCTGGTAGGAGCGGACACGGGGGTGGAAGTTTCCCCGGCGACAGGGGAAGCCAGCAACACTTCCGAAATGGAGGGGCCTTCGGTGGCGGTTGGTTCGTCGGGTAGGCCGCTCCCTGGCAGCAGGCGGGCCGCGCCCCAGACCGACATCCCCAGCAAGAGCAACACCATTCCGCCGCCGAAGATTAAATCTGCGCTGAGGAAACGTTTCAACCAGAGCAGTGAGCGTGGCGATGGCCTGCGCTGGCGCGGGGTTGGC
>Ga0116204_1000120_pt1 | contig 38175 bp, 54 predicted proteins | sample LakKivwa52mmetaG_FD_94481 | JGI IMG/M metagenome (GOLD analysis project Ga0116204, IMG submission 94481) | Anoxic lake water microbial communities from Lake Kivu, Rwanda to study Microbial Dark Matter (Phase II) - Lake Kivu water 52m metaG | ecosystem: Environmental > Aquatic > Freshwater > Lake... | reverse complement strand
CTTTATCAGCTTCCATGTCGGGTATCCCTGGAGGACTTCCCCCATTCGTTCCTGGAGATATTTCCGGTCAAGGGAGACCAGCATGGAATTATCCCCGCCGCCCTTCTTCCAGTCCCAGTACATTTGATCCCTGCCAGCCAGGGAGAAGACCCCCCGGGCCAGGTCGAAGCCGGGGATGAACCCATATTTGGAATAAACAAAAGCTGAAAACTGGTCACGGAGAGGGTTCCGGGCTATGAATTCCGGGGTCAAGGTGGCTCCGGCCCGCAGCCAGGAGGCGGGGACCGAAAGGAGTCGCATCAACCCACTCATGCTCTCCCGGTCAAGGGCATGGAAGGCCCTGGATATTTCCGGGGATACTTGGTAAAGGGTCTTTTTCCCTTCTTCCCATACGGCTATTACGTTTTCCTTTGGCGTAAATGCCGACGGTCTAAATATTTCAAACTGTTCAGGAACCTCAATCCCAGATTCGGCCAGTTTTTGCAATTCCTGTTTTGTGAATATTTCCTCTAGTTTTATTTCAGTCTTTTTCAAAGGAGTAGGTATTTTTTCAATATACTTCCCCATTCCCTCTCTGCTTTCCCCCAAGGCAACAATAGCCTTTCCGATGGCGTTCTTTTCGGCCAGGTGGATGTAAAGATAAGTATTCTTGATGATGGACTCAAGCGGGTCTTGGATGTCCCGCCAGCTTCCCTTGATCGTCTTTATTGGCATGAAGGCTTCGAGGCCCTCCCCTGCGGTTGTATTTTTAGCGGTGTCCATAACACGATAAAAAGGAACATAAAAAGCATATTTGGATTTCATGTTTTGATGAAATTCTTTGGTGGTTAACCCGCTATCTAAAAGATAATCTAAAAGATGATTTTGGTATTCAACTATGTCCTTCATTTTCTTGCCAAATTTGGGTTCAAAATCAGTAACTAATTTCTGCATATCCATCGGACGAAGTCCAGTTTCAATCCCCGCCCTTTCAAGCTCCAGCCCATGCTTGGATATTAAATAACCCCTTAACTCATCCAAGTCTTTTATGCCCGAGAGTATTTCTTTAAGTGGTTTCCCCATATCCTCATAGGTTTTGAATTTAAAGGGAGAATGTTTAATAAATGCTTCTGGTTTACCTTGCCACCCGCGGAGGAGGCGGGCCAGTTCATAGGGGTTCTTGGCGGTGGGGATGGCCTCTCCCCCGGTCATCTCCCTAACAGCCTTTTTAAGGGGGTAAAGATCGTCCAGGAACCACGTTTGTATGTCCGTCCAGGTGGTAGGCCGGGCCTGGTTTTCCCCTACCGATACCTGGGAAAGTACCCGCTGGAGGGCGGGTTGCTTCAGCCATTTCTCGTATTGCCCCCGGGCCTCCAGCATGATTTCCTTGGCCTCCGGCGCCCGGGAGTCCAGAAGATGCTCGAAGTGCTGGTAGAAGGAAGGCGCTTTCTCCCTGGCCTTGGCCGGGTCGGTGATGTAAAGGCGAGTGAATTCCGCGAACCCCTCGGGGACGTTTGACTGCCCGGGCCGAGGCGTGGTGGCCATGGGCGTAAGCTCTCCCTCGAACCCCCTGAACGGCTGCGCGGTGAGTCCGGTAGCGTCCCGGGCCTCCGGGTAGAGGAACTTTTGCAGGGCGTGGCCGATCTCGTGGGAGATGACCTCAATGTCGTTGGCCTGCCGGGTCCTGATAACCTCCGGGCCCACCTTGAAGATTCCAAGGGCCTTATCCCGGAATCGCCCGGTCCTGATGGGGATGTCCAGCTTTTCGGTTAGAAGGCGGACAATATCGCTTCGGCGGGTGATTTCTCCCTCGACGGGTCGCACTTCCGGCTCTCTTCTTTTGAACCCGGCTTCGGGGGCGAAAGGTATATTACCAACTGCGGGCATCTCGGGGAACTCCACGGCCTTGCCAGGCTCTGCATCGGACACCCGGGGCTCAACGATAAACTCTTCCGGAATGATTCTTTTAGGCTCCCCCGGGCGGGCTGCGGGCGTCTCGGGAAAAGGCGCTGCAATGGGAGGCTTCGTAGGGGGTTCCCCGGGTGTCCTTTCGGGAAGGGGACCGCCGGGAGGAGTCGGCGGGGTGGTGGGTTCGGACACCCGGGGCTCAACTTTTGGCTTCCTGGCCTCCTCTCGAACGTACCGTTTCATCAAATCGGCTCGGACTTCGTTCAGGCCAAGTGCGTGTCCTGGGGTTCCAAGGGAGAATATCATTCCAGTAAGCATTCCCTTTGATATTTCCTTTGGGCTTCCCCCTTCAATAGCTGATTGAACAGCGAAAGTTAAACCCATCAACGGGGCTTGGAGATATTTTTTCAATGGGGCCATGAGGTGGAAAAGATACCCCAGAATACCCGTTTTAGCAGCCTCTACGAGTCCATGAATAACTTCATTATCCCCTTCTATTTTTGCCTTTTGAGATCCGGCTGCATACGGAAAGGTTAAATAACTCCCCAAGTCTAAAAGAAATTGAGCAATACCAATAGGTGCGGCTGTTACTTCTGCGGCAAGTTCATCAAAAAACCCAGGTCCGTATTTATCGGCTCTTTTCTGCCAATACGGGATATTTGACTCAAAAACTTTAGCCATATCCTCAAATAACCCGCCTCGTTCTGTACCAGTCTTTTCTGCGATAAATTGGGCAATCAAATCAAGGTGAGTGAAAAGCCCCCCTAATGCCCTATTTTGGGCTGCTGGTGCTGCATATCCGAAAGCCATCAGTCGTTTCGTTACTGGCCACAAGGCCCGGGCTATTCCATCTTCCGGTGGATCCTCAAGATTCACCTTTGGAGCCTTTATTTCTTGTAGATATGTGTCAATGTCGAAAGGAATCGGCTCTGGAAGGTTACCCCATAAAGGCTTGTCCCACCATGGCCTTTCCTCTTTTTTAGGTTCATAAGCTAGGTAAGATTTTCTAAATTGATATTCTAGCCAACTTTCACTAGGGGTTCCAATTAAAGAAAAACCACCACGGGGAATTTTTACTTGGGGTAACTCTAAACGTGGGTTCGCTTTTATCTGGGGGTCTTCCGGGCTTCGATAGGCAAAATTGTACCCTTCGGCCACTCCATCCCAGTCAAAAGAGGGCGGCTCGGGGACATCCTCCCGGGGGGCCATAGGGTTCCTCTGAAGCCTGGACGTATCAAAAAGAGGGTTTATTTTTAGGCGGCTGGTGTTGAATTCCTGCATCACTTCATCCCGTTATCTTCCTTGAATACCCTGACATTCTCATCCGTGACCAAATACCCATTGGTTAAAAGGTAGTCGCGGATCTGCTCGTCGGTCATTTTGGGGACTTTCGGCTTTTCTCCGGGCTTCCCCCCAACGGTCTTTTGAACGTCCTTCTTGAATTGCTCGGTGGTGTATTTGGTAAAATCAGTCAACCTCTCCGCCAGGCTCTTTGAGTAGTCCCTTGAAACTTGGTCGGCAATCTTCCTGATCTCATCACTCTGGATGTTCGGGTTTGCCTTCCTTGCATTTATGATGGCATCATTGAAGGCCGTCAGGGCGTTGGCTAAATCCTCCTCCTCTTTCGGGGTTGAAAGGTAAGAAGCCATAAGTCCACGTTTTGGAATAACCGTTTTCTCAATAAGGTTCTTCCCTATATTTACCGACTCCCGCCACCTTGCGTCAGCCTTCGTCTCGTTGGTCTGGAGTAATCTTTCAAAATCCGGGTCTTCCAGGAGATGGACATTTTTAAGAACTTCCCGCCGGACATATTCCTTGTCGGGGTGGGACCACGCCAAAGATAAAAGCCGGGAATAGGTCCCCTTGTCGGTCTTAACCTTCCCGTCCGGGGCCTCGATCTGCTTGTCAATGGCCTTCTCAAAAGATTCGGCAAGGTTCCACGGGAAACCCATAACCTCGACGCCTTCCCGGATGTCTTCTTTTGACAAGGAATTTGACTTCAGGCGAAGCCAGTAATTATTCGCCATTTGCTTATACATCTCTTCTTTGGTTTCGGTTTCCTTGGTCTTCCTGTTTTTCAGTATCCCGGTAAGGTTAGATGCCTGTTGGACCGTCAACCCTAATTGCTTGGCATAAACTTTAGGGTCTTTCAGGGCTTCAATCATCTCATCGTAATTCGTTCCGTACTTTGAAGTGAGGTAAATATCGGCCCGGGTTTCGGCTTCCTTCTCGTCCTGCTTGCGGGCGGCTTCCTGCAGGGCCTTCACCTTGGCGGTGATCCGGTCTGAAAGAATTTCCCTCCTCTTCTCTGTCTGGACGGAGGAAACAATCCCTTCGGCCTGGGCCTTCTGAAGCAATGCTTCATAGAATTCAGTGGCTTTGGCGGGGCTTTTGCCACTCGCTATTAATTGGGCTGCGTCGTCTTCCAGGCGGTTCTGAATTCCATTAAGTTCGGCAACCTTATCGTCTTTCCATTTCAGGTCTTGGATTGCCTTGGCTTGGATCCTGGCGTTAGTCCATACCCCTATGCTTTCCCTACCGAAAAGATCATAAACATCCCCGCCGGAAAGTAGGGCCTTGGTCTGCATCTCATTGGAAATAAGATTCTTTTTCCGGTCAAAATCTTTAAGAATGTCTGCGTGTTTCGAGGATGGATAATTTTCAATTTCACGGTGTATCTCGTCAACCCGGTCTTTCAACTCCCCGGTCAACTTCATGGTGGTGGTGACGTTATCGAATTCTCTCTTTTTCTTCTCAATCGCCCGTTCAATCTTTGATACCTGATACCAGTCTTCTCCCATCTGCCCAAGGGCTCCCCCTAACTGGCCGTATCCCTCGGCTACTTGGGTAAAGGCCCCCCGGGGGACACGGATATTGTGAACCATCGGAAGTTCCTGGCTGGCGGTGATCCTTGGAATTTTCATTATTTCTTCCCGTAGTACATGGCTGTCGCCATGGATGCCCCGCTGAGTAGGCTGGTTCCTGCCCCCATAACTCCTTGAGTATAGGCGTTCTTACCCATGATCCTCTGGAGTCCAGCCTCCCCCTGGTAGACGCTCGCCTGGGCCTCCCCACCCCACCTGATCCGCTGAACATCCCGCTCCGCTTCCCGGGCGCTTTCCATCATGACCAATAGAGGGGTTCCCTCGGTAGTCACCCCGGCCGCGGCGTAGTCTGCCCGAATTTTGGCCATCCGGCGCCGGGCCTCTTCCTGGTAGTTCTCCGCCTTGATCTGTGCCGCCGCTCGGGCGTTGGAAGCATCCCTCTCGGCCAGGGCCGCAGAGGTCTCGGCGGACTTCCGCTGCATCCTGCCCGACTCATAGCTAGATAAGGCCTGAGCAAACGCGGAGGCCACAACTAAGGCGATTGGAGCCCAGGCCATTTTACTTTCCGCCTTTGGTCAACTGGTCCAATCCAATCGCGTTGGCCCCCATCATCAGGCCTCCGAAAACATACTTGATGATGACCGTCAGGGTCGGCTTTAACTGGGGGTCCAGCTCCATGTTATAGAACATGAAGAGGATTCCGAGGGCGATCCCCATCCCCACGGCGATCATTTTCTTGGTGATGTTGGGGATAACCGATGCGTCGCCCCGGCCCATGGCCATAAAGAGAAGGCCCAAGAGGACCATCAGGATGATGGGCAAGGTGTCCCTATTAAGCCCGAATTCTTCAAAAGTCATGTCAAACCTCCGGTAGTTTCGAGGCGTCGTAAGCCTGGAATTTCTTCATCTCCTCCGCCAGTTCCGCCTTTACTTCCTCGGGCGTCTTGTTCTGCATGGCAGCCAGGGAAAAATAGCCGGTGAGCAAAACTTTTGCCAGTTCCGAAATGCTGAGAATTATGGTCTCCGCTCCCATATTATACCCCCGTTCCTAATGCTGTGAGTTTGTCAATCAGGTCAAGAATGGCCTCTTCCGTATAGGCAGAAGGAATCATTCCTTCCGAGACTACCTTAACGTAAATGTCCAAGTATGGTTTGAGCTTGATAAGTAAAACCCTTTTCTGGTTGATTACCGTTCTCTGCTCCGCCGTCAGGTTCTTTTTGATGGGGACCTGGGCGGCGGTGATCTTCCCGGCCATAAGGTCGTCAAGCATCTGATCCTTTTCGGCCTGGCTCATCAAAGAACCATCCAACATCTGATTGAAGGTCCCCTTGAAAACCTTGTTGTAGACCTTGACGAACGAAAGAGCCTTCTGGTCCGGGGTCATTTCCGTGTACGGCTTCAGCCCCAGGCTGGCGCAACCCACAAGAATAAAGGTTGCCAGGATTGTCAAAACTGCCACCTTCCTCATAACTCCTCCTTGGGGTAGAATTTGGCAAAACGAAGAAACGTCTTGCCACCGAAAAACAGTTTCATCGCCCCCTCGTACTCGAACCCAAGGGCCATGATGTACCTCAGCCCGGAATCGAAATCCTGCTGAACCGCTGCCTGAACCCTTTGGAGTTTCATCTGCTTGGCCATCTCATCAAGTCTCCGCATGGATTCCCGGAGGAAAAAGACTCCGTGTTTTTTTATCCCCGGACCCACCAGGGCCCAGGCTTCGCCCGTTCCTGGCCAGAGCACATAGACGCCCCCGATGCCGATGATTTTATTATCGGCGAAGACCGAGTAGGCCGGGCCGCCTCTGGCCAGGACCAAACCATGATCAAGGTCGGTACTTTGTAATTCTGTCCAGTCTTTCTCTTCAAATTGGCGCACTTCATATCTCATGCGGCTCCCAGGTCGAAATCACCAAAGATAGCTAAAACCGTTATCGGCAAGGGTTGGGTCTGTTTGACCTCGACTATTCCCTCTCCCCACCCGGTTTGATTCACCTTCTTTGCCCCCGTGAACGGCTCAACGGCTTCGTCAAGGGGTGCTCCCCCGGCCCGGAAGGCAAGCTCTTCGTCATTTATGGTACATCCCACGGTATCAAGCAAGGCAACCCAAAGGTCGCCCCAGCTCTTGGGCATAGCCCTAGAATTCCCGTTTCCTAGCTGAACCTCCGGCCTCATGGTCTGCAGGAGGGGGGTATACCCCAACCCGACATAAATTTCAGAGCAGGCGGAGGATAGGACCACGGTTCCGCTTTCTACCACATCGTCGGCGAATACCGCCCCATCCCCGACGATCTTGACCGTCTCCCCTTCCAGGTGGCCAAGTCCGGTCACGGTGTCGGTCGGTGTCCCGGAGTACGTCAACCCGGAATCAACAAAAATATCCGGGTCCAGGTATTCGATGTAACGGACAGTGGACCCGTTGATCTCCCGGGCCACTACCGCCCAGATCTCATGACGGGACCCGTCCGGAGCCGGAATGACGGAAATGGATTCCATCTGCCCGTCGGTTTCATGCCGGCCCCAGCCCACCACGTCCTCGGACCGGAGATAGGTCATCCCCAGGAAAACCCCGTCAGACCGGAGCGCCCAGACCGTCTGGTCCGGGGTCGGCTGGTAAGCCATGTCAATAATTTTGGGTTCGGTGATGTGTTCAGCGAGAATAGTCAAATCAGGGGAGACGTAGGAATCGACCTCCTGGGAATAGATCAGTTCCCGGAGTTTCCGCCCGAATCTCTGCACGAAGAGCGTTGCGCTTCCCACGCGGACAGGGGAAATGTCTTCACTACCGTTGAAGGTGTCGGCCTTGGCCGCCACGTTCGTAGGGGATATGTACGGGTCGCCCCCTACCCAGAATTCATCTCCTGCGGTGCCCAGCATCAGTTTCCGAGAGCTTGAAATCCATCTGAGCAGGTTCACCCGATCGGTCTTCAGGGTGAAAGATACCGGGTCATATTCATTGACTCCCGGGGTGAAATTCTCCTGTTGCTGGTCGCCCTTCTTCGACCCCCAGAAAGTCAGATCCCGCCCGAACCATAGCCGGTCCTCGTGGAACATGACCGCTCCGGGCCAGCCGTAAACGTCGGACCATGCAGCCTCGCGGTAGGCGATTGAATCCCCGGCCCCAAGGGCGCTTTTAACCGTCGCGGCGGCATTGGTGCTGTCGGTGACTGCGGTAATCTCAACGTATCCCCAGGAGGTTGTTCCCGCTGCCGTTGCGTCGCTTACCCCTAAAGTGTCGAAAAATGCCGTTGTGCCAGATCCAAGGGTAGTTTCCATTTCCATTTTGTTATTCGTTTCGGTAGCTTTGAAATAAAGAACAAATTCCGTCCAGGCTGCACTTGACGATAATGGCCTTTCTCCGAGAATGACAGTCCCGGCGTTATTTGTTACTCTTAAAACTCCACTTGCCCAGGTTCCGGTTCCGTTCTTGATAGCTACACGCAATTTATAAACCGTTCCGATTGCTATTCCGGTTATATCTCGGTTGATTTTTTGGGTTGGCCCTCCGGTTTGAAAGATCCTCATATAATAGTCGTCGCCGGCTTCTCCCTGGCCGGGGGCATTAATGGCCGCAAGAACACAGGCGGTTTGATTCCAATCACCGCTATCGTCTGGATCTCCCGTCCAATGATAACCATAAGTTATGCTCCCGAATTTAAGCCGGAGCAAAGAATCAACATGGGCATCCTGGAAAAAGGCGGAGGAAGCCACAAGGGTTATGTTCCCGGTCGTTGCGCTTGGAGTAAAGGTAATGGTCGTTTCCTCATCCCGCCAAGGGCCATCAATGAAGTCAATCACGGATAGCGTCCAGGCGTGATGCCCAGTCCTGGTCAACTTCCGGGGGCTATAATTTGGATTCACCAGGAACATCGTGTCTGCGGCCTGGGCTTTTTGTATTTTTGGAAGTTGATCTTCGGTGTAGGGAGAAGCGATTTCATAAGGAGTCGTCCCCCCGGAGTATTGCTGAGATGGAGGGGCGAAGCCGGCAGTATTCGCGCAGGTTCCCTTGAGAACTCGGAATTCATCCAGCCATCCTTTGAAGTAATTCGCCGGTGTGCTGTCCGCTCCAATGCAAACCGATCCGGTATAATTCGCCGGAACATCGGCATCTGTGCTGCTGGCGTCCAGGAATCCATCGACGAAAAGAAAATATTTTGAACCGTCCGCGCAAAGCTGGATGTGATACCAACTCCCGACGAAAAGTTGGGTGGAGGTCAGGGAGACAATGGGATTACCGCCGCTTATGATCTCGAAATGGAGATGAGGATGGTAAAGGGGCGACGTTCCCCCATGAAGGTAGATATGGAAATAATTGTTGGCATCCGTCCCCTGGTAATAAAGGGTTTTAGTCCCGGACTTGGATGCCGAATATACCCTAAAGTCAATCGTCCATGTCCCTGCGGACAGGTCAAAGTCCGCGTGGTCCGGGGTAGAAAGGTAGGCGCTGAGTCCGTCGAAATATCCTGACCCACTGCCGAAGACCTTCTGCGCCGTGGTGATCTTCGCGGTTCCGTTAGCCGTCACGGTATGCACCACATAGCCATCATCCGAAAAGGTCTTGCTCCCCTCTTCCCCGTTCATGTGCAGGAGAAGCGAATAGTCAACAGTCGGACTGGTGATCTGGGCATGGTTCATGAGGAATCGGATGTATGAATGGCCGAATTCCAGTTGGTATGCCTGCTCGACGTTGAATTCAAAGGGGATCAGGCGGGACTTGCGGTTGCTGTACTTCGTCGCGCCGACATAGTGCAGTCCGCCCCGCCCGGTGACTCCGCCATGGGGCAGGATCAGCATATTCTCCAGGTACCGGCAGGCGTTCTGGTACTTGGCAAGGTCGGCCCGGGAGTCCAGGCGCGGGCTCCACTCACCGGATGAAAAGTTATTTTGAAAGTGCTTGATCGGCATCAGGCCCGCACCGCCTTCAAGGGGTTTACGATTTCGTCGTACTGGATGTCCTGGTTCTCGGTCAGGTTCAGCGCCTTGGCCCGCTGGCAGGTGTAAACATACTTCTTCTCGTATCGGTCGGCAAGTTCAAACTTTTTGGCCAAGGGATAGGCGGCCAGGGATGCCAGCTTGTAAGCCAAAGCCTCGGTAAACAGAGGCGCAAAGGATGAGGGATCGGTAATTTGGGCAATGTACTTGATGATCGCCGAACTTTCGTCGCTCAAGAGCTTCCGGCCCTCCACAACCCAGTTTAGGGCGTCGTTGTCGTTTAGCTGGAGGACCCGTAGGCAATAGGGGTCAGTGGGCAGCGTGTAATAATAGGAGTACCCGTTCAACGGAGCGGTCAATTCCTGGGCCAGTTCCTTCCGGGTAACTGAGAAGTTCCAAACAAATTCTTGAAGGCAGACGTCCCGGGTGTCGGCGAAAACCCCGTTCATAAACTGAGCCCGGTCGGTTGACTCACTGATCAACGTGATCGGATCGGCATTGATGAAGCGGAGGGCCAGGTTACAGATTGAGACGATGGTTGCCATGGTTACTCCTTTGGAAATGCAAAGCCCTTTTTAACCGCATTATCCATTTTACCTTTCCAGTACAGCATTCGGCCTCTTGAGTCCGGATTGGTGGAACAGAAGGTTTATGTCTCCATCCTGCTTGATGTTGGCTTTTTCCAGAACAAGAATCTGCTCCGACATTTTAGTGACTGCCGTTTCTATCTTGGTTATAGCTGCACACAGGTTGTCCATCTTGACTTCGAGTACCTTTGAATTTGCCCATACCGAAACCCCTGTTACTATGGCTCCGATGACTATTGCCTCAACAATTCTGGTTCCAACTTTCCTAAGCGAACCGTTTCCACTTTTTTCTTCCTGTTCAGATGGCATAGCACGCCTCGCCATTGATATTGGCGACACCGCCGGTTAGCTGCTCGCGCCAGGTGCAACCCTTAAGGATCATCTTTTTCATCTTATGCTCACTCCTTCTTACGGCGAATACACCATAGCCCGCAACGGTGACTCCTGTTGCAGTCGGGGTGCCTGTAGAGATGGAAGCATTATATGTGCCTGGGCCAATCAGCACCGTATCGTTATTGCCTATAATTGCGGCAACCCCCGCCCCAGGTCAGTTTTGCACAGTTTGGGCGAGTTTCGGCTGAATCTGCAGCGTAGGCGGTGCCATTACAATTTGTATCATGACCATCAACACGGATGTAATAAGTAGCTCCCCATCCCTGCCCCGCAAGGGCCAGGAGGAGGATTATGGTAAGGAATAGTTTCTTCATGCTATCTCCTTAATCGGTCAAGGTAGTTCCACGCTCGGTGAAGCAAAGCCAGCCCCATGTTGCCGCTCCCGTCCGATAGGAACGGCAAGAGAAGGCGTTCTTTGCGGTAGGGGCCGCAAACTGCACATAGGTCTTACCCGTAGCCGCTCCCCCATCCAGGTCTATGTTCGCCGCTGTGCTGGTGGCCCGAAAATAATTGGCCGCCTGGGTGGTCTCTATCTGGACGACAAAGCTCATCCCCGCTGCGGCTGTCGGCAGGGTCACACTTCTATCTGCCGCTCCCTGACCATAGTTGCTGAGGATGGGACCGCACTTCAGAACTGCCGCTGCGGGAGAGCACCCAGCCGAGCAATCTATAACCTGGGTTTGAGGACAAAGCTCTTGCCCGGGTTTCCATTTCTTGGCCGTGTCATCCCACATCAGGCATTGATCGGCGGTAGGCTGGGCCTGGTCGATCAGGCGCCCCCATATTCTCCGGGCGTCCCCGGCCATCTGGGCCTCGGCAACGGACCCCCAGGATAGGGCAAGGATTGTCAGTAAAAGGAATAGCTTTTTCATTGGCGTATCCTTACAGGCTCAGTCTTCCGGTGATCGTCCCGGCTGAAAAGCCCCCGGTCTTGACCCCGAATCGGTATTTTGCCCCAAGTTCAGCATCCGCCCCAAGGAATATATGAGTGCAATCGGTCTTTAAGAAGTCCCCCAGGCCGATGTCGAGGTTGTGGAAGCCGAAGGTGTTCTCTTCGTCCATCAGTAACGGTTCGACTTCAATCCCTTGGTCCCTGGTATATCCCATGGCTAGGTGAAGGGATGTGGTCGAACCGAATACCGGGCGCTCCCGCGGGCAAAGGAAAACGCAGACCTTGCTCATGCTGTTCTTCCTCAGAATTTTATTTTTGATAATTTTTGCTCAACTTCCCATTTACCAAATCCTAAAAGATCGGTAGGATCCTTGTCGTCAACTGTTCCCATTACCGATGCCACCGGCCAGGATTTCTCGAGGTCCCCCGGGTCTCCCTTTTCCCCCTTTATTTCGATGTACCCCGTCACAGGATCAACAAAAACGGCTGTCTTTGCTCCTATGACAAGATATATTTCCCCTACATTTGGAACCTGAGGGAGGTCATTGGCGGTATCACAGGCAAAGAGTTTGAGATTCTGAACGCCTGAGACTGGGTTTTCCGGGTCGTCCTGATGGCCGATTACATGGATCAAACGTCTTGCCATTTTGGTCATCCTTTTAAACAGGCTGAGGAGGGTGGTTCTCCCCAGCCTGTTCATTGCGGTCGGTTACTTTTTTGCTCCGGCCTCAATTTTCTTCTTGAGCCATTCCTCCCTTTTTACCTGCTTGGGAGTTTTCTTTTCTTCGGCCATCATATCTCCTTTCGTTACTCCAGCATCAACATGATGTGGGCGTCGTCGGCATCCACGTTGTCGGCCAGAAGGTAGCCGCAATACTGCTTGGCGACCCCCGAGCTGTCCAGGTACGGGATGATGGTTCCGTTGGTGTGGAAAGCGCAACTCCGGTAATTAGCCGTCTGCCATCCGGCGTTAGGCGTAACCCACGCCGGCCCTCGGGTCTGACCCCAGAAGTAATGGGCGCTTGTCACCTGGATCTCCGGTACAACAAGGAAAGATCGGGTTGTCGTACCGCTCCCCGATGCCCCAATAGCGCTGTAGGGGCTCGGGAGTCCATCCGCCGGGCAGGCGGCCCAGGTTTCGGACAGGGCCGGGTAAACGTAGATTTTGCAATATACGTCTGCCCCGTAGCTGGCATCGTTGCCAAGGATCGTGTACTCGAAAATCTCATCGTCCCTCGGAGACGCAGGGTAGAGGGTCAAAAGCCCGCCCTGAAGAACATCGGCGGCCTTGGCTACGTCGTAGTCACCCGCAAAAGTAGCGACAACGAACGATTCCCCGATGGTCCCCGATACGGTTGCACCGTCGGACCCAAACTGAGGATCCCCGGCCTTCCAGGGGTTGTAGATCAGAGCTGGAGCACCTCTCCGGGCGATGGTGATGTTCTCGGCGGCCTTGCAATACCGCCAGGTCTTGCCATACGCCTCCAGCTTGGTCCCGATAGGGTAGAGCTGAACTGCGCTCTGCTGGTGGGGGGTCTGGTAGGGCCTGCCCTCCACAATTCCTTTCACGTTAAACGGTCTCATTCTTTGGTCTCCTTTCGACCCTGGTAGTCGGTTAGTTGTTAACTACTTGAAATTATTGACTATTGGCTCGCAACTTCTACAACCAGCTCATCCTCAACCCGAGTTGCCCCCAGGTCCATGCTGAGATAGGGCTGCCAGGCATAGTTCTTGTCGTCACGCTCGCTCACGCGGACATACAGGTCTTCGATGGACCCCATTCCAACCGCGCCTTTGCAGTAGGCGTAATTGTACCAGGTCGTCCCGCTGGAACTGTTTTCCTGGTAGATGAGTTCCGTGCGAATGAACTTGAATCCCAGGAAGCTATCGATGGTCCCGGAAACCAGGGACCGGACGGTGTTATAGTCCGCATTAGTGACTTCGGTGGTTCCCAGGAGGTCAATAATCGACTCCGACGGGCAGACGAAAAACCGGCCTTCATCGGGGGCTTCGGCCTCATCAAGCAACTGCTTGGCGGCCAACAGCTTGGCGAGGGTCATCCCCACGCTGCCGTGTGCAACCTTCTGGCCGGCTGGCAAGGCCACGCTGGTAGCTCCGGTCTTCCCACCGTAAGCGGTCCCCCCAAGGGCGGCTAGGACAACCCGATCCTTCCGCCGATTCATGGCGTTCTTGGCGGCCTGCTGGTATGGACCTTTGGGGTCGGCAAGCATCCGGGCGGCATCGGCCCGATCGAGGAGGGTAGCCCAGACGTAGGGCTGGGCGGCTGAACGTCTCCGGGTGTGGTCGGGTTCAATGTTTGGGGTGTCGCCGTGGCGGGAAGCAATCTCGATGGCTTCCGTGGCCCCCAGGCGCTCCCAGTAGAGGTATTCCCCTTTCATCAGGACTGGGGGAATGGTGGTTCCTTCCAGACGGGCGTCTGCCTGCTGGCAGAGCATCCGCATGGTGTTCTGGTACTGGTTTACAAACGCAATGTCAATGGTTTCTGGCATGGCAATTCTCCCGTAAAAGTTTTCGTGATGTTCACTCCGCCTTTAGAGAATTGCCGCTAGCGCGATTCCCCGGGCCTTCCGGCCCTTTCTTTGCTCCTATTCCCGGACCCCGTAGGGCTGCCCGGTTGACTTCGGTTCCCGGACCCTCGCGGGCTACCCGGGGCTTTATGACTAATTACCCCCCAGCTTTGGGGGAGAGTCATGTTCACTCATACCTGAAGGGCCTCCATATTGATCTTCCCACGGTGATACCGAAGGAACTCAAGCCATTCCTCCTCCGGAACCCAGCCCCCCAGGGTTTTGATTCCTGCTCCATCCTTGATTTCTACCTTAACGATGTAGCCTATGAATGTCGTCCGGTCCTTGTTTCTTCGGTTCTCCCGGTTGACGCTGATAAGCCTTTGAAAGTCGATCTTTTTCAGGCTGATCTGATCATTCATCTTAGGCTTCTCAGGTTCCGGGCGCGGTTCCTGTTTCCGCTTAATCGGCGGTAGTCCTTTGTCCATCCGTTCCCAGTCCTCCTTGGGAATGGCTTCCTGCATGATCGGCATTGGTTCTCCTCCTATGTCACGTTGGTAAATAGGGTATTGCCCGCAGAGTCCTTATAGGCAAAAGTATCGTTTTCCAATGATGCCAGCCTCTTAATCGGTATCCCATGGAATGTTCCGACAAGCTGGCCGTCTTGTTTGTAGGCGGCCAAGTCAGCGGAATCCATAAAAATGTTCCCCCGCATGGCTGAGGCAAGGGTAGAGCGACCATTAGTCGATTTCCAATAATCAGCAAGGATTTTGATGTCTGTTCTAAGCATTGTCTTTCTCCTTTAGCCGAAAGCCTGTTTGTGAAGTGCAAGCCACTCCTGAACGGCCTCTTTGTGGCCCGGGCCTTCGTTCCAATATGGGTGTTTCGGGTCTTTCGTGATCTGGTCAATCTTGGCCTTGGCCGCATCCCGGGCGGTGGCTGTGCCTTCCCCCTTAATCCACCCGTCCTCGGCGAACATTTCCCCAAGCCAGTTAAAGATTTTCAGGATTACGGGATGGTCACCGGCCCCGGTTCCGTCGAAGAACTGGTCGGCCTCTTCCTTGGTGAGCCCGGTTTTCTCCTGAATCAGATTCTTTGCCCTTCCGGCCAGGGTCATCCGGCGCTCGAAGTCCCCACCCCATTCTTTCTTCAGTGCTTCGACCGTCCCGTTGCGCTTCTCGGCCAGCCCCCTAAGCTGTGTCTCGACCAGCCCGGCCTGGAGATCCATGAGCTTTTGGACCTGCTTTGAATTCAGACCCATTGCATGGGCTTCGCTGAGGAACTTGTTTTCAAATTCCTTGTCCCAGGCGGCCCCCTCGCCCAATGCCGGGCGGGTGAATTGGTACTTGTCAGGAGCCTCCGGGGTTCCTAGCTTCTGGTAGAATTTGGCCCAGGTCTCCGGCGGCGCGTCTTCCTTTGGGACCCAGACAGCGGTCCCAAACTTCCTCTGTGCCTCGCCGTAGCCCTTGAGAACGTCCCCGAGTGGTTTGTCCTTCAGGGGTTCCCAGAACTTCTCCGTCGCCATGTCTGCCGGGATGTGGGCTTTCCAGTCAACTGCCGATGGTTCCGCCGGTGGATTGCCCCCGCCCGGATTACCCGGATTCGGATTCGGTTGGGGATCTGGCATTATTGTTCCTCCAGTTCTTTAAGATAATTTTGGAATTCTTCTGAAAATGGACCATAACCTTCCTTGCGAAATTTTTTAACTTTTTCAATATTTTCAGGTTTACAGATATGGTTTTGTTGCCAAAGAGCCGTTCTCATTCCCATTAATGATTTATCAAATTCATATCTCTTCCATGGAGCCTCAGGGTCGGCAAAAAATAATGAACTACGGGCTTGACATTTCATACAGCGTGCCGATGACCACATTTACTCTTCCTCCTCCTTTTTTAGTTGTGCTACAAACTCCTTGTTTTTACTGCGATTTACAAGCATTTCAATCTTCAGAATGACCGACCTGGCCCCCTCATTGTAGGCCGTGACAAATGGGTTAGGGTCAAAGCAGGGACCTCCGAAGGACTTTCGAATGTCCGCAAGTACCTGCTTCCCACCAGGAGACCCGAATACATCGGCATAGGTCTGGATCATTTCCAGCATCTTCTTGTTTGTAGGCTCGGTCATAAGCCTCCCCTACCCGCAGCCTCCGCAATCTGGCCCATCATCGCCGGGTCCATGTCCTTCATCGCCGGAAGCGCCTTAGACATGATCTCGGCCCCCTGCGAGGCCTGGTCCATGTCCTCTTGTGGCGCATTGGTGGCGGCCTTCTCATCCCTGAATTTAGCGGTTTCATCCTTGCTTCGGATAACCTTCGGGCTCAGCCCCATGATCTTCCCGGCCTGCCTTATGCCCTCGTCAACGTCCAGGTTGTCCCACGGGTTGGGGATGCCGGCTTCGATCGGAATTTGGCCGACGAACGCAAACATCTTGCCCATGGACTCCACCATTTCCAGACGTTGGGCCCTGGCTAGAGGAGACTCATACTGGATGTCGATCTGCTGGTCATTCATGGCGGCCCGGCGGATGGAGTCCGGCGGGGGGTCCAGGGCCCCGGCCCTGTACATGATCCCAAAGCACCGCTCAATGATCTTGTCCAGCCCCAGGTTTATCAAGTTGTTGAATGGGCTCCCCAAGAGCTTTTGGGCCATCTCATATCTGATGCTGACCTCAAAGGCAGTCATATCGCCCTTGCGCTGCTTCGGGTCTGGGAGAACCATGATCTTGTCATTGTGGAAGATGCGCCGGATGGAGTCCCGCTTCTGTTCCCGCTCGATCTGCTGCACGTCCCACTTGGCCCCGGATTCGATGGGGCGGACTGTCTCTTTCACCGAAACGTAATTTTTAGCCCCCGGGTACAGGTTAATCGCCCCTAGGATTCCGCCCTCAAAGATTTCAACCGGCGGGTCAATGGCCTTCCCCCACGCCTTCAGTCCGTACTCTTCGGCCTTGTTCAAAGTCCGGGCATCAGGGAGGGCAATGTGCCCGGGACCCCTGCCATACTTCTCCCCGCTTACTTTCATCCATGGGAAAACGGCATAAGGAAATTCATGGTATCCGCCTTGGGTGATGAATCTCTTTTCCTCGTAATTGATGTAGGCGCTCATGAAAGGGTGAGTCTTTTTCTTGGCGTCAAACCAGTCGGACGGATAGACGCAATGGAGGAAAGTGAAGTTCTCGGTCGATTCCTTTTCCTTGGCCTTGACAACTTTCTCCCCGGCCTTGTCGCCCCACCGGGAATAGGCGGCATTGGCGCTGAGCTTGAATTCCCTGCCGATGTAGACCGTGCTTCCCTCGCCGTCCTCGTCCAGAACGTAGGTCCCCGGGGCTATGCACTCGAAATGGAACCCGTTGAACCCTGCTTTTTTGACCTGTGATTCGTCGTTGAAGATTACCCCTTCCCCGAATCCCGGCCAGTCAATGTAAGATTGGTCCATTTGCCCGCTGAAATTGCTGGCCCGGAGGGCGGAGAACAGGCGCTTCCTCTGATTCTCAAGCCAAATCTGGCCGTCCTGGTCGATCTCCTCTTCGGAATCCCCGATCTTCAGAAAAAACCAGTCCATGGCCATGCTGGTCAGGGATGAGGAAAGCCAAAGCGCAAGGGTGATCAGAGAGTCATAGGCAGTCGAGTCGTAAAGAAGCTGGTTTAATTTCTCCCCCGGGCTGCGTACTACATTGATGGTCGCCCGGTTGGGAATGATGACCTCGGCGATCTCCTGCCAAACGGAGTCTTGTGTTCCACGCTCTGACTTCCTGGCGTCGTAATGTTTGATAAGGTCTTTGGCGTTCATTTTTTCATCGCCCTGATAATTCTGGCATCGTTCCGGGTCATGTAAATGATTCTGTCTTTTGTTGGCACTCTAGCCTCATCCAGAATCTTCTTAGCTGCCAATATTTTTTTAATCAGGTCTCCTTTTTTCATTGTCCCAACTTGGTCTTTCCGCCCAAGGCGGCGGATGAAAGGGAAGGCTCACCCTGAACCCCGCCGTATCCGGTGAGAAGTGTCGGTCTCTTGTTCTTCTTCAGCCGTTCCCGCTCCGCCTGGGCTGCAGCCTCAGCTTTGCGTTGCATCTCCTGGTTATCCTCAGTAGGCGCCGGAGTCGCCGGGGGCGGTGTCCATCTGGCTGATCTAAACATATTCAACCTCCGTTAATCGCCGACCGCTTCTTCTTCAGCGGGCCGGTGGCCATTTCGTGGAGCTGTTCCCGGGTCATGCTCAGTACGCCCTTGTTTTTCTTATGTAGCTTTTCAGGGGCATGCTCTGCGATTCTTGCAATGATTCTTTTGGTCTTTCGTCCAAGGTGCCATGTGAAACCTCACTGAAACGGGTTCCATGTTTCCATGGTCTGTTCCATTTCGTGGCGCTTGGCCCCGTAGTTGGGGGCGAATATATCGTAGTCGGTCTTGTACCGGCTCGGCATCGGCTGGGGTAGTACATCCCGGAAGCCAACTGCAAAGTACCGGAAGGCGTCCGCGGCGTGGCTGCTCCAGTCATGAAGGGGTTCCAGCTTGAATGTTTCCCTCTTCTCATCGTATTCGGTACGGTAGTTTTGGAGTGCGTCCAGACCGTCTTTGCATTTCTCTTTGTCGAACCAAACCTTGGGAATGATGGCCCGTGCTGCGTCAATCCCCTGCTGAACCGACATTTTTGGGATGATCCTGATCTTCCCTATATTAGCCTGTCTTAAAAGCTCTTCAATGCTCTTCCCGGTTCCTAACTCTTTGCTCTCTGCGTCGAATGGTAGATTGTGATAATCAAAGGAATAAGGCTTTTCTTTCATTAACTTAGCATAATGGTCAATCCCCAGGCCCCGGTTCTCGTAGTATTCCAGGATGTGAATCTCCCGCCCGGCCTTCTGGATGAACCAAATGGCGGTGGAATCACCAATTCCGATGTCCCAGAAGGTTTGAACCGGAAGCCGCGGGTCCCACGGGACGCCGGAGATCCGGCCTTCCTGCTCTGCGACCTCGAGGAGTCGGGCGTAATAGGCCCCGCTCATAGGGCTTGTGAAGCTGCACCAATACTCCTGATTTGCGGTCTCCTGGTCGATTAGACCCTGTTTGACCTCGTTCTGAACTTCGTTCCGGTCGATTACCATCGTGTCGTCAATGGTAAGCAGTTTTGAGTACCATTCGTCGGGGTTTGCCTTGGCAATCTCGAAGAGCTTGAAGGCGTGGTTCTTACCCCGCGGCGTGAAGATGAAGACGGCCCAGCCCTGGTTTTCCAGGAGGATCGGGGAGATTAGCTTCCATGCTTGAGGGTTCTGAAGGCTGTACTCTGAGAAAACACATCCGATGGGGTTCGGGCCCACCAGCCGGTCAAATTGGTCGGTCCCGATGAGCTGGTAGATCGAGCCGTTTATGAACTTGATCTTCATGTCAGTGGAGTTCTTTTCGGCTATCATCTCCCGGGGGATGTAGTCAAGGAAGGCTCGGCCGGAGGAGTCAATACCGTCCCAAAGGATCCTTTTGGCCTGGGTGAAGGTGGGCAGGAGGTGGTAGTAAACCCCACGTCGACGCCAGGATTCCTTGACGATGTAGTTAAGCATCGTCAAATCCTTGCCGGCGCGCCTATGCCAAACGAGGGCAGCCCTGCGGGTCCCCGAGTCCAAGGCCCGGTAGACTTCAAGTTGGTATTCCCTGGGCTCGAATCCGTAGGGCAGGGTGATCTTAACCCTTTGATCCGTTCCCGTTTCCCTTTTTGGCCTTCCTCTTGTCGCCATAGTCGATCACTTCAAACACGATGTTCCCGGTGTGGCTGACTTCCTGCTTTTCCGCCGGCTTGATCCCCAGGTGCGCCTCGGCATCCCGGCGGGCCTCCTGGCGAACCCTCCATGCAATCATGGGTTTGGAATATATTACCCCATTTTCCTTGTCGTTAAAGACTTTCTGCTCCTCGGCCTCAAGCTCTTCGTCGAGCTTGCGGAACAATCGGTCCAGGGTGATCTTGTATTTGGCCGCATACTTGAGCTTTCTCTTCTGGATGGCTTCCACGGCCTTACGGGAAATCTCCGGGGTCATGATGGCCGGCATCAAGGCCACCCCCTTCGGGCTGCAACCGCCGAAACCTTTTTCCATGCCCCCGGGAGTCCCCCAGACTGGTAGAAGGCCATGAGGTCTTCCCACTTAAACCCGAAGCTCATCTGAAGATGTGGGCGGTCTTTTTGGGGCCAGCGGCCCCCCCATTGGAACCCAAACCCTTCGGCAAGCTCGCCTACCGTCTGAAACCCCTCTAAATCATCCCACTTAATGGCCCCATTTGGGGCCGTAGGCGCGAAATCAAGGGCAAGGCCATAATTGTGATAGGACTGCCCCGCCTGCGCGTTTGTGACCACCTTCCCGGGCGATTTACGGCCTTGCTCGTAAAGGGCTTGCTGTTCTTCAAAGGTTCTAAGGGTGAAGTAGATGAGAATTGGGGCAGAGATATTCTGGCAGGCGGTGAGCAAAAGTTCTGCTCTCCACTTGAGTTCGGGGTGGAGATCGTCAAGGCTTCGGCTCATGGTTAGAGCATAACTGATTGTTTTCAGACAGTCAAGGGGGTCAAAATCAGGTTTGTGGGGGTTTTGGGGGGGAGTTTTTAAGTTTTCTGCGTTTTTTTACTGGGGTTGTGAGCCATTCGTCAAGGTCTCTTTCGACAGCGCACCATAGTTTTCCGACTTTGACGATAGGTAGGTGGTATTTTTTTTGCCAGACCAAGAGAGTATCCTTGCAGATGTTCATGTAGCAGGCGATACTATCTTGGCCTGTGAGCCAGCCGCGTTTCATATTAAATTATTGCAATTTATGGGGGGATTTTTTGCGAATTTTTTAATTTTTGACCTTGGGATAGATTTAGGTTTAAGAATATCCCTGATTGCCAATTTAATAATTTCCATTGCCAATTTTTCTTCTGGTCTAATATTCATTTTTCTCCTCCCTGTTTATTTTACTCCGCCCATGAATCCATTTTTTCTATTATCCTATCAACTTTCAGCGATCTTTCTGGAGTAAAATCCTTAGAAAGCAGATAGTTAAGATAGAATTTAGAAAGGCGGATCATCATTTTGCTTAGGAGTTTGGCTAGCATTATACGGTGGCTCCTTTGGCCTGGTTGCGTCCTTGTACTCAGTGACCAGGATATTGTAATCGGGTTGCTTTCCTTCCTTCCGGTCGTTCTTGAAGCTCAGGAAATTTACCTCGATCCGCCTGCCCATCATGTCGAAGTGCAGGGAGCCGGAAAGGAATTTGCCATTTTTGCCTTCCTTTATCCAGAGTCCGCCGGCGCCGATCTTGTCAGCTCTCATTTTTCCTCCCTTCCTTTCTGTCCATGGGTGTAGGTATTTTTCAAACATCTTTCGCCCTGTCTAATTCGTCAGCCATTATCCATTCAGTTTTTGCCAAGAACTTGCAGCCATGCAGGAGGACAAACTTCTTGGCCTTTCCGGTAGGTTTCACCATTGGGTTGACCCAGTTCTTTGCCTTGATAACCTTGCAGATATTGTCCCGGCTTAGGCTAAGGTATAGTCTGGCCTTTTCCATAGTGAAGTCACCGCCCCGGGCGAGTTCGGCCCCGATCTTCTTTTGTAGGGCTATAATGGCAATGCCGGATTTAAGTTTATCAAAGATTCCCTTTATTTGGGCTCCAACCCTGTAAAAATCATCAGATAGTTCAAGGTAATCTATTATATTTATTGAATCTTTTTGGATAAGGTCCTGGAAGTTTGAGGAGCGTTCCTTGAATTGAACCTTCTTCCAGTCATCAATCGGGCGTTCAAATTTCTCTATTCTTGACCGCAACTCCGTTGCTCCCATCTCTGATGAATAGTAAATTATGTTATGGTTATCCATATTTAGCATGGAGAAGCTTAAAAGAAAGGCTGTCTTCCCGGCGTCGGACTCACCAGCGACGACGATTATTGACTTCGGCATGGTGTAGACCAGCTTTTCCACACCAAGAGGGTAATGCAATGAAAGAGGGGATTCCGCTGATTCAAATATGTCTATGTCTGGAGCCTGATCTTCAACCCTACGGTACGAACCGTTCCTTGTCCCATACCTTTCTATAATTCCATCATCAAGCAATCTGAGGAGAGCCATAACAACCGCTTTTTTATCCTGTCTTGTGGTCACTTGTAGTCCGTTGTGGACATCTGTGGTCATTATGTGGCCACTTGTGGTCAGTATGAACTCATAAACCTCATTGGCTATGTTTCGGTCTGACCTATTCTTCCGGTCCAAAGCAGACGAAACTTTTACTCTTGCATCTGATAAAGAGAATGGAGGATTGCATACATTTAATGCAATGTTTTCAATAACTTCACTTATGTATTGTTCACTTTCTCCTCCCTTAAAAAGAACATTTGCAAGATGAAAAAGATCATCATCCCTTGAACCGATATTAAATAATTTGTGGTCAGTTGTGGTCAAATGTGGTTTTGTGTGGTCATAGCTATCCTCTTTTTTTTGATTTTCTAACCCTGCATTATCATTTATTAATTTGTTTAATGAATGGGGTTTATAGGGGAAGGGACAATCGGTTGACGGCTTTAATAAAAATTTATACTCTGATCCATCTTCTTTTCTACTGGGAGGAGCAACAACATAGCCGCCTTCCCCGCGACAATGGATCTTTCCATTATTGGAATTCCTTAATCCTTTTGTAAATCTAAACCAATAATGCCATCCTCTAGGAGTCTTTACGATCGGACAAAGAAATCCCTCAGGAAGATTCTCTTCAATTTCTTTATGAGCATATTCAGTGTCAGCATCTAGGACAAACAAATTAGATATAGGTCCGCAAACCAAACCAATCATCGCATCGGGCCATGAATTCCACCAAGAAATTATTTCCTTTTCGGTTGGCTTTCTGGTTTGAAACTCCGCCCATTTTATCAAAGGCCGCTTGCTTCTTTCCTCTTCGCAAGATGGGTTCAGGGGGATAACGCTGAAACCATAATCTTTTAGGTAAGAAATCGCGTGATTAAGCATGGCGGGCTTCATCAATAGCCCTCCTAATTTGATCTAATGCTAAAGAGATATGATTAAGAACCATATCATTTGATATTCTTAAAACCCGAAAACCAATGCTGTTTAAAATGGTCTCTCTAAATTTATCCCTTTCTTTTTGCTCTTTTTGCAAATGAATATTTCCATCAACTTCTACAATTAATTTCATACTAGGGCAATAGAAATCAACAATATACCCTCGGACTACTCTTTGTCTCCCAAAACGTACACCAATCTTTTTCCCCCTGATTTCATGCCACAACTTATATTCAGCGGGCGTAGGATTTCTACGCATCTCTTTAGCCTGTTTATATTTTATGGGATTTACTAAATGACGGATAGAGCACATTTTTTCTCCTGTGGCCCTGGATAACTTTTTTAGGTAGGTAGGTGGCAACCCTCCAGGAGCTGGGGCTGTCTCCCCGGGAGCTACCCGGAGATAAGCCACCTACGAAAATTATATGAGTTTTATGGGGTCCTGTCAACATGGTTTAATCCCCGTTTTCCCTTCTCTATATACCAACCTATCCCTGAGCTATAAAGTTTTTCAAAACCTTAGATAGCCCCATGTTTTTCCAAATTCTGAGCCTGTTTGCGAGGCTTCCCCTTCCGGTTTGGGTTCTTCCCCATGCGGAACGGCCACAATGGGCAAATAGATATAGTGCATTCTCTAATTTCTAATACCTGATTGTTGGAACAATCCAGGCACTTAGCCCTAATCGCCTTTACTGGAGTCATGCATAATTCTCCTTTCCGCGACACCCTTTGTCGCGCCCGCGACGCCTCGTGTCACGCCTATAGGCCCAAAATTTTTCTTTACTCGCGTTCGCACTACACACACTCGCGCCATGCAAGGATAAACTGTGCCGCAAGTTGCGGAATTATCGCGTTTCCCATGCCCCGGAGAAGCATCGTGCGCCCGACGGCATGCTCAGTGAGCGGGAACGTGCTGACCGCCGCGCCGATTTGGTCTTCAGAAAGGCCAGCATTCCGCAGAGCGTCCAGGTGAGCGGATACCCCATCAGCCATCTGCTGTGGTTGGGATTCAACACACCGCGCTTTCCCGTCCCAGCAGGGCAGGATGTCGCATCGGGACCAATCGCAAGGAGCACTTGCTCGTTCAACTTCGTCCCGTAACTGGCCCCGCTCGGTCGCTTCAATCCTGCGGCCTTCTTCATCGCGTCGCCGAGGCACCCTCCGCCAGTCGAGTCGCCCTGAGCACATGGCGTCGCCCAGCCCACAAGCCCCGTCACTCCCTGCCAGTTCCCCTTGGCATTCTCCCTGTCCGCCTTCTCTGGCTCGACCTGTCGCTGCGTGGTCGGCGTCGGCCACGTGGCCAGTTGCGCCACATATACCAACTTGTCGTGCTTGCTGTGCTCGCTGAATCCGCTGTGCCGTGTGTCCGAAACAATCGGCGTCGGCCACCCAGAACAGCCTTTGTCTCCGGTGCGGCGCTCCGACGCCCGCAGCGCACAGATCGGCTCCCCCGCAGGCATATCCCAGGTCTTCCAGGTCAAGACGAACTCCGGCGAACCATTCACGTCCATCTTTTGACGCAACTTGCTCTCCAAAGATCGTTGCAGGACGGCACTCGGCGATGAGGCGGTAAAAAGCGGGCCAAAGGTGGCGCTCATCGGCGTGTCCCTGTCTTTTACCAGCGCACGAAAGCGGCTGACACGGACATGACCCGGTCCAGATCCCGGCAACGCCTTCGAGTCCGGCCCACCGCAGGGCGAGGGGCCAGCCTCCGATCCCGGCGAAGAAGTGGCACTGGTCGAATCCGGCAAGGTCGATTGGCTCAATCTCAAGGATGCTCCTTTCGTCAACGGTCCCCGGCGGCAAGTGGCCTTGCGCGATCAACTCGCGCAACCACGCGCACGCCTTCGGATCGTTGTCGTTATAGTAATTCATGTAACCCCTGATCCTCGTGTCACAAAAGTTTTATCTGCCCCACCTCAACCCAATGGTAACAGGCCTCATACCCTGGGGGTGATACGTTCACAATCGGGTATCCCTTCTTTTTCAGCCTCCCCATGATAGTGGCGTGTTTCCAAGTCGCGCACTTCTGGATAATCTCCCGGATCCAGACAACCTTCCGGGAACGGATTAGGTTCAAGACCTGGGCCTGCGGGGTCATAATAATGTCCTTTGGATTGATTGCAGATTTTGTATTGCCGTCCGGTAATAGGATTCCTTCAATTCGATCCCCTTGGCCTTTCTTCCCAACTTTACCGCCATGTACGCCTCTGACCCAATACCCATAAACGGGGTCAAAACAGTTTCTCCGGGATTAGAGTAGAGCTTAATGCACCGTTCAATGGTCCCAAGTTGAAGCGGACAAATATGCTTTTCGTCTTCTTTCGCCCTCGCCGAATAGTATTGAAGGGTTTCGGTTTCATTTATGTCGGTCCATACCCCGTGAGCCCACCTGATCCAGATTTCGTTATTCATCTCGCCATTCTTTACCGGCTCAACCGGCTTTTGATTCTCTCCGGGCTTCTTGAAGATTAGCACCTGATCAATTAGCGCGGGGCGGGAATGACTGGAATCCTTCTGCATTTGAACAAAGAGAAGGGATTTGCACTTTACCCGGATGGCCTGGGCCTGTGGGTTTTTCTGAATGAATATCCGCCCCACGAATATCCAGCCTGCCTTTTCATGCCATCGGATAACCTCTCCGGGGAAGTCTCTAAGCCCGATGTATCCATCCCGGTTGGCCATGGCCGGAATGTCTGATGTATGAACGCATGATAACCGGCCCGGCTTAGTAACCCGGAGTACGGATTGGATTATGAAAAAGTAATGTTTGAAAAACTCATCCCAATTACGGCAGTTTCCTAAATCCCGATCGGAATTGGAATAGACGAAAAGATCCGCAAACGGGGGAGAATATATAGACAGGTCGATGGAATTGTCGTCCAGTTCTTTCAACCGTTCTACTGAATCCCCCCGCATTGCTACCCACCCATCCTCTTTGATGGTTTCCTCCTCGTATTTTTCCTTGACCATAGACCCTCCCCACAATTCTTCTTTTTCATAATCCTTTAACTGCTCGATCATTTTAGTTCGCAGGCGGTATGCCTGTTTATCCTTGCGTTGGATGTTGTCATAAATTTCCCGTTCAACATCTGAAAGCAGAAGATAAACATTGACAGGTTTCTTCTGCCCAAATCTCCACTCCCGACGAATAGCCTGATAATAGGTTTCCCACGAATCATTCAAGCCCAAAAATATCATATTTGAGGCATTTTGAAAATTCATCCCGAATGCCCCGATCTTTGGCTTTGTGATTAGTACCTTAAATTTTCCATCTTGAAAGTCCTCAAACGTGGATGCCTTAACATCTGGAGGGTCCGATCCTTTTACTTCCCGTGAAAATCCATTGAGCAATTCCCTTGCCAGCTTTGCCTCTTCGTCCAGTCCGCACCATATAATCCATTGGCCATCTGATCCGTTTATTAATTCCGGTATTTTCTCCGCCTTCCTACCGGCCGAACGTACCCTAACTTTCACCCGATCTTGAATCCCTGAAAGTCCAGTGAAAAACAACTGGTTGTTGGGACGATAATCAACGTGAGCGAATGAGGGATTTATATTTAATGGCGGGAGGATGAACCCATCATCGGAATATCCAATGTCTGACGGTTTGGTCATCGTTATCGACCACTTAGCCATCCACTTAAAGAAGGCTTCCTCGGCGTGGTGTTTCAATCTCCACTCGGTCCCGTTGGCATTAGAACCTTTCTTTGTCAGGATCAAGTCCCCATAAATAAAAGTATGCTCCTTGTTGGCATTGATGAAAAACATGGCCAGCATTTCTTGTTGGGTGCATATCCCCAGGAATGCGGTATGGTTTCCTAACTCGATGAAGTCGTTCGGGGCAGGAGTCGCCGTACAGCATAACTTATATTTTATTTGGTAAAACTTTTCGATAAGCTTTTGTTTAGTCTTCCCGGCGAGGCTCTTGAGGATACTGCTTTCATCAAGCACAATGGCCTCTGCATCCTCAGCATTGAAGTTTTCGACCATTTCATAATTCGTTATGTTTATGCCTTCCACCATGTCCTCGGCAGACCTAACATAATTAACCGATATGCCGATCTTCTTTCCCTCCCGGACTGTCTGCCGGGCCACGGAAAGCGGGGCAATAACTAGAGTTTTCTTACCGATCAAACGAGCCCACTCCAGTTGGATGAATGTCTTCCCGAGCCCCGTATCCAGAAATACGGCGCATCGGCCCTTCTTCACCGCCCAGCAAACAATATCCTTCTGGAAGTCAAACAGGATGGGGTTGATTTCATCTCTGCTTACTTCTCTCCCCACGTCCTCTATCTTTAACCTTTTTGATTCCAGGAATTGCTCATACTCTACCGATGCCATTTATTGAAAGCCCTCCTGAGAAAATATGAACGCCCCAAGCTGATCCCCGTGAATATCATCCCTATCTGAAGGTTGCCGGTTAAATCAATCTCCATTCCGTACATCGGGAAAACGATTAATTGGGTCAGTAGAGCCAGGCCGAAACCTACTCCGATGTTAGCCCAGGCCTCTATGAACGATTGCCATCGGGGTTGCATTAGAACCTCAGATAATCCATTGGCTTGCGCCGGAAAATATGGTGAACGGGAATGCTGTTAAGGGGCCTCATCGTTACCGGAGGAGATACTTTAATCACCCCTCCACGGGCCAGGAATTCAGCTACCGTTTCGTGGGGGAGGCCGCGAAGATCAGGGACTTTGGGGTTAATCGAAAAAGCGATTTGGCTTAAATGGTTATGCATTATTCTTTTAATCGCGCCCAACCCTGGACGTCTTCTGTCCGACCCACAAAAAACCTACCGCAGGGCCGGGCGCAAGGGTTATTTAACCCAATTTTCAAACCAATTAATAAACCCGTCAACATTATCAACCCAAATAGAATATCCGTCATTTATACGCACATTCACCAGCCATTCCATTTGCTCTTTTGTTGCCTTTTTGCCCGGTGCCTTAACCTCACAGGCCCAAAATCTCCCCGAGGAACTGCATCCGATTAGGTCAGCGGACCCCGGAGAACCAAAACGGAAAAATCTTTTCTTCCCCTTATGTTCCCCTACTACCGCCCCAGAATTATTTCGGATGTAGACAACCCCTTTTGCGTCCAGGTAATCCCGGATTGCCTTTAATACATTGGCCTCGGTTATGACTTTTCTTTTCATTTACCCCTCCTCCCCGCCTCTTGGTTGATGCAGGCCGGGGATTCTCCTGGCCTTAAAATAGTGGTGGTTTTTGGGGTTTGCATCACATGTAAGGTCGACGCATTCCTCGCCGGGGCTTAGATCCCGAGAATAGGATAGCAGTACAAGCCGCCCGCATTCCGGGCACCTAGCGCATGGGGGATTTGGGTTTAAAGAAAACATTATCTTGACCACCTCCATCCAATAATGACTAAGTAAACGATCAGGCAAATTATCCCGATAGCTCCCATGTAGGCGACCCACTCCACAAGGTTCCCCCATTGGGTGCGGTCTATGTGGGTCCAGGGTTCAAGGTTCATTCCCCGTCCCTCCTGATCTCCACCGGAGTCCATCGTAGGTCGGTTTCCGCCTGGCACTCGAAGCCGCACTTCTGGCAGAGGAGAATTATAGAATCATCTTTCAGGCACCCTTCAACCGGGGCCTTGCAGCACTCGCTGGTCATCTCCCTCACCTCCTCTGTATTGCACCCAGCCCTGGCCGTCTTCTGTCCGACCCGTAAACTACCTGCCGCGTGCAGTCGCAGGACCAGGCGCAAGGGTTATTTTATCCTAGATATTTCCTTAAGATCGTTTTTCCGAGTCTCGCTAGACTTTATTGACTCATTGAATAGTTGATCATCAGGAATTAGAACTGCATCCTTGTCCCCAGTCTTTAAGGACCTATAGGGATTTAAAAGTTCACAATAAATAGAATCATCTGCGCTTCCCGCACATCCTGTATGCTCCCCACAAAGAGAACAAATTTCAAATTGAAGCTCTTTCATTTTCCCTCCTCTGATTCCCGCCGGGAAAGGTACTGGCCAGTTCGGCAGTCATCCGCTTTAGCATTATGAAGCACGATTTCAGCTGCGAAGGCGCTCCAAGGAGCTAGGGCCCTGTCTTTAATCTCCTGCGCGATTTGCTCACAGGTCTTCTCAAGACGGAGATTAATCGAACTCGGGTTCGCCCTTTTCTCTCCAGGAAGATTGACAAGATTCCTAGAATCTCGCGGCCATGCTGGAAAAATACGCCAATGGTCCGGATAACTATATGGTCCGGATTTTGCAAAGATTTTGAAGACAGGGCCAGAAAGGATAGCTGTAAAATCCCAAGTATTTTCAGGTTTTGGCATATACTTTTCCATTTCCGCATAATCCATAATCCATTCTGGACCAAGAAGACTTGCAATTTTCTCCCACTTTGCTTCAAAAACTTTTCGTTTTTGCTCAGTTAATCTTTCACCCATTTTTATCCTCCTCCCCCCCTTGCCAGCGCCGGAGCACCTGGGGGGCCGTCCTGTTTGGGGGCTTTCGCCCCCGGCTGCTAGATCACTTCCATTATGGGAGCAAATCAGGGCAAATTGCCCTCCAAGTATTTAAACAATTGGTCGGGTGATAAAGAACAGCCTTCCCAAATGTACATTTCCTAACGTCATCAATCTCCAAGCCCGTCCCATGACGCCGGCATGTGTCGGTTTGGGTGGATGATTCGGGCCCACTTTTCGGGCTCGTCCTTATCCATGACTTGCAAATTGTCTACCACTAAACACCATCCGCTCTCGTACCCGTCTGGAGGTGATCCCGACCCGTCTGGCAGGATTTCGCCACCAACTTCCCATGAGTCATAACAGACCACATAGGGTAGTCCGTGAAAGAGCCCAAGAATCCAAGAGCCGTCTTTCGGAGCGGGCCCGTCTTGCCATGCCCCGGCAGCCATCGTATCCGCAAGTTGGTCAACGGCAGCCTTGTAGACTCTTACCTTTGCTGCCGTTTCTGTGTGTATGTAAATGAAGTTTTCTAGTACGGAAACGGCCTGATTTAGGGTCCTTTGGTCCTCAGAATCCCTTTGCTGGTTCTTGACGATATGATCCAGAGCTTCAAGCGCCTGTTGACTTGAGACTGGTTCATCCATAGCCCGCAGATCACAATTACGTCTAAATTCGTCGGCAGTGTCTTCTCGCATCGTCATTCACTCCTGTTAAATTCTCCCGCTGTTAAATCGGGAGGCTGTTTTTTCACCTTGCCGCAATCAGCCCGAGGAGGACCCCGAAGCCGAACGCCGCAAGGAACAGTATAAGCAGTCTTCGGCGCGTACTCCAGCGGCGAACATGGCCGCCAGCAGGAATCCGGCAAGAAATGATACGCTCATAGCCAACCAGATTAGGATGATCGTCCACATTTTACCCTCCTATCGTTGTACAGAAGCCGAATCTCCTGGGTTAAGGCCCGGACCTCCAACCGCTTCTGGTGGACTTCATGGTATGCCTGTACCTCCAGCTCCCTGAATTGACGTTGGTAGTCAATGTACATTATGCCCATGAGTACAACGGAAAATATGGACGCCAATAGGAAGCCGAATAGGAAGTCTTTCATCTCTGCCCTCGGTTAAGATGTAGAGTCGGGTCCTTGGTTATTATTCTTAAATCAAGGCATCATCGTCAAGTATGGATTCAACCGGAGCATTGCAACATTCGCTTGTCATCATTCCTCCTCTCTGTAAAGGTGCTTATCCCACCGTTCCCTATAGGCAAGTTCGTCCTCAATCGGTTTTATGTATTTAGGATATTTCTTGTCGAACCAGGATGATTCCAAAAGCCAGGTCAGGTAATCATCCGGCGTTTCCTCGATCTCTTTGCCGATGTACTTACCAAATGGGATTTTCATTTCGATTCCCCGCAACATTTCTTAAACTTCTTCCCCGAATTGCAAGGGCAATAATCATTACCGGAAACCTTTGGATATCCAGGCTTCCTACCCCAATCAGATTTTACTTTCAACGTTCCCATGTTAACCTCTTGTTTTGCCCGGCCCCCGTTTCCAGAGGCCGGGGCTAGGGAAAGGAGAGCCGCCGATTCTCCCCCCGCCGGCTGGGGGTCAGCGTCCCGTTGCGGCCATCGTTGTCTTGGAGATTGCCTTCACCCCGGGGATTTTCATATTCTCTTGGAGTGCCCGCGCCATCTGATTCAGAGCGGTAAAATTGGGAACTACCAGATTTTCCGCAACTGCACCTGCGGAGATGGCCCGGCAAAGGGCCTTTACGTCAAATACCTGGGCCTCCCATGTCGTCCTGATCGCCGCCCCCTTGAGTTCAACCTTTTTGGTTTCGGGGATAGGAATATCAAGAGGGGCTTCAACTTCCTGAAGGGCCTCGGCCATCATCTGATCGGCTTCGTCCTTGGCTCCCGCCTGCTCCAATGCTGCGGCCTGGGCCATCTTTGCTTCCTCTTCCCGCTTGCGTCGTTCCATCTCTAGGCGAATTTCCTCTTGCCGCTTCCGTTCCGCCTCTTCCCTCTGAATCCGTTCCTGTTCCTGGTTGTAGCGTACGATCTGCCCGGAGATGTGAGACTCGGCCAGCTTCAAGGGCTCTTCAATCTTTTCCCGCTGTAGGACGATCTGCTTCCGGGAGTCCTCCGCCTTGCGTTTGGCTTCCCGTGCGGCTTCTTCCATCGGGTCGAAGGTCTCCGCGATCTTCTTTCGGAGGCCTTTAATAATGAGAAAAAAATCATTGGCTTTGGCCTTGCTCGTTTCATCTTTGACAAGAATCAACTTCGCCTTGTAGGGGATAGTCAACGCTTCCCGGTTAAGGGTTTCAACGGTTTCCATTATTCTCCTCCCTCCATTTTTTAAGACCCTCGAGAAACTTAAAAAACTTCTCGGTAGGATTTTTTACCTCAGTAAATCTATAAGTACCGTTGTGTTTTAAATATAAATCCCCGCATCTCTGAACCCGAATCCCCTCATACTGCAACCCGAATAAATATGCTGGGGCTTGATATTGATCTGCGTTATGGAATTGACCCGATTTAATGTCCAATACCCATGTCCAAATTCCAGCTAATCTCCCTACCCTGTCGGCCCTTCCACAATAACCATATCCCTTATGAATAAAGGTCTTTTCTAACCTCTCATTTAACCACCCCGTGTCTTTTTTGAATTGTCGGTAAGCCGACAGGTATCCCGCAAGGTTGGGGTCAACGCTGGATTCGTCCAGTTCCCCGGAGTCCTCCCATTCGCAAATCCGGTGGATAAGCGTTCCCTTGCGGAGATAGTATTCGTCAGCGTTCCAGGTGCGGGGGGCGAGCAGGGCGCAAACTTCGGTCGTCCGCGCTATACGTTTCCCCTCGTAATATGCCCGCCCCTCTGCGTCGTATGTGATCATTACCCTTCGCTCCCCGGCTCAGCTTCGGCAGGGAATAACTAATGAAAATTCCAACCGAGCCACGGATACCAGTTCCCGGGTTCCCGGTTTAAACCCAGGCTTCCACCCCAGGACCATGGGGACGTTGGTCCCCTCTTCTTGGCTGGCCTCTTTGAACAGGGATTCGGAAAACGTGGACATCGAAGCCTCGTTCCCGTTCTCGTCGGTGTAAGTGATCCTGTAGAAGATCCCCTTCTCCTCGGTCTCCTTGCCATCCTTCTTCTTCTTGTACTCTACCGCGGCGGTTTTCAGGATAGGGGAAACGATGGTCTTTTTCTCTCTAGACCAACCAATATCCCCACTATTCATTGGGGCTTCCGCCGGCGGGGATTGTTTCTTCTGGGGTTCCTGGAGGGGAGGCTTCCGATCTCCAACCCCTTCCATTTCCTCGGCTGGCGTAGGTCGGTATCCGGCTAGTACCACAACCCAGGCAAGGACGTTTCTGAGTGATTTAGCGCAGGCCCTTGTTTGGGCCATAGATCTCAGCATGAATAGGGGACGATTCTTCCAGTTCGTCTCGTCGTTCAGACACATGGCATCTGCCCCGGAAAGTTCCATCCCGTCCACGTTTCGGATTGCAACGGCCCGCGCCTCAAATCCCTGTACCCCTCCGATGTCAATAAACTGCGTTGACATAACCTTGGCAGTTACCCCGTAAAACCGGCCAACCGTCTGCCAGTCCTCAAATTCAAGGTACTGCTCCCCGCTAATAATGACCTTCTTGGCCTTGCTTGAAATCACCCCTTGCAGAGCCTTTGCCGCCTCTTTCGCTTGCGTCAAAACCTCTTCCGGCTTCCTGGCAAGATCCATTCCTGGCGCTTCATACCTCGCTAACTCTTCCATTTCCTCTCCCCCTTCCTTTCCTCTTCCCAGGCATCGATTTTGGCCTGTTCCCTGGCCCGGTATTCAAGGTATTCCTCCTCAGTCTCCCCCCGGGGATCCGGGTCCTTCTCGAAGCTCTCCAGTACCCTCCTTTCTTTAAGGAGCTAACGGAGACTCCTCCGTCACCGTCCGGTATTCCCCGCAGCAGGAACACCGGTAAGTATTCCGGCTCAAAAATTCCCCAACCTTCCGCCCGCTCTGGAACTCCCAGAAGTCCTTCCCCTCCTCGAGGTTCTCCGGGTGCTGGCACTCCCTGGACCGCTTCGGCTTCGGGTCGTCCAGGGCATCATGGATCATCTTCATCGTCCGGTTCATTAGGTCCACTTGAAACATCAGGTCCAGGTTTCTCATTTTCTCCTCCTTTTCTCTATTGGCAGCAGTACATAAAAATGGCAATCCAAAAAGGAACTGAAATCAGTGCGCCCGCCAGGATCCCGTGGGCAGCGGCCAGGCGGTCAACTTCGTCCTGTAGGGCCTTGATGGCCATGGGGAAGCTCCTTTTTGAGAATATCCTTAATCCTATTCTCGGCAAGGGGGCTAGGGTGGTTCTGCCCCAATTCCCAGTTCTGAATAGTAAAATAACTGACCCCCATTTCTGAGGCCAATTTCTCCCTACTCCATCCAAGTTTTTTCCTAATCTCTAAAATATCAATCATTTCAATATACCCCTTAAATTTTCTTGACCCTTCATATATATATAGCACGGAAGAATCATGCCAAGTTCATGCCTTTTGTCTGTAAACAGACATAAATCGACCGAACGAGCGTTCGTTCGAAAGATTAGTATTGCGTTGATCCCATAATTTAGTATTCTTGATAAATTTCTGGCTCGCTACCGGAGTAAAAAATGGTAAGCATGAAAAAAATTTTCTTCGAGTTCATCCTTTCCTTTTTCGTATCGGTCAATCTGAATAACTCCAGACTTTTTAAAAGCCTCCTCCCCGGCCAAAATTTTTCCGCCACACCGCAAACAGTTTATTTCTTTTTCAACCTTTATCTTATCCCACCTAACCATAGAACCCCCATTCTTTATTTATTCTTCCTTCTTTCTTAACTGCCCTGGGTGGTGAGTCTGAGTGGGCGAGAAAAGACTATTCCCGTTTGTTTTAAACGGTTTAGTCTTTCCCCGCCTTTGATCGTCCGCCCTGGTATGGAGCCGTCGTCGCAGGCATCGGCCGCTTACCAAGTAGAATGAAGCGGCTTCAGCGTATCCTTTCGGGCTCTACTTTCCCGCCCACCTTTACCGGGTGATGCTTTTTAGACTTGCCCGGTGCGCTTCTGGTTTCGCGTGGTAGCGCAAAATAAAGCCATGCCGCCACCCGTGAACTGATCCAGCATGGCCTTTTGCCAGATGTCTCAAGGCGTAGTTCCTTAGCAAATGGCAAAAAAAAACCCCGGCCAACCTGTGAAGGTCAACCGGGGAAATTGAAAAGTTCAATGAAATTTGGTTCTTAAACAACTCGCCTCCGCCAAGGCAGCGGGGGGGACGTGGCGGCGTCCCCCCCACAAATTGAACTACGTGCAGGCTATCGCCCGCTCCTATATATCACTTTAAACCAAGAAAAAACATTTGTCAAGCATTTTCTTTCATGCTATAATTTTTTCATGAGCTCCCTCCCCCTGATCCTGATGATCTTCCTGGTGCCCCTGGGTGCGGCCCTCATTTATTCTTTATGCAAGGATTCCCGGGCGGCGAAGAAAAAGGTGAGGGACGAGTGGGCAATCAGGCTGGAGGATTTCGAGAGGTCCATTGGCCGGCGGCTGGCCCATGAGGAAGTCAAAATCTGGCTGCTGAAAGCATGGTTCCGGGCGGCCTGGGGTGATAGCCTGGATGAGTTCGCCCGGGAGATTGAAAAGAAGTTTCTCGACCGCTGACTACTCCTTTCCAGGCGTTAAAATATCTCTATCGCTGCAATGTCGATGTTTACCGCATACCACGCAGCAGATCCGCCGGTTACTCCCAGATAAAGCCTTGACGGAAAGTGGAAAGGATAATAGGAAATCCTATTCTGTTTGTTTCCTGCACCGGTATTGTTGCATAATACCATTTGGGTTATCTCCGGGGCGGTGGAATTGGTTGATACCCACATTTCGTTAGTTTTGGTATCGTTAATTCCCTCTAACGCAAAGAAGATTCCTTTTGCCTCTTTGGGAAACTGCCCGTTGTTCTCCTGCTCGAACCTGATCCAACGATTGCTGGAAACGGATGCTCCATGGTAGGTAGGAGGGGTCATATGGACAATGCAGGGGACGACTTCACCGGGTGGTTGGAAGTAATTACCCTCGCCGATCTCATGGCCCAAAATGGCAATCGGGCTTGTGGCATAGATTTCGTCATTGGCGGAACCTATAATTTCCAGGACAAACTGGATTTTAGTGATTGAGGAATACGCCCCGATGTCAGCCGTAACCTCCAGCCAGGTCCATCCCCCTCCGGTTGCCGTCGCGCTCTTGGTCGTGGTCACGCCATCCGAAATATAAATGTCGCAGGAATTCATAGCCGCTTTCGGGTATACCCACATCCCAAAGGTAATGGTTCTCCCGGCATATTTTCGCAGCCGTTCAGGCCAGGACGATTTAAAAATTTCCTGATAAAAATACTCGGTCGAGCCCGATCCTTTTTTGAGGATCATCACATAAGGGCTTCCTCCGTCCCGGGCTAGGGCAGGCTTCCATCGCCGCCAGCAACGAAGCGTTACGGATTTGGTCCACCAGTCCGGACCGTCCCCAGTGCTTCCGGTTGTATCCCCGGGCCACAACTCAAATACATTCACCGCTTTGGATGGATTGGGCGAAAGCGCGGCCCCCTCCATTTGGACAGTAAAACTCACTCCGGGAACCACTGCGGTCACCATCTTCGCGCAGTTATTGAGCCCGGAAACGGTGGTAGCCACAAAGACTAGACTCCCCACCTCGATATCTTGATAATTTGAGGTATAAAATTTCGGGGTGTTTGAGTTAACATCAAACCCGGTGCAAGCGATAACCGTTCCGTAATATTTTCCGGCGAGTCCGCAGCATACCCCGAAACTGCTGTTTACTAGGAGATTATGTCCCGGCTTCCTGGGCATCCAGCCTTCCGCGAGGACCCCCGTTGGTTTAGCTACCGGGATAACCGATGCCGCGGGTGTTGCCGTGGGGGTGTCTAAAACTGCATCATATTCTTGAACATCGGATCCTATTGCCAAACCCAAGTTATCCCGAGCAGTCGATGCGTCTACGGCCCCGGTCCCCCCATGGTCAACGGCCACGGGGACGGGGATGTCTCCCACAACCAAATCGTCAATGTCGTTCCGAAGCTGCTGAACCTGTACCGTAACTCGGTCCAACCCATCCTCAAACCTGGTAGCCGGGTTGAAGTCGTTCTCCTGCCAGTCCTGCTCCTGGGTATTGGGAACCGCCCGGACGATCCTAACTTCGGCGGATGCAGCCGGGATGTAAGCCGCCTCGAAGACCACGTTTCCCCCGTCGTTGTCCAGAACCCCAGTCACTCCATAATGAGTACCCTTGGTCTGTAGAACATCGTCAACGTAAACCCGTAGGTCGTCGTCGTCGAAGATTTTCCGGGTATAAGGGAAGGTGTCATTCGTCCCGCTTGCTACATATGCCCAGGTGTAGGTATCGTCGGCAATCATGGGGTCCTCACTGGAAGGCGGGAACTTGTCCCAGCGTTGTCTTTTCCTGCCTTATCTTCCTGGTCGTCTCGGTTTTCTTTTTCATTTCCTCTGCAGCCTTCTTGACATCCTTGACAATCTCGTTTCCATTCTTGGCGATGGCAATCATCTGAAGGTACATGATGTCGATGAATTCCCGCTTCTCGTCCCCGGTCATTTCCGGGTTGTAATAGGTGGCTTCGATCATGTTCCTGATATTGTTCATGGCTTCCCAGTGGCCGTCCAGTTTAATCAGGTCATTCTCTAAAAGGAGTTTGGCCGCCATGTTCGGGTTGAATTCCCTCTTGATCAACTCGGTGGTCGTCTTGATAACCTGGCTGGCCTTGTCATAGTTGTCATAAAACTTCTGGATGCTTTCCGCCTGGCCGGAAGGGTAGCGCACGGCGAAGGCTTTGATAAAAGGGATGTCGGCCAGCGTCTTTGTCGGCGCCTCTCCCTTGGTCGATTCAAGGATACCTATCTTTTCCGGGCTGATCCCAAATTTTGACGCGAAACTCGCATACCGTAAAACCATGGCGTATCGGCCTAACCCCCCGGTCCATCCTTTGACAAGGTTTTCAACCTTCGCCGGGCTGACAACTTGCTCCTCCCAGGTCTCCCCGAAAGGAAGGCGTCCAAGGAAGTGCCCAAGAATCTTCGCCCCCTCGCTGGTATGCGGCCCATACTGGTATTCCGGAAGAAGCTGGTCCCGCCCGCGGGGGACGATCGCCCGGTCGAAGAACATTGACTTATTCGCCCAGTTCTCGATGAAAGGGACCATGTAGGTTGGAACCATCCCGGGTGCTGCCCCCCGGGCTAAGGATTTCCCGAGTTCGTCAAAAGCCTCCGGGTCCTTGGTCAAGATGTATTCAACAATCCGCTCCGGGGCGGTCCCGAAAATTATCCCCAAATCGAAAGGCTTAGGGATGCGGTAGATATTGTCTTTGGTCAAAATGATCCAAAAAAGGTCCTTCTGCCACTGGGGGATTTCCTTGTACCGCGGGTCGTCGTGGTTCGCCCAGGCTAGGAGGACCGACGGCAAGGTGATCGCCGCCATGGTCTTGATCGTGGTTTCAACCGGGTTCTCTTTGAAGGCCCGGGCCATCTTGTCGATCCCCTGTACGTTGGCGTTCCAGAAGGCGATGAGCGCATTGACGGCCCGCCCCTGAGCCCCGGCCTTGGCAAAGTCAAGGGTAACTTCCCGGG
>Ga0116204_1000118_pt1 | contig 38479 bp, 36 predicted proteins | sample LakKivwa52mmetaG_FD_94481 | JGI IMG/M metagenome (GOLD analysis project Ga0116204, IMG submission 94481) | Anoxic lake water microbial communities from Lake Kivu, Rwanda to study Microbial Dark Matter (Phase II) - Lake Kivu water 52m metaG | ecosystem: Environmental > Aquatic > Freshwater > Lake... | reverse complement strand
GTGTCTGACCCCTGTTCGAAAGCCAGTATTTCAACAGGGCTCTCTGAGAACTCCTTTGCGGCGGACTCGTTTCCGAGGAAAATTATCGAGGCTCCGTCTGAGACCGGCGCGCAGTCAAGGACTTTAAGGGGGTCTGCGACAGACGGGCTTGAAAGAACTTGCTCAATTGTTATCTCCTTTCTGAAATGGGCAAGCGGGTTCTTCAGGGCGTTCCTGTGGTTCTTGACAGAGACTGCCGCCAATTCCTCCGCAGTTGTCCCGAATTTGGACATGTGCGCCCGCGCGACAAGGGCATATAGGGAGGGAAAAGTCGCTCCAAGGCGGCCCTCGTTTTCAAAGTCTGACGCAAGGGAGAGAGCGCGTTCCGCTCCATCCGCGCCAATGTCAGTCATTTTCTCAAATCCGGCAACTGCGCAGACCCGGCTCTCTGAGCTCTTGACTGAGAGATAGCCGACTCTTGACGCAACCCCGCCAGATGCGCATGCGGCTTCCACCCGGAGGGAGGGGATTTCCGGAAATCCGAGGGCATCTCGCGCAAAAGCCCCGACATGTTCCTGAGAAATGAACGCGCCCGAAGCCATTGAAGAGACAATCAGAGAGTCGGGAGTTCCTGGGAATCCAGAATTTGCAAGAGCTTCTTTCAGGAGGCTTTCCGCCGAAGAATCCCATCTCTCCCCGAATTTCGAGCTTCCCGCGCCAATAACGAAAACGCGATTTTCCGCCATTCTAGATTAGCCCCCTGTTCCTGAGATATTCCCCGTAACTGATCTCCGTCCCTTTGCCGAAATCAAGAGCGCCCTTCCCGTTCTCCAGTACCTTTATTGAGAATGCGTCGCTTCCGGCGCCCGACCCATAGGAGATTGCGAGGATTCTTTCCCCCCTCTTGGCAACTGAGAGCGCTTTTGCAATTGAGAGCATTGTTCCAGCCGAGTAGACGTTCCCGATTTCCCGGGAAAAAAGCCCTGCCGAGAGTTTTTCCTCCGGAATTCCGAGGAGCAAGGCCATCCTTTTCGGGAAAACCGCATTCGGCTGGTGGAGGCAGAGATGGGAATAGTCAGTTGGAGTTGTATTAGTTTCCAGGAAGAGGAGCTTTGCCGCCCCGAGAATGTGCCTGAAATAACCGGGCTCTCCCGTGAACCTGCCCGAATGCTCCGGGAACCTCTCCCCTGACGCTCTCCAAAAGTCGGATGTGTCAGTCGAAAACGAGACGGTGTGCTCGATTTCCGCAACAAGGTTCTTCTTCCCGAGCACAAAAGCGACAGCCCCGCACCCGGCAGTGTATTCGAGGGCGTCTCCCGGCCTGCCTTGGGCGCAATCAGAACCGATTGCAAGGGCGTTCCTTGCCATCCCTGAACGGACAAGAGCCAAGGAAACCTGCATTGCAGTTGTCCCCGCCTTGCAGGCGAACTCAATGTCCCCTGAGAACTTCCTCTCAGGGATTCCGAGGAAATTCGAAATAATCCCCGCAGTATTCTTGACCGAATATGCCTTTGATTCGCTTCCAAAGAAGACTGCGTCGATTTCCAAAGGGTCCTTGACTGCAATCCTAGAGGCCTCAAAGCCCATTGTTGTCGAATCCTCTCCGAGAGCCGAAACCGATTTCGCTCGGACGCCCATGAATTCCCTTATTTCGCGCCCGGTCCAGACCTTGGAAATCTCCCCTGCCCGTATCCTGAATCCGGGGACATATGCGCCAAAGGAGACAATTCCTGCCGCGTCCTTATTCCCCATTTTTCGCCCCCCTTCTTGCAAGCTCCATATGCCCCCTCTGTATCCCTTCAGTCGCAAGAACCCGCAGTGCCGCGAAATTCTGGGCCAGGCCGAGAGATGCCGCTATCAAGGAGAGCTCCTTTGCGCTCTTCACTTTTAGGATTTTCAGGGAAACCCTTGCCAAGGGGTTTCTCAAGGGAGCCCCGACAATTCCCATCTGAATCGGGATTTCCATTTCCCCAAAAATCCCCCGCTTGGTCCTGGAATATTTGGCAAGGGGGGAATACTTTCCTCCAATTGACGCGAAAGAGTGCGCGCCCGCCTCCTGCGCCCGCCAGTCGTTTCCAGTAGCAACAGAGAGGGCGGAGACCCCGTTCATTATCCCCTTGTTGTTCGTCGTCGCCCGGGCGCTGTCCGCCTCTGCGAAATCGGAGAGCGCGAGAATTCTTTCGACAATCTCGTCCGGAGAATAATTTCCGTCAGGAAAACTCTCGTAGAGAATCCCCTTGTCCCATTCCGCCGAAGCTTTCGCGAGGCGTTCGGGAGCGAAATTCGTAATAATTTTCCCAATTATCCTTCCGCCGGAAATTTCCTCAACTCTCGGGGCAATTGCCTCGCAAATCGTGTTTATTGCGTTCGCCCCCATTGCGTTTCCGGAGCCAAAGCCTATTTCGAGAACGGAATACTTTCCCGCTCGCCTTGTCCTGAGGAATTTGGCCCCTCCCCCTTTCTTTACGAATTCCTTGTCAACTGAATTTGCAAGGGAGAGAATTTCCCCCCGTTTCTCAAGGAGCCTCTCTTCAACGCAATTGAGAACCTGCATCTGGCCAACAACAATTCCCTCCCCTCCTGAAGCAGAGAAGCCTTTCGGGAGGGAAAGTTTTGCCCCGAAGCTCGCCCCCGCAACAACGCTTGGCTCCTCAATTGCCATTGGAACAAGATAGTTTTTCCCGTTCACCCTGAAATTCTCTGCAACTGAGAGGGGCAGGGGAAAGAATGCGAAAACGTTCTCAGAGAGGGATTCAATTTCTGAAAAGGGGAACTTTCCGGAAAGGGCGAGAGTCTCCTTCTTTGAGAGCCGGGCAACCTTTGAAATCAACGCCCGTCTCCTTTCGAGCGGGAGCTCCCTGAAACGGGGAGTGTGTTTATTCCTCCGGATTGCCACAATTTGAAAGACGAAAATGTTCCTATTAATTCCTTTCGGCAGAAGGTAATGTGAAAATAGTCTATTGTCGTATTATTTTTCAGGAAAATCGCTCTTAATATTCTTGTCAAAACCCCCCAAAAAAGCAACCAAAACCAATATTAAATAGCCCAGCTCTCAAAATAGCCAATAATGGGGCAATCCGGCTTGAATCCTCTTCCAAAACGAAAGGGGCAATCCTCAGTCGAACTCCTAGTAATTGTCGCAATCGGGCTCTCCGCCCTTCTAGCATTCTTCGCCCTGTCCCAAGACAAGCTTGCTGAAACAAGGACTGCCCTCGCTCTTGCGGAAGCGAAGGAAACTGTGGAACTATTGGCAAAGGCCGCTGACACCGTATATTCGGAAGGGGTCAATTCAACAAGGAAAGTATATGTGACAATTCCTGAAGGGACTAATTTCACAAGGTCCTCAATTTCAGGAAAAACCCTTCTTCTCTCCCTTCGGGTCCCCGGGGGATATACGGATGTCTCGGCAAGAACGGAAGGGGCGGTTTTCGGGAGCTGGCCAATTGCGCCCGGCTCGTATTATCTGACAGTCACGTCATATGAGGGAACTGTCGGAGTCGGAACATCAATTCTCCAAATCAGCCCGACGGCGCTCTATGTCGAGATGCGGTCGGATTCCTCAGTCCAGAGAAATGTTTCAATTGTAAATTTCGGGCAAAATCCCCTTTCAGTTTCAGGAACTCTCTCCTGGAGCGAGATTGACGCGACTTTTGAGAACCTAACAATTCTCGATTTCCCGCTCGCATCAGGGGAAGGAAAAAACCTGACATTCGAAATAAACTCCTCATTCAACGCAATAGGGACTTTTTCAGGACTGCTCGAGCTCTCGGCTGGGGGCGAGGAGTACTCAATACCTCTCACTGTCCATGTTCCCGGGGCCTCCGGAGCCTCGGGCGGAACCGCGAACGTTTCCTATATTGTTGTCGAGACTTTCAAGGAAGCCTCCTGCTCGACTGAGAAGCTGATTTTTGAAGGCCCTGCGAACACGACAATTTACGGAACAGGCTGGCCAATTGGAGCAACTCTCAATTATGGAATTCACAATTCAACCGGACAGGTCGCTTCAGGGACCGCGGTTGTAAATTCAACAGGAGGGGTTTCAATTGTCTGGAGCCCGGCTGGCAGGCCCTCTGGAACATATTCAGCAAATTTCACGGACCCAATTAGTTCAAATTCAATGAGGGGGGCATTCTTTTCAGTTGGCGCCTGCTAGATGGGTTTTCCCGGCAATCCTGTTCTCCTTGCTTCTTCTCCCGGCCCTCTCGTCCGAATGGTTCATAAGGGCCGGCCCGGACATCTCGGATGTCGATTATGTCCCAAAGGGAGGGGAAATCTCAATTGTCCGCTCTTTAGGAATCCTTTTCTCCTCTGAGAAAATTCTATTTTCCGGAAACGAGCGGTTCTATCTGAAATCGGGAACAGCGACTTTTCTCTCCGGCGTGAACAATTCCCTTGAAATCTATTTCGCTTCGGAAAACTTTGAGGTTTTAGTTGCCCTTTTTTCGGAAGAGAACGGGGAAATACTAGAAGAGAATAGGATAACTGTTTTCGGGAATTCGGCTGAAGCGGTCTTTGAAGGACCGATTGTTTCCCTCACAGACTTGTCCCGAGGGAAAAGGAGGCTTGCAGTTTCCGAAATTTCTTTTGGAACTGACGGGCCGGGGGCAGTCCTACTAAAGGCGCGGGATGGAGAGGTTTATTCAGTTAAAGGGCTTGCGGGGTTTTCCCCCGAGAAAAAACCGACTGCATTCTCAATTTACCTTTCGTTAGGAATTCTAGTTCTTCTCGGGGGCGCATTAATCGCGACATTCCTTTCCCGGGGAAAAAAGGGGCAAGGGGAAATTCTGCTAGAAAAGGAGAGAAAGGAGGGTCTCTATGAAATCCAAAGAAGCGTTTTCGGAAAAAGGTAGGATTGTCCTGCTTTTGGGAATCCTCGTTTTCCTTCTCCTGCTTCCGCCCTCAACAGCAGTCTCAAAAATCCTAATTGGCTCTAACACTAGGACTGGAAACGAGGTTGTTTCCCTTGAGAGCTGTACTGCCGGAAACGCCTGCTCAGAGAACGCGACAACAGGAATAGAACTTGGCCGGGCGGTCTATGACGTGCAGGTGGCGGATCTCGATTCCGACGGTCTAAACGACACGAGCGTTTATGCTGCAGGATCAACAACAATCAACCTCTTTGAACTGACAACATATTCCTGTAACGCAACCGGATGCTATCCAGTTGCCGAGAAATCCTTTGACCTTCCCTATGGCGGGGCCGCAATTGGGAGCGGCGTTGCGTTCGGGAATGTTGACAACTCGGCAGACGGCTCGAAGGAATTGGTTGTCGGACAATCGACCGCATCGACCGCCGCCGCGCGCCAGGAAATAAGGGTGTTTAGGTGCGGAACGAGCGAGCGGGGTTGGTATGGCCAAAACATTTCTCGAAATGGAACTGCCTACAATTTCAGGGGCGCTTCAATTTTCAACAACAACCTTGCGTTTGTTGTAGGGGACGGAGGAGTTGGCTATCGCTGGGATGGAGGAGCTTGGAACTGGGAGCGCTTGTCAACAACGAACAACACTCTTGACGTTACTTGCGCGGATTCCAAGGAAAGTTTCTGTATGGCGGGAGGAGCGAACGGTTTCATGGCATATTGGAACGGGACTCCGAACGTCTGGACAAAAGTTCTTCGGCCCGGAGCAACCCAAGTCAACAGGATAACCCTTCTAAATTCGACTTTTGGGTTCGCGGCAGTTAACACCGTCGCCGCAGTAACGAACATTTGGCGGTGGAACGGAACTGAATGGACTGCAGTCACTTCTCCAAACGCCGCATATTATTCAATTGATATTTTCAACGACACTTTTGGGTTCGCGGGCGGGACTGTTGGCTCAATTGCGCGGTGGAACGGGACTTCTTGGAACTCTGTCTCAAGCGGGTCCTCTGCAACAATAAACTCCGTTCAGATATGGAACGCTACTCACGCATTCGCCGGAACCTCGACAGGCCAAATATTGAAATGGAACGGGACAAGCTGGGCAGTCGACACCACTCCCGCCGCGACCGCAATCTCAAGGGTCAGGTATTTCAACGGAAGCTATGCGGTGGCAGTCCTTGCAGCGAACGGCTATGACGCCTACTACTGGAGGGGGTCTGGGTCCACAGGAACTTGGACTGCGAACGTCACAAACGTCCCGAGATATGGGACATATACAGACCTCTCCGTTTATCGGGACCCAAACTCGAACGCTACAACTGCCCTAGGTGTTGGGACAACCGGCATTGCAATAAAATACGGGAACGACACGAAGAAATGTTTCGAGACTGATATGTCGACCGACTATTATGGAATAGTCAGCACTGTTATTGTTGGAGACATAAATAACGACGGGGCTAACGAATTAGCGGTTGGGGGAGGGACATATTCGAACACTGCTAACAACAACGAGATCCAGGTGTGGAACTGCACAACTGGAAAATGCGTTCCGACATATTCCGCGAACCACGACTCGAGGCAGCCCACCGGAGCTTTCTATCTTGGGGATGTTGACGGGGACGGCTCTAACGAGATTGTCAGGGGAATGACTGTTGCAACAACGACCGCGACAGGTACTTGCGGTGCGAACGAACTCTGCGTAATGAGGTGCACCGGGATGACTTGCACCAACTGCGGGGCGGGATGCATGATAAACACGGGGCTAGTAACAAATTCCGCCGAATACGGAATGGGCCTCGAGGCGAACCAGCCAACCCAAGGAAGAATTGCAATAGGAGTTGACAGGTCTACTGGGGCCGGAAACGACATCATGATTTACAAAATGGGTGTTGCTAACGGAGGGAGCGCGAACACTCTCACACTCTCATCAGGAGGGATAAACGTCGGAACCGCGGGAGGCGCAGGCCAGACAATTGCGTACGAAATGGATGCAGTCCCCTACTTCTCGGGTTCGACTGAGCAACTCCTCGCCCCTTGGGCATATCTCACTAACTGGACTTTTGGAATACACCGGTGCCCGGACGGCACTAACGCGTGCAACTTTTCCTCCTGGTTTAACGTTACTGTCGCATCCTATGTTGTCAAATACCGAGACTATATGGCGCTAAATCCATTTTTCACTTCAAACCCCTCAGACGGGGGAAGCGACCAGTCCGCCCCTACAACAAAAGCATTGAACGTCACATTCTCCGGAACCGCGACAACTAGGACTGGGAACAATTGGAACCTCCTTGTCTGCAGTTATCCTGACGCAAGAAGCGGGGTGTGCAACCCCCAGCACGTCCAATACTGCAAGAGTTCAGCAACTTCTTCCGGAAACTCTGCTTCCTGCCAACTGAACACCTCCTCTTTTTCAGTCGGAAACAGGACGTGGTTTGCCTTTGCTTGTGATGCGACAACCCTCGAATGCTCGGACTTTTATGAGGCAACAGGAACGAATACCCGGCCGTTCTTTGTTAACGAAAGACCACTTGCCTCGGGCGCGACAATTGGGCCCCCAACGCCCAGCTCCTTAGACAACCTCCAGTGCAACGGGACAATTACTGACGAGACATATTCAGGGACAAAGGCGCGCGTCAGTTGGTTCAAGAACGGAGCGAACCAGACTTCTCTATTCAGGGAAATCTCAGTCACAAACGGCACCCAGTCCCTCCTTTTCACAGTCCTCTCCGGAAATCTGACTGTTGGGGATTCTTGGTACTGTTCAATTGTTCCCTATGACGGATTCGCTGAAGGGACTCCCGCCAATTCGTCGAGCGTCTCAGTTGTTGACGGGTCCGCCCCTTCCGCATCAGCAGTTTCCTCAAACGTCTCAACTCTTGAATATGGGGACGCAATAAAACTCTCCGCCTATTGGACTGACACCATTGCCCTTTCCTCTTCGAAACTGGAAACGAACGAGACTGGAACTTATTCTAACGTCTCAACCCAATCCCTTTCAGGAGCAGCCTCCTGGTCGAACTATACTTGGAGCAACAGTCTCGTTACTCCGGACAACACAACAAGTTGGAGAATTTGGGCTAATGACACCTCGAACAACTGGGCAGCAACTAGCTATCTGACCTTTGACATCAGGGACACTAGGGCGCCAAGGTTCTCAGGAGCAGGGGAGAACTCTACTGAAGTCTATAGCGATGGCGCAATAATGTTTTATTCCTACTGGACTGACAACTATCTCCTCTCCCACGCGAAACTCGAGACGAACGAAACAGGAACTTATTCTAACGTTTCAGTCCAATCCCTTTCAGGAACAACCTCCTGGTCGAATTTCACTTGGTCGAGCCAATCCGTCCCGAACAACACCCTTGTTTCCTGGAGAATTTGGGCGAACGACTCCAAAGGCAACTGGAACAGGACGGGATATTACAATTTCACTTTCTTCCTGACTTCTGACAACACTCCTCCGAAACATTTCTTCCTCTCTGATAACTCGACCTCTGGGCAATTGAACTATCCGGAAGCCCTGAAAATTTCGGCATATTGGACGGACAACCGAGGCCTCTCCGTAGCGAAACTGGAAACGAACGAGACTGGAACTTGGCAAAACACGACCTCTTACAATTCTCCATTTTCATTCCCCGGAGAGCCGGAATGGTCGAACTTTACCTGGCTCAACTCTTCCGTTCTCCCTTGGACCCGAGTTGGCTATAGGATATGGGCGAACGACACTTCGAACAACTGGAACGTCACCCCACTGGCTTCCTTCCTTGTTGCGGACAACATAATCCCTTCGCATTCCGGGAGCGGGTCTAACACAACATCTCCTGATGTCGGGGACGCCGTCCTTCTTTACGCCCTTTGGACTGACAACTACCAGCTTATGGGGTCGAAACTCGAGACGAACGAGACTGGAACCTATTCGAACGTCTCGTTCCAAGCCCTCTCCGGAACTTCCCAATGGTCGAACTACACCTGGGCCAATCCGTCAGTCGGGCCCGGAACAACTGTTGCTTTCAGAATATGGGCTAACGACACCTCCGGCAACTGGGCGGCAACTCCCTACATGTATTTCACTCCAGTTGATTCCGGAGTCCCGAGCGTCAGGGCAGCCGGCGCTAATTGGACCTATTCCTACAAAGGAGATCGGGTCAGGCTTTTCTCCCAAGGGCAAGATTACGCGCTCTCCCATGCCATACTCTCAACGAACGAATCCGGAGCATGGGCTAATTACACCGGGCAGTACGGCTCGCCTGCGAGCCTCGGAACATCGAACACCTGGACCTGGTCGAACTTTACCTGGGAGAATTCCTCTTTTTCAGGAGACCTCTACTGGCAGATATGGTATAACGACACCTCCGGCAACTGGAACAGGACGCCCAATCAGATTCTCTCAATTCTTGACTCGTCCATCTCTTCTTCCAAGCCCTCCCTTTCCTCCTGCGGATATGTCTACTATAGGACAATTCTCCGGAACTCTACTGACGAACCGATATCGGCCGACCTGACAATGAGACTCCTTTCCCCGACCCTTCAGATACAGACAACGCAAAACATCCCGGACACTAGCATAGTTTCCGGGGAATATTGCGGAAGCGTTCTCCTGCCCCAAGGCACCCAGCTAGGGAATTGGTGGCTGAAGGCGACCTCGAGCGGGGTAATGGGGAACCGGAGCTTTATTGCTTCAGTCGGAAACCCGAACATCTGGAGAATAGACCTCTTCCTCAATTCCTCCACATACTATTCTTCCGAAAATCTGACTGCGAATTTCACAATATACAGCCTCTACGGGGAGGGGGTCCCTTCCCTTGCCAGTAACGAGAACATGAGCGTTTTCATTAACTCGACTAGAATACTCCTCGGAAACGTGACTGACAGGGGGGCTGGGAAATACAACCTCACGTTCAACCTGTCAATATTCTCATCCGGAAGCAACTATCTAGAAATACTCGCGAATTCCTCAGGCGGGCAGACTGTCTCAAAGAGGGAAGGCTTTTTGGTGGTCTGAATGGGGCGGGCCCAATCAAGCGTGGAATTCCTCCTTTCCTGGGGCCTGATACTTCTCCTCTTTACAGTCCTAATGGGAATATACATTGGGAAAGCGGGCGACTTTAACAGGACTGCCGGGCGGGTTGAAGCGGAGAAAATATCTGAAGAAATCGCGTCATCGGCGAACGCTGTCTATTCCGCGGGAGCGGGCGCGCGCTCGGCAGTGTGGCTGAAAGAAGGGATGCCTTCAGGCGAGAACTATACAATACGGTTCGTAGGGAACAGGGTTGAGGTCAACTGGTCGGGGGGATTCTCCGAGAGCCCGCTAGTTTTCTCAAACATTAACGGGACAGGGAATGCGACAGGCCTTTTTCGCAACTCATTTTTGAATTTCACAAACATTGGAGGAGGAATTGTCCTTGTCTCCCAGTAGAAAATCCCAGCTATTCTCAATTGACCTGGTGTTCGCAATGCTCGCTTTCTCCGCCCTAATTGGAGCCTTTCTAATAATAAACTCCAAAGTCTCCTCAAGAATTGAGGAGGCGACAACGGAGAACTCTCTCTCCGCCGATTCAAGGCGCGCGCTCCAGACCCTCCTCACGACTTCAGGGAGCCCATCGAACTGGACAAGGGAGGAAAACGTTTCCCGGATTTTCTCAATAGGAATAGCGTCCTCGCGCTTTGTAGTCGATTCCAGGAAACTCGCCCGCCTAGAGGAGCTAAACTCAACCAACTATTCGCTGATAAAGAGCCTGCTTGGAATTTCCAAGCCCGGATATGAATTCGAGCTGTCCGTAAAATACCAAAACGGGACAACCGCGCCCCTTGCGGGCCTCAAGAAGACCGATTCTAACAAGACCGCGTCAATTTCCAATTCATTCGCGGTTCTCAAGGGAGAATCCGCCCTAATTAGCCTCAACTTGTGGATGAACGCTCAGGAGGGCGGCTGAAAAAATGAAGAGAGCCAGGCGAGCGATTTTCTTCACAATTGACGCGTTGATCGCCCTTTTGATTGCGGGGGCTATAATTTTCTCAATATTCTCCTCCCTTTCAAGAATGATTTCAGCGTCATCGGAAACAAGGAACCCGATTCCTGAAGCGGGGGACGCGATTCTCGCAACGCTGGACAATCGGGGCGCCTTTCTTCGGGCAATTTCAAACACATCGGCAATATATTCAGAATTGGAACTTGCCCCGCCATCGCTTTGCTGGGAAATAAACCTTGTAAGGGAGGATGGCAGGACAATCGCATCAGCGAAAAAGGGCGGGTGCTCTTGCAGGGAAGTTTCCTATTCCCGGCGCGCAATTGTCCTTGAGAACTCCACATCGAAAATATACTCGACGGCTGAAGGGAGGTTCTGCCTGAAATGAATTTTGGGCGAGTCAAACCCAAGCGGAAGGGAATAGTATTCTCAATCGCGTTTTTCCTCCTCTTTGCAATCCTCCTCTCGTCAGTAATTCTCGCGTCCTCTAGCATGCGAGACATCCAATCTGCAAGAGCCTCCGCATCAAGAACCCTCCGGGAGGGCGCGCTCTCTGAGAACATTGGGAAGAACCTGGCCGATTTCATGAACCTCTCGATTTCCGGCTCAAGGAATCCCGACGGGAACCTCACAGTGAACATTTCAACCTCCCTATATTCAATTGATTCCGACATCTCGAAATATTCCTCCTTTTTCTCAGGAAATTTCCTCCCGAAAACGAACATTAACGCGACCCTTGACCTCTCGGAATTCTCCTCCTCCCCGAAAGCGGTTTCCCGGGCGGCGAACTATTCCTTCTCCTCCCTCTCGAAAGGAGCATCCAACTATTCCTTCTCCTCAGGAATTTCCTCAGGGAGAATCCATGCACGCTTTTCAGACGGGGCGGAATTCGACGATTCCGGATGGTCCTGGCAGTCCTGTTCAGCCGTCTGCCCAGTAGGAGAGTTCTTCTTGGAGCTAGACATCCGGAACTCTACAGGTTCCCAGATACTTCCCGGAGGGTGCTCATCTGGATGCCTCCTCAATTCAGCGACAAATGTTTTGCGCCTGAACAGTTCCAGCCCAGAGACAGCCTCAATAAACGTCTCCTCCCGCTTCTTTTCAGTCTCGGCAAAGGGCTCAGCCGGCCTGACTCTTGTTCAGAGCGCGAGAATCCCGACAAACCTCCCTGCCGAGTTCGCCTTTCCCGGAAGGCTCAACATATCGGGCTTTAGGTCGAATTTCACCGAAATTCCGATTACAAAAATATAAATGAGGGGCAGAGAGGAAACTAGGAAAATGGGGCAGGAAAGAAGGGATAAAGGCCGGCCGGACGGGGAGGGCAGGAGTTCGGACTTTCTAGCAGACATCAGAAGCCAGGTCCATTCCCCATTTCTCGAAGAGGAGCGAGCGAAGAAGGTTGAAGCCGAAAAAGAGGTAATTGAGAACCTGAAAAGAATACCTTCCCGGACCCCGATAATTGAGACGAAAATCGACGAGTTCGCAAGGGGGCTCTCCTTCATCAAGGATTTCACGGACGACCTGGAGAGGGTCGCAGACAAGCTCAAAGTAGATTCAGGAAAGCTCGAGCGAATAGGGAAAATACTCCAGGAGAAGAATGTTGTCGAGGTCATCTATCCAACAAGAGTATTCTCGAAAATCAGGGTCCGGCTTCTCTCCGACCTGGAAAAAAAGAAAAAGGCCGAAATGTCCGGGAACCCGATAGACAGCTATTCTATTGTAGCCTCAGGGGTCCCCGCAACCGTCACAATCCTTGAGGCTCCGGGCGAAATCCGGCCAATCTACTGGGTCGAGACTCCGCAGATAGGCCCATATACGAACGTTTTCCTCGAGTTCCTTCGAGACGAGCTTGCCCGGGAGAGCCCGGTCCAAGTGGAGGAGATAACTGACCCGAAAAAACTCGAGAATTTAAAGGAGAAATTCTATTCCGAAGCGTATTCGCGAGTGAGAACTGAATTCCCGGAACTTTCAGAGGAATTCAAGAAAATACTCGCGGGAACCCTCCTCCACAGGATGTACGGCCTTGGGAACTTGGAAATAATACTTGCTGACGACTATCTTGAGGAGGTCGGGATTAACGGGGCGAATTCCCCCGTCGGAGTCTATCACCGGAAATACGGCTGGCTCAAGACGACAATTGTCCTGAAATCGGAGACGGAGATCTATAACTACGCCTCCCAAATCGGACGGAAAAGCGGACGGGACATCACGAACCTGAACCCGATAATGGACGCGGCTCTCACTACCGGCGACCGCGTCTCAGCAACCCTTTTTCCAATCTCAACTTCAGGGAACACAATAACAATCCGGCGCTTCGCACGGAACCCCTGGACAATTGCGAACTTCATTTCCGGAAAAACCCTTTCCCTCGAGATGGCGGCCTTCCTCTGGCAGGCAATACAATATGAGATGAACATTCTCATTGCCGGGGGGACTGCAACGGGAAAAACAAGCGCGCTAAACACCCTCTGCGGAATGATTCCCCCTACAAACCGGGTGATAACAATTGAGGACACGCGGGAACTCACCCTTCCCAGCTATCTCAACTGGAACTGGGTGCCCCTGACGACAAGAGGGGAGAACCTGGAGGGAAAAGGTGAAGTCTCAATGCTAGATTTGCTGGTCGCATCGTTGAGAATGAGACCTGACAGAATTTTCCTCGGGGAAGTCAGGAGGCAGAGGGAGGCTGAGGTAATGTTTGAGGCAATGCATACCGGGCACGCCGTATATGCGACGCTTCACGCGGACAACGCGAACCAGGTGATACGGCGCCTCACTGAAGCCCCGTTCTCAATTCCTCCTGCGGAACTGGAAGCGCTCCACCTGATTGTCGTGCAATACCGGGACAGGAGAACGGGCCTTCGCAGGACTTATGAGATTGCCGAAGTAATCCCCGCATCCTCAAGGGGGGAGGCGCTCTCAATAAACGTCCTCTACCGTTGGAGGGCAAGGGGAGATGTTTTCGAGGCAAAGGAGGAGAGCACCCGCCTGATATCTGACCTCTCCCTCCACACCGGCCTCTCAATCTCGGAACTGAAGGAAGACTTGAAGAACAGGCAGGAAATACTCGCATGGATGGATTCCAAGGGGATAAATTCAGTTCCGGATGTCGCGGCAGTAATGGGCCTCTATTACAAGAACCCAAAGGAGCTGCTTGAAATTGCAAGGGGCGGAGGCGAACTTTCCACGGTCACTTCCTCCCTCGGAAAAATCCGGTCCTCTCCTGACGGAGGCGACAGGTAGGGTGGCGGAAGACCCCGTTTTCTTCATACTAAAGCAGAAGACCTGCGCGAGAGTAATGAGGCCCGTTATCGGGATTTCCTATGCTCTCGCGGAAACTTTCCCGAGCGTCAAATACGACCTGGAAGAGAACTCCCTTGAGCCAGGGGAATACATGAGCGCGGCAATAATAAACACTGCCCTCTTTTCCCTAATGATTTTCGGCCTCGTGAGCGCAGTCGGCCAGTACAGGGGGATGTTCACAACTCCCCTCGACTATGCGAAAATAACCGCAATTCCGACAGTAATAATATTCATTTCCCTGATGGGCTTTTTCCTCTATTACCCGAGAATGCTCCTGAAAAAATCCGCAGAGAGGCTGGATAAAGACCTTGTGTTCGCACTAAAAGACCTCCTCCTCCAGATAGATTCAGGGGTGTCGCTTTTCGACGGAATGGTGAACATTAGCAGGGCGGACTATGGCTCCGTCTCATCAGAGTTTCGGGCAGTTGTCCAAGACATTAATGCCGGAATGCCTGAAGACCGGGCGCTTGAGAAATTGGCAATGAGAACAGAGTCTGACTTTCTCAAGAAATCCCTCTGGCAGATAATAACCGCACTGCGCTCGGGGAGCGGGGCGCAAAAAGCGCTTGAAAGCGTTCTAATTGTCCTCGAAAAAAACCAGCGCGACCAGATAAAGACATACACACAGGAACTGAACCTCTGGTCAATGATTTACATGGTTTTCGCAGTCGCAGTCCCCGGTCTCGGGACAACAATTATGATAATAATGTCGACTTTTGCGGGAGTCGAGATAAACGAGGCGCTCTTCATAACAATGATTGGGGCGTGCGTTTTTGTCGAGGTAGTGATAATTGGGTTCATTAAGGTAAGAAGGCCGACAGTCCACATGATTTGAGGGGGAGTCAAGAGTGAGGGAAAGAACAAAAGGGGATGCGGGCGGAGGAAAGACTAGCTTTTCCGGGGCATCAATAATTTTCTATCTCCTCGGAGGGCTCGTGCCAAAGCCGATAAGGGAGAGGACAAGAAAGGAGATTTCCTATGCCGGCCTCACTGACGACCCCCAGCACTGGTGGGGCGTCTCCCTTTTCTCAGCCCTTTTATTCGGGACAGGGGGGTTTCTCCTTGTTTCATATGCCCTCCGCCTCCCGGAAATCTATGTCTATCTCTCGTTCCCCGCATTTTTCATAGCCTCAATAATTCTCTCAAACGTCCTAGTCTATTCCAGGGTGGAGGAAAGGAAGAAGCGGGTCGAGAAAATACTCCCAGACCAGCTCCAAATGGTTGCGGCAAACATCAGGAGCGGGCTCACTCCAGTTGTCGCTCTCAGGACTGCCGCCCGGCCGGAATTCGGAATTTTAGAAGAGGAGATAAAATACGCGACAACGAAATCCCTTGGAACCGAGAACATTACAGATGCCCTGAAGGAGATTTCAAAGAGAATAGACTCTGAGGTATTGGAACGGGTTGTCTCCCTTTTCTCAGCCTCCCTGAAAAGCGGAGGGAAACTAGCCCGCCTTTTGGAATCAACTGCGGAGGATATTAGGAAAGGTCAGGAGCTGAAAAACGAGCTAGTTTCCAGCACTAAAATGTATGTAATGTTCGTCCTCTTTGTCGTTACTGTCGGGACGCCAGTTCTCCTCGCAATTTCACTCCAGTTCATTGACATGGTTTCCGCCCTTCAGGCAAGTACTGGAACTGCTGCCGCGGGTTCTGCGGCCTTAGGAGGCCTTGGAGTCAATATCAATATTGAGAGGAGCTTCCTAGTCCAGGTGTCCTATTTCGTAATTTTCGCTAACGGAATACTCTCCGCAATTCTAGTCGGCGTAATACAGGACGGAAAGCCGATGAGCGGGCTCAAATACGCTCCCTTTGTTGTTGGGGGGTCAATTGCCGTTTTCTATTTCGTCCAGAATTACGTTCTTCGGACATTCCTTACTGTTGCATGAATGCCCAGTCAAGGAACTGGAATTTGGCCCCTTTTTAACCCGAAATCAAATAGGATAAATACAAGTTTTGGCTAAACGCCCCCTATGGCAAAGAGCGGACAATCGTCCACGGAATACTTGGTAATTTTGGCAGTTGTTGTAATAATTGCCTTGGCAGTTGTAGGGGTTCTCGGAGGATTCCCGACACTCACAAAAGGGGTCTCGACAAAAGACTCGCTCGCATACTGGCAGTCAGGAGACATTGGAGTTGAAAGACCCTATCTCTCCACTTCAACAAACTCGACAATAGTCCTCCGGAACAACCAGAATTTCGGAATAACAATAACCGCAGTAGCATTCAACGGGGCAACTGCCCACAACGCGACGAACTCAAACCTCCCGGCAACGCTTTCCCCGGGCCAGACAGTAACTGTCCTAGTTACCGCAAACACAACAAACCCCTGTAACGGAGGAACTGCTGGATCTTCGACATTCTCCCCGTCTGTCCGGATAAACTACTATGACACCTCGAGTTCTGCGAACACTTATCAGTTCACGGGAGCCAAACCATTAGTCGGCACTTGTCAGTAAATCTGCCGACTACTGACCTCGGCATTCGCCTCGGCCTTTGGTCGGAATCCGGGCAATAGGCCCGGACCTCGCCTGCAGGTTCGGCCTGCCAGTAAGAACCAAATCCCCCCGTCCGGGCGGGAAAAATTGCCCGGACAATTTTCTTATTTTTCCCGGAGCTTTTTGTCCCCTTTCGAAAGAGTGTCAAGGAATGTAGGGAGAATTTCTCCCAAATCCCGGGGGTTCCCGTTTTCAGTTATTGAGACGCTTCTTGGACTTGCCCTGAGAAGCGCCGATTTCTTTTCAGGAAGGGCGAGAGAAAAAGAGTATTCCCCCCGCCCATTCCCTCCGGAGCCAGTCACTGTTCCTGAAGGAAGGGTTCCATAAACATAGACGTTCGACGCGAAACCGGCGGTATCGAAGCCATAAAACAGGGCAGCGGTTATCCTACCCTTGCCATTTTTGAGCATTCTTTCCGGAGCATATGAGAGGAGAATTCCCCCTTCAAAATCCGGACAAGTCAGGTCAAGAGTCCCTTGCTGGTTCGAGGCGGCATATTCTTCAATCTTCTCGGCGCTCCCCCGATAGAGTTCCTGCGCTTGGCTTGCTTTCATTCCAGTCCAATCCCGTTACCACTTATGAATGTTATTAATAACTGGGAATTATTAACGCAAATTTACCAAATCTATTCCCAGAAACCGCAATATGTGGCAGTCCCTTCCCCGAAATAAGGGGTAATTGTTGTCGAGGGATCTTGGGGCGCCAGATTTTTCCTCGCAAGGGAATCGAGCCGGCCAATTGCCGAGTAAAAGTCGGAAACCCCTTCCCATGCGAGGGAATCGGCAATTCTGAAGAAAACGTCCTCGTTGAACTCTCCCCCGTATTTCGTTATTTCTGAAGAGAGCGCCCTCAGGCTCCCGACTCCTGAGAACCCGCGTTTTTCCTCAGGAACGATCGCCCTCAATGCAAGGAGGGGAAGCTCGCTTTTCATAAAAGCCCGCTCGCCCAAAAATGCGTTCCTATAGAGGGCTGACGAGACAAGAACATCCGCGTTCTTCGAGGGAGAAACCTTTCCCGAAGAGTCAATTTCAAGGGAGTTTTTTCGATATCCCGCAAGCCCGAGAGCGGAGACGTCCCCTCCCGTGAAAATGGCGCCGGTCTTTCTGCTCTCATCGAAAACAAGCCCGCCAATCCCTTCGACCTCGGAATAGACAACCGACCTTTCCGGAAGGGTTTCTATTGCCCTTTCAAGAAGTTCATATCCGGGAGATTTTTCTGAAATTGCCCGCTTTACCCTTTCAATTGCCTCGAGAGCTTCGGCATATCTGAATATTTCGGAAGAGAGCTCCCTCTCCTCCGCCCGCATTATTGGTATTGTCCGGGATGTGGCCGCATCCGCCGCAGCCTCCAAAAGAAGCTGATCTGGCCTGCTCATTGCAACATAGAGCTTGTGGAGTTTTGGAAAAATCGCCCGTTTTCCCTCCCTCCGTATCCCGTCCGCTTCCTTTTCAAGAATCTGAAGAGCCTTTTGAGACACTTTTCCCCCCAATCCTCCCAAGAGCATAATTGCCCTAACTTGCTAATAAGCGCTGTCCTAAAAAATGCACCAATTCGTCCATTCCGCGAAAAATATCAATTTAAAAGGGGTTAATCTGACGGAGCAACTTGTTGGGAAACAATAAGAAAAAACACGGCTATTTTTCTGGGGCGCTTGCCAGAAACAGGGCTCCTGAAAAATATTATTCCGAGCGGAATCCGGCGGAGCTTGAAACTGAGCTGAAAATAGACCGCTTCCTTGCATATGCTGTTCCGATTGGCGCGCTCGCAGGCGCGTATTTCTATGCGGAAGAGAGAGGAATTCTTCCGAAAACCCCTTTCTTTCCGGACTATACAATATTTCGACACATTGCCGCCTGTTTTTCCGCGGGAACCCTCCTTTCCGCTGCAAGGGCAAGAACAGAAATTCCCCTGCCCCCTCCCGAATCAGGTCTTATAATTGCGGGAAGCAGGGAAGTAATCCAAACATTCACTGCCAGAAACCAAGCGGATCTAATTGACACTGGGTACGATTCTCTTGCTAACGTTGCGGGAACATATCTTGGCATTGGATACTCTAGAGCAGTTGAAGCCCATTTCTCGAGGCTTGCTGGAGAATACGCAAACCTCTACCAGGCGCCAATTCTTGGAGTTTCTCCGAGCTGAAAAACCCCCCAAACGGACTTTGCCCCGGAAGCAAAACCAACGTTTTCGCCATCTTCTATAAATATGAACTGGCACCATATTTCCGGGTATGGCAACTCGCTCCCAGTCTTCAACCGAGTATCTTGTGATTCTTGCGGCAGTTGTTATTATTGCCCTAGCCGTTGTCGGGGTTCTGACAGGATTTCCGGCCCTAACAAGGGGTATTTCGGCGAAAGAAGCCCTCGCATATTGGCAGTCCGCTGACATTAGCGTTGAGAAACCCTATCTCAGTTCCTCTTCAACTGCCGGGACAAGCAAAGTCACCCTACGGAACAACCAGAATTTCGTTGTCACAGTAAACGATATCCGGTTCGGAGCATCAAGCGTTGAGGATTCCGGGCTTCCCGCAAGCCTCAACCCGGGAGAGTCAAAGACAATTGGCCTTGCCGCGCAAGTCCCTTGCACTTCTTCAGGGGGGACTTATTCCGTGATTGTCTCAATAAACTATATGGACACTTCAAATTCGGCGAACTACACTTTCACCGGAACTCGCCCCCTGACCGGAACTTGCCAATAGGAAGGGATTTGCGTGGACTTTTCGCTGAAACGTTTTAAAAAAGGGAAAGTGTGAATCTGACAGAATGGCTGATGCGAGGAAAATTGCGGTAATGTCCGGGAAAGGAGGGACTGGGAAAACCTTCTTTCTCACTTCCCTTGGGGCAATCCTTTCCTCCGAATTCGGAAAAAACGTCCTCTTGGTTGAGGGTAACCTAACCTCCCCCGGCCTCGGGGTTTTCCTGAACGTTGTCCGGCCCCAGTCAACAGTCCAAGACGTTCTCGAGGGCGCAGTTACGGCGGAAAAGGCGGTCTTCCGGCACGACAACGGCATTGACATAATCCCGGGCTCGCTCTCAATTGGCAAAGTCTCCAAGGCAAATTCCTTCAAAGAGAAAATCCTTGACCCACTCTCCGACAGGTATGATTTCATTCTTGTCGACTGCTCCGGGACAATTGCGGAAGACGACCTCGTTATTGCGGAAGCGTGCGGAGAGGCAATAATTGTCACTCTTCCCGAACTCCCCTCCGTCACCGGGTCAATGAAGCTTGTCGGGACGCTCAACTCCCAGGGAATACGGACTCTTGGAATTGTGAAAAACCGGGTTTTTAGGGGCTCCCGGAAAAACGAGCTAACCTCCCAGGAAATCGAGGGCTCGACAGGGCAGAAGATAATAGGCGCCCTCCCTGAAGATGGGGCGGTTTTCCAAAGCACATATTCAAGGACGCCCCTCTCGCTATTCGCCCCCTTTTCAGACACGGCAGTTGAGATCAGAAACATTGCAACCGATTTGCTCGGGCTCCAGAGGCCTGAAAAGCCCTCGCTTTTCAAGAAGATTTTCTCGGGGAAAGCGCAAGCGCCCCCGCCGAAAAGGAGCCAAGGCGTCCTTCCCCAGGAGCATTTGGAGGGGATACGGAACTCCGTTGTAAGGGGCGCTGTTCCAACCCAGGAGAAAAAGGAGCCAATTGGTCCAATCAGGCCTGTCCTGAAGCCGAGGGACGAAAAACCCCCAGAGCCGGCTCCAGTTGCACCCCGGGCACAGCAGGAGACTGCCAAATTCGACCGGCAAAAGGCCAAGGACGAATACATGAAGCAATGGATGGAAGGGAAAATGACCCTTGACCAGATGATGGCCAAAATCAAGGAGCTCGAGAAATCCCCATAGGAACCAATAGGAACCCGAAGTAACCGGCCAAACGCTTTTTGAGTAAGCTTAAAAATCGGGGATTTTTCCGGAAATGTCTTCCGGCCTAGATTGCCGGAAAATGATTTTCGCAAAAAACCTGCGAAGAAAAGGAGAAAGAACCGAAAAATGAGCGTAGGAATGTACTGCAAATTCAAGGACGGAGTGGTTGTTGTAAGCGACGGGTTCGAATACAACCCAAAGACATGGGAGAAGCGGACGGATTCAATGAAGTTCTTCATTTTCAAAAAGCCGTTCGGCCAGGGGGTCCTCATATGCACAGGGAACCCTGAGCTCTCAAAGAGGGTCCTTGCCGATGCCGATTCGGTTGAGGAAATGACCCTAGACGAATTCGCGAAAGGGTGCGCGGACTTTTTGAGGAAGGAAGCGGACAGGGCGACAAGCCACCCGAGGGAAACGGAGCGCCTCCTCGAGCAGACACCAATGCTGATTGTAGGGTATGACCGGACCTCTGAGACTTATCCGTCGCATCAAATAACTAGGGGGTTCCATACTGAACTCAAGGGCGCCGACTTTTTCGCAATAGGAATTGGCGCGAATTTCGCGTTCGCGGGGAAGACGACGTCCTCTCCCGAGACAATGGAGGACGCCCTCGAGAGTTCCCTCAAGGCATTTGCCAACTCCCTCAAAATCAGGGGAGTGGAAGGCTATCCGAGAATACAGGTAGTTGGCGCAAACGATGTGACAACTCTTGACGCCCCGACCTGCGCGTTCCTCGGGAACCTGGCAGTAATTGACCTTGTTTCAAAGACCTCTTTCCTGAAAAAAGAAATAGAGGTAATGCCTGCGACCGAAAAGCAGGTGTCTCCAGAGGTAATTGAAATGCTGAAAAAAGCGGGGGTTTCCCCAAGCGTTCTCTTCAGCACCCAACTGACATACGGGACCTGGGAAGACATTTTGAAGGGAAAATAAGCAAGGGAAGGCATCCGGAGGCCGGTTTCCTCTTCCAAGACCCAATCAAGCGGACCTAATTGCACTCAATTGTACAATAAACCTCTTTAAAGTAGCAATTTTTTTAAAGAAATCCCCCCGAAAAAAAGTCCCTATGGCAAAAGGAAACGGTCTCAATTCCGAGGCAATGCAGGTTCTTGAAATGGATTTACTGCAGAGATACGCATATGTCGCTTCTCTTGAAATCGGGGCCCTTTTGGAGAGGCTTCCCGAATGGGGCGACAAGGCAGGTCTTCCGAAGGTCAAGGGGGCAATCAAAGTTGGCAAGGCCGATATTGAGAAATATTTCGAAGAAGAGATTCTGACATCAAGAGAACAGCTGGAGCGGGTCGGAAGAATTGCCACTGCCCGGAAGAGGGCGCTCCTCGTCCGGGGCCTTGAGAACGGCTCTCCCGAATCAGACGCAATTCTCGCGGAGGCGAGGGAGTTTTCAGAAGGATATCTTGCGGAGAGCGCCATTTTGGGATATGTTTCAGAGTATTCGCAGGAAATTGCCGCCTCCTGCACAGGAACAGGTTCCCCAAGATGCAAGGAATGCCGGCCGGGAGAGGACGCAATGCTTTCAGTTGCTGGCGCAATCAACCAGGCACAGCGGGAAATTTCCCAGTATGGGGATGCCCTTTCTGAAAGCAGACTGCGGAAATATTCCGAGGCAATTGATGCGGGCCTCCGAAAGATGCAAGAACGGGCTCCCGCCCTTGGAGTGTCAGCAGGCCTCCCAAAAGGGGTTACCGGCGAATCATTTGTCAATGGGAAGAAAGCAATTTACAAATCCCTCCAGAGAATTTCCGAAACGGAGGGGATAACAGCGTCTCCTGAGGAGAGAAAGGAGGCCTTCCTCGAAGCTTTCGCAATGTACTCGGTTGCAATGGGAATCGCAGGGCAGATAGCTTCCCAATATGAGCTTGCCCGGGCAGAGGCAATGACACAGAAGATGCCGGGAGCCAAGGACGTCCAAGAAATGCTCCTAATGAAAAAGCCGGGAGAGAAAAAACAATACCTGATGTAATCAGGGATATTCCGAGTCGAATTCGACATATGTCCGCTTATAGTCCGGGGAGTAATAGTCTCCGGCAACTATTTTCAGGGGGCCAGAGAGGCTTTCCGGGACGCCCCCGTACAGCACATATCCTTTAACGGTTGCTCCGGGATGGATGTCGTCGGCCGAGAACTCGGTAGAGCGGGAATACTTGTACTGGGTTCCGCCGGAAATGACCGCGCCCGAATCGAAGAAGAAGGATTTCGTCCCGTTTCCGAGGTTCGTTATCTCATAATCTGCCCTGAAATCAACGACCTCGTCCCCCCAGTCGCCGAACTCGAGGTGCCTGAAAAATCCTAGCCTGGTTATTCGCACCCCGAAAAAGGAATCCATCTTCTCAAGGGAAACCTCCTTTGCCAGTTTCAAGAAATCGCCTTCATACTGGCTCTCGGTCTTTTGGGCAAAGGGGGCCTTTTCCTGCGAGTATATTGAGGTTGTTACCGGGGCGGTTCTCCCTGCCCGAATATCGCTCGGGCAGGACGCTTCCGTGACCGGAGCAAAGACAAACCTGTCGCACTCGCCGAACCGCCTGCATTCCCTCGAAATTTTCCCGTCAAAGCACGACTGGCTCCAGGCCGAGCAGGTCCAATTGACATCGCACTTGCCCCGATATGTCGAGAACCCCCCGAAAATGCTAGAGAGGAAAAAGTCCCTGAAAACAACGTAATATTCCCCCCGCTTTTTCAGGTCGAACGTCACCGAATTGTCCGAAAGTTTCACCCCGTTCGTTTCAACGATTTTTCCAAAGGTCTCGAGACGGTAGCTCAATTTAATCCCGGACATCAATTGCTCGGCCATTTCCGCTTCAGAAGAATTCCCCCCGAGGCCCTTGCTTGAGAAATTCATTGAGTAGAGGAAATAGGGAAAGGAGAATCTCCTTGCGACCGAGGCCCCACCGAAAAGCGCAGTTGTCGAAGAATTGTCCGCCCCGTCCCCGTCGGTCGGAATTGGCGGGAAATACGCGTCCTTCCAGGAGACCGTCAATTTCCCGTCCCCCTCAATTACCTCCCCGTTCTCAACCGCAAAGCCCATTTTTCCGATTGCCTCAGGAGTGAAGTTCATCAACTCCAGATAGTCCGATTCGACGGTGAAGTTGAAATCGGAAGCCCCCGACCTGTGGATTTTCTGGCTCGCCTCCATTTTCACGCACCCCGAGAATGCGACAAGGAGCGCGACAACAAGGAAGACCAGAATGGGATTGGGGCGCTTTGCCATCTTGACTAGTCGAGGTCCGAATTCCTGACGACCTGGTGCTGGCGGGAAATCCCGAGAAGGAAAAGAATTGAAAAGAGGAGATAGGACGCTTCAGGCTGGTAGAGGAGAATGCTTTCAAGGCCCGGGATTTCAAGGCGCTCTAGGAGGGAGAAGACCTGGGCGAGCGCAAAGACAACTGCTGAGGCAATAAGGTATCTCCAGGAGACCTCCGTATTCTCGTTTTTCAGCCGGAGAAGTATCAGGAGCGAGACTACTCCCGCCCCTATTCCCAAGGCAAGCGTAATTGCCGACAAAACAAGCTCAACATCAGCCATTATCCCACTGACAATTCCAATTCTTTTTATATTTCACCCAGGTTGGTAACACAAATATGGCTTTCCAAGGGGAGTATTCGTTCCAACGCCCTTCTTCAGAGGGAGAATCCCGGGGCGCGGATGCGGAAGGGGAGGCAGGAGATCTCAGGGGAGCCCTGATTGCCCTCTCAAAGGCAAGGCATATTGCGGCGGACGAGGGCCGGCGCCTCCAGAAGGTCAAAGATGAACTCGAGGAAAAGCTCAAGGAATCTGACGACCGGACGCTCCGGGCAAGGCAGGCTGCCAGCGGAATTGAGGGCGCATTCTCAGACCTCGAGCGCAGGCTCTCTGAAACCCAAGGAAGAATACTCAAGATTTCAACTGAGCTTGACGGGGCAAAGCAGGTCCTCTCGAACTTGACGGGGGATGCGGGAACCCTTTCCGGGGAAGCGAAATCGGTTTTCGATTCAATTGAGCGGGAGAGAAAAGGCCTCGCCTCAATGACGGAATCCGTCTCTGAAATTTCCGGGAAAATCTCAACTTTCAGGGAAGAATTCTCGAAAATCTCCCAAGAGCTCCCCGACGCAAGACGGCTCCTCTCTGAACTGGAGGAAGCGGGAAAGGACGTCTCCTCGAAAAAGGACGCGCTTTCAGGCCTGCTGAAAGAGTCCGCTCGGGAAAGCGAGCGGATATCCGCCGAATACGGGAGGCTAGATCACGTCCTCTCTGATTTCAGGGAAAAGGCGAAGGAGAGCGCAAGGGAAGGGGAAGCGCTCCGCAAACTCGTCGAGGAGACCGGAGCCGAGAAGCGGGCAAAAGAGGCGTATCTGATAATATCCAAGGCGAACCAGGCGGCAACCGAGGAAGCGGGACGGCTTGAGGCCCTCGTTGCCTCAATTGAGAGGGAGATTTCCCGGGCAAGGGACGCGTCAAGGAACGCGATTTCCGCAAGGGAGGAGATTGTGGGAATAGTCTCCCAGTTCGAGGAGGAAATCAACTTACAGAAAGGAAACGTGGAGCGCGTTAGCGCCCTCGCCGAATCCTTGGCGGACAGCCTGAAAACAGTTGTCGCATATCTGGAAAAACTGCATTTGGAGGTCGATTCATCCAAGGCGGATTATGCCAAAAAGCGGGAGGATGTCGAACTCCTGCAGAAAGCGGTCTATGACCTGAACGAGAAAATCGGCGTCCTCGATTCCTCCGTAAAGTCGGCGGAAGGGATTTTTTCAGAAAAGCTCTCCGGGTTCGAGAAGGAGTCGAGGGAATTCTCAAAAATCCTCCCCGAAGCCGAGAAAATTGTCGAGAATTCCCGGAGAATTGCGGAAGAAATTGAGGGCGAAAAGAGGCGGGCGCTTCTCGCAACTGAGGACGCAAGACGGGAGCTCGCGAAAATAGCGAACTCGTTTAGGGAGGAGCAAAAGCCGGTCTTTGACAGTGCCGAGCGCCTTTTCAGGGAATTCTCGGAAACGAAGAGGCGGGTTGAAGCAACTGACGCGGAATACGCGAGCCTCAAGGGAATAATCGAGAGAATAGTTCCCGAGGTCATGGCAAAGGCGCGGGAGCTAGATGAACTGAAGAAAAGCATTGATTCCGGGCGGGAAGCTCTCTCAAACTCAACCGCCCTTGCGAAAGGCTCGCTCGAGGAGGCGTCCTCAAAGGAGAGGGCAATAAATTCGGAAAGGGAGAAGATTTTCTCTGAACTCTCCAAACTCACATCAGTCCTCGATTCCAAGCTCTCAGAGCTCGAGCGCAAGCGCTCCCAGATAGCCTCAATTGAGGAGGCGGTCTCGAGAATCGGGGAATTCGAAAAGGGAGTCAAAGAGAGCTCGGGCAAAATCGCCCTTGCCGAAGAGAGGCTCTCAGAACTGCGGAAAATAGAGTCGGCACTCACCTCAAAGACCGCAGAGACCGCTTCCCTCCTCTCCTCAATTGAAGGGCGGGTCGTTTCAGCAGAAGACAAGGCAACGAAAGCAAGGGGCGCGGCGTCAGAAATCGAGGCCCAAGTCTCAATTGCAAAGCAGTCGGTAGAGTCCTCCGCTTCCGGAATATTCTCCCTCCGGAACGCAGTTGATTCCTTCTCAGAAAAGCTCGCGTCAATTACCAGGGCGGAAGAGGAGGCGGAGAGGGATTTCTCCTCCTTGGCAAGGGAGATTTCGGAGAAAAAGGCGGGCTATGAGCGGATTTCCCAGGAAATATCAAAGGCCTTTGACGAAGACCTCCGGAAAAAGTCGGACAAAATCTCGGAATATGACCGGAAAATATCGGCAATAATAGACCTCTCTGAGCGGTCGCTTCGCAAGGGCTCTGAAATATCGGGGAATTCTGAGAGAATGGTCTCAACTCTAACAGAGCTTGCCGAGAAAATGGCAATTGAGAGGGAAACTGCCGAGAGGGCAAAAGAGGACCTCTCGAAACTCTCTGAGGCGGTTGCATCAAAAATTGAGGAGACCTCCCATGCCCTAGAGCGCCTATCCGCAAAAGAGCCCGAGCTCCGGGCAAAAGCAACTTCGTTTTCGACCCTCGAAGCCGCGATTTCCGAGAGGCTCGCCTCCGCAAAGAAGCGCGAGCTTGAGGCCCAGGAAATTGAGAGGAAAATCCTCGGGATATCCGAGCGCTCAGAGAGCGCCCTTCGCAAAATCTCAGAGACCTCCCATGCCCTCGAATCCGGGAGGGCGCTTATTTCTGAGGAACTAGGGGAGATGAAGAAGGCGATAGAGATATCGGCTGAAAAACGGGGCGAACTCGACGAGCTCTCAGGGAAAATCGCCGAGTTTTCAGAGAGAGAAGAGGAGTTTGAAAGGCTTGAGAACGCCCTCTCTGAAAGGATACGGGCTTCAGAAGAGAAGCTCTCAAAGCTCTCGGAAATCGAGGCCGTCCTTGAGAAGAAGGCGGTTGAGATTGACGCAATAAAGAAGGCGTTCGAGGAGAAGCTCACCTTCTCAGCGCCCGTTCCGAGAAGGCAGGCGGCGGCCCAGTCAGGCGATTCTGAAGAGGGAACGTCCCACGAGAGCCTCGAGCGGAATTCAGGGGACATTCTGGACCGGGTAAAAACCTCGATTCCCTAAAGACCGAGAGAAAGGAGCTATCAGAACTCTTGAATCTCCTCTCCTCTCCTCTCAGCGGGAGGAAGGCCTCGTATCCGACAAGCATTTCGAGGAAATCTCTTCTCAGACGCGCGCCCGGATACGGGAAATTGAGCGGGCAATTTCAGAGACCCTCTCAATTGAGAGCCACATAGAAAAGCACGAGGAGGACCTCGGGAAAATAAAGAGCCTCCTGAAAAAGCACAAGGCATATTATAGGTAGGGGCTTTTCAAATATCCGCCGTGCCAATAATCGCCCCCCCAGTAGAGCTTTCCCGTTTCGCGGGAACAGAAGAGCTCGCCCCAATAATACGGGCGGACTTTTTCTCAAAAGCGTCCCGGGAAAAAAAAGGGCCCGTTCTTTTCCTGACAGTCTCAAAGAGCCCGTCCCTCTCAATGAAATATTCGGCGGCGAAGAGAAGAACTCTTCGGGCGAGGGAGGAATTCCTCCGGGAGAGCGCTTTTGGGGCAATTGAACTAATTCCTGATGAGGCCGCCCTCTCTGAGCATTTCCGGAAATTCCTTGAGAGGGCGCTCTCTGAACTCTCGATTGACTATATGTCGATTGATTCGGAAAAAACTCCCCTTGCGCCAATTGTCTCCGAATATTTCCTGAAAAGCCCCTATTCGACGGAGGTTTCCGAGACAAGGCTTTTCTGCAAAAACTGCTCGGCATTCCCCGTACGAGATGTCTACATATCCATATTTCTTCTCGCCCCTAAAAGAAGCGTTAGATACCATTTGCGTCACTCCGCCTCGTGTGCCGGAATTGATTCTCATCCTTCCTTGGGGATATTTCTCTTCCGGGGTTGTTGCAAACGTGCGCGCGTTCTCCGCAAGCGCTTCAGGAACGGAATAAGGAACGACTTCCGAATAGACGAACTGCGCAATCGGAGCATTCCCTTCTCCTTTCCAGAATACTACTTCTTTTGGGGTTTTTGGGTCAATTTCCCCTTCCTGCAATTTTATCCGAAGCCTCTTCTTGCTCAATTTGCCGTCATACTCGGCTTCAAGACCCATGCTAGCGAGCATATTTGGTTCCGGATCTCTTTCGAATTCCGAAAAGGCGTAACTGGCGCCATCTGGAATGCCCTTTGGAGGACTTGTTTTTCGATAATTGCCATACCTTCAGTAATGCGCTCTTCCTTTAAATATATTAGTCACTAACTAGTGATTAACCACCTAAGGACGGCCCTTTTTCGGACTAATCCCTCAAGAACTCTTCAACTGGCTTCCTCGGAGTCTTTTCAGTCAGTTTCTCCCCGGTTCCAACCCTCATTACAATCTGGGGGAACCCTTCTTGCTCAATTAAGGCTTTGAGCTCGCCTCGTCTCTCCTTGTCCTCAATTGGGGCGAACGTTCCTTCAATTTCATAGCCAAGAGCGGTCGCAGTTAGGGAGAAAAGCTCGAACGCAATTCCCGCCCTAATCCAAGACTGTCTTAGATCCTTTTCAGTTGAAAGAACGCAGATTAGAGGGGCCTGGGAAAAGTGCTTTTCAAGCCGGTCTCCTTCCCTCTTCCAGAAAGAGTGCGTCCGGGCAAGGCGGGAATTGAGAAGGCTCAAGGGTCCGGAGAATCCAAAGACTTTTCCGTCCAAGTGGGCGGAATAGGAATGCCGAATCAATGCTGATGTCTCCTTCCTATAGTCCTTTGATTCCCCGAACTTTACCTGGGAATTCCTGACAATTTCCCCTGCCTTGGCTTTTGGCATTTCTCCGGTAATCAGGGACAATAGTATTCCCTCCCCGCCAACAATTGCTCCCGCCAGATGCATGAGAACTTCCTCCGGGATTTCCTCCCTCTTGAAAATAGCATGGCTTGTTGCCCTTCTCTCAATTGAATGGAACATTTCAGGGGGGAACATTCCTCCTGAAACCTCCGCATGCTCTTCCCCGTTATGGGTTTCCGGGAATCCAACAGTAACGATTGCCGCAGCGAATCCCTCTTCCGGGAACTCCGCCTTGGCCGAGAGGCCGAACTTGTCCAAGGCAACGAGGAAATTTCCCACAACCGCTCCCAATGAAAAATGTATCTGCCTTCTCTCCGGGTCAACTGCTTTCATTTCCTTGGAAAAGTCTCCCAGGAAGGAGACTCTTGACCCCTCAATTTTGAATTTCCAGGGCTGGGTGTTGAGGGTTGAGGGAGCAAGGACCGCATATTCCAAGACGTGCTTGATTTTTTCCTCCGGAGAGGAATTCTTCGGGAATTCTAGCTCTGAGAGGGATTTTCTTTTCGGGGATTTCTGCGCCATTGCCCAGTTTTTTGGGTTTTTCAGGTATTTATCTTTTCTATTCCCTGAGGTGCTCTTCCTCGACCCGGGAGAAAAAGGAGAATGCAATTGCTAGCCCGCCCAAACCCAGAAGAACCGCTTTTCCCGGGAGAATTGCCATCAAGCCCCCTACCGCCAAGTTTCCCAAGGCAATTCCCCCGGTTTTTGCCATTGAAACTGCCGAGAGCGCAGTCGCCCGCTCAGATGATTTGAGGTATTTGTTCATATAGCTTGAAATCAACGCATATCTTGTGAGGCCCAAGGACGCTCCGAGAATTGAGAAGAAAATGGCGAATTCGGCGGAAGGGGAGAGGGCAAGGCCGAGAATTGAGAGCCCGGTTCCGAGAGCCGAATAAAAGAGATATTTCCTCTTTCCGCCGGAAACCCTCTCAATAAGAGGGAAATTCGCGGAAAGGAGCATCTGGCCTAGAACAAGGGATGCGTGGATCAGCCCGAAATATCCAATCGGAAACCCGAATCCGGAGAGGGCGGGCTGGTAGAACCAGAGAATGAAATAGGAGACTGCCGCAATTGAGACTGAATCGAATGCCAGAATCCGGAGGGCGGGGGATTTTTTGAAAATTGAGATTCCGGCAAAAATGGTCCGGAAATAGCCCCGTTTTCTAGAAGTTGCCCTTCCGGCAGAGGGCTCCTTAATTGTCAGGGTTACGAACGCCCCGAGGAAGCGGGGAATTGCAGTCAAAAGAACCGGATAGCGAAGTCCGAAGGAGGATGCGACAAACCCCCCGAGAATTGACCCGAAAAGGATTCCGGAGAGGTGCGCGGACTCTATTCTTCCGAAATGGAGTTTCGCCTCTTTTTCCCGCTTTTCCGCTTTCAGGGTATCATAGAGGAGCGCCGAATCCGCCCCGGAAATAAGCGCGTTCCCGAGAGCCATTAGGAACTCGCCCAAAAGGAATATGTAGAAATCCGGCCTGCTAGCGTAAATGACTGTCGCAATCCCGTAAATGAAGAGGCCGGAGAACATTGACATTTTCCGTCCGAACCTGTCCGCAACCGCGCCTGTCGGGACCTCGAGAGCGAAAATCCAGAACATGAACCATGCCTGGAGGAAAAGTATCTGGGAAAAAGAGATTTTCCCCCAGTCAAGGAAGAAAGGGACGAGAACTGCCGAGAAAAGGTGGACTCCTGAGAGGAATTTCGCCAGATAGAGCTTGGGAAGGTTTGATGTGAGTTTCATTTTTCGGGGCAATTTCCTGAGAAACCCGATTATAATGTTGTAGTTTCCCCTAACAAATTCTTAAATATGGAGCAATCCTAATCCCGCGCTAGATGGCAATTCCCTTGGATAGAGCTAAGATAATCGGCATTGTTTCCGGCAAGGGCGGGGTCGGGAAAACAACGCTTACCGCGAATATCGGCCTTGCGCTGGTAAAGGAGTTCCGGAAAAAGGTCCTTGTTGTTGACGGAAACGTCACTTCAGCCAATCTCGGACTCCATTTAGGCTTCCTTTACCCTCCTACGACCCTCCACGATGTTTTGGACGACAGGGTTGCCCCCGCCCAATCGGTCTATATCCAGGAATCCGGGCTCCATGTAATACCCTCCTCCCTTTCAATAAAGAGAAAGGCGTATTATGAGAAACTGCGGGACAAGCTCTACCATCTTGTTGACAATTATGACGTAATTCTTGTTGATGGCGCGGCAGGAGTCGGGGCGGAAGTCAAGGCAGCAATGCATGCCTGCGATGAACTAGTTATTGTCACAACGCCCGAAGTCCCATCAATTGCAGGAGCAATAAAGGTAATTGAAACTGCAAAAGAGCTCCAAATTCCGATACGGGGAATTGTTGTGAATGAATACAAACGACAGAAATTCGAGACAAGCGTGAACGAAATTGAGACAACTTGCGGAGTTCCTGTTTTGGCCGTAATTCCGGATGAAGTTGGTATTCCTGCATCAATTGCGCACCGAGTTCCAATTGTCCAATATCTTCCAAAAAGCGAATCCTCCCAAGTTTTCTTCAAACTAGCAGGTCAGCTTGTTAATGAGAAATACAAGGAACGGACAACATTTTTCACCAAAATGATGAGAAAGATTGGCCTCAAAGAAGCTCCAATACCTCAGCCTGAAGTCAGAATGGATGAAAATTTCCGTTTCTTGAAAAGGCAGACTGCAGGCGAGCGGGAAGCAATGATTTATCAGGAGGCGAACAGCGAAAAAGAAGAGGAAGAAAGAATTTCAGTTTCCCGAAGGAATTTTGAAGAACGGGCGGACTCGTTCGAACGGGAAAGCGCTCCAATTCTTTCAAAACCCCCTCAACCCGAAATTTTCCAAGAACGAGCTCAAAACGATGAAAAAGCAGTTCAAATTGAAAAACTGCGGGGTTTGGAAGGGGATATGGCAAGTCTTCGAAGAATAAAGGACCTTCTTGATAGCCAAGACTTGAATATCAATTCTCTTGAAACAGAGCTTTCAAAAGTCAGGAAAATCCTTTTAATTCTCGAAAGAGAATACAAACAAGGGCTTATTTCAGCTGAAAGTTACTCTGAATTGAAACTGGGGAATGAACGGAAGCTTGAGGAACTTCAGCGAAAAATAAACCAAATAAAGGGCCAGACGAACTGAAATGAACACAAGAATAATTGGTGTAATAAGCGGTAAAGGCGGGGTAGGAAAAACAACTCTTGTTGCAAACCTTGGAGCAGTTCTTGCAGAAGAATTCAAGAAGAATGTTGTTGTTCTTGACTGCAATTTCACAACTTCACATCTTGGCCTTTATTTGGGATTATATGATACGCCGGTCACGCTTAACACAGTTTTGCAAGGGAAAGCTAATCTTGAAGATGCGGTATACAAACACAAAAGTGGAATGAGCGTTATTCCGGCCGGCCTTTCAGTTAACGATCTCAAAGGTGTTGACTTGATTGACCTGGAGAAAGTTGTGAAAAAACTGGTCAAGAAAGCTGATTTTGTTTTCCTTGATGCTGCGGCAGGCCTTGGCAGGGAAGCAATTGTTACAATGAAAGCATGTGACGAAGCATTGTTCGTCACAATTCCCCAGGCTCCGTCAGCAGTTGACATTATGAGATGCCATAAACTGGTCCAAAAATATAACAGAACACCTTTAGGAGTCGTTGTTAATATGGTCCATAATAAAGGCCATGAGTTCTCTTCAATTGAAATTGAAACTCTTACGGATCTTCCAGTTGTTGGTAAAATTCCTTTTGACACCAATATACACAGGGCGCTGTCCGAGCGGAAAGTATTGCTTTATTATCGGCCAAACTCTAAGACTGTTGAAAGTTACAGAAAAATTGCTTCTTGGCTATGTGGAATTGAATACAAAGAGAAACATATTCTTGAACGCATTGCCAACTGGCTGAGATATAGATAAAACGGCCAACTATTCGCTCATCATTAAGATTGTTTCCAATTGTTCGTCAAATTAATAATGTGTCGGATAGCTGTTTTAAGGAGCTTACCTGACAGTTTATTTGACTGCTGAAACTCCGAATATGTCTTTATGTGTCTAAACTGTTTAATCTGTCGGCGTCTTAATTGGTCTTTAAAATGTACAAAATTGGCGTGTTCTCTCGGACAAACACGTTTTTGGAAAATACGGGTAGGAACCTCTAACCTTCCTTATTGGTTCTTTAGATAGTTGGAACTTTCATAGTTTTCTGTAACACGATTTTTAACGCATAATACTCTTTGAGAATAGGTCATTTATCAACTCTTTATCCGTCAAATGAACTCTTATAGTTGTGGCTTAATCATGCCTTTCTTTTGCAGAAATCACAGCAACGCGACTTTTATGTATGTGTCGAAAAATCTATTCAAAGGCCAAATACCTGTCGATAGTCGTAACACAACAGATAAATAAAAGGCTATTAGAATAGCTCTAGGTAGAATAAACAATGCCCGAGCAGTCTAATCCGTCGTCAGGTTTCTTTAAGAAAGCTGTCGGATTTGATGAAATTGAACGGGATTTGTCGGAATTGAAATCAGTTATTTTGGCCCGTTTTGAGGAACTTGACCGACAAATGAAACATACTTCCGACTCTGTTGCATATTCAAACCACCAACTCCTTCAAGTGAGGGAAAAGCTCGAAAACATTGAAGTTTTAGCAAAAACTGTTGAAAAGCCGGTTTCAAAAAAGAAAAAAGAACCTGACTTTAATGAAGTTGAACGAACAATATTTGATCTTGTTAAAAAAAGCGGTAAAATAAGCGCTCCTGAGGCTTCTCTTCTTTCGGGCCTTTCTAGGACCAGAACGAGTGAAGTACTTAATTCTCTTACTAGAAAAGCAGTAATTTCCAAAGAAAAAGAGGGCAGAGTGAGCTTTTTCATATTGAACTCTGGAATGTCGGAAAAATCTCCAGGAGGGGAGGAAGAAACTGAATGAACCCGTCAGATAAATTTCTAAACAAACCTACCCAACCCCAAGGTCTGATGGACTTGAAAAAGGCAGTTTCTTCCCCCAAGGAACCTATGGGCGAACCTAAAGAAGAAGTGAAAAGAACTTCCCCAATCAACCCAAAGGAACCTCCCAATTTCCTGGACCTGAAAAGGGAGCCCAATATGAGCAAGTCCGCCACTGAACTCCTTAGGGAGAACTTTGCTGGAAACTCTGAGGGTAGCGAAAAAAGTTTTCTGGAACGAGACAAAAAAAATTTCGAGGCAGCGGCCTTGAATAAGACCAAAAACTTTTTAGCTGACGATTCCGGCATTCCAGAGTTCTCTCTTGGAAAACTTGCTTTCCAATATTCTCTTGGAAAGAAAAATCGGCCAAAAGAAGAAATAATCGAATTTTTCTCAAAAAGGATTCTCCTGGTTGCTTCAATAATTGGAGAAATTTCAATAGATTCCCAGATGAAGCGGAAGGATGAGCTTGAGAACGCTCTCTTCACTCTTGAAAAAGAGCACCTTAATGGACTTGCGTCTGATTCAAGCTATTATGACATCAAGTCCAAAATAATAAGAGAATTGGGGAAAATTGACGAAAAATTGGCCCTTATACAAGAATATTCCGAAATTAACACTAATTTCAAGCAGGCCGTTTCGGAACTTGAAGAAATTTCCGAAAATCTTGTCAGCTATGCGAAGAAAACTGAGGCCCCTGAAAAAGTCGAAGGAACGCTATCCGAACTAACCCGCAAATATTTTGCCGGGGAAATTGACGAGGAGAATTATTATGACTTGAAAGCCAAATTGAATGTCAAATTGAATTCATTTTAGCATTCAAAATGGAATTAAACCACTAGGAAATGCTTATTTCACGGATTGGGATTAAAAAGAGCCAATTAACAAAAGATAAATAAACATTCGGAGAATAGCTTTTCCAAATTGGCAATGGAACTTTCCGCCGAAGAGAAAATTCGTTTTTACAATTCCCTCTGCTCGGCAATTGCAGAAAATGTTGCCAAAATAATAGGGGGAACTGCATATACCCTTGCCGGGTCTCTCAAGGGAGTCTCAGCCTCAAAAGACGGAAAAATAACGGTTCCTGCGGATTTTTCAAAAGAGGATGTGGACGCATTCGTCAACCTTTATGTGAAAATAATCGGGCCGGTTGCAAAGACCCTTGCGGCCCGGGCATGCGCGAAAATCGAAAAGCCAGGCAAATCCCAAAAAATTGACCTGGCCTGTTGCCCCGACTTGCTTCCTGCCTGGCTCGCTGAACTGAACAACAACTTTGTCAAGGAGCTAGACAAGGGGGCCGATTAGATGGAAGCTGCTTCAGAGAAACCCCGAATTGAAAAGCAGTTAGAAGACCTCCTCTCATTCCTTGAGACCCTCCCAGAAATTCAAGGCGCCGCAATTGTCCGGCGGGACGGGCTAATGGTTGCTGCTCTCCTTCCAAAGGAGATAGATGGGAAGACCGTTGCCGCAATGTCCGCCGCCCTTGTCGGGACTGCCGAAACCTGCTCTGCCGAACTCCAGCTCGGACGGTTCCTTCAAATTGCAGTTGAAGCCGAAAAAGGCAAGCTTATTGCAACTGGCGCCGGGAGCTTTGCGCTCCTAATTTGCCTTGTGAGCGACAAGGCGAACCTCGGGCTCGTTCTCCTTGAAATGGGGCGGGTTGCAAACAGGGTCTCCCAAGTCCTTGAGGGAGGAACTCTCTGAAATGCCCGCTAACTCCCTTATACAGACCGGAATACCGAAAATGGACGAGCTTTTGGGCGGAGGGCTTTCCCTGAAAAATCCCGTCCTAATAACCGGCCCCTTGGGCTCAGATGTGGAGGTATTCGGCCAGCATATTGTCGCGGAAGCTTCAAAGACTGTCCCTTGCGCATATTTTGTTTCCGACAAAACGCCTTCATTTGTCCGAGACCGGCTCTTGTCAATGAAGCTCGCATTCAATTCGGCAAACCTCAAGTTCATTGACGCATATTCCGCGAACCTCGGGATTTTCCCATCGGGCGGGTCTGAAGACGGAATCACTTCAGTGAAATCCCTCTCGGACGTAAGAGGAATTATCCCAGAATATTCGGAAAAGACCGGCTCGAAACTGATCGTTTTCGATTCCCTTGCATCGAGCTTCTTCAACGAAGGCGACAAAAAACTCAAGGAGCAAATACGGGCGCTTGTGGAAACGTCCACTCTTAGCGGGCTCTGCCCGATTTTCCTTTTTCCGAGAATTACTGAAGAGGACGATTTGCTCGCAAAAAGCCTATTCGAAATCTTCCCCTGCATAATAACAATAGATTCCGTTGAGGAGAATTTCATTGAGAGGAGCTTTTACACAGTTTCCTCACGAAAGGAGCTCCACATACCTTTCAAGGTTTCGTCAGCTGGCGGAGGAATTTCCCTATATGTCCCGAAGGTGATAGTTACCGGGCCCTACCACTCGGGCAAATCAACTTTCATACACAAAATCTCGACAAAGGCGGTCTCAGTTGACCGGCTCGGGACAACGGTAGCCCTTGACCACGGATATGTCGAATACAAGGGATTTTCAATAGACCTGTTCGGGACCCCCGGCCAGGAGGCGTTCAACTTCATCCTCCCAATACTTGCAAGGGACACTTTCGGAGTAATTCTCGTTGTCGATTCGACCGACCGGGGGGCTTTCCAGAGGGCGCGGGAAATGATTGACCTTGTCTCCGGGGGGCGGATTCCTTTCGTTGTTGCCGCGAACAAAAGCGACCTTGAAGGCGCAATCAGGTCAGAGGAAATCAGGGAAGCCCTCTCAATTTCCCCAAGCGTCCCGATAATACGGACAATTGCCCGGGACGGAACTGGAATTTTCGACACTCTTGTCGCACTGTTCGACCTGATAATAGGATTTAAGAATGAAGAGAAAACTGCCGGAGGTTCTGCCTGAAAATGGGACTGGAAGAGAAACAAAACGAGCTTGAAACCGTACTTGCGCACCTCCAGGAATTTTCAGACATCCAAGGGGCGGCAATTGTGAGGAAGGACGGGCTAATGATTTCATCCTCCCTTTCCCCGAAAATAGACTCGCGCACAATTGCAGCAATGTCCGCCGCAATTGTCGGAACTGCCGAGACTTCCGCAGGGGAGCTGCACTTGGGCAAATTCCCGCAGATAATAGTTGAATCAGAAAAGGGGAAACTAATTGCAATTCCAGCAGGAAGCCAGGCGCTCCTCGTCTGCCTTGTGAGGCCGACCGGGAACTTGGGCCTAGTGCTCCTTGAAATGGGCAGGGCAAGCGAGAAAATATCAGCTAAATTAGGGTGAATTAACAGAAAAATGCTCTTTTTGAAAACCGGAATTGGCAAATTGGACGAGCTCCTCGACGGGGGCCTGTCCGAGAGGACCAATTTCCTGGTTGTCGGCGCCCCGTCCTCGAAAAAGGACCTGTTCCTCTCCCAATTCCTCAGTTCAGGGGCGAAGCTTGGCGACCCTTGCGCATATGTGACAACTGACAATTCCCCGGCGGACCTTGAGAGGCGGGCGCTCTCAATTGGAATGGATGTTTCAAGGACGAAATTCGTTGACTGCTATTCCTGGGCGCTCCAGCAGAAGAGACTGGAGGGGAGGGAAGCAGACATTATTGTCCCCGGCCCGTCTTCCTTGAACGAGCTTTCAATTGCAATATCGAGGGCGCTCTCTGAAATTGCCAAGCCCGGAGCGAATATGAGGGGGGCATTCCATTCCCTCTCAACCCTCGTCCTCTACAACAACCCGGAAATTGTCTTTCGGTTCATTCAGGTAATGGGCGCGCGCCTGAAGAGCACGGGCGCGACAACAATGTTTTCGATAGAGGCCGGGATGCATGACGAGCGGGTGATAACAACCCTCGAACACCTGACTGATGCGACAATTGAGTTCAAGAGCGAAGGGGGGCGGGACTATTTCAGGATTCCGAGAACGCCCTCGGGAAAGGCGATTTCCGATTGGATAGAGTTCGCAGTCACGCCGATGGGAATTGAAATCAAGTAGCGAGTTCGGGGAAAATTCTCCTGATTTTTTTCGAGAACTCGGAAAACCCAGAATAACGGATTGCCCCGAATCCGAACTCCTCAGCCCCCTTGACGTTCGCCCTGTCGTCGTCAACAAGAACAATTTGGCTCTTCAGGATTCCTGGGCTCCTTTCCCGGAGTGTTTTGAACGCCCGCCCGTAAAATAACTGGGCCGGCTTTGTCGCCCCAAGGGACGCTGAAGAGAGGATTCCGTCGAACCTTTTCGCAAGCCCTAGCCTTTTTGATATTGCCGAAACCCGCCTGCTTTCGTTGTTCGTCGCAAGATATACGAGAACTCTCCTCCTCTTCCTCAGGGCAAGCGCCCAATTGAAAAGGGCCGCGTCCGGTTCGATTTCCCTGTGCCAGAAATCCAAAAGATCCTCCACTGAACCTGCCCATTTCCAGTCTTTGAGGTAGTTTTCAATTTTTTCCGAAACATCCGCCCGCCCAACAAGGCAATCCCTGAACTCTCTATTGAAGAATGCGTCTATTTTCGATTTCGGGATTTTCTGGCTGACCGAAAGCCTTTCGCTGAAGAGGGCGCCCTTTTTCAGGAGAACCCCGTCCGCGTCAATCAGGAGCGCGGCCACCCGCCTTTTTCGCATTGCGGATTTTTCCGGAAAACACCTATTTAAGCGTTGGTTCTCCTCGAAGAAAACATGCCAAAAAGGCCAGAGCCCTATGTCAGGGTGAGCGCGGCAATAATCAGCAAGGGAAAAATACTATTAATAAAAAGAAGGAAGGAC
>Ga0116204_1000116_pt1 | contig 38701 bp, 32 predicted proteins | sample LakKivwa52mmetaG_FD_94481 | JGI IMG/M metagenome (GOLD analysis project Ga0116204, IMG submission 94481) | Anoxic lake water microbial communities from Lake Kivu, Rwanda to study Microbial Dark Matter (Phase II) - Lake Kivu water 52m metaG | ecosystem: Environmental > Aquatic > Freshwater > Lake... | reverse complement strand
GCCTTTAGTTATCTGCTGTCACACGGCTCACTAGATATCAGCCATGTATCTTTCTATGAAAGTCTGGTGAACCAAATTACAGACGCAGATGACCAAGCTTGCCTGATTCACAGTGCGAAAATATTTTATAAACTTTACGGCAATATTTTTCGTACAATAGAAGCTCAAACCATGCATTAAAAGAGCGATTTCCATGCCACTCAATAACAAACACATTTTGCTCACAGGCGCCACTGGCGGCATCGGCAGGCATCTGGCCTTGATGCTGGCGCGCAAAGGCGCTAATCTGGCGCTGGCTGGTCGCGACAGGCATAAATTGCAGGCATTGGCAGATGAAATTATCGGCAAAGGCGGCAATGCCGTTTGCGTGATTGCAGATTTCACCCAAGCCGGAGCAGCGCAGCAGGTGATCGCGGAAACCAATAAAAAACTGGGCCGCATTGATATGCTCATCAACAACGCCGGTGTGCTGGATTTTATTCAACTGGAAGACCAAAGCCCGCAGCGTGTTGAGCAGATGATACACACCAATGTGACTGCACTGATACAGCTTACACAAGCCGTGCTGCCCCAATTCAAGGCAGCCAACCGCGGACATTTTGTCATGATAGGCTCGATTCTGGGTTCGCTCGGATTTCCTTATTACGCCACCTATTGCGCCAGCAAGTTTGCCGTGCATGGGTTCTCGCAGGCTTTGCGCCGTGAGCTGGTTGAAACGCGCATCAAAGTGACTTACGCCGCGCCACGCAGTGTGAGTACTCCCATGAACGACGCCAACACTTTAGCCATGCTGGCGAAAACCGGAGGCAATCTGGATGAGCCAGATAAAGTAGCTGCTATTATCGTGAAGGCCATTGAACAAGAAAAGCAGGAAGTGTTTATCGGCCAGCCCGAATCCTTTTTTGCCTGGCTCAATGGCGTAGCACCCAAAATCGTGAATCTCGGTTTAATCAAACAGGCCAAGCTCGCCAAAGAATTTGCCGTCCGCAATAAAAAATAAACCAAAATAAATCTGGTTGCAGATTTTAAGCACTTGGTTTTATAACGTTTTTAGCGTATATTCCAAACATTGCTAGGGGTCTGGAAATCATCGATTTTCAGTGAGATACACCCTTTGAACCTGATGCGGGTCATGCCGCCGTAGGGAATGCAGCGTTTACTGCTCCCTATGTTTTTTTAATTTTCAAAAAGTCAGCATCGATAGTTCTTATCTATGCAGCTTTTGTTGGAGCACACAGTGAACGCGACTGATAAAAATTTAACCAAGTTTCTCAACGAAACCGCTTCGGTGGACGAAGCCGCTACCAAACCATTCGCCAAATCCCGCAAAATTTATGTAGAAGGCTCACGTCCCGATATCCGCGTGCCTTTCCGTGAAATTTCTTTAAGTGACACGCCGTCTGCTTTCGGCGCAGAAAAAAACCCGCCAGTTGTGGTGTACGACACATCAGGCCCTTATACCGACCCTGATGTGAAAATCGATATTCGTAACGGCTTACCTGCATTGCGTGCCAAGTGGATTGCCGAGCGCAATGATACCGAACAACTGGATGGCCCAACTTCTACTTTTGGCCAACAGCGCTTGACCGACCCTGAACTTGCAGAGATGCGTTTCAACCTGCATCGCAAACCACTGCGCGCCAAACCGGGTAAAAACGTGTCACAAATGCATTATGCGCGTCAGGGCATCATCACGCCGGAGATGGAATTTATCGCCATCCGTGAAAATCAACGCCGCGAAAACATGAGCGAACTGTTGCAAACACAGCACCCGGGGCATGATTTCGGCGCCAGCATTCCGAAAGTGATTACGCCGGAATTTGTGCGTGATGAAGTGGCGCGCGGTCGTGCCATTATTCCTGCCAACATCAACCACCCTGAAATCGAACCGATGATTATCGGCCGTAATTTCCTGGTAAAAATCAACGCCAACATCGGTAACTCTGCACTCGGTTCTTCGATTTCTGAAGAAGTGGAAAAAATGGTGTGGGGCACGCGCTGGGGCGGCGACACCGTGATGGACTTATCCACGGGTAAGAATATTCACGAAACCCGTGAGTGGATTATCCGCAATTCACCAGTACCCATCGGCACGGTGCCGATTTATCAGGCACTGGAAAAAGTAAACGGCAAAGCCGAGGACCTGACTTGGGAAATCTTCCGTGACACCCTAATTGAACAAGCAGAGCAGGGCGTGGACTATTTCACCATCCACGCTGGCGTGCGTCTGGCCTATATCCCGATGACGGCAAAACGCATGACCGGTATCGTGTCACGCGGCGGCTCCATCATGGCGAAATGGTGTCTGGCACATCACAAAGAGTCCTTCCTGTATGAGCATTTTGAAGATATTTGCGAAATCATGAAGCAATATGACGTGTCATTCAGCTTGGGTGATGGTCTGCGTCCGGGTTCAATTTACGACGCCAACGATGAAGCACAGTTTGCTGAGCTGAAAACACTGGGTGAACTGACGCAAATCGCCTGGAAACATGATGTACAGTGCATGATTGAAGGTCCGGGTCACGTGCCGATGCATCTGATTAAAGAAAATATGGATCTGCAATTGGAACACTGCGGTGAAGCGCCGTTCTACACCCTTGGCCCATTAACCACTGACATCGCACCAGGCTATGATCACATCACTTCCGGTATCGGCGCCGCCATGATCGGCTGGTATGGCTGTGCCATGCTGTGCTATGTCACACCGAAAGAGCATTTGGGTCTGCCGGACAAAGAAGACGTGCGTGTCGGTATCATCACTTACAAGATTGCAGCCCATGCAGCGGATTTGGCAAAAGGCCACCCAGGGGCGCAGATTCGTGACAACGCCTTATCTAAAGCGCGTTTTGAATTCCGCTGGGAAGACCAGTTCAATCTCGGCCTCGACCCTGAAAAAGCCAAGGAATTCCACGATGAAACCCTGCCGCAAGAAGGCGCAAAACAGGCGCACTTCTGCTCCATGTGCGGCCCGCACTTCTGCTCGATGAAAATCACACAGGACGTGCGCGACTATGCAGACCAATTAGGTGTGGATGAAAAAGAAGCGTTGCAAAAAGGCATGCAGGAAAAAGCGATTGAGTTTGTGAAAAAAGGGGCTGAGGTTTACCAAAAAGTTTAAACAGCCTGTCACGGGATATCTTCCTAATATTTTCACAGCTAACAAAACAGCCAGCTTCTGCTGGCTGTTTTGTTTTATCAGTTGATGTTATCCAGTTTAGTCGCAGGCACTGCAACTCAAATAAGCGTAAAATACAAACTTACGAGGAAAACTGTTTTGACCACTCTTAAAATATCCAAAAAACCTGCCGACACTCGCGCCGAAGATCTAGCTCACAACGCTAAAAAAACACCAGCTCGGCGCAGTAGCTTGCTACCGCGTGACCGCAGCAAACCGCCTGTAAAATCTCAGCCAGCATCTCATAGCGAGCAACTCAGACAAGCACCGAAAGCTGAGCCACAACGTCAGCGCAACCACAAACATGATGGCCAGCTGCATGAGACTCAATCAACACCCGATAGCCGCGCACCCGCATCTCGCAACATACAAGTAGACGCACGTAGAAATGATTTCACCTCCCGCGATCGCGCTGACCGTGAAGGCAATTACCGTAATCCTCCAAGACGCGGCGGCAAAGCGCGTGATGGATTCGTCGCCAGTGAATTTGATAAAAATCGCTCCAACAAAGCAAACTTTGCTGCAAAAGCCACGGCCACACAGTCTGAACTGCCGCGCTTGTCTAAAGTGATGGCAGACCGCGGCTTATGCTCACGTCGCGAAGCGGATGAATGGATTGCCAACGGCTGGGTAAAGGTCAACGGTGAGATTATCGACACACTGGGCACACGCATAGCGCCTGATGCAGAGATTATCATCAGCAGTTACGCGCATGAAACGCAAACTGAAAAAGTGACCATCATTCTGCACAAGCCCGTAGGCTATGTCAGCGGACAGGCAGAAGACGGCTATGAACCAGCAGTGGTACTGGTAAACCCTGACAACCAATGGCCGGATGATCCTGAGCTGCATAAACACCACCCTAAACAGTTTCACCGCGGCATGCTGCGTGGCCTAGCTCCTGCAGGCCGCCTGGATATTGATTCAACTGGTATGTTAGTGCTCACTCAGGATGGCCGTGTAGCGCGCCAGCTGATAGGAGAAGATTCAACCATTGAAAAAGAGTATCTGGTGCGTGTCACCGGTGAGCTGAGCGAAAACGGCCTGAAGCTTCTAAATTATGGCTTAAGCCTGGATGGCGAAAAACTCAAACCTGCGAAGGTCAGCTGGCAGAATGAAGACCAGTTGCGCTTTGTGTTGCGTGAAGGAAAAAAGCGCCAAATCCGCCGCATGTGCGAGTTAGTTGGCCTGCATGTAGTGGGCTTGAAGCGCATTCGCATCGGCAGCATCACATTGGGTAAATTGCCGGTGGGTCAATGGCGCTATCTGCGTCCGGAAGAACGCTTTTAAGCTCAAAGAAAGTGGAGTATGGGATTATTCGACAGCCTCGCCAGCAACATGCTGGCCAAACTGGGTGGTGAAAAGGGTGCCATTGCTCAAGTAGCCATTGATTTGTTCAACCAAAATGGTGGCTTGCCCGGCGTGCTGCAAAAATTCAAAGCTGCCGGTTATGAGCCTGAAGTCGACTCATGGATTAGCAAGGGCAGCAATTTGCCAATTGATGCGCAGCAAATTATGTACGCATTAGGTAGCAGCACCATTCAGCAGGCCGCATCGAAACTGAATATGAATGCACAGGATATCAGCGCCAAAATAGCAGAATATCTGCCGCAGGTGATTGATCGCATGACCCCGGATGGTCAGCTGCCACGCGAACCGATAAATGTACTGGCGGCTTTAATGAGCATGATGAAATAGGCGTGCCCGCTGCCCTGCGCTACAAAACATGCGCTTCATTTTAAACACAGAAAAATAACATTATGGATTTCATCATTTTACTCAAAGCGTTTATTCAGGGCCTGGTTGAAGGCGCCACTGAATTTCTGCCCATCAGCAGTACCGGCCACCTGATTATCAGCGGTGATTTACTAAAATTTAACGATGATAAAGCCAAGGTGTTTGATATCGTGATTCAACTAGCGGCCATTCTGGCAGTATGCTGGGAATACAGGCGCAAACTGACGGATACCGTGCTGCATATCACTCACCAGAGCAAGGCGCAGCATTTCGTACGCAATCTCCTGATCGCTTTTTTACCTGCCGCTATTATCGGCTTGGTATTTCACGACAAAATCAAAGAATTTCTGTTCACCCCAATTACTGTTGCGATTGCGCTGATATTAGGCGGCGTAGCAATTTTACTCATAGAACGCATGCCATTGAAAACCAAGACTGGCTCGGTAGACGGCATCACACAAAAACAAGCCTGGCAGATTGGCTTTGCCCAAGCGCTGGCGCTGATTCCCGGGGTTTCACGCTCAGGCGCAACGATACTCGGTGGCATGCTGTTTGGCCTGAATCGTCACACTGCCACTGAATTTTCTTTCTTTCTAGCAATCCCAATTATGTTTGCTGCTACCGGTTATGACCTGCTTAAAAACTGGCAGCTGCTCTCGGGTGGCGATATTGCAATGTTTGCGGTGGGCTTTATGACAGCGTTTTTATCTGCGCTGATTGCGATTAAATTCCTGCTACGCTTTGTTGCAAGTCACAGTTTTAAAATATTCGCGTGGTACCGTATCGCACTAGGCCTGCTTGTCATTTGGTATTTTCAATAAGCGCATACAAAGCCAGCCACGCTTATTGTAAAAATGCGTTTCAGCATATACCCTACTGTTAATGCGTCAATTTCTTGGTAAAAGTACGCTATGAAAAAATTACTGAAATACGGTTCATACGCGATAGGCGGCCTTGTTGCTCTAGTCATCCTCTTAGTGGCGATTATCTCAGCGACATTTAATCCCAACGATTACAAACCACTCATCATCAAGCTCGTCAAAGAGAAAAAAGAACGCACGCTGACGCTGGATGGTGACATCAAGCTCGCATTCTGGCCAAAAATCGGTGCGGATTTAGGTAAGGTGTCTATCTCCGAACACAAGTCCGATAAAGAATTCGCCTCGATTCAGAGTACAAAAGTTGCTTTAGCGCTGCTGCCATTGCTAAAAAAAGAATTGGTGGTGGATACGATTTACATTGATGGTGCCAAAGCCAATATCATCAAATACAAAGATGGCACCACTAACTTCGATGATTTGCTCAGTAAAGATGAAGAGGAATCTGAAGAAATCAAATTTGATGTAGATGGCATTAAAGTGACCAACTCAGCAGTCACTTACAGCGACGAAGGCACTGGTGCGCAATATGCGGTTTCTGCCTTTAATTTAAGCACCGGCCATGTGGCTTTGGCGGAACCAATTGATGTCGCTACCGATTTTAAAGTAAGCGCCAACCAGCCAACAATCGCAGCCAATGTTAAAGTCAAAGGTAATTTTCTGGCCGACCCAGAAAACAAACATTTTGCTGCCAAAGATTTAAATGCGAATGTGAATGGTGACTTACTGGGAGGCAAAGCCGTCAACATCAGCCTCAGCGGTGATGTAGATGCCAAACCGGAAACCCGCGAGTTTCTGGTGGATGGCTTAACACTTGCCTTGGCTGGCATGTTCAGCGGTGCGAAGGTCGAGGTAAAACTTGATGCGCCAGCGTTAATTGCGCAAAAAAATGAAGTGTCCGGCAAAAAAGTGAGCCTCAACCTGACACAAGACAAAGCCGGTGACACATTAAAGGCTAATCTGGTATTGGCAGATATCAAAGGTACACCCAAAGCCATTCAAAGCAGCGGTATTTCGGGTGACGTTTCAGGCACACAAGGTGCACGCAGTATCAGTGGTAAATTCTCGTCCCCTTTCAGCGGCAACCTGGAAGATCTGATTTTTGACTTGCCGAAACTGGCAGGCAATATCGATATTAAAGACCCGGCTATTCCCAACGGTGCTGCCAAAGTGACCTTTGGCCTGAGCCTGCTGGCAGATGCCAAACAAGAACGTGTTAACAGCAAATTCAATTTGAATGTAGACAGTACCAAACTCGATGGCGATGTGGCAGTCAACAGCTTTAAAACCCCGGATATCAAATTTAATATCCATGCCGATACGCTGGACCTAAACAAACTTTTGGGTAGCAGCAAAGCAAAAAAAACTGACCCTGCACCTGTAGAGAGTGGCAAGCCTGCTGATTTATCCGCACTGAAAAATATACTGCTAGATGGCAAAATCAATATTGGCAAAATTTTGTATGATCCATATCGCCTGAGCGGTTTAAATATTCAAATCAAAGCTGATGGTGAAAAACTGGCGCTCAATGGCTTGCATGTCAAATTGGATGACAGCACGATTAAAGGTCATTTAGGCATCAGCCAGTTTGCTCATCCGCTCTATACCTTCAATATTGATATCGACCAGCTTGATGTCGATAAATATTTAAAAACTGACACCACTGCCGCCAGCAAGGAGCCAGCCGCAAGCAGTGATAAACCACTGGATTTAAGTGCACTGAAAGCACTGAATGCCGATGGCAGTTTGCGCATCGGTAGTTTGAAATATGGCAAAACCAAAGCCTCGAATATTCGTATTGATTTAAAGGCCGACGGTCAGAAACTCAACCTGAATCCTTTAGCGGCAAAAATAGATGATAGCCAGATTAATGCCAGCATCGGTATCAGCCGCTTTCAGAATCCCATATTCAGTTTCAATGTCGATATCGACAAATTGGATGCCGATCAATACATCGTGAAAAATGACCAAGCTCAACCGGCAGCCAAAAGCTCCGGCGATACACCGATTGATTTGAGCGCACTAAAAAAGCTTAATGCAAGCGGAGATGCCAAAATTGGCTGGCTCAAGCTTGCCAATGTTAAAACACAAAACGTCAATATTGGCCTGAAAGCTGCCGATGGCGTAGCAACCATATCACCGTTTGCCGCTAATTTGTACCAAGGTAGCATGAACGGCATGCTGAAAATGGATGCGCGTACCACGCCCAGTATCAGCTTTAAGCAAGACATGAAAAATATCGCCATTGGCCCCTTACTAGTAGATGCCATTAACAATGATATGTTGGATGGTAAGGGCTCATTGAATGTGGATGTGAACACCAGCGGCAACAGTGTGAATGCACTGAAAAAAGCATTATCAGGCAAAGCTGCAGTGAATCTGGCAGATGGCGCAGTGAAAGGTATCGATATTGCAGGCACAGTACGCAATATCAAATCCAAACTGAATGTGTTGAAAAATCAGAACACAGTGAATGCAGATGATAGACAAAAAACCGACTTTAGCGAGTTAAGTGCCACGTTTGATATTAAAAATGGTGTTGCGCATAACGAAGATTTAGCCATGAAAGCACCCATTTTGCGTCTGGCCAAAGGCGACAGCCGCGGCGACATTGATATCGGCAATGAAACCATTAATTATCTGGCTAAACCCACCATTGTAAAATCGCTGAAAGGTCAGGGTGGCGCAGATTTAGATGCGCTGGCAGGCTTGAGTATTCCGGTCAAAATCACCGGCACCTTTGCGGATCCAAAATTCGGCATGGACTTTGCCGCAATCGGCACGGCAGCAGCTAAATCTCAACTGCTGGATAAGGTGGGGGGCGAAAAAGGTACTGCCGTCAAAGAATTGATGGAAGGTGATAACAAAGTGGATGCACTGAAAGGATTGCTGGGTAAAAAACCTGCACCAAGTACACCTGCACCAAGTACACCTGCACCAACAGAGTCCACCGGAGCCACAGCCCCTGCAGAGGCCCCTAAATCAACCGAGCCAAGCAGCAAAGAGAAAGCCGCTGAAGAACTGAAAAAACTGTTTAAGTTTTAAACTTAAAAGCCTGTTTACGCAGACTGATTTGCAGCGTAAACAGGCGGTTTGATTAGGGGCAATTCTTTTTCACTTGGCCAGGTGCTGTGCCACTGTTGCCCGGGCCAACACCACAGCCCTTAGCATGTCCGGGCGGCACCATTACACAAGCAACAAATGAAAGCACGGTCGCCAGAATGACTGTCAAGGTAAATAACTTTTTCATTGTTTCTCCTCATGAGGTACATATCAAGATGTTGTGCTTTTCTAGAAATGCATGCTATCAAACATTACAAAAATAACCTATGACTGATTTTGCACAACGCCTGATTGATTGGCAAAAACAATATGGACGCCATGACTTGCCGTGGCAAAACACAACTGACCCATATGCTATCTGGGTATCAGAAATCATGCTCCAGCAAACACAGGTGGCCGCAGTGATAGGCTATTACCAGAAATTCATGCAGCGTTTTCCCGACATCGCAACGCTGGCCAATGCAACACAAGATGAAGTGCTGCAGCACTGGAGTGGACTAGGCTATTACTCCAGAGCACGCAATCTGCACAATGCGGCACAGACCATTATGGATGAGTACCAAGGCGTATTTCCCAGCGACTTTGCTACGATTCAAACTCTGTCAGGCATCGGACGTTCAACAGCCGCAGCTATAGCGTCTTTTGCCTTTAATGAAGTACAAACCATTCTGGATGGCAATGTAAAGCGCGTGCTTGCGCGATACTTTGCCATTGAGGGCTGGCCTGGTACACCCAAAATTGAAAAACAATTATGGTCACTTGCAGAAAGCCTGCTGCCAAAAACTGAAATGGTCGCCTATACGCAAGGCCTGATGGATTTAGGTGCCACATTATGCACACGCAACAAGCCGCAATGCAGCCGCTGCCCACTGGCTGATGGCTGTGAAGCCTTCAAACAAAACCGCGTAAAGCAACTGCCAACACCCAAGCCGCGCAAATCCACACCCGAAAAATCCATCACTATGCTCATATTGCAGCAAGGTGACTGCATTCTTCTTGAAAAACGCCCACCTAGCGGTATTTGGGGTGGTTTATGGAGCTTTCCGGAAACTGAACTCACCGAAAATATTGCCGAACATGCTAAAAACCGTTTCAGTTTGCAGGTAGATGCAGCGGAACCTTTAGCGCAACTGAGTCACGCATTTACCCACTTTAAATTAAACATTCAACCGCAGCCGCTGATCGTGACAAGTAAACACACGCAGCTTGGTGAAGCGGGGCATATGTGGTTGAATGTGGAAGATGCACTTGGGGCGGCCATCCCCACACCGGTGCGTAAAATTCTGCAAATCCTCATTAAGAATCAACGTTGAAGTTTATTTGAGATAAATCAATTAAACCCCTCATCGCCTTGCCCAAGCAGGTTTGGCGGGGTAGCATAGAGTCTGATGGCTGAAATTAATTAGAATTTAATTGCCATGCCACTGTCACAACTGATAGCTTTAATAGTTGTGATTCAATCAAAAGGAGTTTGATGTATGAGTAAAAATATCCAAAACACCACTGTGACCAAAGAACAACTCATTAACGATTTTAAAGTCGTCATCGCTGATGCTGAAGCACTGATTAAAGCCACCGCCAACCAAGGCGGTGAGGCAGTCTCCAATCTGCGTGCGAAAGCCGAAGAGTCATTGGCTGTTGCCAAGGAAAAACTCGCAGACGCGCAAGATGCATTGATTGAAAAAGGCCGTGTTGCAGCAAAAGCGACTGATGATTACGTGCATGAAAAACCTTGGAATGCTGTCGGTATTGCCGCTGGCGTTGGCTTGCTAGTTGGCTTACTCATCGGCAGACGCTGACTGTAATGGCGGATTCTAGCAACCAGGCCGCAGAGGGCTTGCTAAGCTCTCTCAAAAACCTCGCGCTCTCACTGGTAGCGATCATACACACACGCCTTGAGCTTATCAGTACTGATCTGGAAGAAGGGCGCGAGCGTTTTATCTCGTTATTGGCACTCGCATTTATTGCGCTATTCAGCCTCTGTTTTGGCGCTGTGCTGCTCACCATTCTGATAGTGGTTGTATTCTGGGATACCCATCGCTTACTGGTTATGGGTTCACTGACAGCATTGTTCATTATCATTGGCGCTTTGGTGGGTGCAGTAGTCATACGCAGGCTTAAACTCATGCCTAGAATGTTTGAAGCCAGCTTGGCTGAGCTGATTAAAGACCACCAAGAACTGGATAACAATCGTTAGTGAATGTAATGAACGAGAAATTAGCCTCACTTGCCACGCGTAAACAAGCTTTAATCCAAAAAGCGGCTTTACAGCGCACGGTGCTTGCGCAGAACATGCAAGCCCTGCAGCACCCAATTGCGATTGTCGACCGAGGCCTGCAAGTGCTGAGCTACTTCCGTCAGTATCCTGTACTCATGCTGGGCGTTACCACCATCAGCGGCATTTTGATACGCAGACTACAAATGGCAAGGTTCACAGCGCTGCTGCAGACTGGCTGGTCGGTGTTTCAGTTGGTGCGTGACGTGCGCGAATCACTGCGCAAAGAGTAGATTGAGGTTTACCCACTCATAAAAAAAGCGGATCATGAGCCGCTTTTTTTGCTAACTAATTGATATTTAAAATTAATTATGGGGTACAGAGTACCGCGCAACAAAGCGATGCGCCCATTAAATTAATTTAAATTTATTTTCACATTAAGTTCGAGACTAGAAAACAAGGCGCAGACAGTGCAATTGCACGGCAAGCCGCAGTTGACAAAGTATCGACTTAATGTGGAATTAAATTATTTTTGATCCCAAGAATCTTCCCACATGCAATGCTTAATCTTATGACGGTTCGCAATCAACTCATCAATGCTAGGTTCGTCATTTAATGCACGTTTAATCGCCAGTTTGGTCGCTTCGTAGTTGTTTTTGTACATATCGGCTTTATCCAGCTTGCCTTCTTTTTCCAGTGGGATACAGCCTGGGTCAATCCACACCAAGCTGATGATGCACAAATCATTGGCCTGCTCTTTTGGAATAATGCCTTCAATCACACAATCCAAAATCGCATCAGCGGTTGCCGCTTGTACTACACCTCCAAACAAGCCGACATCCGTGCTGCCTTTCAAGGTTACTTTTGGTACGGTCATGCACACCGGGCGCACCAGTTGATTAATGTCACGCACCGCAAACATGGCGGTATGACCTTTGCTTTGTGCCATCAAGTTAGCAAATGCCTGACCAACAGGGCCATCTACTGCACCGATTAGAATTTCCGGCATGGCGGCTGTCACGTCTTTGCCTTCGCTGAAAACGGTTGCTTCACCTGCTTTAAAAATGATTTTTGACATAAGAAATCCTTAATATTGAAAAAAAGAAAAGACTGAATAAAAATGAATTTATTCAAGTGAATAGAATTAATCTGATGAGACGTGATTTTATAGAATCACCCTGCTTTAGGCAATTTTAAGCCAATTTTAATTTGGCGTAATCAGGTGCTTAATTGCATATCCACATGCCAGATTCCTGCATCCAGATATGGCGCACTACATACTTTAAAACCCGCTTTCTCATAGAATTCAATCGCATACGTTTGCGCTGATAAACGTATTTCCATCTGCCCCTGCTGTTGATATAACTTCATCGCCTGTTTCAACAGCGCCATACCCACGCCATGCTTGCGCCAGTCTTTAATCACCGCCATACGGCCTATGCTGCCGTCGGCTAGCAGCCTGGCACAGCCAATTGAGACACCATTATTATTTAGCGCCAGCAGATGTTGTGCAGCAGCATCCAAACCGTCCCATTCCAATTCGGCAGGGACTTTTTGTTCCTCAATAAACACCGTTTCGCGCACAGCACTCAATTGCGCTGCATGCGTTTTCCAAGAGACAACATGAATAGTGTACAGGGTATTCAAAATCAGATTTAGACTTGCAGCTCATGCCAGTAACAGGCATTATGCTGGTTGTTCATTTGTCATTTCATCATCAATAAGGTTAATTATGCAAAAATATTTAACAACATTAGGCCGCATTTTGTTGGCGCAAATTTTTCTGGTTCAAGTTGTTGCACTCATCATCAACTTCATGAACAACCCAAATGGCTATCAGGAGTACCAAGCTGGTTTGGGCAGCCTGGGTTTACCTGGCATCTTCGCGCCACTCATTATTCTGATTAACTTAGTGGGTGGTTTAGCACTTTTCCTGGGTTATAAAACCAAAGGCGTGGCGCTGGCGATGACGATTTATGTGATTGCGCTGATTTTCTTGCTTAACCTGCCATTGTTGCAATACTTGGCGATTGCTGGTGGTTTGCTGCTGCTTTATGCCAATCCCAACACTGCTTGCAGTCTGGATAATTGCAAAAAATCTGCTTAATACTTTATATCGCAAGTCACAACAATAAACGGCGCTTTAATGTTAAAGCGCCGTTTTTTTATTCCCACTCCAAAGCCGGATAGATGGTATTTACATTGCGCCGATTGGCGATATCGAACAGCACCCATTTATCTTTTTCACTGGCCGCTGCAGTTTCCATGGCTTTTTCCATGCCTTGATTCTGCTTGATGTTGGCGCGAATATCATTCAGCAGCTGATTTAAATAGCGCTGCGCATTATTAAACGCTGTGATGCCGTCTGTAGTATTGGTACCATGGCCTGGCACCACTTGTGCATACTTTACCGCCTTAAATTTCTCTAGCTCGGCAATTAAGCCTTTCACATCAGCTTCCACCACCGGCGTGCGCTCAATAAATAATAAATCACCGGTAAAAAGGGTATTAGTCTTGCTATCCACCACGGAAATATCCGTGTTGGTATGCGCTTGCGGGTGCGCGGTTAACACGAGTTTTCGGTCACCCAAATCCAGTTCCAGCGTTGTTTTTACCATGAGCGTCGGCATAATCTGCTCGCTGCCTTTAGCGTCATCGTGCAAAAATTTAGCATTGAGTCTGTCGTACTGCTCATGACGGGCATGCATCGCGCCTGCCAATTTATCATGCCCCACGAACTGCGGTTTGTCTGCTAAAAACGCTGCATTGCCATAAATATGGTCAGGATGCACATGCGTATTAATCACATACAGAACTGGTAGCGGCGTCACTTTACGTATCGCCTCGCGCAGCTCATTGCCTACCTTGAGACTGCCACCGGTATCGATCACTGCAACGCCTCTACTGCCTACCACAAAACTCGTGTTGCAGATGTCGCCCTGATAACCGGTATCAATATCAAGATGTTTACCAAAATGCACATAAACACCTTCGCTTACATTTTTTACTGCAAAATTTGGAGATTCGCTTGCTGAGGCAACCCTTACACTCAAGCCCCAGGTCAGTATTACCAGCACACTCATGGTTATCATTAAATTGCGCATGCGACGTTCCTTGAATTTAGGATAGAGATTAAAATGAGGGCAGTGATGAAATTACTTGTTTGACGCGTGTCATACTCATTAAGTTTTTACCATATCAGGATATTACTATGAATCAAGCTTCAACACGTTACACAAAAACTGCGGTGATTTTGCACTGGCTCATTGCCATCGGTATTTTTGCCATGTTTGCACTGGGTTGGTATATGAGCGAATTGCCTAAGGATGCACCCGAGCAAATCGCTTATGATCTATTTGACTGGGGCATTTACACTTGGCAGCTGAGTGAAGAAGCCAGTCCTAGAACTTTCTACTTTAATCTACATAAATCCATAGGCGTTACTTTGCTGGGTTTGATTATTATCCGCGTTCTTTGGCGCATTACGCATCGCCCGCCTGCTTTACTCTCATCATACAAAGCTTGGGAAAAAAAACTCGCGACAGGTACGCATCACCTGCTTTATCTTTTGATGATTGCGATGCCGGTGAGTGGCTTAATCATGGCGGTGAGCAGCAAATACGGCGTGAAATGGTTCGGTATCGATTTCATCGGCGGCCTCGACAACACACCATTACGTGAGGCTTTTAAGGAAGTGCATGAAGTAATAGGTGCCATTATTTTATTGGTGCTGATACTGCATATTTTAGGGGCACTGAAACACAAATTCATTGATAAAGATGACACGATGAAACGTATGACCTTGAAATAGTGCTGCAGAAACGAAAAAGCCCATCATAAAATGGGCTTTTTATTTGGTCGTGATGATTACAATCAATTAACGATCGGGACCATCTTCCACAATTTCACCACTGACTGCATCACACTCAATTTCCCAAGTTTTGTTGTCCTTACCTTGGATATCAATGTCAAACAGCAGACGACCATCATCGTCTTCCATTTCCACCTCAAGTACGGCACCCGGATGACGTTCCAGTGAAGTCTTGATGCAGTCGTTCATTTTTGTATTGTGCTGATCTACATCTGCAATTGTCGGCCTGACATAATGACGGCTTTCCTTTTTGAACAGAGCTGCGCCCGCAGCACCCACACCCACCAACGCAACGGCCACCAAAGCTAAAACGATTTTTTTCATAATGTATCCCCAATCAATGACAGCTGAAATAACAACCCGAATTTTAACGCGTTAAACACTAGCCATTATATGACTTAAATCAACGGATTAGGGCATGATTTCAGCTTTGGTGATATCGACGGCTGTGCTCACGCACGGCCGCTAGCATTGCGCCTGCATTTTCCGGATCAGTCCATTGGGTAATGCCGTGCCCCAGATTAAATACATGACCGTGACCATGACCATAACTCGCCAAAATATTGGCCACTTCGCGTTCAATCGCAGCGGGCGTTGACAGCAGAATCGCCGGATCTAAATTACCCTGCAGCGCGACTTTATCTCCAACACGCTTGCGCGCAATGCCAATATCCACAGTCCAATCCAAACCCAACGCATTGGCGCCAATTTTGGCCTGAGCTTCCAGCCACAATCCACCGCCTTTAGTAAACACAATACTCGGCACTGTGCGGCCTTCATGGGTTTTGATGAGGCCATTGACGATTTTCTGCATGTAATTGAGCGAAAATTCGGTATAGGCATTGTGCGCCAGCGCGCCGCCCCAAGAGTCAAATATCATCACTGCCTGCGCACCAGCCATAATCTGTGCATTTAGATACTGAATCACCGTCTGCGCTGTGGTTTCCAGAATATGATGCAGCAAATCTGGACGCGCATACGCCATTTTTTTAGTGGTTAAAAAGTCAGTCCCGCCTTTGCCTTCCACCATATAAGTTGCGAGCGTCCAAGGACTGCCGCTAAAGCCGATTAGAGGCACACGGCCATTGAGCGCTTTACGGATACTGGCAACTGCATCAAACACATATTGCAGCTGAGCCATATCGGGTACGGTCAGTTTTTGAATATCCGCTTCTTGTTGCAGCGTGCGCTCAAACTTGGGGCCTTCACCTTCTTCAAAATACAGACCCAAGCCCATTGCATCGGGCACGGTGAGAATATCTGAAAACAGGATAGAAGCATCCAGCAACGGATAGCGGTCTAACGGCTGAATCGTCACTTCAGTCGCGAAATCAGGGTTTTTACACAGGCTTAAAAAACTGCCTGCATTTTTACGCGTTGCGCGATATTCAGGCAAATAGCGACCTGCCTGACGCATCATCCAAACAGGGGTATATTCAGTGGGCTGGCGCATCAATGCGCGCAGAAAGGTGTCGTTTTTTAGGTTGTTCATTATTAACCGCCGATGAACGCCGATGAACGCCGATAAAAACTGATTAAAAGCAAAAAACTGTCAGCTACTTTACAAATAACTCTTTAGTTATATTCATAAAATAGTCTAATTTTAAGCTTATCGGCGTTCATCGGCGTTCATCGGCGGTAAATCAAAATAAAACTTATTGAGATTGTGTTATCTAGGCAACGTAGATGAACCCATCAAGAATTCATCAATCGCGCGTGCAGCCTGACGACCTTCGCGAATTGCCCAAACCACCAATGATTGACCGCGGCGCACGTCGCCCGCAGCAAATACTTTGGCTTTGTTGGTTGCATAGCAGCCTTCACCGTCAGTGGTTGCTTTAGCATTGCCGCGCTGATCTTTTTCCACGCCAAACACATCTAGCAGTTTTTGCACCGGTGATACAAAACCCATTGCCAGCAACACCAAATCAGCCGGCATGGTGAATTCAGAGCCCGGTACTTCACTCATTTTGCCATCTTTCCACTCTACGCGCGCTGCTTTCAAGGCGACCACTTTGCCGTTTTCGCCAACCAACTCCTTAGTAGTCACTGCCCAGTCGCGGTTTGCGCCTTCTTCGTGAGAGCTGGAAGTGCGCAGCTTGAGCGGCCAATTAGGCCATACCAAAGTTTTGTTCTCTTTTTCAGGTGGCTGTGGCATCAGTTCAAACTGCGTGATGCTGAGTGCACCATGACGGTTTGAAGTACCCACACAGTCAGATCCGGTATCACCACCGCCAATCACTACCACATGTTTGCCTGTGGCCATCATTTGATTAGGAATCACATCACCAGCCACGACTTTGTTTTGCGGTACCAAAAAGTCCATCGCAAAGTGCACGCCTTCCAGCTCACGGCCAGGTACCGGCAAATCGCGTGGCTGCTCAGCGCCTGCAGCCAGTAAAACAGCATCAAACTCAGCCAGCAAATCATCTGCTTTAATATTGTCACCGACATTTTGATTGACGCGGAACTCCACGCCTTCAGCCTGCATTTGCGCCATGCGGCGATCAATATGAGATTTTTCCATTTTGAAGTCAGGAATACCATAACGCAGCAAACCACCGATGCGGCTGTTTTTTTCTAGCACAACCACATTGTGACCCGCGCGTGCCAGTTGCTGTGCAGCGGCCAAGCCTGCTGGGCCAGAGCCAACGACAGCCACTTTTTTGCCGGTTTTATTCGGGTTAATCTGTGGGGTAACCCAGTTGTTTTCCCACGCTTTGTCAATAATGGCATGCTCGATAGACTTAATACCTACCGCATCATCATTGATATTCAGCGTACAGGCTGCCTCGCACGGTGCAGGACAAATGCGACCAGTGAACTCTGGAAAGTTATTGGTGGAATGCAGCACATCAATAGCACCGCGCCAATCCTGTTGATACACCAAATCGTTCCAATCTGGAATGATGTTGTTGATAGGACAGCCAGTAGTACAGAACGGGATGCCGCAGTCCATGCAGCGTGCGCCCTGTACTTTGGCTTCTTCATCTGTGAGGTGCAATACAAACTCTTTGTAGTTTTTTACACGGTCTGTAACGGGCAAGTTAGCCTCTGACAGACGTTTGTATTCCATGAATCCGGTGACTTTTCCCATTATGCGGCTTCCTTACTTGCTGCTGCGGCCAATTCTGTTAAGGCGCGTTTATATTCATTCGGCATGACTTTGACAAATTTTGCACGAGCGGTTTCCCAGTTAGCGAGAATTTCCTGTGCACGTTTACTGCCAGTGTAATTTGCATGATTTTCAACCAGTGTTTTCAGCGTCACTTCATCTGGCTGATTCAAATGCTGGATTTTACCTACGGCAGTATCGGCTGGTTCAACTTTTTCCAACGCCACCATATTCATGTTGCAGCGTTTAGCAAATTTGCCGTCTTCATCATATACATAAGCTACACCGCCACTCATACCGGCTGCGAAGTTCTGACCTGTGTTTCCTAGCACCACTACCGTGCCGCCCGTCATGTATTCACAACCGTGGTTACCAACGCCCTCAATCACTGCGGTTGCGCCGGAGTTACGCACGCAGAAACGCTCGCCTGCAACACCGCTGAAATAGCTTTCACCAGTAGTTGCGCCATACATGACAGCGTTACCAACAATAATATTTTGATGCGAAATACCACGGAAACTGGTCGGTGGTTTAATCACGATACGACCACCACACAAACCTTTACCCACGTAATCATTGCCTTCACCGGTTAAGTCAAAAGTAATGCCTTTCGCCAGGAAAGCGGCAAAACTCTGACCTGAAGTGCCGGTAAAGTTGACGTGAATGGTGTCATTTGGCAGACCTTCGTTGCCGTAACGTGTTGCAATCTGATTAGACAGCATGGTACCTACGGTTCGGTTAGTATTGGTAATCGGCAAATCGAGTACCATTTTCTGACCGTCTTCCAGGGCTGGTTTTGCCAATTCCACCAGTTTATTATCCAGTGCATTCGCTAGGCCATGATCTTGCACGTCATTGTTTTTGCGTGAAACGCTGGCAGGCATATCCGGTTGATGGAATACTTTACTGAAATCCAACCCGTTAATTTTCCAGTGTTCAATGCCCGCTTGCATGTCGAGCAAATCTACACGGCCGATTAAATCATCAAACTTGGCAATGCCCATAGACGCCATATATTCACGCACTTCTTCTGCTACGAAGAAGAAGTAATTCACTACATGCTCAGGTTGGCCGGTAAAGCGTTTACGCAATTCTGGATCTTGCGTGGCCACACCGACCGGGCATGTATTCAAATGACACTTACGCATCATGATACAGCCCTCAACCACCAGGGGTGCGGTTGCAAAACCAAACTCGTCTGCGCCGAGCAGGGCGCCAATCAGCACATCGCGGCCAGTTTTCATCTGGCCGTCTACCTGCACCACGACGCGACCACGCAATTGGTTCAACACCAATGTTTGCTGTGTTTCAGACAGGCCCAATTCCCAAGGCGCACCCGCATGTTTCACTGAAGACAACGGAGAAGCACCAGTACCGCCGTCATGGCCTGCAATCACAATGTGATCGGATTTCGCTTTTGCTACACCTGCAGCCACTGTACCTACGCCTGATTCTGAAACCAGTTTTACTGAGATGGATGCTTTCGGGTTAGCATTCTTCAAGTCGTGAATCAACTGCGCCAAGTCTTCAATCGAATAAATATCATGATGCGGAGGTGGTGAAATCAAACCTACACCAGGCACTGAGAAACGCAATTTTGCGATGTATTCACTGACTTTGTGGCCTGGCAGCTGACCGCCTTCGCCCGGTTTTGCACCCTGCGCCATTTTAATTTGAATCTGATCTGCATTCGCCAGGTATTCAGCAGTCACGCCGAAACGGCCGGATGCCACTTGCTTAATAGCAGAGCGCATAGAGTCACCGGCTTTGAGCGGAATATTTGCTTCAATGCGTGATTTACCAATCACATCCGCAATGGTGGTGTCTTGTGCAATCGGGAAGAAACGTTTTTGGTCTTCGCCACCTTCACCGGTGTTAGATTTACCGCCAATACGGTTCATGGCAATCGCCAGCGTTGCGTGTGCTTCTGTTGAGATAGAACCCAATGACATCGCACCGGTTGCAAAACGTTTAACGATTTGTTTGGCTGGTTCAACGGCATCCAGCGGAATGGCAGGGCCAGCCGGTTTAATTTCAAACAAGCCGCGTAATGTCATATGACGACGTGTTTGGTCGTTAATCAGTTTGGCATATTCTTTATAAGTTTCAAACTTGCCGGTACGCGTTGCGTTCTGCAGTTTTGAAATAGATTCCGGTGTCCAAGTATGCTCTTCACCGCGCACACGGAATGCATATTCGCCGCCAGCATCGAGACTGTTGGCCAGCACTGGGTCGTTGCCAAACGCTGCATTGTGCAGACGTACTGTCTCTTCAGCCACTTGCTCAAGGCCGATACCTTCAATGTTAGTGGTAGTGCCGGTGAAGTATTTCTCTACAAATTCGCTGTTTAAGCCGATTGCTTCAAAAATTTGTGCGCCGCAATAAGATTGATAGGTCGAGATGCCCATTTTAGACATGACTTTATACAAGCCTTTGCTTACCGCTTTCACAAAGTTTTTGTTGCCTTGATAGCTATCAGCGGTCATGCCCTTAATCGTTTCAAAGGTGAGCCAAGGACAAACTGCCTCGGCGCCATAACCTGCAAGCAATGCGAAATGATGCACTTCACGTGCTGAACCGGTATCCACCACCAAGCCTGTGCTGGTGCGCAAACCTGCTTGCACCAGATGCTCATGCGTTGCTGAGCATGCTAGTAATGCTGGAATTGCAATACGTGATGCGTTTACGGCACGATCTGACAGAATCAGAATATTGAAACCGTCCTGTACGGCTTTTTCTGCTGCAGAAGTGATGTTGGCAATGGCTGCCGCCATGCCATCCTTACCTTGCTCGGCAGGGTAAGTGATATCCAGCACCAATGATTTATATTGACCATCGGTAAATTTAGCAATCGATTTTAATTGCTCCAGCTCATCCAGCATCAGTACTGGCTGGCTGGCTTCCAGACGCATAGGTGGCTTGGTTTCATCAATGCCCAGCAAGTTAGGTTTAGGGCCAATGAATGTTACCAACGACATCACCAGCTCCTCACGAATTGGGTCGATCGGTGGGTTGGTCACTTGCGCAAACAGCTGTTTGAAATAGTTGTACAAGACTTTTGGTTTGGCTGACAGCACTGGCAGTGCTGCATCATTACCCATAGAGCCAATAGCTTCTTCGCCACTTTGCACCATAGGTTGCAGCAGGAACTTAATGTCCTCTTGCGTGTAACCAAAAGCCTGTTGTGAATCGAGCAGGCTGGCAGACATCTCCAGCGATGCATCCACCTTCGGCATATCGCTCAGGAAGTAGCGTGATTGCTCAATCCATTGTTTGTAAGGTTTTGCTGTGGCTAACTGCTGTTTCACTTCCGCGTCATCAATAATGCGGCCTTGTAGCGTATCAATCAGCAGCATTTTGCCCGGCTCTAAACGCCATTTCTTAACGATTTTTTCCTGCGGGAATGTGAGCACACCCATTTCTGAGGCCATCATTACCAAATCATCATCGGTCACCAAATAGCGTGCAGGGCGCAGACCGTTTCTGTCCAACGTCGCACCAATCATGTTGCCATCGGTAAAGGCCACAGCGGCCGGGCCATCCCATGGCTCCATCAATGCAGCGTGATATTCATAGAAGGCGCGACGCTCATCGTCCATCAGGTAAGCACCGCTGGCATCTTTCGCGCCCCATGCTTCCGGAATCAGCATCATCATGGCATGCGGCAGGCTGTAACCACCTGCTACCAACAACTCCAAACAGTTATCAAAACACGCTGAGTCAGACTGGCCTTCAGCAATTAAAGGCCACAATTTCTCTAAATCTTCACCCAGCACAGCAGAACGCATGGCTTCATGACGCGCAGCCATCCAGTTAACGTTACCCTGCACGGTGTTGATCTCGCCGTTGTGGGCGATCATGCGGAAAGGGTGCGCTAAATCCCAGGCTGGGAATGTATTGGTAGAGAAACGCTGATGCACCAAGGCAAGCGCTGAAACGACGCTCTCGTCTTGCAAGTCTTTGTAATACACACCCACTTCGTTAGCAAGCAGCATGCCTTTGTACACGATGGTACATGAGGACAACGAAGGCATATAGAACGCTGCATTATCCTGCAAGTTAAGTGCAGATACTGCATGTTCGATACGTTTTCTAATCACAAACAGCTTGCGCTCGAATACGGTTTGATCTGCCACTGAGCTGGCGATAAATACCTGACGCATCGTCGGCTCAACATCACGCGCGGCTTGCGCAATATTGCTGTTATCCACCGGCACATCGCGCCAACCCAGCAACACTTGATTCTCTTCCGCAATGATTTTCGTGAATAGCGCCTCACAAGCAGCACGATTTTTAGCATCTTGCGGCAAGAACACGTTACCCACGGCATACTGGCCTACTGCAGGTAGCTCAATATTGAGTTTTGCAGCTTCCTTGCGCATAAAGGCATCTGGCAATTGCATCAGCAGGCCTGCACCATCGCCTAATTTGGGGTCATAACCTGTAGCGCCGCGGTGCGTCAAGTTAGTGAGCAGCTCTAAACCCTTGCTCACGATATCGTGACTTTTCTTACCCTTGATATGCGCTACAAAGCCCACACCACAAGCGTCGCGCTCGTTGGATGGACGATACAAACCTTGTGCCGCAGGTTGATGCCCTGCACGCGGGATGTGTACATTTTTAGCAGTTACGGAAGTGGTTTCTAAACCAGTTGAGTTGCTGAATTCTGATGCCATATTATCTAATCACAAAACATTTAGCGGAACCTTCAAGTTTACCGCTAAATGTCTGTGAGTTCAATAAGATAGAACGGGTGTTGTGGATTATTTTTTACGCTACAAGTTTACTTAGCATTCAAACCAGTTAAGCCTAAATCAGGATTCTTTAGGATTCTTTCTAATGAGAATCCAATACTACCGAGACTTAGTTTAGTTTTATAAAACCTACAATTGTGCAAATGCCTTCTCAGCCGCCGCAATTGTAAATGCAATATCTGCATCACTATGGGCAATTGATACAAAGCCTGCTTCAAATGCTGATGGGCCAAAATAAATACCTGCGTCCAGCATCAGATGGAAGAATTTGTTAAATTTTTCTTTATCCGTAAGCATGACTTCAGCAAAACTATTGGGGCATCGTTCACTGAAATATAAGCCAAACATGCCGCCTACATTTTGCGCACTGAACACGACACCAGCCTGTTTAGCTGCTGCAACCAGACCATCCACCAGCTTTTTAGTTTGCGCTGTTAGCTTGTCATGAAAACCAGGCGCCTGAATTTGTTTCAGCGTAGCCAAGCCCGCAGTCACCGCTACCGGGTTGCCAGAGAGCGTGCCTGCCTGATACACAGCACCCAAAGGTGCCAGACACTGCATGATGTCTTTGCGGCCGCCAAATGCACCCACCGGCAAGCCACCACCAATCACTTTACCCAGTGTGGTCATATCCGGCTTAATGTCATATAACGCTTGGGCGCCGCCCAGATGAACTCTAAAACCGGTCATCACCTCATCAAAAATCAATACCGCGCCATGCTGAGTACACAAGGCACGCAGAGTTTGCAGAAACTCCATATGCGGCACCACCAAATTCATGTTGCCAACGACAGGCTCAATAATCACACAGGCAATTTCATCACCAACCTTGGCAAAAAGCTCCTGAAGCTGAGCTACATTGTTATATTCCAAGGTTAAGGTATGGGCAGCCACTTCTGGCGGAACCCCCGCTGAGCTTGGCTCACCAAAGGTCAACAAGCCGGAACCTGCCTTTACTAGCAACGCATCCGAGTGGCCGTGATAGCAACCCTCAAACTTCACGATCTTATTACGCTTGGTAAAGCCGCGCGCCACACGAATCGCACTCATGGTAGCTTCAGTGCCACTGCTGACCAATCGCACTTGCTCCATGCTAGGCACCAATTTGTTGATGAGCTCAGCAATTTCCAGCTCCAATCCAGTCGGTGCGCCAAAAGAAAGGCTGTTAGCCGCCACTTCCTGCACCGCTTTAATTACCTCAGGGTGGGCATGCCCCAGAATCATTGGCCCCCAGGAATTGATGTAATCGATATATTCCTTACCGTCTACATCCCACAATTTAGAACCCAAGCCTTTTTTGAAAAAAACCGGTGTGCCACCCACACTGCGAAAGGCTCGCACTGGGGAATTGACACCTCCCGGAATAAGCTGTTGTGATTTTTCAAACAATTGCTGATTGCTAGATATCATGTTTTTTCTTTCAAAGTACTTCGTTGTCATCTTGCCTTATTAAATCGACCTCGCGCTCTACTATCCAAATGATCAATAGGATTAATCTTTATCAATCATATCATTCGAGATAAGCACAATTGCCTACACCAAACTACCTACACTTAAGGATTCACCATTATAGACCTGCAACAAAAGTGAAGGCGGGTTGTTGTACATAAACCCTTAAAACCATTGATGAATATCAACTATAGTGAGCCCTCAAATAATGCTGAGAAATCATGAGCTACACGCGATATTTGCTGCGCATTATTAAGATTAAACAGCGCCCCTACGATGGCCACAGCATCTGCACCCGCCTGCACTGCCAAAGGTGCGTTCTGCAGCGTGATTCCGCCAATCGCCACCAAAGGGATTTTGGTCTTCGCCTTGGCTTCATCAAACAGGCTTAAAGGCGCCACGGGCGCATTGGGTTTAGTGCCTGAGGCAAAACACGCACCAAAAGCCGCATAATCCGCACCCGCATCTGCTGCAGCTAAAGCCAAATCTAAACGGTTATAACAAGAGGCGCCTAAAATTTTATCCGACCCTAAACGGGCACGAGCCGCGACCAAATCACCGTCATCTGCGCCCAAATGTACGCCATCTGCATCTAACGTGAGACAAAGCTTAATGGAATCGTTAATAATGAGCGGGGTCTGATACTGTCTGCACAAAGGCAACAGCATGCGCGCCTGCTGCGTTTGCAGCTTATGGCTGGCGCGTTTGTTGCGATATTGCAGAACATCGATACCTCCTTGCAAAGCAGCTTCAACTTTGGCCAGCAAAATATCTGTATTTTCCTCATCAGGCGTAATGGCATACACGCCCTTAATCAGCGTCTTAGTCTGTCCAGATTGAATCTGCGCAGGTATAGTTTGCATCACTAAAACCTAGTGCGCTTTTATGCTGCCATCACCGGGATTAATCGCAGGATCTTCTTCATCGCGCGCCCAGAACATGCGGTCCGGAATATATTGCCCCATACCAGGTCTGAAACCGTTTTTCAGCGTTTGCCAGGTGTACTCCTGCGCCTCCAACACTGCATCCTCAATACTCAAACCATGCGCCATGCAAGCCGCAATCGCGCTGGTAAGCGTGCAGCCTGAGCCATGATAACTGCCGGGTAGACGCTCCCATTTATAAGCTTTAATCAACTTATCTTCGCCATAAAGCGTATTAGTCACTTCCTGCGTACGCTCATGCGTACCGGTAATCAGCACATATTCGCTGCCCATGCCGAGCAAACGGGCTGCAGCCTCATCCAAAGAAGTCAGCGCCACCTCTTCCACATCGTCATTAAATGCAAAACGGCGCGCCTCCAAACTGTTAGGCGTAATCAAAGTGGCCTGCGGGAAGAGCAGCTCTATCATGGCATCCATCATTTCTTCACTGGACAAGTCATCACCGCGACCAGAAGTTAGAATAGGGTCAATCAATAACGGCACATCCGGATAATCGGCCATGATTTCGGCAATCACCGCGACGTTTTCAACCGAACCCAATAGCCCCAGCTTGAACGCTGACACCTGCACATCTTCCAGAATGGCACGCGCCTGGTCGTTCACCCACTCGGAGTCCATGGCAAGCACACCATCAACACCCACGGTATCCTGTGCAGTAATTGCTGTGACTACAGATAGCGGGTGGCAGCCAATACTGGCAAAGGTCAAAATATCTGCCTGCAAGCCCGCCCCGCTGCTTGGGTCGGTACCGGCAAAAGTCATTACTGAAGGGGGTACTAGATTGGCCATAATTTTAATCACTGAATTAATTGGAGCGGGTGACGGGAATCGAACCCGCGTATCGAGCTTGGGAAGCTAGCGTTCTACCATTGAACTACACCCGCGAAGCTCAATTTTACTTTATTTTACCCTGCTCCTGTTATCGGCTTGTGCGTGTCTAGAACTCCAACGGGTTCACATCAACCGCCCAGCGCACTTTGTTGGCAAGCTTACTCGCGCGCATCTGTAGCACTAGCTGCCTTAACACACCATGCAATGCAGCACGCTGCTTTGCCTGCAATAAAATATAACCGCGCTCCATGCCTTTCAAGCGCTCCATCTGTGGACGCACCGGGTCATAGACCAGTACCTGCTCACTTAAACTGCGTGCATGCGCAAATGCCAATTGCAAGAACTGCTGCACCCAGCTGTAATCATTCGCTTCTGCGCGCAGCAAGGCAGTGAACACATAGGGTGGAAACTGCATCTGTTCCCGCTCCTGCAACAACACATTGGCATAACTCTCATAATCCTGTTTACGCAGCGCGTTGAATAAAGCATGGTCAGGAAACTGTGTTTGAATCATCACCTGTCCAGCCTTGTCAGCACGACCGGCGCGGCCGGCCACTTGCATCAGCTGTGCGAACAAACGCTCACTCGCCCGAAAATCCGGACTATGCAGTGCGCTATCCGTATCGATCACGCCCACCAAAGTCAGGTTGGGAAAATCATGGCCTTTGGCCAGCATTTGCGTGCCCACCAAAATATCAATTTCCTGATGGTGCACTTTATCGAGAATTTCCAGCAGCGCATCTTTGCGACTGACGCTATCGCGGTCTACTCGTGCAATGCGTGCGTTCGGCAGTAACTGCGCTAATGTTTGCTCTAAACGCTGGGTGCCATGACCGGTAGGATGCAAATCAGCATCTCCGCAATTGGGGCATTGATGCGGAATCCGCTGCTCATGCCCACAATGATGACAACGCAGCTTGCGTTGCCCAAGATGCACCACCAGACGACTGCTGCAGCGTGAGCAGGGCGCTATCCAATGACAGGCAGCGCACAGCAGCACCGGTGAATAACCACGGCGATTAATAAACAGTAAGGACTGCTCTTTGCGCTGCAGACGCAGCTTCAAGGCTCCAATCAGCTGTGGACTTAGCCCATGCTGCAAATTGACTTTAGTAGTATCAATGCAATCAATCTGCGGCAGCTGCGCAGCAGAAACTGCGCGCTCACGCAGGCGCAATAAGCTATAACGAGCGGTATGGTTTGGGTTCGCGGTCGCGTTGTACCAGGTTTCCAAAGATGGCGTGGCCGAGCCAAGCACTACAGGAATGTTCAAACGCTTGGCACGCACCATCGCTATATCACGCGCATGGTAACGCATACTGTCCTGCTGCTTGTAAGATGCATCATGCTCTTCATCAATGATGATGAGCTTCAAATTCGGGATTGGCGTGAAAATGGAAAGTCGTGTGCCAATCACAATTTTCGCCACACCAGACTGCGCCAACTGCCAGTGATGTAAGCGCTCGCTTTCGCTCAGATTGCTGTGCAGACTTACGAGCGGATATTCTGCTAAGCGGCTTCTGAAGCGCGCTTCCAATTGCGGCGTCAGATTAATTTCCGGCACCAGCACCAATACTTGGGCTTCTGGCTGCTGCAATATTTGCTGCATTAAACGGATATAAACTTCAGTCTTGCCACTGCCGGTAATACCATTCATCAGCCACGGCTGATATCGATCTGGCTGCGCCATCACATACTGCACTGCCTGCAATTGCTCATCATTCAATTGCGGTTCGGAAGTATCAGGAATCGTCATTTGTCGCTGCAAGGCCAGCACTTGCTCACAGCTGGCAAAGCCCAACTCAACCAATGCTTTAGCTGCCTTGCGCGCAGCGCTGGATATTTCATCCAGCTCGGCTTCGGTCAACTTGGATGCTGTTTTGAGTGCCGCCAACACCCTTTGCAGCACTTTTTGCCTTTTAGGCAAGGCATCAATCTCGACAGCTTGCCCTGCCTGCGTTAAGTGATAGCAATATTGTTTACGCGCAACAGCAGGAGCTATCTGGCGCAGCCTTGCCGGCAGTGCCGCTAACAGCGCCTGACCGAGGGGATATTGATAATACTCTGCACTAAACTTGATAAGTGCAATTATCTCTTCACTGAGCGGTGTTTCATCATTAAAAATCTTGACTACCGACTTGAGCTTCTCTAGTGGAACATCGCTGGTCTCCTCAATCCCCATAACGATGCCGATCTGATTGCGATTAGCGAATGACACCAACACACGCTGCCCGATTTGCACCTTTTCGGTTTCATTTGAGCTTTCGGCGCCTAAATAATCAAATAAGCGATCAAGCGGCACATCAAGTGCGATTTTGAGTATAGAGGCAGCCAATTTGTATCTAATGTGTATGTTGTGAGAAAAAAAAACTGCTGTGGGTTAAAATAGCGTTTTTAGCATTATATGCACTGACCGTGAAAACACATCTTACCCAATTATTAGCGCAAGCCGCAAAAACTATTGCACCTGACTTAGCCAACCTGAATATTGTGCTTGAGCGTCCAAAATCGGCAGAGCATGGTGATTTTGCGACTAATCTGGCGATGATTTTGGCGAAACCACTGAAACAAAACCCGCGTATTATCGCCACACAAATCATCGATGCGCTGCCGGCCAGTGACTACATCGCTAAAATGGAAATTGCGGGTGCCGGATTCATAAATTTCTTTCTAAATCCCCAATCCAAGCAGGCGGTTGTCAAAGAGGTTTTAAGAGCGGGAGACGCGTTTGGCCGCAATAACAGCGGCAATGGTCAAAAAGTGCAGGTTGAATTTGTCTCTGCTAACCCGACAGGCCCATTGCATGTGGGACATGGCCGCGGTGCAGCGGTAGGTGACTGCCTGGCACGCTTGTTGGATGCCAACGGCTGGAATGTCACACGTGAGTTTTATTACAACGATGCCGGGGCGCAAATCGACAACCTCACCATTTCAGTATTGGCACGCTGCAAGGGCATCTCCACCGAACACGAAAGCTTTCCGCAAGATGGTTATCGCGGCGAATACATCAATGATATTGCAGCTGCGTTTCTCGCCAAACACACAGTAGTTGCCGACGACATTGAGGTCACTGCGAGCGGGGATATCAACGACCTGGAGTCGATTCGGGCGTTCAGCGTGGCTTATTTGCGCCATGAACAAGACCTGGATTTAAAAGCTTTTAAAATCAACTTCGATGTGTTTTCACTGGAAAGCGCACTTTACAAAAATGGCAAAGTTGAACAGACCGTTCAAGCACTGATTAACAGCGGTCATACCTACGAAGAAAACGAGGCGCTGTGGCTCAGAACCACCAATTTTGGCGATGACAAAAATCGCGTGATGCGCAAAACCGATGGTGGTTACACCTATTTTGTGCCCGACGTCGCCTACCATGCTGAGAAATGGGCGCGTGGTTTTGTGCGCGTCATCAACGAGCAGGGCGCGGACCATCACAGCACCATCACCCGCGTACGTGCCGGTTTACAAGCTTTAAATATCGGCATTCCGCAAGGTTGGCCAGAGTACGTGCTGCACCAAATGGTGACCGTAATGCGTGGCGGTGAAGAAGTGAAACTTTCCAAACGCGCCGGTAGCTATGTCACCCTGCGTGATTTAATTGAAGAAGTGGGCTGCGACGCCACACGTTACTTTCTGGCGGCGCGGCGCGCTGATTCTCAGCTGGTATTTGATATTGATTTAGCACGCAGTCAAAGCAACGACAACCCAGTGTATTACATTCAGTACGCCCATGCCCGTATCTGCAGTGTGCTGAGCCAGTGGGATGGCCATACGGAGAGCCTGATACATGCGGATTTAAGCCCGCTCACCAATGCGCACGAAGCTGCACTAATGCAGCGTTTGAGTGAATATCCTGAGGTTGTAAGTAACGCTGCAACCGATTTGGCACCGCATAGCGTAGCAAATTACCTGAAAGAACTCGCCAGTGATTTACATAGCTATTACAACGAATATAAATTTTTGATTGATGATGAAGCCCTAAAATTAGCACGCCTCAGCCTAATCCGTGCCACGCAGCAAGTGCTGAAAAATGGGATGGATTTACTCGGGGTCGAAGCCAAGCAGAAAATGTAATTTTAATCATAAAAAGTAAACGTATTCGCAGAATCAAAAGTAAGGAAATATCATGAGCAGAGATTACAAACCTAGTCCAGAACGTGCTAAAAATTCAAGTAAAGGCAGCCCGTTTTTTTCAGGTTTAATGGTAGGTGTTCTGCTGGGTGTAGGCGCATCGCTCGCGGTAGTGATGTATATCAAAGGTGGCGAGAGTCCTTTTTCTGATTTAAGCAACGCTAAAAAACCACTGGCTGCGCAAATTGCTGAAGACGCAAAAAAGACCGCAGAAACTGAACAAGCGCAACAAGGCACAGCAGACAATCAGGGTGACAATACCAAGTTCGACTTTTATACCATCCTGCCCGACAGCGAGAGCAAAATCAGCACAGACGATATTAATCTCAAAAATGAACAGCCGCAGCAGCTAGCACCACCGAGCTATTATTTGCAAGTTGGCGCTTTTCAAACTGAGGCCGAAGCAGACAACATGAAAGCCATACTTGCCCTGCAAGGTTTTGAGGCCGTGGTGCAAACCGCTACGATTCCTGAAAAAGGTGTTTGGCATCGGGTACGCGTAGGGCCACTCGACAATCTGGATGAAATTAACAAAACCAAGAATAATTTAGCCGCCAATGGTTTCAAGACAGATTTAATTAAGATCAGCAATGAAAACCAATAACAGAAATTGTGGTCATTACTCAGTCGAACTATTTCAACCGTCAATTACTATGACTGTCAGCCAGTATGAAAATAGACACGTTAAGCATTTGCATTACCCATAAACCAATCAACTAAAATTACCGTTTAAAAGGAAAATCAATGAAAAAGTTACTCTCAGCTTTATTAATGCTAGCAAGTTTGAATGTGCTTGCTGCTGATCCGCAAATGGGTAAGGATTTTGACAGAACTGCGCAAGCGATTGCTAACGAAAACCCGAATAAAATCGAAGTGGTTGAATTATTCTGGTACGGCTGCGGTCACTGCCATAATATGGAAGCCCCTTTAAACGCATGGGTGAAAAAGCTACCTGCCGATGTGGCGTTTAAACGTGTGCCCGGTCTGCCTAACCAATCTTGGGCGCCTATGGCAAAAACCTACTATGCACTAGAAACCTTAGGCTTGCTGGAAAAACTGCATACCCCTTTATTTGACGCGATTCACAAACAGAAAGCGCTGAATCCGACCGACGAGAAAGCAGCCATCGACTGGGTGACTAAGCAAAGTGGTCTGGACAAAATTAAAGTGGAAGACGCTTTCAATTCATTTTCTACCAACGCCAATCTAAAACGCGCCGCCAATATTTTCCGTGCATCCGGTGCAACCGGTGTACCGAGTCTGGTGATTAACGGTCAGTACATTACATCAAGCACCATGGCTGGGAATAACGACTTGGCATTAAAAACTGCGGACTACATCATCACCAACATCCGTGCTGACAAAGCCAAAAAATAATTTTTTCTGAAGTGCAATAGCAGCCCGTTTTAGCTTCGCATAAAACGGGCTTTTTTTATAACCTTCATTCAGTGAGAGATGCGATGAAAGTTTTCATTACCGGTGCATCCAGTGGCATAGGGCAGGCATTAGCACTTGAATATGCGAACCGATATAAAAATGAAAAAACGTTCATAGGCTTAATTGCCAGAAGAAGTGAGCACTTACAAAATCTGCAAATAGCCCTACAGGCACAGCCCAACATTACCTGCCAAATATATGCAGTAGATGTGCGTGACCACGACGCATTAGCCAGAGCTGCAGCAAGCTTTATAGAGCAGCATGGAACACCGGATGTGGTCATTGCCAACGCAGGGGTGAGCAGCGGCACACTAACCGAGCAACAAGAGGATATCGCTGCGTTTCAGGCCGTGATGGACATTAACGTCATGGGGCTGGTGCACACGTTTCAGCCATTTATCGGCGCAATGCGTAAAGCCGGAGGAGGCCAGCTAGTCGGCATTGCAAGCGTCGCAGGCATACGCGGCCTGCCGGGTGCGGGCGCTTACAGCGCTTCTAAAGCAGCCGCAATTGCTTATCTGGAAAGTCTGCGCGTAGAGATGCTGCATCACCATATTGCCGTCACCACCATCGCTCCAGGTTATATCCGCACCCCCATGACCGATATCAACACTTACAACATGCCATTTTTGATGGACGTCAATGTGGCAGCCAGAAAATTCGTCACGGCAATTGAGCAAAAACGACGCTTTGTGGTGATTCCTTGGCAAATGGGTTGGGTGGCAAGGTTGATGCGGCTGATTCCACCGATGCTGTGGGATTTGCTGGCGAAGAATGCGCCGCATAAGCCAAGAATTGATGTCGAGTAATGTTAGCCACAGACAAAAAGTCATCTAGTCGCAAATATATGCGGCTAAAAGATTTTTATCGCGTAATCGGTTTATAACGAATGCGTTTAGGTCTTGCGGCATCTTCACCCAAACGTTTGCGTTTATCTGCCTCATATTCCTGATAGTTGCCGTTAAAGAAGGTCCACTGCGAGTCGCCCTCCGCAGCCAGAATATGCGTAGCGATACGGTCAAGGAACCAGCGATCATGAGAAATTACCAGCACCGAACCGGCAAACTCCAGCAACGCGTCTTCCAATGCACGCAGGGTTTCCACATCCAGATCATTGGAAGGCTCATCCAGCAGCAGTACATTGCCGCCAGATATCAGCGTTTTGGCCAGATGCAGACGCCCGCGTTCGCCACCAGATAGCTGCCCAACAATTTTCTGCTGGTCGGCACCTTTAAAATTAAAGCGGCCAATATAAGCGCGTGACGGGGTTTCATAACGACCTACCTGCAAAATGTCAGAACCGCCAGAAATTTCCTCAAACACGGTTTTATCTGAGCTAAGGGCATCGCGGCTTTGATCAACATAGGCTAGTTTAACCGTTTGCCCGATTTTGACTTCGCCGCTATCGGGCTGCTCTTTGCCGGTGATCATTTTGAATAGGGTAGATTTACCTGCGCCGTTCGGGCCAATAATACCGACGATGGCGCCCGGTGGAATGCTGAAGCTTAAATTATCCATCAGCAGGCGATCGTTGAATGCCTTGCTGACATTGTTGAATTCAATGACCTGATCACCAAGTCGCTCACCCGCAGGGATAAAGATTTCCTGTGTTTCATTACGTTTTTGATACTCGGCACTCGCTAACTCTTCATAGCGGGCAATACGCGCCTTGCTTTTAGCTTGGCGCGCTTTAGGGTTCTGGCGCACCCACGCCAATTCTGTATTCAATGCTTTACGTCGTGCAGACTCTTGCGATTCTTCCTGCGCCAGACGGGCTTCTTTTTGCTCCAGCCAGCTGGAATAATTGCCTTTCCAAGGAATCCCTTCGCCACGATCCAGCTCTAAAATCCACTCTGCAGCATTATCGAGGAAATAACGATCATGCGTCACAGCCACCACTGTGCCGGGGAAACGCACCAAAAACTGCTCCAGCCATTCTACTGACTCAGCATCCAAGTGATTGGTTGGCTCATCCAATAGCAGCATATCCGGTTTGGACAGCAGCAGTTTGCACAGCGCGACACGGCGCTTTTCACCGCCGGACAAGGGCCCGATTTTGGCATCCCAAGGCGGTAAACGCAGCGCATCCGCTGCAATTTCCAATTGATGTTCTACGTCACTGCCGCTGGCAGCAATGATATTTTCATATTTGGCTTGTTCTTCCGCCAACTTGTCAAAATCCGCATCCGGCTCGGCATAAGCGGCGTAAATCTCTTCCAGCTTTTGCTTGGCCTGCATCACTTCACCCATGCCGGATTCCACTTCTTCACGCACCGTTTTATTAGCATCCAGCTGTGGCTCCTGCGGCAAGTAGCCAATTGAAATGTTGGGCTGCCATTGCACTTCACCTTCAAACTCTTTATCTGCGCCCGCCATGATACGCAGCACGGTGGATTTACCGGCGCCATTTAAACCGAGCAGACCAATTTTTGCACCCGGAAAAAATGATAGAGAGATGTCTTTGATAATCTGCTTTTTAGGCGGAACAATTTTGCTCACACTGAGCATGGACATTACATATTGAGCCATGACGAAACTTTTAACTTAATGAAAAACGCAAGCTTAACAGAAACCAAGTGAATCAAGATAGCCAAGCATCCAGCGCGTATAATGACTTCACCAAAACTTCACTGGAACATCATGGCACTGAAATCCACTATTTATAAAATCGATCTGCAAATTGCGGATATGGATCGACATTATTACGCCAACCACAATCTGACACTGGCGCGACACCCATCTGAAACAGATGAGCGTTTGATGGTACGGCTCATTGCTTTTATGCTGTATGCGAATGAGGCGCTGACTTTTGGCAAGGGCTTAAGTGATGATGAAGAACCCGATTTATGGCAAAAAGATTTAACCGGTGCCATCGAACTTTGGATTGATGTAGGCCTGCCTGATGAGCGTGAGATTCGCAAAGCCTGTGGCCGATCCGCGCAAGTGGCAGTGGTGCTTTATGGTGGCAGAATTGCCGATATGTGGTGGGAAAATAATAGTAAAGCCTTGCTGAAACTGGATAACTTGACAGTGATTAATCTCCCCGATACCCAGGAAATTGCAGAGATTGCAGCACGTGGTATGGAAATCAGCGCCACCATTCAAGACCAACAAATTCTGCTTGGGCATACCAGCGGCACTGTAGACATTAAACCCGTACTATTGAAGCGCACCAGAGACTAAAACTACAGCAAACAGGCTGCCGAATGACTTTAATCAATCGACATAGGCATCGCCTGATGTAAAGTAAGCACGAATGTTTATATGGTCAGATAAATCAGGAGATTGATATGCAGGCAAAAGTAAGCAAGTTATCTCAAAAATCACTTCAGGATATTGATGCTTACTGGCGTGCCTGCTGCTATCTGGCAGCGGGCATGATTTATTTGCGCGACAACCCCTTACTCAAACAACCACTGCGTGAAGAGCACATCAAACAACGTTTGCTCGGACATTGGGGCTCAAGTCCGGGTTTGGCCTTTACCTATGTGCATTTAAACCGCCTGATTAAGCAATATGATTTAAATGCCATTTTTCTGGCCGGCCCCGGTCATGGCGCTCCGGGCGTGCTAGCCCCGGTGTATCTTGAAGGCACATACAGCGAGGTTTACCCGAATAAAGGTGAAGATGAAGCGGGCATGCGCAACTTCTTCAAAGAATTTTCGTTCCCCGGTGGCATAGGCAGCCATTGCACACCTGAATTACCTGGTTCCATTCATGAAGGTGGTGAATTAGGCTATAGCGTATCGCATGCGTTTGGTGCGGCTTACGACAATCCCGATTTATTAGTCACAGTGATGGTGGGTGACGGTGAATCCGAGACTGGCCCGCTGGCAACTTCTTGGCATTCCAACAAATTTCTGAACCCGATTCGTGATGGTGCGGTGTTGCCAGTGCTGCATCTCAATGGTTATAAAATCAACAACCCCACATTGTTATCACGCATCTCACATGATGAACTGGAAAGCCTATTCAAGGGTTACGGTTGGACGCCATATTTTGTGGAAGGCAGCGACCCCATGACCATGCACGCCAAAATGGCGGAAACCATGGAACATTGCGTGCTGGATATCCGCCGCATACAGCATGAAGCACGTAGCAGTGACAAACCGACTCGGCCGCGCTGGCCGATGATTATTCTGCGCTCTCCGAAGGGATGGACTGGGCCGGAACAGGTAGACGGCCACAAAGTAGAAGCATTCTGGCGCGCTCATCAGGTTCCGCTAGCCAATGTAATTGGCAATCCGCAGCATCTTAGTCAGTTAGAAGCTTGGCTGCGCAGCTACAAACCTGAAACACTGTTTGATGAAAGCGGAAAACTGCGCGCAGAATTAAAAGCGCTTGCACCCACAGGCAATCGCCGCATGAGTGCCAACCCGATTGCCAACGGTGGGCTTGTGCGCAAAGCACTGCGCATGCCGGATTATCGTAATTACGCTGCAAAATTGCCTGCACCGGGCAAAGTCAGCGCTGGCAACACGCATGCGCTTGGCGAATTTTTGCGTGACATCATGAAAAACAACATGCAAAACTTCCGCGTGTTTGGCCCAGATGAAAACACCTCCAATAAACTGGATAGCGTATACGAAGTCAGCAAAAAAACCTGGCTGGCAGATTCTCTGCCCGAGGACGCAGACGGTGGCGAACTATCAGCGGATGGTCGTGTCATGGAAATGCTGTCTGAACACACCGTGGAAGGCTGGCTGGAGGGTTATCTGCTCAGCGGACGTCACGGTTTCTTTTCTACCTATGAAGCGTTTGTGCACGTGATTGACTCCATGTTCAACCAACACGCCAAATGGCTGGATATGTGCAAAGCGGTGCCGTGGCGCGCACCTATCTCGTCACTCAATCTACTCATTACCTCCACCGTCTGGCGTCAAGATCACAACGGTTTCACGCATCAGGATCCAGGCTTTCTGGATGTGGTCGTCAACAAGAGTCCTGATGTGACGCGCATTTATTTGCCACCTGACGTGAATTGCCTGCTTTCAGTGGCTAACCACTGCCTGCAAAGTACAGATTACATCAATGTGATTGTGGCTGATAAACAAAAACATCTGCAGTATCTGGATATGGATGCCGCCATTAAACACTGTGCCAAGGGCTTGGGTATCTGGGATTGGGCGAGCAATGACGAAGATGCCGAACCGGATGTTGTGCTGGCAAGCGCAGGTGATATCCCGACCAAAGAAGCATTGGCTGCGGTAGTGCTCTTGCGTGAGCATTTTCCACAATTGAAAATTCGTTTTATTAATGTGGTGGATTTATACAGACTCACCCCTTCTTATATGCATCCACACGGTTTGCCAGATGACGATTTTGACAGCCTGTTTACCAAGAACAAACCGATTATCTTCAACTTTCACGGCTACCCTTGGCTGATCCATCGCCTCACTTATCGTCGCACCAACCACTGCAACCTGCATGTGCGCGGCTATAAGGAAAAAGGCAGTATCAATACTCCGCTTGAACTGGCGATTCAAAATCAGATTGACCGCTACAGCCTGGTGATGAGTGTCATCGACCATATTCCGGCACTTCAGGTGGCCGGTGCTCACGTGAAAGAAGCCATGCGCAACAAGCAGATTGAATGCTGCCAATATGCTTACGAACACGGTGTAGACTTACCGGAACCAGGTGACTGGGTGTGGCCTTACTAAACATACTTACTGTCAATTGCGGCTCATCCAGCCTGAAAGCCAGCTTATTTAAATCAGATGGCCAGCGGCGCAATTTTCATTATGCGCATATTGATGATGACAAATCTGCCAGCCTAAGGCGGGCATTTGATGCACTGCTCAAAGACCTAGGCAAAGAACAGCCCGATATCGTAGCGCATCGCTTTGTGCATGGCGGTGATGTGAGTGATGCTGCGCGTATGATTGATGACACTGAGCATAATCGCCTACAACAGCTTATTCAATTAGCCCCTTTGCACATGCCGGCCAATTTACTGGGGGTAGAAATCTGCAGCAAGCTGTTTTCTGTGCCGCAGATTGCCTGTTTTGATACGGCGTTTCATGCCAACATGCCAGCACTTAGCAAGCGCCTGCCGATTTCTCAATCATTGAACATGCACCGGTTTGGTTTTCATGGGCTGAACTATGCTTACATCGCGAAATTATTGCCCAGCATGATTGGAAAAACGGCGCACAAAAAAGTTATCGTGGCACACTTGGGCAGCGGTGCCAGCCTGTGTCTGTTGGAAAATCTGCACTCTGTCGATACCACCATGGGCTACACACCTGCCGGGGGCATTGTGATGGGTACACGCAGCGGCGAGCTTGACCCGGGGGTGATGCTTGAACTGGCGCAACGCTACTCTGCAAAAGCGCTAAAGCAAATGGTATTTCATCATATGGGTTTACTTGCTTTGTCCGATGGGGAAAGTGCCGATATGCAAAACTTGCTTGCAAGCAACACGCCTGCCGCAAAATTTGCGGTTGACTACTTCTGTCAGCAGGTACGTGGGGCAATTGGCGCAATGGCGGCCAAAGCGGGCGGGGTAGATGCGCTAGTATTTAGCGCCGGAATCGGTGAACACGCCGCTGCTGTTCGCGAAAAAATATGTGATCCACTGGCATTTTTAGGCTTTGCCATCGATAAAAATTTAAACCAGACACATGCGGCTAATATTGCCAGCGTCGGCAGTAAGCCCATCTTGATAATCGCTGCCGATGAAGAAATTATGATGCGCGACTTATGCGCAGCGCTTGTTGCGCAACGCACATCAAGCAGCTTCTAGAGTGCTATTTTTTCTTGTAATCAGCAACAAAGTCATCAATATACTGCACCCGCTCATCTATGGTCATAGGCTTTTCCGGAAGCATAATCAGCGGAATTTCAGTGTATGCTTTAACCAAGCCGGTATTGATAATGATATCCTGCAAATGACCGTTATAGCCTTTCTTACGCGTATTGCCTTCCTCATTTTTTTCACTCGAAAACGGCTTAATTAAAGGAGTCAATACGACAAAATCGATACTTTTGGATTTAGCTTTCAGGTTGTTAAAAAGTTTTATGGTTACCTGACTAGAGTTTAAAGATAAGCTTCTTGACGACAGCAGCCAATAATTCAATAAATCAGCCTCCCAG
>Ga0116204_1000112_pt1 | contig 38993 bp, 47 predicted proteins | sample LakKivwa52mmetaG_FD_94481 | JGI IMG/M metagenome (GOLD analysis project Ga0116204, IMG submission 94481) | Anoxic lake water microbial communities from Lake Kivu, Rwanda to study Microbial Dark Matter (Phase II) - Lake Kivu water 52m metaG | ecosystem: Environmental > Aquatic > Freshwater > Lake... | reverse complement strand
TCGCCTGGCTTATAGATGCAAATGTCTTTAACTAGAGTCCGTTCACTTACTGGGCTGTCTTCGAAGATTGGAAAGATGCCATCTTGGATGACGGCATCAGCAAAGCGCCTAGTGTCTGTAGCATATTTTTTGTTGTCGACGCTTGGCTGCATCCGATAGACCCATTTTTCTCGGTCTGCAAACTCGTTGTTTGTGTAGATTTGTCCATTTGCTGTTGCGAGAAACGGTGAGGCGCAATCAAAAGATACGGTAAAGTTTTCATTGTGATATTTTCTAACAGCCCTTTGTATATCGGTTAAGAGTAATGCCCATTCTAGCTTGCTGGTGCCCAAGAAGTGCATCCAGTCATGCTGCCCTTTTTCTAACAGTCCATCAAACCGCATATCCACTAGCCTACGCAAGATAAGATGGCTGTCGCACATGTTCTGCCCTCCCATTGCCCAACCTTCAAATGGTTGGTCGTGTTGCTTAGGATCGCAGTAATGTTTCATACGGTGATACCAATCATCAGCATCTTTATGGGTTTCACCTTGCAATACATTTAGGAATTTACAGTTACCATTCCGTGCTTGCATAAAGTAATCGTTGTTGATCTCGGTAGCTTTAACTGCTGCGGCATAATCATTGATTCCTGTTGCCTTAGCACCTGCTGGGCTACGAGCAACCCACGCAGGGATATCAAGGATCATACCACGATCCATATACGCATCCATCCAGCTAAGGACTAGCTCACGCTTCTTCTTAGCCTTAGGGCAGTTAGGATCTTTCCAATCTCCTTCCCATACACCTTTACCAATTTGGAATCCGCCAGAGTCGCCCAATACAAACGTGTTATTACGATCACGGTTGCGTACCATATCTTCTTTAGGCGAATGCTTGTTAACATCTAACTCTGCGTGTCCTGCAGAGTATAATGCCCACTTGTACGGGAAGTATGCTTCTTCTGCGTTTAGCCAGTTAAGCCCTTCGATTCCTGTTTCGAAGTCTGCAGGGATTCGAGCAGGATCAACGTAGTTAGGATCATGTCTTTGCTTGCCTACGTAAGTGGCGTAAAATCCACTCAATGCCGGCAAGAAAACGGCTATTTTGCTTTTTCCATCGGGTCCAAGCTGTTTTGCTGTTAAGTTATCTCTTTCCATTTTTCTTTTCTTCCCATATACGTTTCCTAGCATCTGACATTTTTTGTTTTGTTTCGGGTGACATTACTCTTCCTTTAAGTGCTGCACTAATTTTCTGCTTTTGCTCTTCGGTATTTTTTCGCCCTTTATGCGACTCACTAAGTTTAGCACAATGTTCCTCAGTAAAGCTACGACCTTTAAGTGAATCTGCGTATTTCTGAATAGCACTGTTTGTTTCCTTAGTGAGCCCTTTGTTCCAAGGCTCTTTACCTAATCCGGCGGCACTAAGTTTAGCTCGGTGCTCCTCAGATTTTGGCTTTCCTTTAGTAGAAGCAGAGACTTTATCCCCGTGATTTTTAGGTTTATTAAGATTTGCTTTAGATATTTTAGCTCTACCTTGTTCTGTTAAAAACGATCCAATTTCTTTACCTTTGTTCCACGGTACAATACCACTGCACCCGTCACCGCCATCTGTTCTATTATGCAGAATACCTGTACCTAAATCTTTACGGCCATACCAAGCAATCATCCTTCTTTCAATGGCTAATGCACCCAGCTCTGTTAAATTATTTTCTAAAATAACTATTCGGTTAGCATCTGCAGGCAGAACAACAGAATGGTCTTTAGTCCAGGCCCTGTTTTCTTTTCCCTTTCCGATGTAGTAAGGTGTTAAATCTTTTGTACGCAAGTATGCATAAACGTAAAACATAATAGTCTCCTATATGTTTATTTATGCTTTACTTGCGTTATCTACATATTATTTTTGCTGCGCTGGAATAATGTATTCGTAATCAAACAAGCCGCTATCAACTGTGATCATAGCAGCACCTTCGTCGCTCATCTTAAAGGTTTTGTCGCCTGCCAGACTTAGAATAGCAATGATAGCAGCGACTGGCCACTTCCACTCTTTCTTAAGTTCACCGCCAGGTAGGTCGCAGAACACGAAGTTGCCTGCGTGAGTGCTATGATCGCCAAACGAAAACACTAATTTGCCGTTTACACTAGTGGCATTAAAGACTGATTCTTCGCTGTTTGCTTGAGCCATGTACTTCAACCGTTGAATTGCGTTGTTTGTTGGTTCGAAGTCGACATTCCATTTAACACCTTTAAACTTAACTGTTCGAAGTTTTTCGTTAACGATTTCTTGTGACATAAAGCGATAGTCGTTTTTAAAGTCGCCTGCTTTATTTTCGAAATGGAGACCAGACACTACTTCTGCACCGTCCTTAGTAACCTTAGTAGCCTTAACTGACGCACCTTCTTTATATTCTGGAATGTTAAGAATGATGTTTAGTTTTTGTAAGTTTGGCAAGCCAACGGTTGACCCGACAAATTCTTTCATCGGTGCTTTGCAAGTTGCTTGAATAATTACTGAGCGGTCATCAGCAATAGCAGCAATGCTAGTTTCTTCTGTAGTACCGACTGCTTTAACAAGATCAATGAAGCCAAGTCCATATGTGTGTTGAACTACGTCCCGTAGGTAATCGATTAAGGGTGTTGACATAAGTTTCCTTTCAAGTGTGATAATAAAGTATATTTAGATCGTTGATATAAGTCAACGAAAATTTGTTAAACAAGAGGTGATATTTTACCTAAAGTTTGGTGAGCTTTGATAGTTTGCAGTTCGCCAGGTTTACGAATTTCGATCCAACTAATAACTTCGTCTTCGTCATGCAGCTCAATTATATTGAAATCTAAGCTTTTACATAGAGCCACTAACATACTTTTTGGTATGTAACTCATCGAACCATTCTCAACCCTTAGAATACTGTTTGGGTTTTCTCCGTCGTTATAGCTAAACATGCAAACTCCGCCGGGTCTAAGAACCTCTTTAATGTGGATCAAATATTGCTTAATCATATCAAGGGGGAAGTAGTTAAACACGTTCCAAGAAAACACAAACCCAAACTGACCTTGTGGTAACATTGATAGGTCGGTTTCGGATTTAGCCCAGTCAATCAAGTACGGTCTCAAACGAAGTCGGTATTCTGGACTAAACGTAAAGGCAGTAGAATCGAGAAATTCTTTCTCGATATCTACAATGTAGAGCGGGTCGTTTGCTACAAGGTAACTAGTCCACTGACCATCACCGGGTCCGATTTCTAATCCTGGATAATGCCAATCTGAATATACTTGAATTCGGGATATAACTTTTTGTTTAGCTTCGCTACTAATCGGTAGTTGCCGACTAGTTCGTTCGAAACTAACATCTGATCTATTTGTTGCAAAGCAATCGTTAATTTTGTACCCTCTTGCAAAGTAATCCTTGGTGCGTTCTGCTATCCGATGGTCTATTATGCTAATTGCTTTGTGGATGTGCAGAGTTGTAGTGTCGAGAAAGTCTTGTTTAAGCGAATCGACAGTATTGTTTAAATCCATTAATAACGAATCGAGATCGGGGCTTAACGGAACAGTGTACCTAACATCATTTACACTTTTAATGTATGTGTCTGTCTCGTTTTTTAATCCGAGAGATGAGATATTAGATAACAGTAACTTTCTGGCTTTAACAAGTTCGCTTAATTTCATGATAATACTTATTCAAAGGCAAACAAGCTATCGAAATTAGTTTTAATCTGAGTATTGTTCGCAATGTCCCAGTTCAAAACACCTAGCAGGTTTTCTGCTTTCTTATCAACAATTGTTGTTTCCATCAGATCGTCGTCAAACGGTAAGTTCTTAAACCAATCGGGTATATGTAGAATATCAGTTGGGTATGCTACTGATGTAAGGCCTAACGGATTCTCTTTTAGTTTACATACAATAACTTTCATACCATCAAGGATTTTCATAGAGTGCATATCTTTATACATATCTTTAAGGTGGTTGTAGTTGATAGCAGCTCGAACATGACCTGGCATGTTTGCTTTCCCTAGACGTTCTTCTTTAGTGCGGTATCTAGTTAAGTTATTAACTCGCTTTGGTGTACCTTTTTCCCATGGTTGCAGTTCCTTAAAGTAATACTTGAACTCTTTAATCTTAGCAAAAATATCTTCTTTGTGGGTGCCGGTTAACACGTCTTGTAGCACATTAATCAGAAAGTCTTGCACAATCTTAGGTGTATCTGCACGTTTTAAGTCTAGACCCATAGCTTTTAGCTTGCCTAACCCTGGTATTACACCTTTTTTCTTAGCCTTTTCTTCATCATACAAGTCAAGTCGATCACCTTCCATATCATAGATAAGAACTGCATAGCGTTTTTTCTTAATATACAGTCCGGTTGATGCAATAAGTTCTCGCCCACCTTTAATTAGTGCACCATGTTCAAGTGTAGCATGACATGCTTGCTGCATGAATGCAGGGAATGACTCGTTGACTTGGTCAGCAATGCTGTCATATACACTGATGCAAATATCTTTGTCCCATTCTTGTTTGCCTGCTTTAACATCGTCTTTAATAATAGGCCATACACTAAAGTAACAAGAGTCAGTGTTATGTACCAAACAATCATTAGCAAAAAAGTACGGATCTCGGTCCTTAATACTTAAGTCATACACATAATCATCTACTTCACCTATACATTCGATGCTTTTTATTGTAACTGATTCGATATCCATTCTTTTACCTCAACAATAGTACGTTGCTTGTCTTTTTTAAAGTCTGTTTCCCACACAACTAACACTTTAAATCCTAGTTCCTCAGCAGTTTTTAATTTTAACATATCTTTTTGCTGTATATCTATTGCTAACTTCCCACGTATAACTGCATCGGATTTGTATATAGCAGGATTTGCATGCCAGTAGTCTCCATTAAATTCTATTATTAAATTTTTATGTTTTATGTCATACACAACATATGAATTTAGTAATGATGACCATTTTCCAAACGGTTGAGAGTAATTAGTGTACTCGAGTTTATATCCTATTGCTTCTTCTAAGAGTAGTACAAATTCTTTTTCTAGTTCACTTACGTAAGAAAGACGTTGTCTTGATACAATCAATTCTACTGCTTCATCGAGAGAAATGGATAATTTTTTAGCAATTGCAATAGGTGACCCTGATTCTCCTTTTTTGATACATATTTCTTTAAATTTTTTTTCTCCTACTTGTTTTCCATATTTTGTGATTAAGTATTCTTTGGACTTAGTGTATGATTGTTTAGCACAATATTCATTCCACATCTCTAAACCTTTTCCTTCGCCGTGTCTTAAAATCATTATTTCTAACGTTTGGCTTCTTGAACGATTAAACTGGTTGTATTGTTCTTCGCTCCACCCATGCTTTTCTTTTTTGTACTCAAAAGAATTTGATATAGCTTGTTTTGTTCGATACTGTTCCCAGCGAGCATTTCCTTCTTGTTCTCCGTATTTCTTAATTAAGTTTTGTAAGGTTACTGCTGTTGCTTGTGCAAGGATAGGGTCAACTAATGTTGCTCCTGGGTATGCTTGTTTATATTCTTTTCCGTTTTTAAATTTTCCTGTACAGTTGTATTTAAAATGAGTCCATTGTAATCGGGGTAACTCTGCCCCGCACTCTAAGCATTTTGGCATACGGTGATACTCCTGTCTCCATATTATTTATCCAGCAGCGAGATAAACACATCGGTTTCTAGAACTTGCAACGGAGTAACTTCTACTAATGTTCCGTTCCTTAACGCAATAAGGCTATGGTCTTCAGTAACTGTTACGGTTTTATCATTAGAGAAAGTTATTTTATATAACTTTTTCTTAGTTTTGTGCCTCATAACATACGAAACTTCACTCATAACTGGTTTTAGTTCGTTACCGTCGAACCCAATTACTTTTGTATCAATGCCTCCTCTGTACTCTTTTCCTGACGGCGATAGAGTGGTATGTTGACACTGATTAAATAATTCTTCTATGGTCACTTCGCCGTCGTTTGTTTTAATACGGGTGTCGCCGGTTACACTGTCACCGTACACAATAGCTTCACCGGTATGGTCGTAAATACCTGTTACTGCTTGATTAATGTAAGCGTCCATATGGCGTGCAATTAAACGCCCAGTTAATGTAGTAGACTGCCCGATACGCTGGTCAAAGAAACGGCAACCTGCGTTCAACAGTGCACCATAAAGGCTATTCAAATTAATCTTGGTTACAAGTTGTTTTTTATCCCAATACTCTATAGCATTTTTTACTTCGGTGAAATTATTTGGTATAACTTTACCGTCTTTAATTCGCAGTGAATTTTCTTTGCAAAATTGATCAAGTTCTTCTTTTGATCCAGTCTCGAATATTTGTGTTAGACGATCGAAATCGAGATCTCGTAGTTCTGACATTCTTTTGTCCTTGAATTTAAAATTTGATGATTGTGTTTTTGTATTAAATTATAATCGGTTTCGAATACTAACTCCGGAACCCAATTAGTGTGAGTAATTCTTAAAAGTTTTAGTTTATGGTCTTTTGCGATACTATGCTTTTCTAAATCGTTTCTAATTGCAGCAGGGAATCGATGCCAGTATTCTCCGTCGACTTCTACTAGCAAATTTAGTGTTTGCAGATAAAAATCGTAATATTTACCATCTAGTGGATACTGATAAATGTATTGTATACTATTTGCATCCAGAAATTCAATAAACTGTTTCTCTATATTTGTTTTCTTTCCTCTCTTTGGGAGGACGATACCGTGCTCTTTTATATAATCACGTCTTCTAGTAGATAACAGTTCTATATACTTAGAGAATTGTTTACTGTCTTCTCTTCGTGTTTCCCAATTGGCTTTTTGTTTTTCGGACTTAGCTTGTTTGCTTTTGTCTGACAGATTTACAGGCTTTCCGATCTTTTGTTTACTTAAAAGTTGTTTAGTTTGCTCAGTATGTGGCTCGCGAGTCTTTCCGGTGTGTGAGGCAGACATCTTTTTCTTTGTTTCGTCTGAATGTACAAACGAATTGCCTTTTCGGTCTCGCATCAGTTGGCAGGTTTTATTCCTGATAGCGCGATAGTTTTCAGAATCTGATTCTTTAAGACTCTTGTGCATAGATTTAGCTCTCTCGGAAAACTGTGCAGATAACTCAGTTGAGACAATCTGTGCACCCGGATACGTTTTGGTATACATCTCTTTTGTAACTTTGTGTTTAAAATTTATGTGACTTGTTAGGTTTCTAAACTCTTTTTGACATATTAAACATGTTACCATGTTACTTCCTTTTATGTTATTTATACCTACTTAACAAAATTAAGGTATTATAGTAATCTGTTTGGTATCTCGATGCCGTTTGACAAATCGTTAAATTTTTTCTTTCTGAGTTGTTTCTTTTTACGTTCAGCATACCAACGCTTTAATAATCCTGGAACAATGCCTTCTAAGTCGTAAGTAAAGATAGTGCCGTTACCACTAATGCACCAGTTTTTTCCACTATTAAACACTAGTTCGTATACTTCACTAGCACGAAGAACAGTTGACTCGTTGCTGTTATTCCAGTCAATTGTAACTTCGACATCCGTTTTCCGTTCCATTACTGCGGTGTATTCAAGTGTACCAAAAAGTCCGTCCCATGCTTCTGCAAAGGAGTACCCCTTCATCATACGCTTGCCTACACGTTTGTCCTTCATCTTCTCATTGATATAACTGTCTGTCATAATTGGACGCAGTTGGCCAATGATTGTTTCCGGACCCATATTTAATGCACGAATAGTAGACGGGTATAGAGAGTTAATGTCAATTGCACCGATCCATTTATGCATACCTGCTTTTGGTACTGCTACATATGCACCTGCTGCTTGTTCGTCGTTGAACAAGTTGGTATCGTCATCTTCAATACCCCACATTGCTCGTTCAGCAGCTAAGTCGTCATCCTCTAAGATATCAACGTCGGATCCATCACCTTTGTGTTTTCTGGACGGAACGATCATACCACGACGGTGGGATTCTAAAATAATTGCTTGCTCAGTGACCGCCACTGCACCCATAGTTGTAGGAAGCAAAACGCCGTTATCATGGGCAAGTTCGTTAGCTAAGTCTAAAAATTTTAGCTTTGCATCTAGTTTCGCAAGAAGGACGGTGTCTTGTCGATTATACAGCACAAACTTTTCGAAGTCGTTGTTATATAACTGGTCAAGCGTTCCTTCATACGCAACTTTCTTTTCTCCAAGCTCGTATTCAGAAATAGCGTCTAACGAGTAGCTATGACGCTCTTCATATGTGTACTTGCGGTATAGTTGCATGTAGTCGAGATGTACGCGACCAACTAAATCGAAGGTCATCTGTTCAGCACCGTACCGTTCAAATAGACGCTTCTTTGGGTATTGATTCCACAAACAGAAGCGACGAGTATCGTCCTTAGACATCACGGTAGTAATACGCATTACAGTATACGGGATGTCGAAACCTTCACTGTTCCACCCGCTTAACACATCTGCGTCGTCAATTAAGTCAAGGAACATTTCTAGCATCTGCACTTCTGTTTCACACAAAACTGTGTTCTCGAATCCAGAGCAAATTTTCTGTGCAGTCTCAGGGTGTAATCCTTTTGGTGCCATTACTAATGTAACAAGTTGGCTACCTTCAGGCATCCAATCTAAAAACACTGAGATAGCAGTAATCGAATTAAACGGATCCTCTGCCGAAGCAAAACCTCGGTCTGGGTGGAAATCGGTCTCAATGTCGAAGAATGCTGTTTGTAGTTTAGGTGACTTTTTACCTTTGTAATACTCTTCTAAGCATCTGAATACTGGTTTAATATCGCTTTCCCATATCTTATCTCTACTGTAGAAACGAATTTCTTTAGCAAATTCTTTGTAACTGTTGGTAGAGAATTTAGATACTGGGGTATCGTAAATAGTGCGATGCTTCCCTTTTTTGTCGTCGTAGTAAAAGGTATAATTAGCGGGGTACTCTACGAACTTACGCTCGCCTTCCGGTGTTCTTTCAACAACAAAAATCTTATCGTTGTCTTTGTCTAACAGTGCATCAACGTAACCTATGATAGATCTCCCGAAAATTAATTAATGAATTGGATTATTATAAACATGGATAATCGCTTACTGGAAAAAGGTCTGACATATTTTTAATGGCAAATTGTAAGGTGTCACGATCTAACTCGACATCATTTTGTGCATATCGATGGTAAAGATATTGGTAGTTTGTTACAAAACTTGAGTACATGTTAGATTCTTCTCGTTTTGTGGCAGATAAATCTATTTTTGTGTTCATACCAAATCTTAGAGATACATAGCTAGGATCTGTTATCATTGATTCGTATTCGATTTCTACTAGATTAGATTTAGTTGTTCTTATTAAGTGGTTGAACGCTTTGCTATAAATAATAAAATTATCAAATTCAACGTCGGATATTGTTATTGGTCCTGAGCTCATCTGATGTTTTTTTACTATTGTGCTAATTGCTACTGAAAATAAATCTTTCCTATAACTTAAGACGTTAATGCAATTTTCTTTATTAAACAATGGGTTGTGTGCGTGGATCACTGAAGGCCACGTGTGGACCTCTTTAGTTAAAACCAGTGGCCATTCAAACCATTTTGCAAGATTGGCGCATAATAAGTGCGAGCCGGTTCGTCCATGAGTAAAAACTACTACACCAGATAAATTCACAGTGTCTTGCCAACAGTTTCGAGGATATCCTCAAGAAGTTCGTGGTCTTTACTAAGCTCAGTAAATTTTGATTTTTGTGCTACTTTAATAGCTTTTTTAAGAACGGCTGGCTTAATTTCCATTTCTTCAGCAACTGCTTTAATAGTGTCGTTTAAACCAGCAGACAAATCCTCAACTTCTTGCATAATGTTGATGCCTTCGTTGATAATTTGATTGAGTTTGTTCTTTTGTTCGAGCGAAAACATTCGGCTTGCCATGCGATTCTCCTAAGTAATAACAGTAATTATACTGATTTACTAGGTAGTTGTAAATATTGTTCGAACATTTTATTAGCAATAGCCATCTGGTTTTGCAACCCCCAATGATGGTCTCTTGCATAATTGTCGCAGATATAATATTTTTGGCAAAACTCTTCGTTTGTAAGTGTAACTAGAGGTATATCCCTTGACTTAGCGATTTCATTTAAGAGAATTGCATTCTTTTGGAAAAGGTACTGGTGATATGTGTTGTCTGCTAAACATTTAGGATATTCTTTGTCGGAGGGCATGTAATGGTTTCTTGGATTATACTCAGTTGGGAATTCAACTCTTCCAATCGGCGGCCAAAATACTGCAATTAAATTGGGCTTAAACACATCAATTGTTCTGTAAATTGATCGTACTGTGTAGTCCGGACTTTGTCCTCCGAGGGCAATGTTGTAAAGAACAGAATTCGGAATCATCTCAGCAAATTTAACAGGCCATGTGTCTTCTAATCTGTTACCTATACCAAATGTGTGACTGCATCCAGATACCAAGATTTTAAACTTAGTTGCATCTTCATCTAATTTAGAAAAACTTTTGCTTCGAAACCCGTACTCGTTTAAGATGTATGTTATCGAATTCTCGTCGTACCCACGAGCGTTTGCTTCAGCTTTATGCTGATTATATTCTTGTTCAGAATCTGATCCTAACCAGCGTTTGGTTGAGTGAGGTTGATGATTGTGCAACACCTCAGTTGCGTGAAATAAACCTTTAGTCCAGTGCATATAGAAATCCTATCATTTTATTTAAGCTCGGTAGCGAATCTCACTTAAAAAGGCTGATAGGCACCTCCTCGTAACCATAACGGTCCCGGTTAGAGTTCTTATTCGTCCTCAAGCATCCTGCGTAATGATGCTAACGACCCTGGCTGATTGGTGTCTTCAATCCATGCTTCTAAGTGTGGCATTAAATACGACTTTAGCTGCCCAGAGAACGGTCCGGAAACGTTACGACCTAGGCGTGCAAGATATCTTGCCTTGTCGATGGCTTCCCATAAATGTGACTCGAGAGCTTCAAGGTACTCATGTATTTCGCTAAGATCGGGTTGATCTAACATGCCTGGGCCATCGAACTCTGCTTCGTCAATGTTGATCTCTTCTGGTGGTGCCGATAGTTGATCCTGGGCTAATAAATCTGGATTCTTAAAGAAGTCAGACTCAGTTACGATGTCTGCATATTTACGGATTAATTGGGTGCTCATATTAGTTCTTCCTGGTTAGTAGTTTTTGGTTTCTTTTTAAATTCGTTTGGCGGAATATCTACATATATCTCGCTTGGTCTCACTGCAATCTTAGATTCGCCTTTAAAAAAGTCTGGTACTGCTTGATGATTTCCGATTGGGGTTTTTAGTTGTACGTGTACCAACCCCGACTCACCGACTCTGAGTACTTTAGCGGATTTAGCGATGTGTGGATATTCTGGAACAATAACCCATACATGCCGTCCGATAAGTTCGTTTAAGTTAACCCCTGGATTAAGTTTCTTTTCGGCGGCTGACAGCTTTGTGCCTTTAGCTTCAAACGCAAAGAGGTGTGATGTGACTGACTTCTTTGGACTAATAACTTTAATTACTGCTAAACCTAATTTATCAGCGATTCTCTGAGCAGATTGTAAGTCATTAGTAGCGTAGTGCCGCCTTGACCTATCATCTTCATCTTTTGTTGGATCAACTACTTCGTAGTGTTCGGGCCGGAGTGAATTTGCTCTAAATTCATCCGGGGAACTTTCAGCTAATCCCAATGCACCATACCCAGCTGCTGATAAAACATATTCGATATCACGGACAAATTCTTTGTTAAAATCTTCGATGTACCAGTCGTGTGTTACTTTGTTATGGTGTAAGGGAACATGATGGAATCTCGCAAGAAATTCTACTTTCTTTTGGAACCGAGGGGGGAAGTGTGGGAGTATGTAAAACTCACCGGTATCGTTTGGGTCAATGTGTTGAACAATCTCAGGATGAGTACCGGGCTTATTAAACCCGTGTACTGTTTGTTCGTCTACTGCGCTCTCAAATAAATCAACAACAAACATTATTGTTTCCTTACAGCGAGATTTTCTGTAACAACTGTTTCATTTGGTTAGCAACTGATGGATCTTGCATTGCTTTACCAAATTTAGCTAGTGTGTCATCTGTTTGTTGGTTAGCATTATTTGTGCTACCCATTGGTTGTTTTTGCTGATTCTGTGTATCTTGCGACAGTTGTTCGGGGGTTTGTGGATTACTGCCCATTGGTTGAGACGACTGAGGATTCACAGCACCGTATTCTTCAACTGGTTGTCTTTTTGTAAAATCTTGAGCTGCTTGGTCAGCGCGACTGCAAATTCTATCTGACTCAGATCTCGCCATCTTGTCTCTGAACTGTCGACTCTCTCTTTCCTTCATTTTTAAGTGGACATCCATTGGGATATCTGGATCGCCTTCTGAGATAAAATCGCTTTCGATGTCGTCTTCTTTTCTTGTACGATACGCAGGAATTTTAACATGTTCTGGACTATGCATTTTGTTTAGTGCACGACCAAAACCTTGACGTGACGCAGGATCTGAGTTAATGCGATCGGGATCAAGTCGGTCAACATATTTAGATAACGCTTCGTGTGATAGTTCGCCGATCTGTTCTTCGTTCATAGCAGCAAAGTCGGATTGATCAACATACATGTCGGTGTCACGATTGTAATACTGACCTTGTCTTGGATCGTAGTATAATACTTGTCCGTTCTTTTGGCGGAATGGACCTTCTAAACCTTCGCCCGACATATCGGTGTAGCGTTCGCGGTTAATTGATGGAACAACCCCTTTACTGCGAACCTGATCCCATAATTCACGATTTGGTGACTTGCCCATTGCTTCGACAATATAGTTTTCCCACTCACGTTTCATTGCTTCTGTAAAGTCTAACGGTTCTTTATCCATATCCCCAAAGTCGAGGTTTGTCATGTCTAAGTTCTTTGGGTCTGCTGCGTCTTCTTCTACGCTATAGTCACCCATCTCTCCTTTACGCATTGCTCTATCTGTATAGTCATCATCTACTGGGCCAGCACCAAGTTGGCGTTCAACATCATTAACCATAGCACTAACGTCGCTGCTGCCTAATTCGTCAATACCTTCGTGGAAAGACGCTACTTGGTCAACTGCATCCATAACAGCGTCAAGCCCGTATGTTTTAATAAGATCAAGGCGCTGACGTTGAATTCGATAAGAGATCGCTCCTACTAACTCATCAGCACTCATTCCACCTGATCCAAATCCGTTTTCTTCGTCTACACGATTTTCAATGTCGGATAATTTTTGTAGTGTCTTGCGATCGTAGTCTGGGTGGGCCCAACCGTGTCCCATGTGTTCCCATTCGCTGCGACCATCTGGCATAGTGTTATCTACTTTTTCTTGGCAATACCGGTCGTAAGCCTCGTCTGGATCACGAGCTTCATCTGCACGTTTGCCGAAAGTGTTGTGTACTAACTTATCTAACTCTGTGTGGAATTCGGTCTCTTCGTCTTTAGAAATACCGTCGTCTCCTTCTGGTAATGTGCCGACTGGTCCGTGTTTTCCTAACGATCCTTTAATTGCACCCTTTAAGTTGTTTGCAGCATTCTTAGGTTGTAACGGTGTACCTTTAGTTGATAGCTTAGTTTGATCTCTTTTTGCTAACGGATCGTCATAATCACGATATTTGTCAACTGGTACTTTTCTTTCGTCACCGTAATCGTTTACGGTGTCAAATGTGCCGCCAACCGGCCCAACACCCAACGAGTGTTTTTGTCCTGGTGCATGTCCAGAAGCACGAACGCCTTGCCGCCATTTTGCGCCTGGCCCATCTTCGTTTAATATTTCTAAGTATTTTTTAATATCGCTCATAATTTATCCGATCTGTACTTCTAATTTCTGTGGGTTTGCTGGGTTACGGTACACTAAGTGACGAGTAGTTGTTTCAGTTGGATCACTTACTCCTAAATCGTCTTCTGGGTTAACTTGTGACATAACTTCGCATTTAACTGCTCTAACTTGAACTCCGTCTATAGTTATAAGTCCGGTTTTGTAAGAAATAAAGTGATCTGCTTCGCCGATGCCACCTTGTTCACGAATTGCATCCATTACGTCCCACTGGTCTACTGGCTCTGTACGTAATTCTGCTAACTTAGATTCTTTGCTTTTTGCGTATCTGTCAGCTGCTCTTGTTTTTGCTTTTACAGCAGGATCATCTGACCCGCCAACTTTGTAAGAGCGAACTGGCTTCATTGGAGCTTCGGTTAGTGAGTCAAAATCTACACCTAACTCTTTGGCTTTGCGACGAATGTCGCGGGTTACGTCTGCCATTATATCAGTAACTCTACCGTAACCAGAAAATCCTTGTTGCATACGTATACGGTGTCCGATTTCTTTTTCTACCTTGTCGGCAAATTTTGTAGCCGAAATTAACTGATCAACGGTGTTACAAGATTGTATCACTTTTGCTAATTTAGCGAGTAACGCGGCGTTGGAATCAGTAGTGGGTCTTAAATTATCTGCTACCGGAGCTTCAGCGATACGAGTAGTTCCTGTTGACTCTTGCACTTGTTCTTTAGTCCATGTTGCAGGAGCAGAGACCATTTTTAGATTACCGTTATCACCCTCAATAATCCACTTCTTGCGGGATAGTTTGCTTTCGTTACTAACCTGATTGAATTCCCTTTGGCTTAACCAGTTAAGAACCTCATCGTGCGACATATCGTCAAATGTTTTAACTGTCTCGAACGATCCTTGTGCGTTCTGTACTGATTTAGTTAGTTGATAGTAATAGTCTGCTTCTTGCCAAAGGGTATATGTTTGCCCATCTTTAGCAAACTTACCCATATAGTGGTTTGCCGATTCAGTAACTGGTTTCTTAGATGCTTTTTTTCTTTTTTGTAGTTCTTTATGAGCTAAACGAAGCTGTTGTGCAAAAGGTGGGCTTGGATATTCGCCATCTTTGTGCTGATCCCAGAACTTTTGTAGCTTTTCAGTTGACCAGGTTGAATATCCTTCGGTAACTGGTTTCTTTTCTTCTTGCTTCTTCTTTTTAATATTGTCTACCGCTTTCTTACCAGCTTTGTTTAGTGCAGTAGTGCCTCGTGGTGCTGATTTGGCACCTTCTTTAACTTTTTCCTGAGCTGTAAAAAATTCATCGTCTTCAAGCTCATCTTTTGCTATTTTTTGTGCAACTTTACTGCGTTTAACACCTTGCCCTGCTGCACCAAGTTCATAATTCTTATATTCCCAAGTGCCAGGAGTATATGGGTTAGGTTTATTGCGACTAATTTCTTCTTTAACACGTTTCTTTTTATTTCTTCGTTGCGGTTCTGCAAATAAGTTTTGTACAGGCGCCGCAGCAATAGAACTTGAACAAGTTCCGCCGTCGTCTTCTGATATAATACTGTTGATTTTCATAGCAAGTCCATATATTAGTATATTTATTTAAATTATAAATTGCGGTCCTGTTACCGGAACACCGTTTATTCTTATATTCTTTAACTCAAAGTCACCGGGCGGTTTTACTAACTCTATTGTCACATTGTGTGCGCCTTCACGTATATCAGCTACAATTTCTTCATCTATGCAATGCACCTTATTATCCCAAATAAATGTACGTTCGGTCAATAAGGTGTTATTTAAGTATAACCTGTATGCAGGACTAAATGTGCTATCAGTGCAATGCACTTCGACATTTATTTTAGTTGTGTTCTGCATTTTTAGCCCAATACTGTTTTAGTGCTAATGCAAATGGTTCAATTTTTTTGTTATATTCGTTAGCACCAGCAAAGTTACGATCTGCGATGTAATTCTTCATTTCACGCATTAACTCGGCCATTTCTTTTTCTGCTTGTGCTACAGTAATTTGTCCCCATCCAGGAATCACAATAACATCGCTGGTGTCAAAGTCTTCGTCTACTTGCTTTGGATAACTATAAATTCTTTTTAACTTTTCATTTGACCGGTCTTCGTCTTGCCATCTTTTAATAGTTGCTTCTTTATCCCAGTGTGGCGGAATATCGTCCGGGTAGTAACGCATCAGACTGTATTCATAAGGTAACCCGTCTTTAGTACCTGGACGATCATTATGATAATATGAGTGTGTACTCCAGTCTTCAGTAACCGTAGAACTTAATGCACTGTCCAGTAACTGAATTACTTTCTTAATTAATGCTGGGTTATTTTTTGTTCTTGGGTATAGGTCTACAACAATTTGCTGTTTTGCTTTGTTGTCTGCTTGCGGCCACATTTCTCTAATCTGTGTTGCACCAGTGATTCCGCTTGCTCCTGCTTTATATTGGACTGTAGGTAAGTAAACCATGTACCCGTGTTTAGTTAACGGTTGTACATTGTCTGGGTTGTATGGTTGGATATATGCTGGTGTACCGTCTTTCTTATTGCCGCCAATTTTAATGTCGCCTGCGTCTTTTTCACTGCGACAGTAAATTAACACTGTGCTATTCGGATCATACTTTGATGTAATCTCGTCTGGCTTAAAAGGAATGCGTACTTGAACAAATCTATCTTCCGGAACACCTGCGATGATAGCTAATTGCTTTTTAACTTCAAACGGGAAAGGTCTTGTTTTAGTGTCGTTGGTTGCAGCGACCCATACATCAGCATCAGGAAATGCTTTTACTGCGGATTGGTAAAGGGCAGAGTGGCCTGGGGTCCACGGATGAAAACCACCAGCGCATATTATTATTTTTTTAAAGTCTTGGTGTTCGAACAGCTCTGAAATAAACATAAAATATCCATTTATGTTTATTTATAACAGTCAATGATTTCCATCAAAGAGCAAAATTAACAGGAAAGTTATACGAACAGCTAAAGATAGATAATCAAGAATACAGAAGAGTGTTCAATCCAATGCACGATCCGGTAATTAAAGAAAGACACATGCAAGCAATTCAGCTCCGAGGAAAAACAAAAGGTGCTTCCGGATTAAAACGCGGCCCACTATCTGAGGAAGTTAAGCAGAAACTAAGAGAGGCTACGGATTAAGTCAATGACACCGGAGAGGAAGAAGCAAATAAGCGAATTTCATTCGGACCGCAGCGAAGGTCTCAGAGAGAAATACCGGCAAGCAAATGGCATTTTAGCATCGTGTATTCACTGCCGTCGGGTTTTTAACTAGGTTAGTTGTTTAGGTGGCACGGTGATAATTGTAGTCAGAGATATACATAATTACACCTATATCTCGTATTTCGTTAAATTACATTGATTCCAACACCCAGATATAAAACGGGGAATTAAACTTTAGTTCGTAGGTTCCGTTCCAACCTAAGTTAACATGCATGTTAGAAGGGAATCCCTCCTTTGGCTCGTCTGGAATGTATTTAGAATGAGTCCATTTCAAGAATTCTAACTCGATATCGTCAATTTCGATTTCGACGATGTTAAGCAATAGGTCTTTTTCGATATTCCCATTTTTGTTTTGCACAACATCGGATGCTACTTTTCCTATTAAGCGAATCTGCAACGTATGACTAACATCTTCTTCGACCTCGGCAGAAAATTCGATGTACTCAACAATTCCGGATTCGCTCACAATAGTGCCAGATTTTTTAACTTCGTTGTTGACTAAGATTTCATATTGCGGTCTTCGGTCCCAGTATGTTCCGGAAAGACCTACTTTAAATCTAAGTTCTTCGGTTGCCATATTATAGTTTCCTTTTACGGTTTGTTAGGTAAATATTAGTGTAGTCCGCGATATTGACAGTATCCGACTACCCTAGACAACTCAGGAGAGCTTATATGTCCAGCAGTAATATTTATTATGTCTATGCGTACCTACGCAGATTTAAGGGGTCTGGATCTTACTGAGATCCCCTAAAAATTCATAGGTCCCGCAGTGGTTCAGCAACACTCGGCTGTCGGCCCACATGTCGTACCCTAATTTTGCAGCCCTACGGCAAAAGGTCCAATCTTCACTCAAATAATGACCATTTTCGTCGATGATTGTATCGAAAATGCTATACATGTTTGGCTCATATTGTTTACCGAGACCGACATCGTCTACATACTTTGTTTCTGGGTGTGCTTTGATAAGTGCTTCGTGCACTTCTCGTTTAAAAATTAGGAACCCTGTTGCTAAGGTGTCAACTGTAAACAGCGGACCTTGAATCTTTGTTTCTCTCTTTAAGTTAATTGCATAGTTAATTGGCAACGACTTTTTAGGATACAAACCGCCAATAATTTCTTTATCAGCAGCAATCATTTGGAAGATTGATTCTGGTTGGAATCGAATATCTGCGTCAATGAACATATAATGAGTAGCCTTTTCGTTAGCTCTCATTTTAGCCATTAAGTTATTGCGGCCTCGTGTAATAAGCGATTCGTTAACCATAGTATCTAGAGACCAATTAAGTCCTGCTCGTGATGCCATTAATACGAATTTAAGAAAGCTAGTAAAACATGCTTCGGTGATTAATCCGCCGTACGCTGGTAAGCCAATGTGAACATGCACTTTCGAAAAATCAAAAGGCACTTCTTGCGTGGGTTGAAGATGCGCCTGCTGGGCTTGAATTTTTTGTATTTCCTGAATTACTTCGGTGTGGGTTTTTCCGGTGCTCTGAAACTTCTGGCCAGTAGAGGCCTTAGGAGTCGACTTTTTCTTATTCATTTAGTGTCCTTGTAAGATTAGTTGTACGAATACGAGATTTTTTCTAAGGATCCGTCAGTAAAATCAGATATTACTGCACGAACCCATATGTACTGCCCTTTAAAGTTTGTATCTATAGAAATTGTTTCCGGAGCACCTTCTTCAGTATCGTTCAACTCAACTTCAGTTTCGGAGATGTCAGCCCAGTCTAATTCAACTGGGTCAGACACTAATGTTCCTTGGAGTTTGATCCTTCCCCTGAATCCAGCGGTTACTGTGTAAACAGTGGTGTGAATTGGGTTTTGTGACTTGTAATATCCGGCGCCCTTTTGTTTTTCGCTAACATATAATGGCCCACTAGTACCAGAAGAAATAGTAGGAACTAAAGTAATATTGCGATGCATTATGCTGCTACTACCTCAACTACTACTCCGCTGCCAACTATCTCAGAAACAACAGTTTCTAAGGTAACTAGTAACTCGTCGCTAATGTGAGGGGTTTCGTCTGCTGCTCCGTCCTTAACGATTGAGCTGATTTTGATAACAATGTTTTCTTCTACAATTTTAGCCATGGTAAATCCTTATTTTTATATTTATGATGGTAAAACTTTTAACTCGTATATTGTTGATATTAGTGACGGAGCAAGTAGTTTAAACATTAGTAACATTCTCTCGTCGTTTACTAGTATTTTACTTGACGGTAGCCATGTTCCCATGGTAAAAGTAAGTCGTTCTGCATATCCTGGGGAAATACTCACTTCCTCCCCTAACGACACTATGTAATTAAATAACGGAGTTCTAACTTCACTGTTGAACTGACCTTCTCTAGTAATTATTTTATATTTGTACTTAGGCGGAGTTTTAACAAAGACTATATTGTTTTCTAGGTCGGATACTGTTTGCTCATGCGGTCGCCAAAATTCTAATACTTTGTTGTTTCCTCGAGGATCACCGCCGGGCATCTTGTTAGCAATGTTAAACAGAAGCTGTTCGTCGTTGCTGTACACTGTTATAGTAGGATGCTCTACTCGAACAGAAATATGGTCGGCTTGGTTAGAAAGTTCAACTAACAAGTACATTAACTGAGCTGCATTTGCATTCTCGGTGTGTCTGTCATTAATAAACCTTTCTCCTTGGTTCTTTAACGCATGGCGAATGGCCGACTCAGAATATGTTCTTAAGTTAGTTGCCATTCGAAAACACGGAGCGTACAATTTTAGTTTGTAGTTGTACTTTCCGTGGTATCGTTTTAACGTATAAGATAACTGTATGTCTCGGTTGAGTTTAAACCATGACAACATAGCCATCATTGTTTACCATTGGGATAAGAGTTGGATCTACTACGTTAATTCTAAACTCGATTTTGTCTCCTACATAGTCAACGGTGACTACACTGTGTGGTTGGATATTGTCAAATAAGATTTTCTTTGATAGCGGAATCTTAATAAGTTCGTTGATCTTACGACCCATTGGGCGAGCACCCATTTTATCGTCGAAGCCGACGGTAACCAAATGATCAACACAAGACTCAGTAAGCGATACTTTAATTTGCTTTGATAGAAGAAGGTCGTTAAGTTCATGAATGAACTTACTAACAATCTTGCGAATGCTCAGTGTGTCGAGTTTGCCGAACTTGCAGATTGCGTCGATTCGATTACGGAACTCTGGCTTAAAGAAGTCCTTAACTGCTTTGTCATCTTCGCCAGTCTTTTGTAGATCTCGGCCAAAGCCAATTGCATTCCTTTCGTGGTCGGCAGCACCTAAGTTAGATGTCATTACAACAATAGTATTGCGGCAGTCGGCCTTCTTACCGTTGCTACTAGTAATAAATCCCTCGTCCATTAATTGCAGGAGGATATTTGACACATCTGGGTGAGCCTTTTCGATTTCGTCAAACAAGATAATAGAATGCGGGTTCTTTTCGACTTCGCTAATGAGCAAACCACCACCTAAGTTACTATCGTCGTATCCAACATATCCAGGGGGCGCACCAATTAGCTTTGCAACACTGTGTTTCTCTTGGTATTCTGACATATCGAACCGCAGCAACTTCATATTCATATTCTCAGACAGAAGTTTGCATAGCTCAGTTTTACCTGTGCCCGTTGGTCCAATAAACAAGAAACTGCCAATGGGCTTATGCAGTGACTTTAATCCAGCACGGGCAACATAGATGCGTTCTAAGACATTGTCTACTACGCTATCTTGTCCGTAAAGCCTTTCTTTAACATTAGTCTCGAGGCTGTCAAGACCGACATGGGTGTGCCCTGCGCCAATTTGCTCCGGAGCGATTTTTGTAATTTTAGATACTACTGCTACAATGTCATTCTCTTCAACCGTCCACCTTGTGCCAGCAATCTTAAGTTTTGCACAAGCGGTATCGATTAGGTCAATCGCTTTGTCTGGAAGTCGCTTGTCAGTCATGTACTTAACACTAAGATCAACAGCAGCAGTAATTGCTTCTTTCGAGATACTACCATTATGGAATTTCTCAAAATGAGGACGAAGGCCAATTAAGATGTCGGTTGCAACCTCTGGAGTTGGTTCATCAATTGCAAGCCGATAGAATCGACGCATTAGTGCGCGGTCTTTCTCAAACGACTGGGTATATTCTTCCCAGGTTGTTGATGCGATTACTTTAATGTTTCCTTTGCCTAGAGCAGGTTTGATCATGTTAGCAAAGTCAACACTAGAACTACCGCCTGAGCCTGCACCCTTCATCTGATGAGCTTCGTCAATAAACAGAATTGAGTTACCTTTAATTTCTAGTGCTTTAAGAACATTCTTGAGCTTCTCTTCGAATTCGCCGCGGTACTTACTACCTGCAAGCAATGAGCCGATGTCTAAGTTGTAAACCTTAAACTTCTTAAGGTACTCTGGCACTTTGCCGTTAACAATGTTGCGAGCAAGTCCTTCTGCAATTGCAGTTTTTCCAACACCAGCATCACCAACAATTAGCACATTGCTCTTATTTCGTTTTGCTAGGACCTGGGCGATTTCATCAATTTCGGAATCACGTCCGATCACCGGATCAATCTTGTCGTCTTTTGCTAGTTGGTTTAAATTGGTGCAGAACTCTTCAAGAATAGAGTCTGCTTTGTGTGCTGTAGCTTCTTTTTGTCCTTCTGAGTTGGTGTAATGTTCGTTGTAATATTGTACAACTGCTCCTTTTTCGAGGCCATATTTTAAGAAAAAGTACGAAGCATGGCTTACATTCTCAGACGCAACACTAATCCATAGATCAACTACTTGAACTTGGTTTCGACCACTAAACAACACTTGGGTTAACGCACGATTAAACACTCGTTCTAGTGCGTGGGTCTTTTTAGGATTCTCGTATTCATCAGGCCTTTTTGTGACTAAGTAGTCCTGTTGACGGATGTACGTTTCTAGTTCGTTAAGCAACCCGTCGATGTCTGCTCCCATAGTCCGAAGCAAGTTGTTAAACGGCTTAAACATAAGCAATGCCATTGATAGGTGTTCAATCGTGACATAGTCATGTTTTAGCTTCTTTGCAATAAGAGAAGCTTCATTTACAATAACTTCGATTTCTGGATTGTGTTGAATCATAAAAATTACCCTTTAAAATATTTAACCTTTTAACTGTTTTACTAAGTCTATTTGTTGTTCTGTTAAGTCTTTTGGTACAGTAACACGTATTTCTACATATAAGTGACCTCTGTTTGCGCCTCTGTTAGAATACAACCCCTGATCTTTAATCCTAAATTTAGTATTTGGCTGTGTGCCTGCTGGAATAGTAAGCATAAACATTTTGCTGTCTAACCCATTAACCTCAACTTGTGTACCTAGTATAGCATCATACACTGACACACTCAAGTTAGTTAACAAGTTAGTTTCTTCGATTTGGAATTTCTCATCTGGTAGTACATGCAACTGCACATAAAGATCTCCTCTAGGTAAACTAGCAAAGAAATTGTCACCTAGTCCGGTGTATTTTATTACGTCACCTGTAACAGCACCGCGTGGAATTTTAACTTCTACTAATTCCGAGGTCCCTTTGGTTGTTTGGACAGACAACGTTTTAGTTTGTTCTTCGAGCGTTGATTTTAAGGTTACCGAAATGCTAACCCGAAGGTCTTTATTTTTCCTTGGGCTGCTTTGTGCAGTGAACGGATCGGCGCGACCATTAAACTTAAATCCAAACATACGACTAAATTGATCTGCTATATCTTCGTCAAAATCTGAATGCATGTTAAACCCGCCAGGGCCAAAATTTATATGGGGTCCTCTGCCACGGTTGTCGTATGCAGCTCGTTTGGTAGGATCGCTTAGGTGATCATAGGCTTCCTGTATTTTTTGGAACTGTTCAGTTGACCCGCCTTTGTCGGGATGATTCTTAGACGCGAGTTTACGATATGCCTTCTTGATATCGCTTTCGGTTGCGGTTTTTTGTAGACCCAATAGTTCATAGTAATCCATACTTAAAAGCATATACTACTCGTATATAATTGTCAACTTATTGTTTATCGTCTGACTCTGGTAATTGGGTTGGTTCTTCTTTGGCTTTTCTACTAAAGATTCGATCAGTTACCCAGGCACCCATAAATCCAAAAAAGTACCATTCGGTAAATTTACCATCCATAACCAAATACACGAATGCCCAACAAGAAATGATAAATGCAATGTTCAACCGAACTTTCGAATCTGACAGCTTACCGGTTGATTGATCAAATGCGAATAGTTGGACTAGGTCGAATTTGCTAGAGGATAAATGGATTCGTATAACCGAAATAACAACCATAACAAACACTAGAAAGCTTGCTATAGCCCAAAGATATTTTGGATTAGAGAAGATTTCGACTAGTGACATTAAATGGTTCATACACAACTCCATGTTGTGTATTTATTTTGGTAAAATTAGTTAATATGTGATACTATTGAAGTCGCTTTTCTGAGCAATTCTACAACTTGTTGCTTGAGAATTGATTCTTGATTTTCAGCTAAGATTACTGCTTCGACTTTTATATTACTTGCTAGTTCGATAAATTCAGATGATCTAATTTCGTTGTTCGAGTATGCTTTAATTAAGTCTGCAATTTGTGTTCTAACTTCTGATAATTTATGATCTGAAATTTTTAACGAGTTTAAATCTAATACTAAAAATACTAAAGAATCGATGTTGTTAGGCATATTATTTTCCTTTTGTTGCTGCTACTTGTTGAGTGCTAGAACCAATGGTTTTTATTACATCAAGCTTAATTTCGCAATATTTAACAGTCATTGCTGGGTCTTTAACACTGATATGCAATTCTTTAACAATCTTTGCTAGTTCTGTTGCTGGGTTGTGTAAGTATACGTTCTTAGGAAAATGTATTACATAATTTTTAAATTCTACTGTAGATATATACAAAGCATCTACCTGTGGAACAAGTTTTTCTTTATTGCTACAGTTTTCTTTAGCAAGTTCCGAAGATGTAGTGATAGTGTTTAGGAGGCTGTATTCAACTTGATCGAATTTCTCTAACGCAGCACACCCGGTTAGTAAAATAACAGAAAATATTACTGCAATAGTTTTCATATTAATCCTTCTTCTCAGTTAGCTTTTTTTGTTCTCTAACCCACTCTTGCAATGAGTGCAACTGCGCTTTCCACTCGTGTGCAACTGTGTAGTTATCTACAATAATTTTAGTTGCTTCATTCAATGGGACTACTTTATCTTCCGGTAACTGCTTCATTGACCGGTCCGGCTCCTGCATTAGTTTCTCTGGAAGAGTTGGGAATTCGGTTTTGCACTGCAAAGTTGTGCAACCTGTTAAAGACAATAGGCAAAGAACAGCCATCATTTTCTTCAGGTGTGATCCATCTATCGACGTAGGTAACAATTGCGTCTCCTTTTTCTTTTACTACCTTAACACGGTCAACATACTTAACAACTACTTCGACTGTTTTCTCTGCTTGCTTTTCTTTTAGTTTAGCAATCTCTTTTTCGACCTGGGCTTTTTCTAAGTCCCATTTTAATTGCACGTCGTTTGCACCTTTTTTGTATGCAGCAAACAACACCCCCGCAACAATAGCAACTACCACAAGATACTTGAATAGAGGGGACTTAACAAAGCTGATAAGAGGTAGTAATGGTACCATAGTGCTTTATTTATAGAATAGAAATAGCTAACTTATATTTCTTGAGTCGATGGGCGAATCCAATTGCATCGCCGATAACTTCAGTTTTTCTTCCACGATTGATAACGTCGCTTAACCCATCAAAGTCACCAGAGTCGCACCATTTGTTTAAGTTATTCTTTTTCCAGAACCAGCAAGCACTACGGACAGCACCCTCTTTTGTTAGTAAGTAATCTGGGTCAGATAGCAACCTCTCGTCTCCAAACAAATCTTTGCTGCAAGAACGATAGTTATCTTTACCAGTAAGTTGTATTAGACCTCTCCCGCAATACTTGAATCCGTCGCCGCTTTTTTCGTCGCCGTTGCCCATACGATTACCGTACACTTTGTTTGCAATCTTCTCTGGCTGTCGTGCATATGGTTGAGCAGACTCTAACGTAGGAAAGTATTTCTTAAATACTTTGTTTAGCCCTTCTGCACTGTAGTTGAGGTTTTCTTTAATAGTGTTAAAATCTGCAGACTCGTGAGCACACTGAGCAACGAACCCTGCAATACGTTCTTTAGTGTCGAGGCCAAACTCTGGTAACACTCGATTTAACGCAGAGAACCATTCTACTATTTCTTTCTTATGCCCTAGTATTTTCTCAAGTTTCTCTACAGTAAGCATTATTTAATTCCTGCTAAAGCTTGGATGTGAGACACATAATGATTTTGTTTAACTTTTTTAGTAACCGGGGCATTTGCTAATGCAGCATACGCATTTAATTCAGCAGCTTCTTGTATTTCCTCGTCGGGTTTGAATTTTGTTTTATATTTCTCAGGCGAAGTAACTACTGTATTTGTTAAATTTTCTTCAGTTAGTTCGACTGACGAATTTGTTTTGTAGTATGTAAATTTCCACTCGCTAATATCTTGCTCGGTTAGATTTAATAAGTCTTTAACAATCGTAAAGATTTGGGTAGTAACTTTTTTAGTTCTTTCTAATTCAACAAACGTAAAGTGGTTACCTTCGAAGTCTTCGCCGCTACTGCAATCAGCATCTAACACAAACTCGTAGCTTTTTTCGATAAAGTTTACTAAATCTTCAGCAGGTTCTTTTGCAAAAGTAGTAAATGCTAACACACAAATATCAGCATCACTTCCCATCTTGCTTTTAAATTCGTCGATGCTTACAACAGGTTTAACCAATCGTTTTAAATCGCCGTGTTCGAGGCCTTCTCTTAGTAACATTACATTCCCCCCGGCATTTGTTGTGGTTGTGGTTGCTGTTGTTGCGACATATCTTGAGCCGGCATTTGCCCTTGACCTTGTTCTTGATTTTCTAACTCTTCTTCGTCGACCCCCTCATCGTATGCTGTCTCGATTTCGTCGATGTCTAGTTTTTCACCTTCGATTTCTACTGACCCTTGCTTAATCTCAGACATTAACTGCTTAGGCATAACGATTTCTACTAACCAAACTTTAGAGTGTTGCATCTTCGGCATTTTGCCGCCGGGCTCAAAATCATCATAACTTTTCACTTTAACAGGGTACTCTAGTACATCATTTCGATAAGAAATCTCACAGCCATAATCTAGAAGTCTTTCGCCGCCGCGTGGATCGGGCATCTTTTTATATGGCCACATAAATGTGCATGTTACGAAATATTTTTCGTGGACTGGCCCAGAAACTAGTTCTCCTAGTTTCCAGTTTTTAAATACATAGGTATCTAACTCTGCAACAACACGTTCAAAATCGAGTAGCGTATCTAATGCAGAGTCTGATAGGAAAATCTCCTTGGTGTTTTCAATAACATCTTTAAGTACTTGTGACATATCGGCCCATTACAATATTATGTATTTATATAGATTGGAATATAAAATAATCAACTACGAATGTGATTTCTGCGCCTATAAAAACTGACAGGTAAAATGTTGTGGTGTCTTTTGCAGCTGGGAACGTTTTGGTAATAAATGTTTTAATATGTCTGATTAGCCACCAGGCCGCAAAGATTCTTAGTACGTATAATGTCCAGATAGTGATCATATAAAGTATTTAAATATCACAAAATCATACATAAACGATACCTGCGCCATAAGAAATACCGCGCCATACCACGACACCTTGTCTGAGCATTTTTTGTGTAACAATTTATAAAAGAACAGCACTATGTTGCCTGATACAAATAATCTCCAGGCAACATAGGTCACATTGGCTGCTGCTAGTTCAATCATGTTTAGAACTAGCTATTCTCGCAAGGTTATCAAACTTACCGTCAGCAGGAGAAACTATGTATTTTAAATTAGAATTCTCTTTAATGATTTTCTTAACTTGTGGGCCCTTAGAAATAACCGGTATTTTTAAATAATTTTGCAAAAACTCTAAGTAGTGATGTCCGTTTAACTGCAACAATTCTTGGCTAATAAATAAGGGGTAAAATTGCATTAGTTTTTTTAGTTCTCCATAATACTTAGGTAAAGATATTTTGCCTCTCACACGTTGTTGCTGAAACCGAAGTATATTCTGATCCCGGCCGATGATAGCAACTTTAACATCAATGTCAAGCTGCTGTAACGCAGATATAAACTTCATGAACTTTGGTACTGTCTCTTCTCCGTTGCCAAAGTAAGGACAACTAATGCTGGTTACATAATAATTACTTTGATTCCAATTAAACTCTTTAAGTTTTTTTGGATCCTTCCAGTATTCAGCAAACGGTTCTTTATCGTGCCCGATCCATTCTTCTTTAAGTAACTCTTTCCACCCATAGACTTCCGGATGCAAAGACAGAACTTTAGAAAATAAATGATTACCAGCACCTTGCGGGCCAGTAAGTATAACCATAGTTTTAGACATTAAATGAATCTACCTCTTTAAGTTGTTTTAAAAATTGGTAAGTACCTTCGGTTGCAATACCAGTTACAAGTAGTAGTACCCGTAGATGAAGGCTCGCGTTTGCAGCACAATGTGGAACGTTAGCCCAATCGAATGTTCCGATGTCACCGGCCTCCCATCTTGAATGGGTAAAATTTCCGTACCGACCAATGTGAGCCAGGGACACCAGTAAAAAATATTCGCTTTGGTAAGTTCATACTACTATTTACACAAAGAAAAAGCCCTGAAATAATTTCAGGGCTTTGCGGGTAATTAAAATTAATTACGCTTTACGGACTGCGTCAATTAAGCCAGGGGTAAATGCATCCTTAAATGTATCGTATACTGGTGCAGTTAATGCCTCGAACTTAGCTTGTTCTTCTGCGCTAAACTCGATAATTGGAATGTTACGTTTTGCACATTCTTCACGAGTTACTGCTACGTCAGCAACAGATTCAACCCGTTCAATCTTAGCTGCATTATATGCTGCGGTAGAAAGAATTTGCTGAACTTCTGGATCAAGTCCTTTGAAGAAATCAGTGCCAACAACGATAGATGTCATAAACACGCTATGCTTTGTGTCGATCATTTTACCAAAGGACTTATGCTGTTTGAGAGGGAACACACGAATATATGTGCTTTCGCCTGCGTCAATTGTGCCTTCGTCGGCTGCACTGTTCATGTCTTCTAACTCAACATTGGAAACTGGAATTGCACCGAGTGCCTTAAATGTTTCGATTGCGACTGGGCTGCGTGATGTGCGAACTTTCATTCCTTTGAAACCGTCAACTGAGTTGATGGCATCTTTAGCTGGGACAATACGATATCCGCCGCTGTATGTAAATGCTAACCCTGTAAACTTAGATTTCTCAGCCAAACCTTCTAAAATCTGCTTTCCTAACGGACCATCGACAACACGGTCGACGTGTGCATGGTCTTTGAATAAAAATGGGAGATCTAAGACTTGCATGTCTTGATTGTAATCACCTAACCATGTGGTGTAGATATGGCACATCTCGATTGACCCATCATTCATGAGGTCGAGTAAGTCATTCTTAGTAACACGTTGGTAGTTGTTATATTTTGCTGCATATTCGGTTAAGCCCATAACTTCAAAATTAAACATACCTTTTGTTTTTGGGTTTGCGTTAATCTCTTCGTTAAATCGTTCTGCAACCTTTAAGAAAAGGCCAATAGGTTCGTGAGCGATAACCCAGCGAACGTTGATAGGTTGTGTCATTTTTTTTCTCCTAGTAAAATAGACGGGATTGTTGTTACTTAATTATTTATCAAGGTTAGGAAATACCGGTTCTAAATCAACATTCGTTATTCGGTTAAATGCTGCACGGCCCAAACAATAAAACGGAGACAAGAATCCGTTAAACCCAACCGGTTTACCTTGTTCATAGTTAAAAAATTTCTTATCTATGCTGTTAACTAACAGTCGTAACCCTGCACGCCAGACTTTATGCTGCGGTGTTTCTTTAAAGTTTCGGTAAAACCAAAAATCCATTTCGTTGTAGAATGAGTTAGTGGGTTTTACTACCTGGAACGTTGCCGGATCATAATCTGGATAAATGATTGGTTTAACCATTGCTTCGTATGCAGTACGTTGCGAGATAGAATGGTTAGGCCACCTAACTAAAAATTGCAGATGTTGGTTTTGTGGTAGAGAAAACCAATTTTTAATCAAGTGTGCTTGTTTCATTACTATCTCTGGTAGGTCAGGGGTCCAATAAAAGTACTCGTTAGTAACGTTAGTATATCCTTGTGTGTCGGGGTTGCTGTGGTTTGCTTGTAAGTCTAAGAAATACAAAAACCACCATCCTTTTTTAATACACATTTTTGGTTTGTCGATGCCGTATAAAACACAAACTCTCTTGCCCGATTCAAGTAATCGTTGATGCTCAATTAAACCAGTGTGAGAGTGCTTAGTAACGTGTCCTGGTTGGAAGTAATCCTTCGATTTAAACACCCAGGTGTCATCTTCGTTATTGTGTACTAAATTGTCGGTGTAGTCATGAACTGTGATTTTTGTTTTTGGCGAGACCTTTTTCAACCAGTTAAGTAGCGGTTTAGCTGCATAGTTCCACTCGCTTAACGTGTTCTCACATTTTGTGTTGTAAGGGTCTTGATCTAATCCGCTGCATCCAGTTTCTGCTCGACGAAAAATTACCTCGTCAATATGGATTCCGTTATTAATAAAACTGAATAGAGCGGTTGTGCTGTCGCCGCCGCCCGATGCCTCTAATCGAATATAGTCATATTTTTCTCTGAGTTGCAATGCCCTCAGTCTGTATAATTCTTTTAAAGATGTTTGTGGCTCTACGGTCCAGTTAAGTTTTTTAAAAGCGTCGTCATTAAAAATCCAGGTCGGAAAACTATTCTTAGTGGTAGCATCCATTAATGCTTGAACCTTGGAATAATGAGTGGTGTTGCCTACTTTATAGTAACCTAGTTTAGGGTTTTGTTCTACAGTAATCATACTGTATTTACAAGAGTGCCTGTCACAGTCTAATATTTACTCTAAACGATAGAAAAGCAATATTACAGTTAAAGTCTGGATCATACGGCCTTAAATATTTTTACGTTTGAATAGGAGGCTAACTTGACTAAACGTAAAAACAGAGTAGCACCAGCAAGAGCAGAGCAAGCACCGAAGCAACAATCAAGATATTATAGAGGAGACAAACAGGAACGTAGTAACTATAGCAATAACTACAGTACTCAAATTGATGATAACGTTTTTAGTTTACAACCTACGTCATATCGTAGAAAGTCGATTGAACTCGTCCCAAAAAGTATTAGCCAGGAGACATACATAGATTTACTCACTGATTGGGAAAAACTTATAATATTTGCAACAGGGCCGGCAGGCACAGGCAAAACAATGATGGCAGTATTGGCAGGGTTAAAAGCACTTAAAGAAGGAGAAGTGCAGAAGATTATTATCACCCGTCCAGCAGTAGAAGTTGACGAAGAAAAACATGGGTTTTTACCAGGCGACCTAACAAGCAAAATGGAGCCATGGACCAGACCAATTTTCGACGTCATACAAGAATATTTCAGTCCTAGAGATGTAGCACGTATGGTAGATGAACAAATAATAGAGATTTCTCCCCTAGCATACCTTAGAGGTCGTACTTTTAAAAATGCGTGGATTATATTTGACGAAGCTCAAAACTCCACAGTGAACCAAATGAAGATGGTACTTACACGACTCGGCGATAACTCTAAGATGGTAATTACAGGCGATCTGAGACAGCAAGATAGAAAGTTTGTCCTCGATAATGGCTTGAAGGACTTTATTGATCGCTTGGCCCAATCACGCAGTGGAATGATATCCACTGTAGACTTTGGATTAAAAGATATCCAACGTCATCCTGTAGTAAAGGAGATTCTAAATCTTTATGGTGAGGATTAAACAAAAGGGCCTAGGCCCTTTTGTTTTACTGATACTCGGTTGTATTCCCTTTTCGCAGTAGGTACTCTGGACTTACACTTTTTAGGATAATTCGTCCTAGTGTAGGATCGGACCTTTCTGTTACTGGCTTAATTACAATGCCTTCTCGAAGGTTTGCCCCTTTTACTGCATCCTGTCCGCTGCGAAATTTTAGTTCAGACTCTTTGCTGTATGGACCACGATATAGAGACGGAACTGTTTCGAACACACCTTTGCACTTAGATACAAATTCCTCATATCCCACAAATCGTCCAAACCCCGGACGGCCAACGTAGATGTCAAATGCACGGAATTCTGGTACTTGTGTTCCATACGTGAGGTCTTGGATACCTTTACCATAGATTTCCCCAAGAACAAACACTGGGCTCTTTTCCATCAATGCTAGTGCTTTAATAGCTTCGTAATACTTGATAAGCATACGATGGTATACGTTGTTTGCATTCTTGTCGTTGTTCTTAAATACCAGACCTTGAGCACCAAGACCTTTGCTAAACGCAAATCCATTTGTGCCATACAGTTCTTGATGGCACACGTTAAAGGCGTAAGCAAGGCCGCAGAATGTTCCGTGAATTTTTTCAGTATAGACAACTTCTTCGCCGTTTCGCAAAACGTCGGGGTAACGTTGGATATTCTCGATATCGTACTTTAGGGTATTGCCTCGTTGATTGCAAACCTCGCCAGCCATAAAGACAGGAACAGGTGGCGACCATTTGTTAATGTTTAATATTGTTGAGACATCTTGGTCTTCGAATACTTCGATTTTTTGTTTATCTGTTACTAAATAATGTTTCATTTAATTTTCCTTTTCGCCTCACTTATCCTTTTGTTTATTTGATCTTTCTTTGGGTTTATTTTTTCTAACCTTTTTTGCTTGGATTTTTCTTTTTCTTCAACTGATCTGTTTTTAAATGTTTCGCTACTTTTTTGATATGCCTCTTTTCTTTTTTCCGGATCTCGGTTTAGTTGCGCCAATGATGCTTTTTGCCGGTCAGCAGCAATTTGTTCAGGGGTTCTCTGTGCGCGAAGTTGCTTTATCCTAACAGACATTTGTTTCCTTCTTTCATCTGTCCAACTAGAAGAACAGTTATTTTTTATTTTTTGTTTTTGTTCATCTGTTCTCATTGAAATTGTATTAATGAACTTTTGTCTTGCCTTTTCTTTAATGTCTGGGTTGTTATGTAACGTATTTTTCATTTTCTCTACCATTGTTTTTTTCTTCTGGTCATCCCACAGTCTTTTGGTAGTTTTCATTTTTTCAATTGCTATTTTGCATCTCTCTGGATTTTCGGCTAATGTGGTTTTTATTTTCTCTGTAATAATAATTCTTTCTTGTTCGGTTTTGTTTTTTAAAGTGTTGCTTATCTTAGAATAAATTTCGGCAATTTCACTATCTGCTTTTCCGGCCAATTGCCAGCCACCACCGGCTCGCCGAGAAATATTGTAACATTTGTCTTTATTTCCGACTTCGCATTCGGTTATTAAATATTGTTGTTCTAATGTTAGTAATTCTACTGGATCTTCAGACGTTAAGTATTTAAGAATAGTCCTTGAAAAATTTTCTGGATTTTTGTTGTATGCACGCCGAAACCAAACACCCGACCCAACGTATCCATCATCAAGTGGCCCATAATGGGATCCTATATAATATTTTTTGTTAACATGGTTAACCCATTTATATATAAAACCAAAATAATCTTTACCATATATCATATTATCACCTTATATGGTATTTATACCAGAATGATGTAAGTTCTAATTTTCAGACTGTATAGGGTATAGCAATCCCTGAGACATAACCCCCCTTAACCGAATCGCTTTTACACGGTTACCATCTGGCCCTGCTAATTTGCCTTTATTTTTACTGGTATCCCACAGTCCCATTTTTTCAAGCAGCCAGATAGGAACAATACTATCTTCAGGAATGTATGCAGCAAGTTGGCCAGGCATAAACTCGCCACGCTTAACTACACAACGATATCCCATTACCTCAGCGACATCGATGCTGTCTGCATCTGGAATAGGAGTGATGCTTTTAATTTTTACTACAGGTACGCTAAATGTACTCATTACCTATCCTTAAAAAATATGCTTGTTTATTTGTAGAGTAAATAATAACATATTTATTAGAATATGTCAATCAAAATGTCAATTAAAGAAAAACTACAACTAAGCAAAGATCACCTAAGAGAAACAGAATGGACTTATAAACAGCACTTAGATCACAGCTTTATGCAAAGTGGTCGACTAATAAAAATGGCTATAAAAAGTTACTTACACGGTATATTTCCGTGGATGTACAAAGGTGATGGTCCTATAGGAGTCTACAAAATGTACAAAGAGATTAAAAGAATACAGCATGTACAAAAGATTTTAGCTGATTACGATAAGGCAAATGATGTCCAAAAATAAAAAAGTACTGATTGTCGGAGGTGGCATTACTGGATGGTTAACTGCTGCTTACTTAGAAAAAAATGTTCCTGGGCTTGATATAACACTTCTCGAGAGTGATCGAATACCACCTCTTCCCATCGGTGAAGCAACTACTCCTGTAACGGTTGACTTTTTGAAAGAGCTAGGAGTAAATGAAGAAGATTGGATGCCTGCTACACAAGCTACATACAAAATTGGAAATATGAAACAAGGATGGGACTATAAGAATGGCGACCCGTTTTTAATGTCTTTCTGGTTTGATGCCAATGAAAGAATCGACTGCTTTATTGACGAGTTTCGCCAAGGTAAGAAAACTCGTGATCAAGTCAATGATGAATTTTACCGATTCAACGTAAAAAACTCTTACGCCTACCACGTCGATGCTACTAAGATCGGGTTGGTGGCTAAAAATGCATGTAGAAATGTAAAAAACATAATTGACACTTTGCCAGGTACTTTACCAGAAGGGTATGACTTATATATCAACTGCGCGGGATTAAATTCTAAATTTGCTACTGATACTACCAGGCTAGTACCCGAACATCATCTTGTTAATTCTACATGGGTTTGCCCTATTGAATATTCTGACCAAGTTCCGTACCCTGGTGTAAAGGGTGTTTGCACATACACCCAAACAATTGCGAGAGATTATGGGTGGCAATTTATTGTCCCTCTGCAAAACAGAATGGGAACAGGATACGTGTATTCTGACAAATTTATTTCTGATTCAGATGCATTAGCAGAATTTGAAACAATGATTAGCAAACATAAAAAATTTAACAATGCCAAACCAATGAATCTAAAATGGAATGTGGGTTATCTAGCCAATCCGTGGTCCGGTAATGTTGTAAGTTTAGGATTGGCTCATGGATTCATCGATCCACTCGAAGCTCCCGGATTGTTATTAACTGGACAATGCATTAAAGTATTAGCGTTATGCCTAAACGAAAATAAGGAGCAAACCTTTTATAACAGAGCAATCAGACAACTTTTGCATGATTTGTCAACATTTACTCTACACCATTATATGTTGTCGGAAAGAGACGACACCGAATTTTGGCGATATTATAAAAAATTCGACGTTAAAAAATCGTTATGGGAACATTATAGATCTAAGTCAAGTGTAAAAACCAATGCATACCCTTCACCAATTTGGGCCAGTTTGGGATTATACTTTAATCAATTTGAGTATTATGATGAAAAATAATGTTTTACTAATAGGTTTTAAACACGCAGTATCGATACACGACATAGTTGAACAAATACAAGAAACTGGAAAATCTTGTTTAATTGTTTCTCCTGACGATTTCTTGTTAGATACATTCGATACAGAAAATTCAAGTGTGATGGTTGCAGTGTTTGGAAATTTAGAACTGCGTAAATTAATAATAAACAAAATTGACACTAAAAAAATCAAACGGTTTACGTTCATTCACCCAACATGCGTGGTATCGTCTACTGCAACCATTAAACCTGGTACATTCGTTGGGCCTTACTCGATGATACCGAACAATGCAGTAGTAGAAGAAGACTGTATGATCGGACCGTATTGCACAGTTAATCACAGTGCCAAATTGGGTAAATCGTGCATTATGAATACAGGTGCGTTTGTGTTAGGTAGCAGCACAATTGGTGATAGATGTGTGCTTAGTGCTAGATCGACAATTATTGATAAAATTACAATCTGTGATGATGTTATGATCGGAGCAGGTGCAATAGTTACAAAGGATATTACTGAACCTGGGTTTTACTTAGGAAGCCCTGCTAGAAGAAGAATAAATGTCGAATGAACAAGTTTTGTTGTCTTTATGTTTGACTATACTAGTAGTAGGAAGTGTTTATACTCACACCGGATGGAAAAACATAAAAAATTGCTATGCACTGTGGTTTACACGAGCATATTGGACTGACTATAATATTGTAGAAGCAGCAAGTTGGATAACAAAAGCAGCAATTATTATTCCGGGACTAATTTTCGGAATACATATATGGCAATTGTATTTTTTTGCTTTGTTTACTTCTGCTACTCTGATATGGGCATCTAACAAAAAGCTATTGCCTACATTAGTAGGATTTAATACATTGTGGATATGGTTATCTACAATGGTGTTAGCAAAACATTTGATTTAGTTACATTGCCTTTATATAATTAAGAACTGTTACCTTGGTATTTTCGTGCCACTGTGACTGTTCGTGTTTCTTCACCTTGCCTGTATATTTACCGGATTCTGTGCAGGCTGGTTTGGCAGTAAAAAAGTTGACTAAGTTACCGTCTGCCGTATGTCCGAACACTACAAACATACCAAACTGGTCAAGCCATTTCGAATTGATGACTGTAAGGTCGAACGTAACCTTTTCTCCTACTTTACCAAAGTATTCCGAGTTGATGTATTCGACCGTTTTTTCTCTGCGTTCCGACGATTTCTTGAAGTTGCTATACACTGGCACAAAGTAAACCATAAAGCCAGTATCGAGGCTCGTAACCGTCTCGTTTTGAATCTTTTCTACCATCTTTTTGGTAAAATCTGACATCGTTTTGCCACAAAACACCGCCATAGTAGCAGCGCCGTGGACAAAGTCGATTGCTTCTTGTCCAGCAGAAACATCAAGTTCTTCTGGCTTTGCGAGCAATTCAGTCATGATGGTTTTGGTGCTTTTAACAGCAGGAACATACACCTCTTCGCCACCGGGTTGCAGACTGTTGTAAGCTGACTGGTCTTGCTTAACGATTTCTCCATTACTGCCTTCTACTGCTTTAAGTGCAGCAGCAACCATAACAGCAGTTGGATAAGTCACCACTTCTCGCTTTTGGTATGCCATGTTGTCTCCTTAAAACGGGATATCGTCGGAGTAGTCCTACGAGGCCGGCTGCAAGGCAGGCTTACTAATCGGAGTATCGTTCTCGTCATCGTCAAAACCGTAGTCCTCGGGATGCCACTGATCGGGACCATTATAGTGAGGATTGGGTTCCTATGTGTCGTAGTCTGACAGGATCCATTGTGCGTCGGGCCTCTCAGCACCAACTACCCAAGCCCACTCGCGGATTGCATCTTGAATATATGACATGATATTAGTCCACCGTTATGGTTGTAGGATCGATCCCAAGAACATGGCAATTGTGATGCCATTGTTCCCATTGCGCTTCGGTCCAGTCTTCGCTGCATCCAGGAAGGCTGTATACCGGCTGCTCATCAACATAGTAAGAAACTTCCATTTTACTTCTCCTCAACAATCGCCGGGCGAGTAACAATCGTCTGCGGCGTGCCGTTATAAACAGCATGTTCCTTAACAGTAAACTTTACCGTTGCAGTTTCGCCTTCGTTCGGGAAACCAGCGGAGTTACCACGGTAAACAAACACGTTACCAGCTTCGTCTTCAGCGATGTTGATGTAACCAATACCGCTATCGTAGTAGTGGAACGTCGGGCGGCTGTATTCAATAACCTTCTTGCACGTCAGCTTCACGACCATACGCTTGCCAACTTCGCCAACGTGGACGCGGTTAGCGTTCTTTTCGGCTTCCTTCTTGGACCACTCAGCCTTGCGTTCAGCAGCCTTAGCGATCGAGCGGCGAATCGCCGCAACCTGGCCTTCAGTAAAACGACCGTAAGTGCTAAAGCCGCCCCACAGCGAGCTAAAGAAATCGTTGCCACGTTCCGCACCAGCTTGGACGAACGCAATCAGGTCGGACGCATCTTCATGAGTGCGGAAGAACGTTTTTTCAGCATTAAAGCGGATGTTGTTGCGGATCGCTGCTTCGTATGCTGCCGGATTCTCAATAACTCGCGTCATTTTCGGGCTCCTAATGCGTTCTTGATGTTGTTATTATACGCTTTTTTGGATAAAAGTCAACCAAAATTTAGACAGATTTACAGCAATTCTGTGGGTCTACATGCACAAAGTTGGGCTAAAATTAAGCAGTTTGTGTAACCTCTTGATTTTTAACGGATTTCTATTTTCTGCGTGGTTTTGTAGCCTCTTGATTCATATGGACTATTTCGAAATTAGTAGTAGATTTGGTTGAAGCAACACGACCTTGCCCGCAAGGAACAATCATGCGGAACGTTAGATTTTTGTCTGGGTTGAGCTTTGCAGTCATCTTAAAGATATCCACAAAGTCATAATCATTTGACACTACGGTAATATGAGTGTACCCATCGCTCACAGCTTTTTGGATGTAAGCCCCAATAAACTTGTCAACTACTTCCTTGCCTACAGTGTAGCCGCGCAGGTAAACTTTATTAAAGTCGTGCTCTTTACGGAGCAGGTGCGGCTCGTTATCGCCTTCACGCAGCATCTTAACCAAATGGGTTTCGGTTCCAACTAAGTGAGTGTGGTATGCACTAACTAACTGCGGAATGCCTTGATCGCCGTCAATAAATGCAATTTTTTTAACTGCTGGCTTGCGGAATTTGTTTAACCAAGCAAACATTTTCGAGCCCTCTTATTACGATAGCTCGTATTATACACTAATTAAAATAAAAGTCAACCGAAGTTTTTTGCCACTTCTGTTAGCTTTTTGTGATCTTGTACCAAGGATGCGTTATGCATCAATTTTTCGTAGTTTTTAAAATACAGTTCTTTTTGGTATTCTAAATCAAATATAATACGCCTGTTCATGTTGAGTGCAGCAACGGTTCTTTCGATAGGGCACTTTATAAATTGATAGCTATGATCGATTATATCATTAAATGTTTCAAAACCGAATTTAGAAGCGCATGCCTCTGATTTATACCCGCCAGGCCAAATTACAAAGTGTCCAGAGATGTATGCTTGCACTGTTTTTTCGGTGAACATAAACCCGGGCTCAAAAAATGCTGGTTCACAAACTAAACTTAACACCGATTCAGAATAAAATTTAGTTCTTAGAAAAGAGAAATTAGTAAAGTTATCACCGTAAACGTAGTAGTTGCCGTTCTTCTTAGAAGTCCTTTTTAAGTCAAAAGAAATAAAATTTTCAGGTAGTAAAAGAGAGGTATCTTGTAACCCGAAGTTGTTAGTCAGGAAAAAACTGCTAAAATGATCTGGATTCGGTGTTGTAGCAGAGTATTCAAACGGTATATGCTGGCAATTATTTGCTATCCAGCAGTTAGTTATCATTCGGTTATATCTTGGCTTGTTTGATAAAAAAGTAAAGTGCTTCGATATCTTTTTGTTCTTAGTAAAGTTGATAGGTATGGTTTTTAACATATCACTAAACACTAACAATCCACCATGCAGCAACTCTGGAGAGAAATCCAACGAATCAAATAGCGAAAACTGACTAAATGATATTTTTCTTTTTTTTGATTTGTACAAAGAATTTAAGAAATTTATAAACTGTTGCCCGTTGTCTTTTAGTTCGGCTTCCTGATAGATAGGACACCCTGTATTGTTAATAAACACAGGCTGATGATCAATGATCTCCACATCACTACCGTCGTCTGAAATAGAAAGAACATCAGTTGATTGGTGTATAATCATTGATTATTTTTAACTAATCTACGGAGTGCATACTCTGCTACTGATAGCTCAGACCTTGTTTGACCGAGCTGCCGCTTTAACTTTTCTATTTCTTTTTGTTGTTTGTGCAGCAGCTCGTGAACTCCAACCAAGTCTTCTTTAGTTAGACGCAGTTCCTTGGCCTGAGACATCAGATTCGGTCTCG
>Ga0116204_1000111_pt1 | contig 39043 bp, 34 predicted proteins | sample LakKivwa52mmetaG_FD_94481 | JGI IMG/M metagenome (GOLD analysis project Ga0116204, IMG submission 94481) | Anoxic lake water microbial communities from Lake Kivu, Rwanda to study Microbial Dark Matter (Phase II) - Lake Kivu water 52m metaG | ecosystem: Environmental > Aquatic > Freshwater > Lake... | reverse complement strand
TCGTGCTTGGCGCTGATGTTGGCGACGTGGTCGGCCAACTGCACCAGTTCGGCGCGCCGGTCGTAGGGCTGGATAACAATGCTCTTCCAGGTTTCGGTGATGTGATGCTCGAAGCGCACCACGTCCTCGAAGCCGAGCGACTTGCGGTACTGGGAGGTCAGTTCCATCGTCTGGTTATTAACCGAGTTCGACCAGTTGAAGCCAATCAGCGGGGAGCTGCCGTCGTCACGGCTGAACAGTTTGGCGGCCATCATAATCCACAGGGCGTGGTAGGGATTGTCGGAGCCGAAAAAGACCGAAATCTTGAATTGGATGTCCACTCCCAGCCGATAGAGCAGGAATCCGAGCAGGATGGTGCCGGCGTTGAAGTTCAGGACATGCTGGACGCCGAAATTGGTGTAATAGTACAGGAACTCATCCAGCCACATCAGGGCGTGTTCGTTGGGCTGGCCGATGCCGCCGAAATAACCGGTGATGGTGGCCGGGCCGCCCAGGTGCGGGTTCGAGCCGTCGGTGCCTTTGGTGTCGAGCGTTTCGACAAATGACGCGCCGATAATGTCGAGCGCCGCCACAATCGCGGGCAGGTCGCCATCCAGTTCGGATTCTTTCATCTTGCGGACGGCAATGAATCGCCCCGGAATCAAGGTCTTGTTTTGGATGGCTTTTTCGCAAATCTCGCGCACCCAGGGGAAGTATTGCAGGGCCGAAACTTCGAGCGTGACGGCGAATTCATCTTTGAATTGCATCGCATCGGCTTTCGCGCCGAGCAGGTTGCGCCGGTAGTCGGCAACCGGGATGAATGCGCCTTTGTCGCGCTGCTCCATCAGCCATTTTAAGTCGGCGATGTGGCCCGGCGCGCGCTCCTCGACCTGTTTCATCAGGTTTTCCAGTTTGCGCGCTTCGCGATGCTTGCGGTTGATTTCCTCGGGCGTGCCGTATTTGGCGACTACTTCGAGGAAGTTGTTGATGACTTTTGAATCGGGGTCGAGCAGGACGGCGTTGATGGCATCGAGGCGGTTGGTGGGGATGGCGAGCAATTTCCGTAAATCGGTCATTCTTTCTCCTTTGGATGCGCAACTCCTAAAAAAGGCGTTTTTCGCCGCGTAACTTGAAACTTGGACGCGGATTTACGCTGGGAACCGCGGAAAAAGCAAAAAAATCCGCGCAATCCGTGTTCATCCGCGTCCTAAAAATGACATATACGGCAGCAGAAAGATATTCAAGCCTTTAGGAAAGGTTGAATTTTACTGGCTGGTTATTTCTTGTGACAGTCACAATCACAATCACAATCACAATCACAATCACAATCACAATCACACTTCTTGTTCTTATCTTCCTCGATGAGTCTCTCCAACTCGCCAAACTCTTCATCCTTCATCCCGAACCAGTTCTCGGGCTGCGGGAACTGCTTGCCAACCACCTCGTCGTGGTAGCCCTTCAGGCCGTTCAAGATGACCTCGCCCGCGTTGCCGAACATCTTTGCCATCTTGGGTTTGAACCGCGGGTAAAGCCCAAACATATCATGATAAATGAGCAGTTGGCCATGCGCATCTGGCCCGGAGCCGAGGCTCATGATGATGCAGTCTTCGGCGCGCTCGGTGATGAGTTTGCAGACCCGGTCGGGAACCATCTCCAATAGAATCATGAAGGCCCCGGCCTTTTCGAGCGATTTGGCGTCGTCCACAATTTTCTTGGCCAGCGCCGCGCTCTTACCCTGTACTTTGAACCCGCCCAGCGCTGCCACCGATTGCGGGGTCAGCCCCAGGTGTCCAATCGCCGGGATACCGGCATCGACCACGCCCTTGATGCGGTCAGCCATCGCCGCGCCGCCTTCGAGTTTGATCGCGTCACAGCCCGCCTCGGCCATAAAGCGGCCCGCATTCCGAATGGCGGATTCGACCGAGGGCTGGTAGGTCATGTAGGGCATATCGCCAACCACAAAGGCGGTTGCTGCGCCGCGCCGCACAGCCTGCGCATGACGGATCATGTCTTCCATCGTCACCGGCAGGGTCGAATCGTAGCCGAGCATGGTCATGCCCAGGCTGTCGCCCACCAGGATTACTTCGATCCCGGCCTGCTCCTGCAAATAGGCGGTTGGGTAGTCGTAGCAGGTCAGCCAGGTGATGGGTTCGCCTTTTTCGACTTTGTCGAACAGGTAGGGCAAGGTAATCTTCTTGCGTGCTTCGGTCATTCAAGCCTCCTCATGAAAATTCGGTAGGACAGGGTTTCTCCTGTCTTGCTTCAGTATAGGACAAATAAGGAGCATTCGCAATTGACGAAAATCACTTTCGTCTTGTCAATTCCTCCCCAGGCGGATAAAATTAGTTTCCCTATTCAACTATTATTTTGGTTAACCATCGTCGATGGTCGAGTAGACGCCGGTTGTCAAGTAGCGAAGCGTATCGAGACACACGGCATACCGCGCCCCAATCAAAAAAGCTGGTCACATGCCAAACCAACCTGTCCAGGTCGATGAAGTCATCGACAAATTCTGGGAGAGCATTCCTCCCGCCTGGCGCGAGACGCGCAACACCATCCGCCGGGTGGCCGTCGAAAATTTTTCAATGACCGTCGGTCAATTCCAGGTACTGCGGCGTATTCGTAAGGGCATCGACACCGTCAGCACCCTGGCTGAAGCCAACCGCACCAGCCGCTCGTCGGTCAGCAAAGCAGTCGACGTGCTGGTCAACAAGGGACTGGTCTCGCGCCTGCCAGATGAACGCGACCGCCGCCACGTTCACCTGACCCTGACCGACGAGGGACAGCGCCTGCTCGAAGCGGTTTACGACCAGGCTGAAGCCTGGCTGCGGGACAAATTCCAATCCCTGCCCCCCGACGAGTTGGCAATTTTGCGCCAGGCTCTGCCCATCCTTCAGAAAGCCTTCGACAACTCCAACCCATGATGAATAACCCCCTCCTCCGCCTGCGTTTTGCCGTCAAACCCTACCTGCCCCAGATTGCCATGAGCATGCTCAACCTGACGGCGCTGACCGCCCTCAGCCTGTACATCCCGGCCATCATCCGCGATGTTATCGACGAGGGCCTGATTCGCGCCGATAGCGGCTTCCTGGCCCGCTCGGCGCTGCTCCTGCTCGGGCTGGGACTATTGACCGCTGCCATGAACGGTTTCCAGCGTTTCATCTCCGAGTGGATTAGCGGTCATATCGGCTACGACATCCGCAACCGGCTGTACAACCACATCCAAAATATGTCGTTTTCCTACCATGACCACGCCCAGACCGGCCAACTCATCTCGCGCTGCATCGAGGACGTTCGCTCTGTGCAGCAATTCATCGGCAGTTCCATCGTCGAACTCTCGCAGTTAATCCTGCTCCTGTTCGGCGCGATGTGGATTATGCTGGCCGCCAATTGGAAACTGACCCTGATTGCCATCCTGCCGATTTTCCCGTTGGTCTGGATGACCTTTGACTTCGGCAACCGCATCACGGCCCTGTTTTTCAAGGTCGATACCGTGCTGGGCGATTTGTCCTCGCGTTTGCAGGAAAATGTCAGTGGGGTGCAGGTCATCCGGGCCTTTGCGCGCGAGGATTACGAGATGAATCGCTTCGATGAGACCAACCGCGCCTACTACAACGCCCGCGTGCGGGTCATCAATACCTGGTCGCGGGTCATGCCCACCACCGATTTCTTCGTCACGCTTTGCACCATCTTGATTTTGTGGTTCGGCGGGCAAATGGTCTTGAACGGGACGATGACGGTCGGCGAATTGGTGGCCTTCAACGCCTACGTGCTGATGTTGGCCAATCCCGCCCAGCAGCTCACCTGGCTGGTCAACGCCGCCGGGGAAGCCTCCGCCGGGGCGCAGCGCGTCTTCGAAGTGCTGGATGCCGAGGAGGAGATTGCCTCGCCCGCCGGGGCAGTGAACCTGCCCCAGTTGCGGGGCGAGGTCGAATTCCGGGAGGTCTCGCTGAAATATCTCGCCGAGAAAAAAGATTCTCTATCAGATATCAACCTGCGGGTGCCGCCGAATCAGTTAATCGCCCTGATTGGCCCAACCGGCAGCGGCAAGACCTCGCTCGTCAACCTGATTCCGCGCTTTTACGATGTCACCGCAGGCGCGGTGCTGGTTGATGGGGTCGATGTGCGCGAAGTTGAGTTGACCAGCCTGCGCAGCCAGATTGGGATTGTGCTGCAAACCTCGCTCCTGTTTTCGGACACCATCAAGGCCAACATTGCCTACGGCCGTCCCGATTCCAGCGACGAGGAGATTTTCGCTGCCGCCCGGGCTGCCCAGGCGCACGATTTCATCATGGGTTTCGAGAAGGGTTACGAAACGATTGTCGGCGAGCGCGGCGTGACGCTTTCGGGCGGGCAGCGCCAACGCGTGGCGATTGCGCGCGCCCTGCTGATGGATCCGCGCATCCTGATTTTGGACGATTCTCTTTCCAGCGTCGATACCCAAACCGAGCAGCTCATCCAGCGCGCGCTCGACCGGTTGATGGAAGGACGCACGACCTTCGTGATTGCCCACCGCTTAAGCACCGTGCGCCGCGCCGACCAAATTGTGGTGATGGACAAGGGCCGCATTGTGCAGGTGGGTACGCACGATGAACTGCTGGCCGAAGGCGGCCTGTACCGCGAAATCCATGATTTGCAGTTGGTGCATAACGCCAGTGACGAGGAAGAGCAGCTGGCGGTGGCAGAAAAGCCGGCTTATCACTCGAAGGATTTGGGATAATGCTCAAAATTCCCCGCTGGCTGCCCGCTATTGTACTGATGGCGGCGATTTTCACCTTTTCATCCATCCCGTCCTCTGGTTTGCCCGATTACGGTTTCTGGGACATGTTGGTCAAAAAAGGCGGACATGCAGTTGGCTATGCCCTGCTGGCGCTTTCTTACTGGTATTGGCTAGGGTTCGACCCCAAAAAAGGCTGGCTGGCCTGGCTGCTGGCCGTTCTGTATGCCGCTGCGGATGAATTTCACCAATCCTTTACGCCGGGGCGGCATCCTTCGATTTACGATGTGCTGATTTATGATAACTTGGGGGCGCTGCTGGCGGTGCTGTTCGGCAGTTGGTTTCTTAAACGCAAACCAAAAAGCGGCGTGTAAAGTTTGCTACTTGCCCCGAGGCGCGAGGTAGTCGATCTAAACGAATAAGCGAGATTCAGGAGCAAAAATAACTCCCCACATGGACATCCTCTTCATCCGCCACGCCGAAAGCGAATCCAATGCTGGGCTGCGCACCGAGCACCCGGCCACCATCCGCTTGACCGAACGCGGACAGGCCCAGGCTGCCCTGACAGCCCAATTCCTGCCCCGCCCCGCGCTGCTTGTCACCTCGCCGTACCAGCGCACTAAAGCGACCGCCGCGCCGCTGCTGGCACGCTTCCCCGGTGCGCCACAAGCCGAGTGGCCAGTGCAGGAGTTTACGTTCCTTAAACCCCTCCCACTGGCAAGGCACAACTGGCCAGGAGCGCTGGCCCGCCGCTAACCAGTACTGGGAGCGCGGAGACCCCCATTACCAGGATGGCCAGGGCGCGGAATCGTTCAGCGGCCTGATGGAACGGGTTCGACAGACCCATGCGCTCATCCAGTCCCAAACCGAGGGCTCGCTGGTCATCTTTTCGCATGGGCAGTTCAGCCGCGCTTTCCTGTGGAGCCTGCTTTACCCCACCTGCGAACTCTCCGCCGACCGGATGCGCCGCCTGCGTAATTTTACACGCGGGTTCCCTTTTCCCAACTGCGGAATCCTGACCTACCGCCTCGAAAATGGCCGTTTCTGGCACAGTGGAATCGACATCTCCCACCTGCCGCCTGAGCTGGTGACGTATTAATGTTGCATAACCGTCCCGAAGGCTTCGACCCGTTGTAAATGGTGCTTAAAAGAGTCTTCGGGACGGTTTTTGAAAGATAATTTTGGAGTAAAATACTCCAAAATCAGGAGGCGACATGAAAAAACAACAATTCGGAAACCTGGGTATCATCACGTTGGTCGTGCTCAATTTTATCCTGTGGCTGGCCTTCCCGCCCATCGACGATGGCCGTCCCAACTTCCTACGCGCCTACGCGGGCGAAGTGCTGGGCGCAACCGTCATCATCCTCATGGCATGTGGGCTGGTGTTGGCGGCGCGCCCCAAATGGGCCGAACCCTACTTTGGCGGCCTCGATAAGATGTATGCTGCCCACAAACGCGCCAACACCGCCGCCTTCCTGCTGCTTTTCGTCCACCTGCTAACTGTCCCCATTACCACCGACCGGCTGCTGCCTGGCACGCCGCTGGCAATCATCGCCTTCCTGGGCATCGTTACGCTTGTCCTGCTGACGCTCTCGCCGCGCATCCCATTGCTTAGTAAACTTACCAACGCTTCGTATGACAGATGGAAGAAGTTCCACCGTTTTATCGGCATTTTCTACGCCCTGGGCTTCGTCCATTCCCTATTCGTGAATGGACTTTCGGCGCTGGTGGCGTTTTCCTACGTCCAGGTCATTTTCATTATTGGTTTGGCGGCCTATCTCTACACGGAAGTTTTCTCCCGTTTCCTGAACAAATCCCTGCCCTGCAAGGTGAGCGCAGTCCGCCGCTTGAACGGTAACACGACCGAGGTCACGCTCTCCCCCAAAGGCCAGAAACTCAGCCACCAGCCGGGGCAATTCCTGTTCGTGCGCTTCCCCGGTGACCGGGTGCTGGATGAATCCCACCCTTTCACCATTTCCTCGGCCCCGGGAGAGCCTGATATCCGCCTGAGTATCAAAGCCAGCGGGGACTTTACTCGTCACCTTTACCACCACCTGAGCGAGGGGGCGGAGGCCGTCGTCGAGGGCGCCTATGGATTGTTCCAGTACCAGCAAGGTGGGCCGAAACAAATCTGGATTGCGGGCGGAATTGGCATCACCCCGTTTTTATCCTTCATCCGGCACGGAAACATCGACCGCGAGGTGGATTTCTATTACACCGTCCGCGCGCGCGAGGAAGCCCTGTTCCTCGACGAAATCGAAAACGCCCCGAAACGGAATCCCGCATTCAGGGCGTTCGCGCGTTTTTCCATCGAGCAGGGTTCGCTCACGGTCGAGGAAATCGCCCAAAATGCGGGCGATCTCCGTGAGCGCGACATCTATTTGTGCGGCCCGCTCGGCATGGTGCAGGCTTTCGCCGAGAAGTTCAAAGCCCAGGGCGTTCCTGCTAAAAAAATCCACCACGAGGAGTTCAACTTTCGATAAGCGGTTCTCCAGGTGATACCACCTGCCTGGCTGGCGTTTTCACTTCCGGGCATTTCCAGTAATCGCCGGGATAAGCGCGCCGCACCTGGGTAAAAGTCGGCAGGATGCCGCAGGCAAAGCAGTGCTGGCGGCAGTCGATGCGGGTGATGCCCTCTAAACTCTGGCGGTAATCCTCGAATAGGTACGACTTTTTGACAGCGGCGCTGATGTGGTCCCAGGGAAAAACCTCGTCTACGCGCCGCTGGCGGTGGGTGTAGAAGTCGGGGTCGAGGCGGTGCTGCTCGAAGGCCGCCATCCAGATGTCGTAACGGTAGTTTTCGTTCCAGGCGTCGAACTTCGCGCCGTTTTTCCAGGCGGTGTAAATCACTTCGGACAGTTTGCGGTCGCCGCGCGACAGGAAGGCTTCCAGGAAGGTGTCTTCGGCGTGGGTCAGGGTCAGTTTGATGTTTTTATCCTTCAGCATATCGCGCAGGATGCCCTGTTTGGCCTTGATTTGGGCCATCGTATCGCACGGAACCCACTGGAAGGGGGTCTGCGACTTGGGAACGAAAGTGCTGACTCCGACGTTGAGCTTGGCCTTGTAGCCAATCACCTTGCGGCCCTCGTTCAGCACCCGCTTGCACAGGTCGGCAATTGCCCGCACATCGTCGAGCGTTTCGCTCGGATGTCCAATCATGAAATAGAGCTTGAGCGTCACCCAGCCGCGCCGGTAGATTTCGCGGGTGGTGTCGATGATGTCTTCATCGGGGATGAATTTGTTGATGATGCGCCGCATCCGCTCGGTGGCGGCCTCGGGCGCGAGCGTGAACCCGCCGGAGCGGCGGTCTTTGAGCAGTTCCATCAGATCAATCGAAACGGATTCAATCCGCAGCGAGGGCAGCCCGACGTTGAGATGCTTACCGCCGAACTTTTCGCCGATTTTCGTCACCAGTTCGACGATGTTGCTGTAATCGGATGATGAAAGCGACATCAGCGCCAGTTCCTCGAAGCCAGTGTTGCGGATGGCTTCCTCGGCGGCGGCAACGACTTCCTCCACCGAGCGTTCGCGCACGGGCCTCGCAATCATCCCGGCGTGGCAGAAGCGGCAGCCGCGCGTGCAGCCGCGCATAATCTCGACTGTAGCGCGGTTGTGCACGGTTTCGATGTTCGGGACGATGAATTTGACCGGCGGCGGAGGCAGTTTGGCGACCATGCGCTTGGTGACGGTCTTGGGCGCTTCGGGCATCGACGGAACTGTCTGGGACACAGTTCCGTCATCGAGATAGTCCACTGTGTAAAAGCGGGGAACGTACACGCCGGGGATTTTTACCAGTTCCCTGAGCAACTCATGCCTGCTTCCCTGTTTTCCTGTTTCCTTGTTTCCTTGTTTCCACACCCTTACCGTATCAATGATGTCATGAATAACTTCTTCCCCCTCCCCGATCACAAAGGCATCCATGAATGCGCTCATCGGTTCGGGGTTCATGGTTGAGTGGCCGCCGGCGATGATTAACGGGTGGCTGCTGTCGCGTTCTTCGGCGCGGACGGGAATTCCGGCCAGGTCGAGCGCGTTCAGGGTGTTGGTGTAGAGCGTTTCGTAGGGCAGGGAAAAGCCGAGGATGTCGAACGCGGATAACGGGTGGAAGGTCTCCAGCCCATATAACGGGATCCCGTTCGAGCGCATCAACGCTTCCATATCGGGCCAGGGCACATAGGCGCGTTCCGCCAGGGCGTCATCCCGCTGGTTGACCTGGTCGTACAGGATTTTCAGGCCGACATTCGAAACGCCGATGTCGTAAATATCGGGGAAAACCAGGGCGACCCTGGCCTGAATCGCGTCCCAGTCTTTGATGGTGATGTTCAACTCGCCGCCCACATAGCGGCCGGGTTTGGCAACTTTGAGCAGGATTCGATCAAGTTTGTTCTGTATTCCTAAAGGAGTTAACATGCGCCGAATTATACTCGCCCCCAGCGGGCCGCAGCCCTGATATTTGTCATGAATTTGGAGAAGGTTTGTCTAAAAATAAAAAAGGGAACGTCACCTGGCGACTTTAGGAAAATCCTGGAGAATTGGTACCCTTGGGTGACGCGATTTGTTAAGATTCGAGTATAATTTAAGAACGGTAATGTTGGCCCCCAGGTTTGATTGCGTTGCTCCATCCCGCAAAAAACGCGGGACATTTCCGTGACCCAAGTTCCTGGCAGGTAGTGAGGAGAATGACGAAAGCCACTGTATTAATGGTTGAAGGAAAGAAAGCCGATCGACCTTCTTTTGCGGCCCAATTGCAGAAGAAGGATTTTACTGTTATCGCCGTGCCAAACGGCGCCGAAGCGGTTGCCCGCCTGGCTGAACTTGGCCCCGATTTAGTTGTCGTTAACGCGGCTTCGATTGGCTCTACCGGGGTGCGGATTTGCCAGTCTTTACATGATAAACAGGATGAACACCTCCCGATTGTGCTTATCGTAGAAGCTGGGAAAACCGTCGAAAAATCGGCGGCCGATGTGGTCATCAACCTGCCTTTCACAGTGCAGAAACTGGTCAATCGCATCAAACCCCTGCTGCCTGGTGACGGGAATAATATCATTCACGCTGGCCCCATTCGCCTTGACCTGGAACATCGCCGGGTTAAATGCCTGGCGCGCAACGCCCGCCTGACGCCCCGCCTGGCCTCCCTGTTACAGGTTTTACTCCAGCATCGCGGCGAAGTCATCGAACGCGAAGAACTGTTCAAAAAAGTGTGGGATACGAACTATACCGGCGATACGCGTACTCTCGATGTTCACATCTCCTGGTTGCGGCGCGCCATTGAGATGGACCCCGACCATCCGCGCTTCCTGCACACCGTGCGCGGGGTCGGCTACCGGTTGGATGTGTAGGAAAAAACGTCCCGAAGGGTTACGCGTGCCTGCCAGGGTATTCGAAACATTGGGCCGCTTGTCCCAACCTTCGAGGCGGTTCAAGTAATTCGGTTATAATCCCCGTCTATGCAGCCAAATATTGTCGGAATCCGCTTTAGCAAAGTAGGTAAAGTCTACCATTTCGATTCAAACCACGTGCCAGATTTGCAGGTGGGAGAACACGTCGTTGTCGATACCGCCCGCGGACGGCAAATCGGCGAGGTTACGCAGCGCGTCGAAAGCCCAGCGTCCCCGCCTGATGGGAACTGGAAACCCATCGAACGGCGCGCCAGCGCCGCCGACCTGTTGCTGCGCCAGCAGTGGCAGCAGAAACAGACCGCCGCAATGATTGAATGTCGCGCCCGGGCTGCTGAACTCAAATTGGATGGTGTTAAAATCATCACCGCCGAGTATTCCTTCGACGGCGCGCGCCTGGCGTTCATGTTTAGCACCGAGACAGAAGACAAAGTCGACCTGAAATCACTGCGCAAGGACATGCAGCGTATCTTCCCCGAATCGCAGGTCGAAATGCGCCAGATCGGCCCGCGCGACGTGGCGAAAATGCTGGGTGGGATGGGCGCCTGCGGCCTCGAAACGCGCTGCTGCTCCAAGTTCCTGACCGAGTTCAGCCCCATCTCCATCAAGATGGCGAAGGAGCAGGGCATTTCACTGACCCCCAGCGAAATTACCGGGATGTGCGGGCGTTTACGCTGCTGTCTCATCTACGAGTACGAGCAGTATGTGGCCGCCCGCAAGGAACTTCCCAAGCGCAACAAGCGCGTCGTCACACCCGATGGCGAAGGCAAGGTGCTGGATGTCTTTCCGTTGCGCAACGTCATCCTGGTCGAACTCGACCCCAAGCCCAGCGACCGCCCCCAGGATCGTCCGGAACGCCCCGTCTGGCGAGAATTCCACCGCGAGAATGTCGAACCCTGGGACGAACTGGAAGCCCTGCGGCGCAAATCGGAAGCCCCGTGTGACAAGCACGAGGGCGGCGGCTGCGACTGTGGGAAAAATGCAAAGGGTGAAGAGACCGCGAAGGTTGACCAACCTGAATCAGAAGCCGAAACTCGAAACCCGAAAAGCGACAACCGGCAATCGAAATTCGACCATCGAAAATCAAAATTCCAAAATCGTAAATCGTAAATCGTATGGAAACCCCTGGCAGCTGGGATACTCCCCAACGCATCCTGGTCATCCTGGCGCATCCGGATGACCCGGAATTTTTTTGCGGCGCAACCCTGGCAAGATGGGCGCAAGCCGGGCATGAAATCACCTATTTCCTGCTCACCTGCGGTGATAAAGGCCGCAATGACCATAACCGGCACATCCCTGGCGATGAGTTATGCGCCCTGCGGCATACCGAACAGCGCGCTGCGGCTCAAGTCATCGGCGCGCGGGAAGTCTATTTCCTCGATAAACAAGATGGCTACCTCATCCCCGATTTAGAACTGCGCCGCGAGATAACGCGCGCCATCCGACGCTTCAAGCCAACTACGCTTGTGACCTGCGACCCGCAATTCCTGTTCTCCCCCTTTGGCATTAACCACCCCGACCATCGCGCCGCCGGACAGGCTACACTAGATGCAGTCTTCCCCGCCGCCGGGAACGAACTCTACTTTCCCGAACTGCTAGCCGAGGGCCTCGCGCCACACATGCCAAAAGAAGTTTGGGTTTCACTGACCGCGCAACCCTCCGTCAGCCTCGATGTGACCGATTTTTGGGAGATGAAAATCCGCGCGTTAAAAGAGCACAAATCCCAAATTGGCGACCCGGCCAAGCTGGAGGAGCGCATCCGCAGTCGCCACACCGAAGATTCCAGCCTGGAAAATCCGCGTTACGAGGAAAAATTCCGGGTGATTAAATACGGATGATTATCAACAAAATCATGAAACCCATTCCCTTTCTTGTCATTTCCCTGTTCTTGCTGGCGGGCTGCGCCCCACTGGTAAATTTTTTCAGCCCGCCCGACCCCAACTCCTGGCAACTGGTCTGGAGCGATGAGTTCGACCAGCCCGATGGCAGCGCCCCCGACCCGAACAAGTGGAATCACCAGAAAGGCGGCTCAGGCTGGGGCAATGCCGAATCGCAATATTACACTGACAGCCTCGAAAATTCCTACATCCAGGATGGAATGCTGGTCATCAAAGCCAACAAAGAATACATGATGGGGCGCGATTACACTTCCGCGCGCATGACCACCCAATCCAAAGGTGACTGGCAGTATGCGCGCGTTGAAATCCGCGCCAAATTGCCCAACACCCAGGGCATTTGGCCCGCTTTCTGGATGCTGCCGTCCAAGATGACGTATGGAATCTGGCCGACGAGCGGCGAAATCGACATCATGGAGATGATTGGCAAAGAGCCATTCCGCTCTTACGGAACTTTGCATTACGGCAACCCGCACACCCACACCTCCGGAACCTATGATTTGCCCGCCGGCCAGACCTTCGCCGATGATTTCCACGTTTTTGCGATGGAGTGGGAGCCAGACGAGTTTCGCTGGTATGTGGATGATACGCTCTTCTACACCAAAAACGACTGGTTTACCTCCAGCAAACAGGCTCCTTACCCGGCGCCCTTCGACCAGGAATTTCACCTGCTGATCAACATGGCGGTTGGCGGCCGCTGGCCGGGCTATCCCGATGAGACCAGCGTCTTCCCGCAGTACCTTTATGTAGATTATGTCCGTGTGTACCAGCATCCCAAACCGTAACGCGGAATGAATTCCGCGCCCTGCTCCTGAAAAGGATTTTTATGACAGACTTTTACGCTGAAGCTCAAAAACTATTCGCCTACACCCAGGCTATGCGCCGCGATTTCCACAAGCACCCCGAACTCGGCCACCAGGAAGTGCGCACGGCGGGTATTGTGGCGAAGGAACTGCAAGCGTTGGGATTGGAAGTGACGACTGGTGTTGGCAAAACCGGCGTAGTGGCGATGATTGAGGGAGCGAGGCCTGGCCCCACGCTGCTGCTGCGCGCCGATATGGACGCGTTGCCCATCCTCGAGCAGACCGGGGTCGAATACGCCTCGCAGACCCCGGGCGTGATGCACGCCTGCGGCCACGATGCCCATACCGCCGTCCTGCTGACGGTTGCCAAACTGTTGAACTGCATCCGCGGCGAACTGCCCGGTTCCGTTAAACTCGTCTTCCAGCCCGCCGAGGAAGGCATGGGCGGCGCGGAGGGGATGCTCGACGATGGGGTGTTGGAGAATCCCAAAGTGGATGTAACCCTCGGCCTGCACGTTTGGAATGAGCAGCCGGTCGGCTGGTTGGGGCTGGCGGCCGGTCCGACGATGGCCGGCACGGAGATTTTCAAGGTGCGCATCACTGGCAAGGGCGGTCACGGGGCGATTCCGAATCTCGCTGTGGATCCCATCCTGGCCGGTGCGCAGGTTGTCAGCGCGCTGCAAAGCATCGTCTCCCGCAACACGCCCCCGCTCAAGGGAGCGGTTGTCAGCGTGACCACTTTCCACGGCGGCGAGGCGTTCAATGTCATTCCACCGCAGGTCGAGCTAACCGGAACCATCCGCACCTTCGACCTGGCTGTGCGCGAGATGGTGCTGCGCCGCTTCGACGAGATTGTGAACGGCGTGGCGGGTGGCCTGGGCTGTATTGCTGAAATCGAGCATACCCGCATGACCCCCGCGCTTATCAACGATGCCCATACGACCCAGGTGGCCCAGGAAGTGGCGAGGCGTATCCTGCCCGATTGTTACATCGACTCAACCGGGCCGTTTACGATGGGTGGTGAGGATTTCGCTTTCATAATGGAAAAAGTCCCCGGATTGTTCATGTTCGTCGGCTCGGCCAACCCTGCAAAGGGGCTGGATTACGGCCACCACCACCCCAAATTCGACATCGACGAGGCCTCGCTGCCCCGCGCAGCGGCACTGATGGCGGCCACGGCGGTCGAGTTATTGAAACGTTGATTTGGAAGCATGGCTTATGGTCTCGATATGGATGCAAAAAGCGCATCCTACTCGACCAGCGTCCTGAAACAGAAAGGGCCGGCCACGTTTGGGTGACCGGCCCTGCTTGTTCGACAGGAAATCCTACTTTTTACATCCCATGACATTTTGCCCGTAGCGCACCGAAATGCCGACATCGTTGTACGATTCGATTTCGTAGAGATATTCAGCAGCCAGCGGCGGGAAATCGATGTACTCGGTCGAATCAGCCTTGAGCTTGATGAGTGTAATGCCGTTGCGGTACAAGTTATAACCGGTTTCACCAGTCACATCGGGCCAGCGCAGGGTGATGATTGTGCGACTCGCGCAATCGAGTTCAACGACAGTCAACCGGGATGGGGCTTCGGGCAGCGGGGCAAACGGAACCAGCGGCAGGAAGGAGAAGTCGATGGGGTCTTTGATAGTAGCGGCGCTGACCCAGCAATTCCCGGCGGAAGTTTTTACCCACAGCCACGAGCTATCGCGGTTGCGGCCCTCGGCGGTGGTGGCGCGGTTTGTGATGAAATTTGTCACCTGGTTGTAGTTGGTGGATGGTCCCAAACGGCAGTTCGCGTTGGTGTTAAAGATAATCGGCGGAAATGTTACAGGTGTGGGCGAAAGCGTGGGGGCAGGGGGTAGTGTTTCGGTTGGCGCGATGGTTTCGGTGGGCAGGGCCGGTTTGGCGGTCGGCGTGGCGGGAAGCGGGGTATCCGTCGGCATTATGGTGGATGTGGGAGACGGTAGTATTCCAGGCGTTGCTGTTTGCAAAGGTAATCCTGGCGTGGGCGGGAGCAGGCCCTGGGGCAGGGCGCAGGAGGTCAGCAGGAGCGAAAATGCCAACCCCGCCAGCAGGAATATTTTTGTGTTCATAGCGACTCCGGTTAGGATAATTTCCAGGTTTCGTTACAGTACCAGTAAGTATAACTGGTATGCGCGGTTTTTACCTCCGCCAATGGTGGGAAATCAAGCGGGAAAATGCCCTTTTCGCGCCAAGAACACCCGTTCCAGGCAAAAAAGCCGCCGGGACGAGCGTCCCGGCGGTGATGACAATGGCAAAATGACGGGCTACTCGACCCTGCGCCCGCCCTTGAGCATTTCCTGGAGTTTTTGCAGTCCATCAATATCGCCCTTCGCGGCCAGCGTGGCCTGTTCCACCCAGCCGTCCGGTTCCATGTACCTGTACCCGGCGCCGTCCAGTGTTTCGCGCAGTTTCCCCAGGTCGGCCTCGGCCAGTTGGGCAAAGGTAGTAATGCCAATGCCCGCCAGCAGCTTCGACACCTTAGGGCCAATGCCCTCGATGATGGTCAGGTCATCGGGTTTGCTCGCCGCGACCGGGGCCGGTTCAGCGTGAACATGTTCCTCCTCGTGCGCCACGTGTTCGAGACCATGCTCCTCGTGCCCATGCGCTTCGTGAACGGGTTCTTCCTCTTGCTTGAGCCAGCCTTTTTGCGAAACCCACCAGCCCAGGAACACCATCACGAGGAAAACCGCCAGCGCAACCCACACCATCCAGCCGATGCCGCCTTCCCCACCGCCTTCAGCCGAAACAATTGTATACATACCTGCCTCCTTTGTAGAATATGGGAGTATTTTATCGCAAGACGGGCAGCCTGTGCCACATTATATGGTATATTCGCCGCCATGTACCCGCAGCCACCCGTCTCGCAGGTTTTGACCAGCCTCGATATCCCGCATCGCGTATTCCGGCATATCGTGCAAGTGACCTCGCTGGAGCAGGCTGCCAGCGAGCGCGGGCAAGTTCCCGGCCAGGTGGTGCGCAGCATCCTTTTTCGGTTGGGCGAAGGCAAATTTGTCATGGTGCTTGCGGCGGGGCCGGGACAAATTTCCTGGTCGGCCTTGCGGGATTACCTGCGACAATCGCGGCTGTCGCTGGCGACCGAAGCGGAAGTCCTGGCTGTCACCGGCTACCGTATCGGATCAGTATCTCCGCTCGGGCTGCCTGCGCCCCTGCGTATCCTGGCCGACGAAAGCATCTTCCAGGCTGAAGAAATCTCGCTCGGCTCGGGCGAACGGGACGTGGGCATCATCATGCGCTCCGCCGACCTGCGCCGCGCCCTGGGCGAGATTGAGATTGGCTGGTTCCTTGTCTCCTGACGTTTCCGGCGTATAAGGTGTATCATCTCAAACCTTCGGGGCGGGCAACACACCGTCCCGAAGGTTTGAGATGATACTTACAGGTTTTTGATTTTATGGTGGATTGGGCTACAATTTGATTATGAAAATTGACCAGGCGATTGGTTTCGAACAGTTGATGCAAAACCTTCCGGATTATTACATCGAATTTGACCGGGATGTTGTTCGGCGCGCTTACGAAGCCGCCGCCGAAGCCCATGCCGGGCAAAAACGTCATTCGGGAGAGCCGTACATCAATCATTGTGTGGCAGTCGCCAACATCCTGGCTGAGATGCGCATGCCCTCCGATGTGGTCGCCGCCGGACTGCTCCACGATACGGTGGAAGATACCAGCATTAGTCTTGACAACTTGCGGCTCAGATTTGGGGATGTGATTGCCAACCTGGTGGATGGCGTGACCAAGCTCGACAGCCTGCCGCGCGTCTCGCGCAGCGACCATTTTGACAACAACGGAGGCAGCCCGGATGAGCCGCTCACGCCTGAACAGGTCTCCAAGCGTAAAAAACAAATCACCATCGAGGCCATGCGCAAGACCTTCCTGGCAATGAATGACGATGTGCGCGTGGTGCTTATCAAACTGGCCGACCGGGTTCATAACATGCGCACCCTGGGTTTTGCCAAACCCGAAAAGCAGAAGCGGATTGCCCAGGAGACGCTCGACATCTATGCCCCGCTCGCCAACCGGTTGGGCATCTGGCAAATCAAGTGGGAATTGGAAGACCTTTCGTTTCGTTACGTCAACCCTGAAAAATACAAGGAAATCGCCGAGCAAATTGCCGACCGGCGCAGCGTGCGCGAGGAGCAAATCAGCGAAATCATCGAGAATCTCTCGCGGGTGCTGCACCAGGCGGGCATCAAGGTTGATATCAACGGGCGGCCCAAGCACATCTATTCGATTTACAAGAAAATGATGCAGAAGGGCAAAGCCTTTGAAATGGTACGCGATATTCGTGGCGTGCGCCTGATGGTGGTTGACATCCCGGCCTGTTATTCGGCGCTGGGCATCATCCACAATCACTGGCGTCCCATCCCCGGTGAATTTGACGATTACATTGCCGCGCCCAAAGACAATTTCTACCAATCCCTGCACACCGCCGTGATTTATGACGACGGCAAGCCGCTCGAAGTTCAAATCCGCACGACCGAGATGCACCAGAACGCCGAATTTGGGATTGCGGCTCACTGGCGTTATAAGGAAGGCGCTTCACGGCGCGATGCGCGCTACGAACAGCACATCCTGTGGCTGCGTTCGATGATGGAATGGAAGCAGGATGTAAGCGATGCCCAGGAATTTGTCGATTCGATGAAAACCGATGTGTTCGAGGACCGCGTCTACGTTTTCACCCCCAAGGGTGACATCATCGACCTCCCATCCGGTTCGACCCCGATCGATTTTGCCTACCACGTCCACACCGATGTCGGCCATCACTGTCGTGGCGCAAAGGCCGATGGCAAACTGGTGACGCTCGATTATGTGCTGAAAACCGGCCAGAGGGTCGAAATCCTGACCGCCAAGCAGGGCGGCCCCAGCCGCGATTGGCTCAACACCTCGCTGGGCCTGGTCAAAACCCAGCGGGCGCGTTCCAAAATCCGGCTGTGGTTCAAAAAGCAGGATCGCGATCAAAACCTGGCGCAGGGGCGAGCCATGCTCGAGCGCGAATTCCGCCGCCTGGGGATGGGTGATATCAATTTTGAAACGCTTGCCCGCCAATTGGATTATAAAAATCCTGATGAGATGTTCGTCGACCTGGGCTGCGGCGACCTGCCGATGGGCAGGATTATTAGCCTGATTTCAGAGCAGGAGACTCATGATGAGCTGGTAGTCTCGGCGCCCAAAGCCGAACCGACCTCCACTGATGCTGTTTCGGTGGTGGGATTGCGCGGCATCCTGGCGACGACGGCCAGGTGCTGCAACCCGACTCCTGGCGACCAAATCATCGGCTACATCACGCGTGGGCGCGGCGCAACCATCCACCGGCAGGACTGCCCGAATGTGCTGCGGGCAACCATCAAAGAACGCGAGCGCCTGGTCAAGGTCAGCTGGGGCAAGCCGACCCACACCTATCCGGTCCCGATTCGCGTGACAGCCTTCGACCGGCAGGGGCTGATGGGTGACATCTCGAACCTGCTGACTGGCGAGGGCGTTAATATTGTAGATGTCAAGGTGAAGGTCGATCACGCCCACGAAAAGGCCGATACGGCCGATATCCGCTTGGTGGTGGAAGTGCGCGATATTGCCCACCTGAGCCGGGTATTGACCCGCATGGAAAGCCTGGCGAACGTGCTGGATGCCCAGCGGTTGCGCAGCAACTGAAAACGTTAGAGCGGCAGTGTCACTGCCGCTCTATTTTTGCTCAATTTGATGAGTTCAAACTACCCGAAAATCCTGGTTGGACGGTGCGCGAACAGGAAATAAATCGCCACCGCCCCGCTGTAGAGCAGCACGGCGACATAGACCGCCAGGTTGGGCAATAATTCGGGTTTGACCGTGCCAAAAAGCTGGAAGAAGGGGACAATCAGCACCAGGTCGTAGGCCAGGAAGCTCAACAACTGGCCGATGGCATTCGACCAGCGCGGTTTCCACAGTCCATAGATAAAGTAAAATGCATCGCCCAGGAAAATGCTGCCAAAGATAATCGATGAATCAGGGTTGACGGCCCAGGGGAAGACTGGCAGGCGCAGCAGCAGCGCGCCACCGGTCAAAACCAGGGCGGTGGTGAAAATCCAAAAAGAGATAATGACCAACTTGGGCGTGGGGCGTTCATCGGGCAGTGGAAGTCGGCGGCTCCACAAGAAGGCCCCAGCGCTGGCGAGTGCGGCCAGCAGGCTGACCACCACAAAAGTCAGCAATTCAGCCCGGCCATCGGCCAGCAGGTAGGCAAAGTACCCTCCAGCCAGCAGCGAGATGACCAACACGTTTAACGACCCGGCCGGCAGCGCGCCCCAGGATCCCGTCCAGCCGACCCACAGCATGGCGGCGCTGACGGCGGCCAGGATGGAGCCAAGAAACAGGTATGAAAGGCGACCGTCGGGCCAGGGCCAGGTGGCGGTGGCCGGCGGCAGTTGAAAGGCAAAACCGAGACCGAGCGCCAGGATTAACGTACCACCGATCAGGACTGTATAGCGTAAAACATTCATCGCATGCCTCCAGAGAATAATTAGATAAATCAACCCCACTTTTGAAATATTATAGCATGTGAGTCAAACCGCCCTTTTCCGGGCTGATTGGAAAAGGGCAGTTGGCATTCGTCAATGGGCAGCGCTACCTGGCGCGTCCCAGCACTTCGAGCAGCAGGTCGGGGCGGTCGGTGATCAGGCCATCCACACCCCATTCGATGTATTGGCGCATCTGGGCCGGGTCATCGATGGTCCAGGGTTCCACTTTCAGGTTGCGGGCGCGCGCAGCGCGGACAAATTGGGCCGTCATGACGGTGATGCCGCTCGATTTTTCGGGGACTTGCAGGCTGTAGTAACTGGGAGAGACCAGGCCGCCCAGGAAGACCTTGCTGAGCAAGACAAAGGTCGTTGTTTCCTGGCGGGCCGAGGAGGTGGCAACTTCGGGACATTCGGCGCGGAATTCGGCCAGCCGCGCATCGTGAAAGGAAGCCACTAACACCCGGTTTTGCATGTCGTATTGTCGAATTAGTGCGCAAAAGGGCGCGGCCATCGAACGTTCGGTCTTTTTGAGTTCAATTGTCATGCGATAGTTGGGAAAGGCCTGGAATACTTCCTCGAGGCTGGGGATGGTGATGCCCTGCCCGCGAAAGGGGAAGGTCGCGCCGCCATCGGGTGACCAGCGATACCCAGCGTCGAGGGCTTTGATTTCCGCCAGGGTCATTTCCTCCACGCTGCCGCTGCCGTTGGTGGTCCGGTCGACGGTTTCGTCGTGGATGAGGACAAGCACGTCATCTTTGGTGATATGCAAGTCCATTTCGAGCACATCCACGCCCAGGTCGGCGGCGTTTTGGAAAGCGAAGAGCGTATCGCCGGGCCACAGGTCGTCGCCGCCCTGGTGGGCGATGACCATGACCGGCGGGCGGTCAACATAGTAGGGATGTTCAGGCACCGGGCGAGCCAGCAGGCTCCAGGCCAGCAGGATGAAGAGCGCAGCGGCGAGGAGTCCACCAATGAAACGGATGATTTTATTTTTCATGAAAAGCCTCCAGGAACGCGACGGTATTTGTTCCCAGGGCGGCGTTGTTGTAGCCGCCTTCCATCACAACCAGTGTTGGGAAATTGAACCCGGCAATTCGTTGTCCGATTTGCCGGATACCGTCTGTAGTGACGCGGATTTTGCCAAGCGGGTCGTCGCCGTAGATGTCCATGCCGGCAGAGATGACGATGGACGATGGACGGTAGACCATGAGAAGTTCCATGGCCTTTTGTAGTGTTTTGAGGTAGGTTTGGTCATCGGCCCCAAGTGGGAGCGGGAAGTTGCGGTGATAGCCGAGTCCCTCGCCCGCACCGGTTTCGTCAGGATAACCGCTGTAGTAGGGATATTCGTAGTTCGGGTCAGCGTGGATGGAGATGGTTAGGACATCGGCGCGGTGGTAGAAGATGTCTTGCGTGCCGTTCCCGGCATGGTAGTCGATGTCGAGGATGGCGACTCGCCCGAATTGCGTCAGCCAGTGGGCGGCAACCGCAGCATTGTTGATGTAGCAGTATCCGCCGCAGTTGGCGCGCCCGGCGTGGTGGCCGGGGGGGCGACAAAGAGCAAAAGATGAAAGATGAGAAATGGAAGATGAATGTTGCGTGATGAATTTCGCCCCACTTAACGCGCAGTGGGCCGAGGCGAGAGCGGCCTGGTAGGTGTCGGCTGCGATAGGGGCGGATAAATCCATCATGTAGTAACCGGCGCGGCCCAGGATGGTGTTTGGAATGTGATTGCGCCACCCGGCGGGTGGGAAGGTGGCCGGGAGCAGGGCGCTGCGCTCGTAATCGGCGTCGAGGGGGGTGGACATCCACTCGTCGTAGGCAGTTTCCAGGAACGCGAGATAGCCTTCGTCGTGGACGGCCAGGAGCGGATCGAGGCCGAAATCGTCGGGAGGAAGAATCTCGAAGCGGCCGTCCAGGCGCAGGGATTCGAGAATCCGCTCCATGCGCTGGGGGACTTCGAAGTTGGCGACTTTTTCCCCACCGTCGAAAATTTCAAATGGCGGGGCGTGGCGGGTGTGGGTTTCAGGGTAGTAGACGTTCATTGGACGGGAGACAGGATACGGGGAGTCAGTTTCGGGAAACATGCAAAACACGCACCACGTTTGGGGCGCGGCGCGTGTCGGGGCGTCGAAAATCCTACTTCGCTTTCTCGATAAAATCGGCTAAATCCTTTTTCATTTGCTCGAGGGCGGGCAGGTGGATGTACATCATGTGACCGGCTTCGTAGTAGGCCATGCTGAGGTTGCCGCGCAGGGATTCGTCGAGGCCGAGGTGGTTGAAGACGTATTCGGTGGCGAAATAGGGCGTGGCCAGGTCGTAGTAGCCGTTGGCGACGAAGACCTTGAGATGTGGGTTGGTGGTCATGGCTTTGCGCAGGGTTTCGGCGACGTAGACATGCTGGTTTTCGTGTTCGGCGTAGGACCAGGGCCAGACCTGGAAGTTCAGGATTTCGTAGGGAGTGTCTTTCTCGAAGTTCAGTTCGCGGCGGATGTAGTCGTAGAAGGCGGCGGTGTAGGGGCCGACGATGTTGGTGTAGGACGGGTCGTTTTCGGCGCCTTCGCCAAGGGTGTCGCGGTCGATGCCCAGGAAGCGGCTGTCGAGGCGGCCTACGGTGCGTCCGCGCGAACGGAGCAGTTCCTTGAAGAAGCGGAAATCTGGCACGCGCAGGTTGGAGCGGTCGAGGTAGTCGATAGTCAGGCCGGTGAAACGCGCCAGTTTTTCCAGGATAGCGGCGCGCTCGCGCTTGGGCAGGGCATCGCCTTTGAGCAGGGCCGGGGCGTATTCGTTGACGGCGAACTCCTGCACTTCGGCCAGCAGGCCCTGGAGCGGGCGGCGAACGCGCAGGGCGCGGTGATACCAGGCGGTGGCGGCGTAGGAGGGCAGGAATAGTACATAGGGCAGTTCGTTGCCGGGCGTGAAGTCGATGGTGCCGAAGTTAAGCACGGTGGATACGAGCATGATGCCGTTAAGATACAGCCCGTGCCGTTCTTGCAGGTAGCCCGAAAGGCCGCTGGCGCGGGTGGTGCCGTAGCTTTCGCCAATCAGGAATTTGGGCGAGAGCCATCGGTTGTAACGGGTGGTGTATAAGCGGATGAAATCGCCAACGCTTTCGATATCTTTCTTGAAGCCGTGGAACTGTTTGGCTTTTTCGCCATCCGCCGGGCGGCTGTAGCCGGTGCTGATCGGGTCGATGAAGACCAGGTCGGTTTGGTCGAGCAGGGAAAATTCGTTATCGGTCAGTTGGTAGGGCGGTTTGGGCAGGTCGCCTTCGTAGGTCATCACCACCCGGCGCGGGCCGAGCACGCCCAGGTGCAGCCAGACGGAGGAAGAACCGGGGCCGCCGTTGAAGGAGAAGGTCAGCGGGCGCTTGGCGGGATTTTCCACGCCGTCTTTGGTGTAAGCGACAAAGAAAAACTGCGCCTTGGGTTTTTCGCCTTCGTAATCTTTCTCGCGCTCGGTTTCTTCTTTGAGGACAATCGTCCCGGTGGTGACGGTGTAGGCGATTTCCTGACCGTCGATGGTGATTGTGTGCTGGGTGACGACCAGGTTGTCTTTGAGTTCGGATTTATCTTTCTTTTCGTCTTTGGTTTCGGCGGGTTTGGGTTCGTCGGGCATGGGTACTCCTGAGATATTGGGTAAAAACGTTATTCCTCATTTACACAAATTGGCGAAGATGAGTGATTCAAATGTTAACGCTTCGGCTTTGGCACGCGCCGGGTGGTCGGTTCGACGACAGCCATCGGCAGGGTGAAAAAGAACAGGCTGCCCCTGCCTGGCTCGCTCTCCACGCCGACTTCGCCACCCAGTTTATCGAGAATGCGCGCCACAATCGAGAGTCCCAGCCCGTGACCTTCGGCGCGCATCTGGTCGAGGCGGGTGAACTGCGCGAATAACTGGGGCTGGTCGGCAAAATCAATCCCTTTGCCGTTGTCGCGCACCCAAAAACGGGCCATGCTGCGCCCGGAGGGGGATTTTTTGTAATCGAGGTCGAAGCCCAGTTCCACGCGCGGCGGCGTCCCGCCATATTTGATGGCGTTGCTGATGTAATTAATCCAGACTTCCTCGACCCAGGCGGCATAGCCAATCACGCGCGGCCAGGCGGATGCTTCCGGGATGATGAGTTCCGATTTACTTTCGCTCAAGCTTCCCCACAGTCGCTGTTTGGCCTGGCTGACGATGCTTGACATTTGGATGGGGCCAATCCGCACGGTGGATTGGCGCACCGCCGATAGTAGCATCAGTTCCTGAATGATGTTATTCATCTTCAGGCTGGTTTTGACAATCGTTTGCAGGGCATCTCGCTGTTGTTCGGGCGGGAACTGCGCTTTCTGGTCGGCCAGCATGGTGGCAAACCCCATGATGGTGGTTAGCGGGGTTTTCAGGTCATGCGCGACTGTCTCCGCAAACGAGTTCAGGTCACGAATCAACTGTTCCTTCTCAGAATCCTTGTTTTGAGTGGCGGCTTTCTTTAGGTAATTATTTTGGGTTTCTTTGCGGACGAGTTCGATGTTCAGTTCTTCCACCTGCAAAACCAGGTCGAGCGCGAAGTAAGCCAGGGGCGCTACTAGCAGGATGGGAATCAGGATGGCGGCGAAGTACGCCAGCGGCTGGATGCCCTGTCCGCCAAGCAGTTGCGCCACTGCTGTGATAAGCACCGACAGGCCGATACCTGCCACCGTTAAAATGGCCGTGCAGCCCTCCAGACCGAATTTGTGCAGCCACTTGCTCCAATTCATAGGGTTCCTTATTGGTTCACTCATCCCATTCGCAAATGAAGGGTAACTCCACCGCCGGGACATCGTTCCATTGCAGAGGTGATTCGGAAAATGTCAGGTAGTGTTCAGGGTGGCAGTCGGGCTGGCCGCAGTTATTTGGCTCTCTTTCGGCCCAGTTGGTGTAGGTCATTGGTTCGCTTGTCACCCAGACCCAAACACCTTCTTCCTTCTCATCGCTGGCTCCCAGCCAGGTAAAGGGCGAGATATTGTAGACGAACCGATTCTCTGCCTCGTCGCTGATGGTGACAAGATGCGCGCCCATCCCCCGGCAATATTCATGGGCGGTGTGCCAACTTCGTTCCTGGCTCAGCAGCAGGTACCAGTGTCCGTTGGCCGGGTTTTGCGTTCCCCGGTACAGGGTAGCGGTGGGGACAAGCGTTGAGGTGGCGGTTGGGGCTGGCGTGGAGGTCGGTGGGGCCGGTGAGTCGGTTTCGGTTGGCTGGATGGGCGGGAGTGACTCGATGACTTGCGTGAATTTGCAGGCTGCCAGCGGGAAGGCCAGCAGGATGAGAAGGATGAGAATCTTTGCTGGTTGTTTGGGCATCGGTCAGGCAGTTGAAAAATCAGACCATGGAGGATAGACAAAGGACGATAAATCGTTGTCCGCAGGCTATCGTCCATCGTCAGCGGCAACGTTACAGTTGTTCGTATCGCTCGATTTTCTTCTCGATGACCTTCAGGCTGTCTTCCCAGAATTTGCGCGAACGGATGTCGATTCCGAAGCGGTCGGCCAGGTCGGCGGCGGTGGCTTCCCCGGTCGAAGCGAGAAGGTTTTTGTAATCGGCGACAAAGGCTTCGCCGCGCTGCTGGTAGATGGCGTACAACCCGGTGCCAAAGAGCAAGCCAAAGGCGTAGGGGAAGTTATAGAAAGATAACCCAGCGTAATAGTAGTGCGGTTTCCAGGTCCACATATAGGGCTGGTAGGTTTCCAAATCCCCATAAGTTTCTTTTTGGGCGCGTTCCATGATTTCGCTCAAGTCGTCGGGCGAGAGGTCGCTTTTTTCGCGGCGCTCGAAAACTTCCTTCTCGAACAGGTAGCGCGAGTAGATGTCCACGATAACCTGCGAATCGCCATTAAGCATGGTCTCCAAAATGGCGAGTTCTTCTTGCGGGTCGCTGACCTGTTTGAGGACGGCCTGCATGACAATCGTTTCGCACATAATGGATGCGGTCTCTGCCAGGGTCATTGGCGTATCTTGCTGCATCATGGTTTTGCCGGCCTGGAAAGCGCAGTAATTGTGAAAACCGTGGCCGAGTTCGTGGGCGATGGTCGAAACCTGGTCGAGCGAGCCGTCGAAGTTGGAGAGAATACGGCTTTCTTTCACCGCCGGGACGCCCATGCAGAAAGCGCCTCCGCGCTTGCCCTCGCGCTGCTCGGCGTCGATCCAGCGATTGTCGAAGGCGTGGCGCGCGAAATCGGCCAGTTCGGGCGAGAACTTGCCGAAATTTTCGATGATGAAGGCGCGCGCCTCGTCCCAGGAATATTTGGTATCGGTTTTGCCGAGCGGGGCGAACAGGTCCCACCAAGCCAGCTTTTCTTTGCCAAGGTGCTTTGCTTTGGCTTTGAAATAGCGTTGGAACATCGGGAAAGAATCCTTCATTGCCCCCAGCATGGCTTCCAGCGTCGGGCGGTCGATGCGCGCGGCCTCGATGGCGCTGTGGACGGCATCTTCGCGCCTGCGCCGCTTGTTGAGGGTGTTGACCGTGCCTTTGACGCCGTTCATGCAGGCTGCCAGCGTCTCGCGCACCGAGTCCCAGGCTTTGTTTTCGGCTTGATAGGCCCGGCGGCGGACATCGGGGTCGGGATGCGAGCGCAAGTTGATGAGCGCGGGCATGGGCAGTTTTTGGGTTTTGCCGTCGAGTTCAAAATCTACCGTTAATTGGGATGTGACCGTGCCTTGCAGTTTGCTCCAGGCGCTGGCGCTGCTCAGGTTCAGTTCAGCGGCCAGGCTCTCCTCGGCTTCGCTCATCAGGTATTTCGATTGCTCGGCAGTCTCTTTGATGTTGAACGCGTGCGCCCGGGCTGTCTCGTTGCTTTCGATGGCGGCACCCAGCGCTGGGGCCAGTTTGCCAACCCAGGCCTGGAACTGCGTCCCAAGCATCTGCACCCGCACCATCACCTGCTGGAACTCAGACATTTTCTTCATCGCTACCGTATTACGCGAATCGGTGGCGACGAAGGATTGAAGGTATGAATACAGCGTGTAGCCAAGTCCCTGGAGCGCGTTAAACCGGTCGACGGCTTCGCCCAGCAGCGCGCCCAGTTCGGCGGGCGGGCTGGAAGCGTTGGCCTGGCTGACGCGCTCGGCTAAAAACCGTTCCAGTTCTTCGATTTGGCGTTTGACGTTTTCGATAGCAGCCTGGAATTCAGGCGAATCGATGGATGGGTAAACATTCGAAAGGTCCCAGCGGGGAATGTCGGTCATGGAATCTCCTTTTAGTGTTGTAACGCGACAGGTTCTCCCCGCAGGGGGGCATGTCGCTTTTGGTTGCGTTACGGAATAAATTCTGCGTTACAGCGCCCAGGCCAGCAGGATGCCAAAAATGGCGACCACCAGCCCTAGGTGCAGCGCCAGGTTGGTGCGGACGATGTACCATTCGGCGGGCAGGAGACTGACGAGCAGGAGATTAACGAGTATTAGGAGGATGCCAAGCAGGGGCAATAGTCCCTTGCGATGTGCGAAGTACTCAGAGGCCTGGTCGACCAGTTTGGAAAGCCGTTCAGTGAGCGTTTTGGGTTCTCTATTCTTGAATTCCATGATTCATGCCTCCTGCTCTTTGGGAGGATGGGCTGCCTGGTATTCCTTGAACTGCGCCACCAGGCGTCCGGGGATGCGTCCGGCAATCAGCACACCGCCGCGTCCGTGTTCAATTTTTTCCACCTGGCCCGATTCGTGAAACAGCGAGAGCAATTGTCCCTGCTGGTAGGGTAGCCAGAGTTGGATGGGCGTATAGGTTTCGTACAGTTCCGCCGCGATTTTGGACATCAATTCGGCGATGCCGGCGCCTTTTGTGGCTGAAATCGCCACCGCTTGCGGATAGTTTTCCAACACTGCCTGGGCCGCTTGCGGGTCATTGAGCCGGTCCAGCTTGTTGAGCGCGGTCAGCACCGGGATGTGGCTGGCGCCGATTTCATCCAGCGTTTGCTGGACAGCCTGGAACTGCGCCATGGCGTTGGGATGCGAAATATCGACCACATGCAGCAGCAGGTCGGCTTCGGCAATTTCCTCCAGCGTGGCGCGGAAGGCGGCTACCAGGGTGGTAGGCAGTTTTTGGATGAATCCGACCGTATCGGTGAACAGCGCGGCATATCCGCCGCTCATCTCTACGCGACGGGTAGTGGGGTCCAGCGTGGCAAACAACTGGTTGGCGGCGTAAATATCGGCCCTGGCGATGCGGTTCAGCAGGGTCGATTTCCCGGCGTTGGTGTAGCCGACCAGGGCGACTGTTGGGATGCGGCTGCGTTTGCGCTGGGCGCGGTAGCGTTCGCGGCGGGCGCGCACCTTTTCCAGTTCTTTTTTCAGGTGCGAGATTTTGGCGCGAATCTGGCGGCGGTCTACCTCGAGCTGGGTTTCGCCGGGGCCGCGCAAACCCACCCCACGGACTGAGCCGGAGCGCCCGCCGCCGCCGCCCGCCTGCCGGGCAAGGTGCGTCCACTGGCGGGTCAGGCGCGGCAGGTAATACTCATATTGCGCCAGTTCCACCTGTAACATGCCTTCGCTGGTGTGGGCATGCTGGGCAAAGATGTCGAGAATCAGCGCCGTGCGGTCGAGGATGCGAACTTTTTCACCGAAAAGCGTCTCCAGTTCGCGCTGGTGACGCGGGTTCAGTTCGTTGTCGAACACGACAACCTGCGCCAGGGTCTCCTCGGCCAGGAGTTTGAGTTCCTCCACTTTTCCAGAGCCGATGTAGGTTTCGGGGTTTGGGCGGTCGAGTTTCTGGGTCATTTCGCCAACGACTTCCAGCCCGGCGGTATTGGCAAGCAGGGCTAACTCGGCCAGGGAGTCATCCAGCGAGAGCAGTTTTTTTTCTTGATAGATTTCCACGCCGACGAGGAACGCGCGCTCACGGGGTGGGGTGGTGGGTTCGGGGATTCTTTTAGCCATAGATGATTTGCAGGTTGTTGAAAGTGATTCGGCAGGAACTCACCAGCCAGGAATTCCAGGCCAGCGAGGCGCGCTTTCGATTGATACAAAGCGCGGGGGACGTTCGTATTTCCAAAGCCTACCGAATCATGTGTGCGGACTCCCTGCAATCGAAAAAATGACCGGTGGACACATCCACCGGTTCAATCATACCACATGCGAGATAAAACTCGCGTTACGAGCGGGGGGAATTCGGACGCGCTGCCACAGTGCCGAAAAGCTTCGCCAGGCCAGGATCTTCGGGTTGGGTGCGCAGTGGCAGCAGGATGTGGAAGGTGGAACCGGGACAGCTTTTCTCATCATAGCCCGGCGATTCGACCCATAAGCTGCCGCCATGCGCTTCGATGATGCCCTTCGCAATCGGAAGTCCCATGCCGGCCCCGCCACCTTTGAACTTGGTCTTGCCGCTCGAGTGCAGCGACACGTCGCCCAGTTGCCCGAACTTCTCGAACACCACATCCTGGTTTTCGAGCGCAATCCCGATACCGGTGTCGGTGATGGTGACTTCCATGAAGCCGGGCAGCAGCCTACCGTCGATAGTAATCCTGCCGCCGTCGGGCGTGAACTTGATGCCATTGTTGATGATGTTTTTCAAGGCCTGGTACAGCCGTCCCGGGTCGGCAAAGAGCAGTTCCTCGGCTCCCTTGAATGTCCGAATTTCCAACTCCTGGCGGCGCTGCTGCAAAACCGGCAGCAATTCGGCCTTCAGAAGTTTGAACATGCGGTTCAACCAGACCGGCTGCATGTTGAGTGGCAGCATGTTGTTGTCAATCATCGACACATCCAGCATGTCGTTGACCAGGTCGCGCAGGCGGTGCAGGCCGTTGTGAACGCCGTGCAGCAAGGACTGGATTTGCTCCATCTCCTGCGGCAGCAGTTCGCCAATCATGGCCGCGTAACCCTCGATGAGCGTGAGTGGGGTCTTGAACTCGTGCGCAGCGACCGCCACGAAGTTCGATTTGCTCTTATCGAGCCGCTCGACAACGCGGTTCATTTTCGCCAGTTCGTTGGATATGTACGCGATACGGCCTTCGCTCTCATAAGTTGTCGCGCGCTCGATGCAGTGCAGGTAAATGGGCAGCAGCGCCGACACCAGTTCGAGCGCCTGTGTCTCATCCAGGTTTTCGCGCGCCGTATCCTGCGTGAGCAGAACAATCTGACTGAGCAGTGTCGTGACGTTGCGTTCGCCCGCTTCCAGGTCGGTCTCGGTGCGGGTGCGGGTCCAATCTTGCAGCAGCGGATCCAGCCAGCCGGCATCGCCAGATTCGAGCGCCTGCTCGAGCAAGTCGAAAAAGCGGTTCAACGGGTCCTGGAAATTTTCGCGCACGCCCGTTCCGCGCGCCAGCGATGCCGAGGCGCGTTTTTGCAGGATGGGCCGAATGCGGGTAAGACTGTGCTGGATGTTCATGCCTATAGTTTAGCGCATAGGCAAGGCTTTGACAATTTACTCTGCATTGCAGTTTGATTGTGCCAGGCATGTGCCATACTCGGCCAGCCAAGCCAATACGGTGTCCCCCACAATTTCCAGGCTTTGCGCCGAAACCTTGTCGGGCGTATCGTCGATGGTGTGCCAGTAGGGATAATCCAGGTCGATGATATCGACCGCCTTCAGTCCTTTTTCGATAAAGGGGATGTGATCATCCAGCACCCGGTACTTGTATTCCGGGATAAAAGCGTGTTCGTAGCCCAGTCGGTGGGCCACGCCCCAAATCTGGCGCATCAGTTCCGGATCTGAATTGTGCTCCAGGTAGATGTTCAGGTCGGCGTCCCCTATCATATCGACAATCACTACCGCTTTGGGCCGGGACTGCATGGAAGCGGCATAAGCGCTGGAGCCGAGAATCCAGTCCCAGCCCTCGATGCGGCCATTGTCTTCGGCGTCGAAAAAGACCAGTTCGACCGGAACAGAATCGGCGGGCAGCGCGCGCGCGATTTCGAGCAGCACCGCCACCCCCGAAGCGCCGTCGTTTGCGCCTGGCACGGGAAGGGTGTGGTTTTCGGGGTTTGGGTCATCATCGGCGTAGATGCGCGTATCGTAGTGCGCCCCCAGCAAGACGACCGGCTCGGCCTCGACCCGCCAGGCGCGGATGTTTTTGACGGCCTGCCCTTTGAACTCGTCCGCCACGACCGCGCTTTGCCACCCGGCGGCCTTCAACTCCGCCTGGATGTATTCGATGACCCGCGCATGTCCCTCCGTCCCTGGAATGCGCGGCCCAATCGCGACCTGTCTGATGACATCCAGGTAGGCGCGTTCGCCGTTAAATTCTCTTGACTGAACCGTCTTTGTGATGTCCGGTTTTTGGGTAACGGCCTGGTGGGCGCGTTGCTCGCCGGCCTTGGAACCCGCTGTCGCCTGAGACAGCCAGGTTGCCCACAGCGCCGCCGCGCCCAACAGGATGGCGATTGATAACAAGAAAAAGGACTTTTTTTGCATAGCGGGCATTGTAGCACAAGAGCGGGCAGGCCTCGGCAGGGAACGCAGGGTAATCAACAAATACTCCCCCATTTTGCGTTCCATGCAAAATGGGGGAGGCAGGAAGATTTATATTACCCGGCCGGCTGTTCGACGAACCGTCCGTTTTTGAGCATCTCGCGGCCAGAGAGCCAGAGCGCGCCCAGGCCAAACAAGATGACGATGATGTTGAGCAATCCGCCGAAGACCGGGACGGCGGCCAGGATGGCGAAAATGACCACGCCCACCGCCAGCGGCCAGATGCGGTGTTCTGCCCATTCGGGCTTGATTTTGTTCAAAAGCAGTCGTCCGCCCAGCACGGCGACGATAATTTTCGAGAGTACCGTTGCCGCCAGCACGAAACCGACCACCAGGGTGAACATCGAAAGCACGCCCAGCCAGATGACGGTGGCGCTCAGGCCGCCCAAGGTCAAGATGCCGAAGAAGATGCCGCCGAACAGCATGGCTACCAGGATGAACGTCAGGGCAAAGAAGAAGGCCGCCCACGAGACAATCCCCCAGCCAAAAGCGGGCAGTGGGAAGGCGCGCGCCTGTTCGCCGCTCGCTTTGACGAAGTTCGGGAACAGCCAGACCAGCAGCAAACCGAGCAGGATGAGCGTGACCATATTGCGGAACATATCGAGCGTGTCGTTGATAACGCGTTCAACCAGGGTTTGTGGTTGGGTGATTTCACTGGGGTCGATTGCTGGCTCGATGCGCTTGATGCGCCCTGCCGCGCCGCCGGGGAAGTTGATTTCCTTGCGGCTGACATATTCCAGCGTGCCTTCGATTTTAGCTTCCGGGTCGATTTTCAGGCCGGGCTGCACGTTGGGCAGCGGGATGGGCGAATTGGGCATATAAACCATTGGGCCAGGGCCAGATTGTTCGGCGTCGCCGGCGCTGATGCTGGCATCGCCGCCCACCGTGCCGCGCAGCTCCAGTCCGCCGCCGCCCATGTTCAGGTTGCGGGCTACCTTACCGGCCAGCAGGGCCTGTCCGCCAACGAACACGGCATCATGCCCAATGGTGCTGCCTTTGCGGGCCTCGAGGCTGCCAGCGGCAATCACAATATCCCCGCCAATGCTGGCGTTCTCGCCAATCAGCACCGCCCCGGCGGCGATGCGCGCATCATCGTTGACCGCGCCATTGATGATGACCGTCTGCCCGGCGGCAATCAGGTCGCCTTCGACCGTTCCGTTGATGGTGATGACCGAACCGCCGACCACCAGGTCGCCCTTCACAGTTCCATCCAGCGTGAAGTTTTCCGCGCCGATGTACAGGTCATCGCTGACCACTTCACTCGCGCCAATCACAATGTCATCGCCGCCGCGCCCGTCAAAGGCCAGAGCAGGGGTGGCCGTCCTCAGGGACAGCAGGGCCAACAAGAAACCGTTGACCAGGATACGGAAAAATCGTTTACGCATAACATTCTCCTTGTTTATAGATGATGACCTGATGATTATATACGCTTGCGCGTCCTTAAGGTTTCTCGTATCGTCGTTGCGCCAGTCGTTACGTTGTTGGCTGAAGACAATCCATCTGCAAGGCCTGGTTTTGCGAAATAAATTCCGCGTTATGTCTCGCAGAAGATTATGCCCTTGAAATTTCTTCGTGCCTGGCAGACGTTATAATTGCAAACATGACACGCGAATACGCTTTCGACTGGACTCTTGACCTGCTATCGCCCCCCGAATCGCTCTGGCCTTTCGTGGCCGATACCAACCGATTCAATCACGATACCGGCCTGCCCGCTGTTACCCAGGTTTTTAACGCGCCGGATGCGCGTCCCGGCATGAGACGGCTGCGCTTCACCATGTACGGGATTCCGGTCGAGTGGGATGAACAGCCCTTCGAGTGGGTGTACCCATACCGCTTCAGCGTCCGTCGGCTTTATCGGCGCGGGCCGTTTGCCGAAGTGCGTGTCGAAGCCGAGATGACCCCCAGAGAAAGCGGCGGCACGCGCCTGCGCTACCGCGCCTGGTTCCGCCCCTCCTGGCCGCTGGTTGGCGACCTGGCGATTTGGGGGCAAATTGGCTTGCTCAGCCGTCTCACCTTCCTGCGCGCTTTTCGCAACTACGACCAGATTGTCCAACGCGGCGGTTCCCAGTTCGACATTCCTGGCGCGGCGCGATTTACGCCCGGCGGCCGGCAGCGATTGGCCTCCGCGCGGGATGCCATCGCCAGCGGCGAGAACGAAGCCGTCTTCGAGCGGCTGGTCTGGCTGTTGGAACATGCCGACGACCTGGCCCTCCAGCGCCTGCGCCCCTACCAACTGGCTGACCTGTGGACGTTACCGCGTCGTGCCACGCTGGAAGCCTTCCTGCGCGCCGCCCGCGCCGGGGTGCTGGATTTACGCTGGGAACTGCTCTGCCCCATGTGCCGGGGCGCCGCCGAGAGCCATGCCAGCCTGGGCGAAGTGCACAACAGTTCGCATTGCCCCTCCTGCAACATCGATTTTTCGGTTAACTTCGACCGCCAGGTAGAAGTCGTCTTTCGTCCCAACCCGGCAGTGCGCGCCCTGCCCGATATTTACCAGTTTTGCGTGGCCGGGCCGCATTCCCAGGCCCATAGCCCGGTGGTTGCGCAGATGATGACCGGGGAGGAAGTGTCCATCCGCGCCAAACTGGAGGCAGGCCGTTACAGCATCCACGCTTCGGGGCTGCCGGGCGAACTCCCTGTAGCCGTTTCAGCCGATGGAGAGACATCCCTCACGCTGGAAATTCGTCCCGAAGGCTGGCCCGAAGGCGAATTGCGCCTGGCAACCCAGCCCACCCTGCGCCTGAAAAACCAGACCGGCTTTCCACAGTACATCCGGTTGGAGCGTGCCGCCTGGCGTGACGACGCCGCCACCGCCGCCGACGTGACCGCGCTGCAAGTCTTCCGCGACCTGTTTTCGCGTGAAGCGCTGCGCTCTGGTGAAGAAATCGCCATTAACAGCGTTACGCTCCTGTTTACTGACTTACGCGACAGCACCCGCCTGTACCGCCAGATTGGCGACGCCCCGGCTTTTGGGCGCGTCCGCCAGCATTTTGACTTGCTGGAAGGCGCCATCGCCGCCGAGGGCGGAGCAGTCGTCAAAACCATTGGCGATTCAGTCATGGCAGTCTTCCGCCAGCCAGTGGCGGCGCTCAAGGCCATAAAAAACGCCCATGCTGCCCTCTCCCGGTTGGAGGGAACGCCCTCGCTTGCCATCAAGGTTGGCCTGCACACTGGCCCCTGTATTGTGGTGACGCTCAACGAACGGCTCGATTACTTCGGCTCGACGGTCAACATTGCTGCGCGCCTGCCCGGGTTGGCCGAGGGCGGCGAAATTGTCTTTTCCGGCGAAATTCGAAACGACCCCGAAGCGCAAACCTGGCTGCGGGCGAATTATCCCGACCCGGTCTGGTTCCAGACCAACGTCAAAGGGTACGACCAACCTTTTGACTTGTGGCGGATGTGGTTGTAGAAGTTGTTATAATGGTTTCTCCGATGGAAACTACATTTGAAAATAAGGAGAAACTATGTGTGGAATCTGTGGCGTTTTTAACGCGAAATCCCAAAATGAAGTTCGACAAATGGTGCAAAAACTCAAGCACCGCGGCCCAGATGGCGAAGGGCTCCAAAGCCTGTCGTTTGGCGTGCTCGGCCATACCCGGCTGGCAATTGTAGACGTAAATGGTGGTCACCAGCCCATGCGGGCCGAGGATTACTGGATTGCATTCAACGGGGAAATTTATAACCATCAAATGTTGCGGCAGCAATTCCTAAGTGACATTTCCTTCGATACCCAGAGCGACACCGAAACGCTCCTGCGCCTGTTTGCGCGCTTTGGCGAAAAAGCGGTTTCCATGCTCGATGGCATGTTTGCATTTGCCCTGCACACCCCCGGAAAATACCTTCTCGCGCGCGACCCGCTGGGCATCAAGCCGCTTTATTGGGCCCATGAAGGCGAGAAAATCTACTTTGCATCGGAAATCAAAGCCCTGACAGGGCTTAGCAATGACATTCGTGAATTCCCTGCCGGTCATTACTATCATTCCGACCTGGGATTGCATCAATACTATTTTCTTGGTCAGGGAATTATCCCGGTTGCCGAAACGGAACATGACGCCCAGCCCATGATTGTCAACATCCTGCGCGAGGCCGTTCACAAACGACTGATGGCCGATGTTCCCCTGGGAGTCAGCCTGAGCGGCGGCCTGGATAGCACCATCGTTGCTGCGCTGGCCCGCGAAGGTTTGGATGAATTGCACACTTTTGCAGTGGGCATGGAAGGCAGCGAGGACATCACTGCCTCGCAGCTGGCTGCGGATGCGTTTGGAACGATTCATCATACCCTGGTATATAACGAGCAGGACATGCTCAACGCCCTGCCCGATGTGATTTACTCTCTCGAATCTTTTGACCCGGCCCTGGTTCGCAGCGCCATTCCCAACTATTTTCTTGCCAAAATGACATCCGATTATGTCAAAGTTTTCCTGACCGGCGAAGGCGCGGATGAACTTTACGCGGGTTACGATTACCTGGGCAGTTACACAGACCCCCTTGCGCTGGATTCCGAACTGCGAGCCATCACCTCCGCCTTGCACAATACGAATTTGCAACGCGCGGACCGGCTCTCGATGGCCTGGGGACTGGAGGCGCGGGTACCTTTCCTTGATACCCAATCCATTTCGCTGGCGTTTAGTATGCCTGCTGAATGGAAAATTCATCTTAACGGGCGTGTCCCCAAGTCTTTATTGCGCCGGGCTTTTGAGAATTTGATTCCCGATGAAATTGCCTGGCGGCCCAAGCTAAAATTCTCGCACGGGGCCGGTTCACGAGATGTCATTCTCGAACACGCCGATGAGAAAATCAGTGAAAGCGAATTCCAGCGCGAAAGCCTTCGCTTAAAACAGGAATGGGACTATGCCCTCCCGAATAAGGAAGCGTTGTATTACTATAAACTCCTGCATGAGCATTTCAGTGATGACCAGATTATGCCCGGCATGGGTCATAGCCGCAGCCTGTAAAAATAACTTTGCCCTGCCCGTTTCCAGCGGGCAGGGTATTTTTTCAAGGAGATAATTATGGAAACCTTTGACTGGTATTCCCTGGTGATTTTACCTATCCTGGTCTTCATCGCCCGTTTTGTGGATGTGACCCTCGGTACGATGCGCATCATCTTCACCTCGCGCGGACGCCGCAACCTGGCCCCTGTGCTGGGGTTCATCGAAGTCTTCATCTGGATTGCGATGGTGGGGCAAATCGTCAAGAGCGCCAACAGTGTCAACGCTTATTTCGGCTATGCGGCGGGATTCGCGCTGGGGACTTTTGTGGGGATGCTGCTGGAGGAGCGTCTGGCGATGGGCACGCTGGTCATGCGCATTATCCTTGCCAACGGAGCAGATAAGCTTACCGAAGCCCTGCGCGCTGCCGGGTTTGGCGTGACCAGCGTCCGGGGTGAAGGCGCGCAGGGTGCGGTGACATTGCTCTATACGGTTGTGCAACGCAAAAACCTGGAGGCTGTCACGCGAATTGTCCACGGGACCTGTCCCGGCGCGTTTTTCTCGGTGGAGGAGGTGCGCATGGCTGAAAGCGGCATTTTCCCCGTCAGGCCGGTCAGCATCGCCACGAAACGTTGACAAACCCGTCCCGAAGGCTTCGTCGCGGGCGCTCAGCCGAGCGGTTTTAGCAGCCTCCGGGACGTTTCCCATCAGGACAGATTGAAAATCTGTCCTACCGTCGCGCGGCCAGCACGACCAGGCTGCGCGGCTGGACAAGATAGCGGTTTTCATTAACATCAGGGGCTGAATCAGGGTGCGAAATGTCTTCGGGGGCAGCCAGCCAGGTATCCACGACCCGTCTCCAGCCGGGTCTGGCAGGAGCGGACGGCAGTTCGAATTCAAGGGCTTCCCAGTACGCATTCAGCATAATGTGGAACAGGTGTCGCCGCGATAGACTGCTCACGGTCAGGGCCAGGCTATGGGAGTGTTCTGACCAGTCGGGCTGGTTGAGTTTCGTTCCATGCCAGGTAACGGAAACGCCGCGCAGGATTTCGTTCAGGGATGCGGCCTGTTCATCTCGTTGGGTCAGGGACATGCTCAGGCGCAGTTGAATCAGTTTTTGGGTGAATTCTAAAATGTCGGTGTGCGTTTCGAGCAGGCTCCAGTCGAACCAGCTGGTTTCGTTGTCCTGCCCGTAGGCGTTGTTGTTGCCCTTTTGCGTGCGGCGGACTTCGTCACCCATCCAAATCATCGGCGCGCCAATCGAGAGCAGGGTGGTTGCCAGGAAGTTTTTAACCTGCCGGTTGCGCAGGGCTTCGATGGCCGGGTCATCGGTCGGGCCTTCCACGCCGCAATTCCAGCCCAGGTTGTGGTCGCTACCATCGCGATTGCCCTCGCCGTTGGCCCGATTATGCTTCTGGTTGTACGAGACGACATCGTTGAGGGTAAAACCATCGTGACAGGCCACGAAGTTGACGCTTTGCTCTGGCTCGCGCTCTTCGTGGCCGTACAGGTCGGGACTGCCGAGCAATCGTTCGGAGATGCGCCGTACCGCGCCGGTATCGCCTTTCCAAAAGCCCCGCGCATCGTCGCGGAAGCGGCCGTTCCATTCCATGAAAAAATCGCCCAGGAAACTGCCGACCTGGTACAGGCCGCCTGCGTCCCAGGCCTCGGCAATAAGCTTGGTGCCGGCCAGCACCGGGTCAGACTCGATGTCCCAAAGCAGGGGCGGACTCTGGAGGGGGTGGCCCTGCTCGTCGCGGGAAAGAATCGAAGCCAGGTCGAAGCGGAATCCGTCCACGTGCATCAACTGTACCCAATGGTGTAGGCTGTCCATAATCATGCGCCGCACAATCGAGTGGTTGGCGTTGAGGGTGTTGCCGCAGCCCGAAAAGTTAGCGAACTGCGCGCGGTCAGCTGCCAGGATGTAGTATGCGCGGTTTTCCATCCCGCGAAAACAAAGCGTTGGGCCGTCGTCTCCACCCTCGGCGGTGTGATTGTAGACCACGTCGAGAATGACCTCGATCCCGGCGCGATGCAGGGCCTTGACCATGTCGCGGAACTCATCGACCGGGCCGAGCGGGTCCTGGCGGGAACTGTAGGCGGCATGTGGCGCGAAAAACGAGACCGGGCTGTAGCCCCAGTAATTCACCAGGCCGGGCGGGGCATCCTGCGAGTCAAACTGGAAGACCGGCAGCAGTTCGACGGCGGTCACACCCAGCGATTGCAGGTGGGGGATTTTTTCGATGAGTCCGGCATACGTGCCGCGTTTTTCTGCATCGATGCCGGAGTTGGGATGACGAGTGAACCCGCCGACGTGCATTTCATAGATGACCGTGCGCGAAATGGGATGTTTGAGTGGACGGTCGCCCTCCCAGTTGTAGGCGCGCGGGTCGAAGACGACCGATTTCATGCAGGCGTGGGTGTTGCTGCCCGGGCGGGAGGCGAGTATGCGGCTGTAATTTTCCCCGACAGCGGCCCCGCGCCCGTAGGGGTCCAGCAGGACTTTTTCTCCGTCGAAGCGCAGGCCTTCTTCGGGGCGGTTTGGCCCCTCCACGCGCCAGCCGTACAGTTGACCGGCGCCAATGCCGGGGATGAAAATATGCCAGTAATAACCGGTGCGGTTGCGGGCCGGGTCGAGCCGGTACACCTGCGCGGGAGAGTCTGATTCGGCCTGGTCGAATAAGAGGAGTTCGACACTCGTTCCATTTTTCGAGAAAACGCTGAAATTGACCCCGCCGGGGTTGATGGTCGCGCCAAGCGGGTGGCTTTTACCAGGGTGGGTGTGGGACATACCTGAATTGTACAATCAAACGGGAAAAAAGAAACCCCCGCTTCGACCGGAAACGGGGGCTGGGGCATTATTCGATGTTCAGGATTTTAAGCTTGAGCGTGCCGCCGGGTGTCTTGGCCTCGACAACGTCGCCGACTTTGTGCTCCATCAGCGCGCGGCCAATCGGCGATTCGTTGGAAATTTTCCCGGCGCGCGGGTCGGCTTCCTTTGCGCCGACGATGTAATATTTCTCCGGCTCGAAGTCATCCTCCTGCACCGTGACTGTCACGCCCACGCCCACCACATCTTTCGAGACCTCGCCTTCGATGATTTCGGCGGCAGACAGGGTGTATTCCAGTTCCTGGATGCGGCCTTCGAGGAAGGCCTGGTCTTCTTTGGCTTTGTGGTAGTCGGCATTTTCGGAAAGGTCGCCCATTTGGATGGCATCGCGCAGTCGCCTGGCAAGCGCTTCGCGCTGTGGGCCTTTCAGGTCGGCCAGTTCGATTTTGAGTTTTTCCGCGCCTTCGGCGGTCAGGTAGATGGGTTCGGGCATGGCGTTCTCCTTACAAAAAACGGGTTGGCAATGATTTGGTCGTACCGTCCCAACAGCC
>Ga0116204_1000109_pt1 | contig 39192 bp, 33 predicted proteins | sample LakKivwa52mmetaG_FD_94481 | JGI IMG/M metagenome (GOLD analysis project Ga0116204, IMG submission 94481) | Anoxic lake water microbial communities from Lake Kivu, Rwanda to study Microbial Dark Matter (Phase II) - Lake Kivu water 52m metaG | ecosystem: Environmental > Aquatic > Freshwater > Lake... | reverse complement strand
TTCACTCTTACGATCAGAGGTTCTGCCCATGAATAGTTGTCCGGTGTGGTTTCAGGGGCTACCAGTTTATTGATTCCGGCGTCATAATCTGTATCCATATAGTACACCGGACCATCTATTGTTCCGTGAAGCGAACCTTTTGAATCAAAGCATGTATTTCCGCTCCCTTCGTCGAATTTGTAGTAGTGCAGGAGGCTGGTATAATTAGGGTGCGATGGGTCAACCGGTTGACCGGCAAACTGCTGAATCACTACATCACTCAGGACAACTTCCCAAAACCGTAATTCATCAATCTTAGCTTTGAGCGATGCCTCTGTGTTGTTTTTGCTCATCCACCTTCTTGGGAGATTGATCGAAGCTGTCACCTGGCTGTTGAAAATGCCGTTAACGTAGAGTCGTGTAACGGATCCGTTGTTGGTGATGGTAAGCGCTACCCATTGCCCGATCGGGCAGGTGTAGTTGAAATACCAGTCCATCACACCCGAATGGGTGAAACCAACTTTGTTGCCCCAGTATTGTTCAATCCGGATACCACTGTTGCCATCGGTACCGGTGAGAAGGTGCTGATAGTTGTCGGTTTCGTTTTTGTTTACCATTACTTCCAGGCTCCAGGGTGGCGCCAGGTCGCTTCCGTTCATAACCACATAATCGGTTCCACCATTGAAGTCGAGCGAGTATTGGGCTGATGAATCTATTGAAAAGCAGACAAATAGTAACGTCAGCCATAAGGTTGAGAGGAGAGACTTTGCTTTCATTGTCAATTGTTTTTATTGATGAAACAAAGCTAAATATATTTCTCAACTGACAATAAATACTCAGCCAGAAAAGCCAGGAATCTTACCTGCCGATCTTTATGGAAGTCATGGTAATAGCGCCTCCCACAGCTTTGTCGTTGAAGATTTTTACCTCTTCATTTTTCGATTGGAGAGCCAGGCTGTAAAGCAGTGGCAGATAGTGCTCAGGAGTTGGAATAGCCTGTCTGAAAGCCTGTCCCTGAGCTGTATAATTAATAAGTTCCCGATGATTACCTTCCTCAATAAACTTTTTCATCTTACCATTGGCTTCCATAGCCCAGTCAAAACCATAACCATCCTCATTCAACCTGTTCCATGCCACCATGCGCAGGTTGTGAACCATGTTACCGCTTCCAACAATAAGCACCCCTTTGCGCCGCAGCGACAAGAGTTCCTGAGCCAGGTCGTAATGGTACTGTGGTGGTTTTGAACGATCAAGACTCAATTGAATTACTGGTACATTGGCATTCGGATACAAATGCCTGATTACCGACCATGCACCATGATCAAGCCCCCAACTGTGGTCGGCTTCAATCGTTGCTTTGGTTACTATCCGGGATGTTTCACCTGCCAGTTCAGGGCTGCCTGGCGCCCGGTACTGCACATCGTAGAGTGCTTTTGGGAATCCGCCGAAATCGTGAATCGTGCGAGGCTGCTCCATGGCCGTAACAAAAGTTCCGTTTGTTTCCCAATGTGCCGAAACACACAGAATGGCCGCAGGATGAGGAATTTCAGAAGAAAGCCTTCGAAAGCCTTTCACAAAGTCGTTCTCTTCGATAGCATTCATCGGGCTGCCGTGGCCCAGAAAAAGCACCGGCATTAACTCGGTGTTTTTCAGCGTACCTGTGAGTTGATTCAGGGCGTTTAGTTTCATCACCTTCAGTGTTAAGGGCAGCAAGGCTATCGTCCTCAAAAAGTCTTTCCTGTCCATTTATTTTGTGGCTTGGTTCAACGCATTAAACAGAAAAATGAACTTTTTGTTAACAAAGGGTACGCCTCAGAACATGGAAGTAAATGATATACAACCAATTGGGCTTAGAACCTGAAATCTGGTTTACTGCAATCCTGATTACACCAAATTCGCAAATCCCATGAAAGCCAGCGACAAAATCCCTGCTACAACCAGTGCTATGGGCATTCCGCGCATTCCTTTGGGGACTTCCATCAGTTCGAGATGCTCCCGGATTCCGGCAAAAATGATGAGCGCAAGGGCAAATCCAAGCGCGTTGCCGATAGCATAAATAGTACCTTCGATCAGGTTATATTCTTTTTGAGTAATCAGCAAAGCGACTCCGAGAATGGCGCAGTTGGTGGTGATGAGTGGCAGAAAGACGCCAAGCGCCTGGTAAAGCGGCGGGCTTACTTTTTTCAGGATGATTTCGACCACCTGCACGAGTGCTGCGATGACGAGGATGAAGGCTATGGTCTGCAAAAATCCCAGCCCAAACGGTGTAAGGATGTACTGCTGAATCATCCAGGTGACAATGGAAGCTACAGCCATCACAAAAAGCACGGCGCCGGCCATACCGGAAGCAGTGGTGATTTTGCCTGAAACGCCGAGAAACGGACAGATGCCGAGGAAGTTGGCCAAAACAATGTTGCTGACCAGTACGGCGCTGATTATCATTATGATGTATTCCATGAATAGCAGTTTTTGAGGTTAAACTTTTTTGGTTACTTTGTTGATGAGGGCAATAAGGAAGCCCAGGGCGATAAAAGCGCCGGGTGAGAGGATAAAGACCAGAATGCCATCGGTCTGAATAAATTTATGGCCAAACAGGGAGTAATTGCCGAGCATCTCCCTTACTGAGCCAAGAAGGGTGAGCGCCATGGCAAAGCCAAGTCCCATGCCTAACCCATCAATCATCGAAGAAAAAACGTTATTTCGTGAGGCAAAAGCTTCGGCGCGACCAAGCACAATACAATTGACGACGATAAGAGGGATAAAAATCCCGAGCTGTGCATGCAATGCAGGAGCGTAGCCGGCCATCACAAGGTCAACGATGGTAACAAAAGAGGCAACGACTACAATGAAAATCGGAATCCTGACTTTATCGGGAACCAGATTTTTGATTAAAGAGATAACTATATTTGCCATAGTCAATACGAAAGTAGTGGCTATACCCATTCCCAATCCGTTAATTGCAGAGCTTGTAGTTGCAAGCGTGGGACACATACCCAGCAGCATCACGAATACCGGATTGTCCTTAAAAAATCCTTTGGTGAAATTTTTCATTTGATCCATGGTATGTGTCTCCTATTGGTTTTGTTGTTTTTTTACCTCTTCATAAGTTACAAATGCCCTGCTCAGAGCATCGCATACAGCGCGTGAACTGATGGTGGCAGCAGTGATAGCGTCCACCTCACCACCGTCTTTCGTCACCGTTAGTTTGAAGTCAACCGGGTTTTTCCCGCTGAATTGCTCTTTAAAACCTTCAGCAATTTTACTACCCAGCCCTGGAGTCTCTTTATGGTCGAGTACTTCGTAATTCACGATGGTGCCGTCGGGTCTGAAACCCACCATCAGTTTGATAAGTCCGCTATAGCCCAGGTTGGTGTAAGTATTTACAGCTACTCCGATGACCTCTCCATCTTTTGTTCCTTCAAAGAAAATCAGCGAATCCTGGCCGTTGGCCGGCATCACAGCAAAGCGGCGGTATTCGTCAAAACCGGGCATTACCTGCTCGATGGCTCTTTGCTGTTTCTGACGGGCAACCTCGGCAATTGGTTCCTTGGTAAGGTTGTAAACTACACCGGCGCCGAGCGAGGAAATTGCCGTAACAGTAAGCAGCGTCAGAAACATATTCAGAAATGTTGATTCTAATTTTGCCATATCAAATTGTTGTTTTTGATGTCGTTTTCTAAAATTCAGATTCAGGCTTACAGGCCAAACTTTGTAGGTTTGAAAACCTTATTAATTAAAGGTGCAAAAGCGTTCATAATCAGGATGGCAAACGAAACACCTTCGGGATAAGCTCCCCACAGGCGGATAATCATGGTAAGCAAGCCGCAGCCGATACCAAAAACGATCTGTCCTTTGGGGGTCATAGGCGAACTCACCATGTCGGTAGCCATGTAAAAAATGCCAAGCATCAAACCACCGGTGATCAGGTGGAAAAAGGGGTCGGCATAATGAGTCGGGTCTATCATCCAGAAAATTCCGGCAAAGATGAATGAAGATAGTAGATAGGAAATCGGAATTTGCCATGTGATCACTTTTCGGAAAAACATAAAGAGAGCGCCTAAAAACAGCGCCAGAGCTGACATCTCACCAAGTGATCCGGTCTGAAACCCAATCATCCGCTGAATATAGTCGGGCATGTTGGGGTCGGCCATTATTTGCTCGATGGTTTTACCAGCCATTTGACCTTCTTTAAGAAGACCAAGCGGCGTGGCTCCGGTAATGGTGTCGGTAACCGTCTGAGCGAAAAGAGGCTTTGGTAGTGGCCATGATGTCATCTGGGCAGGAAATGAAATCAACAGGAAAACACGGCCAACCAGCGCCGGATTGAACGGGTTTTTGCCTATTCCGCCAAAAGCCATCTTTGCCACACCTATAGAAATGATTGCACCGACAACGATGATCCACGTCGGTAGGTTTGCAGGTACATTGAAAGCAAGCAAAACGCCTGTAACGATAGCTGACCCGTCGTTGATGGTCACATCGCCTTTAATCAGATATTTCTGAATAAGGTATTCTACCAAAACGCAGGCTATCACTGAAATTCCGATAACTCTTACGGCATCAAGGCCGAAGAAATACACCGAAACCAGCATCGCCGGAACCATGGCATATACCACGCTGAACATGATTTTTTTGATGGATTCATCGGTGTGTACGTGTGGTGAACCCGAAATAGTGAGTAAATTATTCATAATCTATATTTTTCCTCTGGTTCTGATGATTTTCCCTACATTGGCTTTCCCAAGTCTGATATAGTCGAGCAGTGGCCTTCCCGAAGGACAAATGTAATGGCACGATCCACATTCAATGCAGTCCATGATACGTTCCTTTTCAGCATTTTCCCACATTTCGAGCCTTGAATACTGTGCAAGAAGGTACGGCTCCAGGCCCATCGGGCAAACGGATACGCACCTTGAACATCGGATACAATTTTTGACAATGGTTCTTCTGGCCTCTTCAACCGGCATAAGCAATATTCCTGAAGAGCCTTTTACAATAGGCGCTTCCGGCGAAACGAGCGCTTTACCCATCATTGGGCCGCCCCCGATCAGTTTTCCTAAATTCTCGGGAAGCCCACCGGCATGTTCGATCAGATGTTGAATGGGGGTTCCGATTCGCACCCGGAAATTGGAGGGAGTTTTTACAGCCTTTCCGGTAATGGTTACCACGCGTTCGATCAGCGGTTTGTTCTTTTGAACTGCCTCATACACTGCAAAAGCAGTTCCTACATTGTCCACCACGCAGCCTGTTTCGATCGGCAGCTTTCCCGATGGAACTTCCTTTCCGGTTAAGGCTTTAATCAATTGTTTTTCTCCTCCCTGAGGATATTTGACTTTTAGCGCGTGAACGGTGATGCCCTGAAACTTTGCGGCGAGTTTGGTGATATGCCCGATAGCGTCGGGTTTGTTGGCTTCGATGCCTACCATAGCTTTTTTTACACCGAGTGCTTTCATCAGAATAGCTGTACCAATCAGCATCTCCTCTCCGTTTTCGAGCATCAGCCGGTGGTCGGAGGTCAGATACGGCTCGCATTCTACACCATTGATTATCAGGTATTCGGCATGTTTTCCGTCCGGAACCATCATTTTCACATGAGTCGGAAAGGTGGCTCCGCCCAAACCGACAATTCCCATGTCGTTGATGCGTTGTATTATCTCCTCCCTGCTCATCGAAATTTCGCGGATGATATCCGGTGAGGTGTCTATTCCTTCGGCCCATACATCCTCAGTTGTATCAATAATGACGGCCATCCGTTTATATCCCGACTGGTCAATTGCTTCCTCAATCCTGAATACTTTTCCGGTGGCCGGCGAATGGATATTGGCTGAAATAAAACCTGAACTTTTTGCCAGCAACTGACCGGTTTTTACCTCATCGCCACGGTTAACCATCACTTTTGCCGGCGCTCCCAGGTGCTGGGTTATTGGCACAAACACCCTGCCCGGTATGGGTAGAGGTTGGATAGCGGCGCCGGATGAGAATTTGTTTTCCGGTGGATGAACGCCTCCAATTTTGAATGTTGATAATACCATTTTCTTCTGTGTTGAGATCGTGATAAAAATTCGTGTTATGCTTTACTATCGGCCGTAACCGGTTCTTTCGGGACTTCGGCTGTCTCTTCCGCTTTGGGTTTGCGGGGTGGAAAATTGAGCTCGTGAATAGCGTTGGTAGGACATTCGGGAGCACACTTACGACAGAGTTTGCATTTCTCGTCGTCAATGTAGGCCAGGTTGTTTTCCATAGTGATAGCATCAAATGCGCACACTTTGAAGCACTTGCTGCAACCGATGCACGCTACTTCGCAGTTTTTCTTTGCAACGGCGCCTTTTTCCTGGTTGATGCAACTGACAAAAATCCTCCTGCTCTTTTTCCCTTTAAGGCGGAGTTCAAAAATGCCTCTCGGGCAGGCTTTGACGCATGCACCGCAGGCAACACATTTATCCTCATCCACTACCGGCAGACCGGTTTTTTCGTCTATGTACAGCGCATCGAACTTGCAGGAAACCACACAATCGCCCAACCCAAGGCAACCGTAAGGGCAGCCGCTTTCGCCAGAATAGAGGTTATGTGCAAAAGCACAGGTTGCGGGACCGTCGTAATTCAGCTTTTTCGGAGCATAATCACAGTTTCCGTTGCATCTCAGCACAGCAATCATCGGGTCTTTTTCTTCTGCTTCGAGCCCAAGAGCTTTGGCAATTGCAGCCATCGTTGAATTGCCACCGACCGGGCAGTTAAAATCATCTAATTTGCCGGCTTTAACGATTCCCTCAGCAAAAGCGCGACATCCTGCAAAACCGCAACCACCGCAGTTGGCGCCGGGTAAAGTTCCCTCCACAACATCAATCCGGGGGTCTTCGATCACTTTGAATTTCTGTGCCACAAAATAAAGCACTATCGCTGAAGTTACCCCGATCGCACTCAATGATATCACCGCATAAACAATTACATTATCCATGAAAGTGCAGTTTTATATTTTGTAAATCGTTTTAATTCATTTAATTACGCAAGAGATTGTTTCTGATCCCTATGTCATGCAAATCATTTTTCGAAAAAAACATATTGTTATTACGAATGGCAAAAATAGAACATAACTATAAAACTATTCCATTTTTACTCTATTTAAAATGAGTTTAAACTGGTGTTTTTCAATTGCTTAAATATCAATAACATCCCTCCCTGAGCAATTCTGGAGTTGAAGTAAACTTTTGCCTGAATTATCTGTTTAAGAAACAAAACAAAATAATTAAACAAAAACCAAAATGACCAGGAAATCAGAAAAGCAGGCATCAAGCGAGACGGTTGAAGACTTCCGGGATAAAATCGTTAATGCATACATTAAATACTTGCTAATCAATGGAAAAAACCCGGAAAGCATTTACGTTTTCTGTGAAAGCCTTGGAATGAACGAAGCTGATTTTTATAGGGAATTTTCATCGTTTGAAACCCTTCAAAAAGAAATCTGGAACAATTTCATAGTTACGACGATCTCGACCCTGCGCGTAACTCCGGAGTACTCAGATTATTCGGTCAAGGAGAAGTTACTTTCGTTTTACTACACCTTTATGGAGGTGTTAAAGCAAAACCGCAGCCTGGTGCTCTATTTCTTCCAACAACAAAACAAACACGATATCATTCCTTCGTTTTTAAAAAATACCCACAAGAGTTACCTCGATTATGTCGGAGTTCTGGTGGAAGAGGGATTGCAAAACGGAGAGTTTAAAAAGCGTCCCTATTTATCGGAAAAATATGCTGATGCTCTTTGGGTTCAGTTTCTGTTTTTGCTGCGTTTTTGGGTAAGTGATGAAAGTAAAAACTTTGAAAGCAGCGACGCTCTGATCGAGAAAACGGTGAAATTATCCTTCGAACTGCTCGGTGAAAGTCCATTGGATTCTTTTATTGACCTTGCCAAATTCCTTTATCAAAACAAATAATCATGGCAGAACAGATCAGTATTCCTGTGAGCAAGGTGCAGCGCGCCAGCAGGTTTATCGGCACAGGAGTGAAAGTTGGCGGCAATTACCTGAAGCATTACGCCCGAAAAACATTGAACGGCGATAGTTCGCGCGAACAGCTTCATGAAGACAATGCTAAAGATATCTATCAATCGCTCAGCCAGTTGAAAGGAAGCGCTCTGAAAGCTGCGCAAATGATGAGCATGGACAAAAACATGTTACCGAAAGCTTACACCGACATTTTTTCGCTTTCACAATACAGCGCCCCTCCACTATCATACCCATTGATTATCAATACGTTTAAAAACTCTCTGGGGAAAACGCCAAGGGAGGTTTTCGATACTTTTACCCAAAAAGCAAGCAACGCAGCCTCCATCGGGCAGGTGCACACCGCTACCCTGAACGGAAAAAAGCTGGCCGTTAAAATTCAATATCCGGGAGTTGGAGAAAGCGTGGATTCAGACCTTGCGATGATTAAGCCGCTGGCAAAGAAAATTGCCAATGTCAGCGAAAGTGAATACAACCACTATATGGAAGAGGTAAGGGAGCGTCTGCGTGAGGAAACCGATTACCAGCTTGAGCTGCAGCGCTCAATGGAGATAAGCAGAGCATGCAAAAGTAATGTTGACAATCTCTACTTTCCGACTTATTATCCTAAGCTTTCATCATCGAAAATCATCACCATGGACTGGCTGGAAGGGTTGCATCTGAAGGAGTTCCTGGCAACCAACCCAACTCAGATAATCCGTAACAAAATCGGGCAGGCGCTGTGGGATTTTGTCAATTTCCAGGTACACCAACTCAAAATGGTGCATGCCGATCCTCATCCCGGGAATTTTTTATTTGGCACCGACGGCAGTGTTGGTGTAATTGATTTTGGTTGTATAAAGGTCATTCCCCATGATGTTTACCAAAATTATTTCCGGCTTTTCATTCCGGGTGTTCTCGACAACTATGAACTGATGATTGACCTTTTTCAGAAAAATGAGTTCCTGTATCCCGGCGATACTGAAAAGGAGAGAATGCTTTTCATCCCCCTCTTTAAGGAAATTATTTTGCTGATTTCCAAACCTTTTAAGCAGGAAGTGTTTGATTTTGGCGATGATGAATTTTTCGGAAAAATTTATGCATTTGGTGATGAAATTTACAACAATAAAGATGTAAGGAAGTCCAAGACTGCGCGCGGTTCGAAACATCTGCTTTACCTCAACCGCACTTATTTTGGGTTATACACGATTTTGAATGACCTCAGAGCAAAAGTTGAGATCAAGGCGAAGTTTCAACCTGAATTTTTGCTGAATTCAACAGCAAACTGATTTTAGAAAAACAGGTAGGCGATAAAAATGGCGGCCATGATGCCTGCAAAATCAGCAATAAGTCCGCAGGTTACGGCATAGCGCGTTTTCCGGATTGATACTGAACCAAAATAGACCGCCAGAATGTAAAATGTGGTGTCGGTTGAACCCTGGAACGTAGCTGCAAGTCTGCCGACAAAAGAATCAGCGCCAAAAGTATTCATGGCGTCCACCATCATGCCACGTGCACCGGCGCCGCTCAACGGTTTCATGAATGCTGTCGGCAGTGCCGGTACAAAATCATTATTAATGCCTAGTTGAGCCACCGTCCAGCCAATTCCATCAATAATGAAATCCATTGCTCCTGAAGCTCTGAAAACACCAATTGCCACCAGAATTGCCACGAGGTAAGGAATAATTTTTATGGCAATCATAAAACCCTCTTTTGCCCCGTCAATAAAAGACTCGTAAACATTCACCCTGCGAATGAGGGCGAGGGCAATGAAAGAGATAATGATGGAGAAAAGGATGATATTGCTGGCAACCGATGAAATTACGCTGATTTCCTGCTGAGGGATAATCGTAAAGTACCAGATAACCAACGACACGAGTAAAGTAAAGCCACCCAGATAAGCCAGCACAATCTTATTCAGCAGGTTTATGCGCTGCATAACAGCTACCGAAATTATCCCGGCCATTGTGGAAAAAAAGGTGGCAAGCAATATCGGGATAAAAATATCTGACGGATCGGCGGCTCCCAACTGAGCCCGATAAACCATGATGCTGATTGGAATTATGGTTAGCCCTGAGGTGTTGAGCACCAGGAACATTATCATCGAGTTGGTGGCAGTATCTTTTTGATTATTAAGCTCCTGCAACTGGGTCATGGCTTTCAGTCCAAGCGGGGTAGCTGCATTGTCTAGGCCAAGCATGTTAGCTGCAAGGTTCATCATTATCGAACCCGTAACCGGATGGTCTTTTGGAATTTCCGGGAAAAGCTTCCTGAAAAGCGGTCCCACGACTTTTGCCATCACCCTCACCACACCACCATTTTCCCCTACTTTCATCAGACCAAGCCACAAGGTCATCACTCCGGTAAGCCCCAGCGAAATCTCAAAACCAAGCTTAGCCATGTCAAAAGTGCTTCCCATGATTTCCGGGAAAACGTTCACATCACCAAAAAACAGCAGTTTTACAAGCGCCACCACAAAGGCAATCAGGAAAAAGGCAATCCAGATGTAGTTGAGGACCATGGGTTGTTATGTTGAAAATTTTAATCAGGACTAAAAAATGTATCCCCAGGCCAGTTAGATGGATTGTTGAGGATGTAATTGAAGACGTTAAGAAATGATTGATTATCAAGAATAACCGAATCATGAAAACGCGGTTGCCAAACCGGTTTACCCGGAGAATTGCGCAATTGATTAATCCGCGATGTTGCCACCGATTTAAACCCCGCAACAAACGATGAAATTGATTTCGGAACGCGGTATGCGACGCCGTAACGGTCGTTTGGTAGAGACGCACGGCAGTGCGTCTCTACAATACGGCCGTGCGTTTCTGCGGCGCCACCGTGCGTTTCATTATTTTCGATGCGTAAAATTGCATGGATATGATTTGGCATGATCACGTAAATTTCGCAAAATAATTCATTGCGGATTTCAAACGATTTCTCCCATTCCTCCTCGACGATTTTGCCAAATTCGGATAAAATCATTTGCCCGTTTTTGATTGATCCCAATATATTTTCCCGGTTCTTGATGCAAATCGTAATGAAATAAATGCCATCCGATGAATAATCCCACCATTGTGCCCGCGCAGAAGGTATCCGGTATTTATCCCTGAATAGATCAGCCATTGGTAAACAAATTGAAAATCAATATTATAGATATTCTATTTTAAAATTAATCCGGTACTGAAAACACCTCTTCTCCCCCAACAAATGTCTTTAAAACTTTTGCTGATAGTATCTGATCTGATTGAATTTGCATAATGTCTTTGTCGAGCACTACGAAATCGGCCAACTTGCCTGGTTCGAGGCTTCCTTTTTCATTTTCTTCAAAAGCCGACATGGCAGCCCAGATGGTCATTCCCTTTAGTGCATCCTGCCGGGAGAGCGCATTTTCGGTTTGAAAACCATTTTCTGGCCATCCTTTCAAATCCTTGCGTACAACTGCGGCATAGAATGTATGAACCGGGTTGATGCCTTCGATGGGAAAATCGGTGCCCAGCGGAAGCCAGCCATTTTGCTGTAAAAGATCGTTGTAGGCATAGGCGCCTTTTATCCGCTCCGCTCCTACCCTGTCAACGGCCCAATACATATCGGAAGTGGCATGGGTGGGTTGGACTGACGGTATTATACTGAATTTACCAAACAGTTCAAAATCCTCCGGTGCAACAATTTGCGAATGCTCGATCCGCCAGCGCAGGTCATTTTTCTCTTTCAAAATTTCACTATAAACCTGTAGCATCAGCCGGTTGGCTGAATCGCCGATAGCATGCGTACATACCTGAAAACCATTATCATACGCTTTATTGCAAAATTCCATCAGTGATTCCGGAGAGCGCAACAACAACCCCGGGTTGCCGGGATCATCGCTGTAATCCTTCATCAGTTTAGCTCCTCTTGATCCCAGAGCTCCATCGGCATACAATTTTATTGCCCTAATATTCAGCGTTTTGTTTTTTGTTTTACCTTTTGCGAAAAAAGCCTCCAACGTCTCCTCTTCCGGAGTAAGCAAAACGTACATCCTCATTTTCAGCTTGTTGGATTGCTGCATTGAATCAATTACTTCAATTTCACGCTTGTTCAGCCCCATGTCGTGCACGCCGGTAAGCCCAACCGCAAAGCAATTCTCCTGGGCTGCCATCAGCGCTTCGGCCATCTGAACTTGGTCAGGCGGCGGGATTACCCTGGTAACCAGTTCTATTGCATTGTCTATTAAAACACCGGTGGGTTTACCATTCAGGAGAATTACATCTCCTCCTTCAACATTCGTTTTTCCGCCAATTCCGGCCAGTTCAAGGGCTTTTTGGTTTACAACCGCAGCGTGACCATCAACCCGCGTGAGGATTACCGGATTATCAGGAAACAATTCGTTAAGCTTGTCATTCAACGGGAAAGACTTCTCAGGCCAGTTGTTTTGATCCCATCCACGCCCTTCGATCCAATAGGCTGAAGGAAATTTTTCGTGATGTGCCAACATGATCTGAAGAATTTCGTCAAATGACTGTGTTCCGGTCAGGTCAGCTCTTTTAAGTAACCCAAGACCATACCCGTAGAAATGGCAGTGGGCATCAATAAAACCGGGATAAACCGTCTTATTTTCCAGATCAACAAACCTATCTGCAGTAAATTTCCCCAAAATATCGGCAGTGGAACCAATATCCACAATGGTTCCATCATGAACAGCCATCGCTTCAGCTACTCTAAAATTCTCATTTACAGTGTAAATAGTCCCGTTGGCAACTATCAGGTCAATCCTTTGCTTCTGGCTACAGGCCACAAAACTCAGCATGCTCATTAATAAAATCAGTTTAGTAAATGTATTCATTGGTTTGTTTCTAATGGTTGTAATACTTCTTCTATAGTATTGAATTGCAATATTTTACCTTGAACGATTAATTCAAATTTGCCTTTTACAACATTAATTTTCGGAGTGTCAGTCTGAGAATTCTTTGGCTCGATGATTTCGAATCCCTTCCTTTTCAGCGCTTTAGCCATCCAGTCATAGGTTGTGCCTGCACCCTCAAGACAAACTTTTCCCCGGAAAACGGTTTCAAAGATAAATGTTCCCGTTTCAGCCTCGAACCTGATTTTCCTTTTATCAAAAAATGACCCGATTTCGCCTTTCAGCACAAGGTCTTCGGGCATTCCGGTAACGATCGGTCGCTCTCTTGCCATCAACCATAACCGGTCGGCAAATTGAATGGCAAGATTAATATCATGGGTTGAGAGCAGAATCGCCTTTTGGTGCTCGCGGGCGGTGTTTCGCAGCAGTTGCATAATTTCTACCTTCCCCGGGAAATCGAGGAAGGCAGTCGGTTCGTCAAGCAGGATGAGCGGAGTTTCTTGTGCCAGCGACTTAGCAATCATCACTTTCTGCTTTTCGCCATCGCTTAAAGTTTCAAATTTCTGGCGGCGAAGATGTTCAATACCAGTACTTTGCATTGCACGCTCAACAATTTTTACATCATTATCGTTCAGCTTTCCGAAATATCCCGTGTACGGTGACCTACCGTAGGCCACCATCGAAAAAACATTTATGTTGCTGAGTTCCAATTCGCCTGTCAGAACAATGCTTACCAGCCTTGATAAATCGCCGGGTGGTGTCTTTTCTACTAGTTTTCCGTTGATTTCAACAAACCCGCCAAGCGATTTCTGCAATCCACACAGGGTTCGGACAAGTGTGGATTTACCCGAACCATTTGGCCCAAGCAGGCAGGTGATTTCGGAACTGCGAAGTTCAAGGTTAATATCTTGATGCAGAATGACTTCACGATTTTTACCAGACTGATAGCCAATAGATAGATTACCGGTGTTTAAAAGTCGCTGCATTGATTACTAAGTAATTGATTTAAAATCATTTCGTTTCATAATCAACCAGACCACTACTGGCGCACCGATGAGCGAAGTTATGGCGTTGATGGGCAAAGCACTGTCGAATCCAGGAAGCCTGGCAATGATGTTGCAAACTAGCGCCAGCAAAGCTCCGCAAAGTACAGTCCCTGGAAATATTACCCGGTGGTCGGAAGTGCGGAAAAGGTTGCGTGCAAGATGCGGCACAGCCAATCCCAGAAAGGCGATTGGTCCGCAATAGGCTGTAACCGTTGCAGTGAGAAGCCCTGTGGCCGCGATTATCCAAAACCTTGAAGCACTGGTATTAAGCCCGAGATTGACTGCATAGTTTTCGCCCAATAAAAGCAGGTTCAAAGGCTTGATAAGTGCAGCAGAGAGAGCTAATCCTCCAAGAATCAGCACTATAAAAACATTGATCTGTTTCAGCGGCACATTGCCAAAACTGCCCAGCCCCCAGATGACAAAAGCCTGCAAGTCCTCTTTCATGCTGTAAAATTGCAAAATTCCGACAAGCGAACTGGTTGTATAAGAGATCATTATCCCAAGGATCAGGATGATGGTGATGCCACGAAACCTGGCAGCCAAAAAGCCGATTACAATTAAGATCATTAGCGATCCTGCAAATGCAGCAGCCACGACGGAAAACCTCCCGGTAACCTGGCTTACTGCCACGAGCGATCCACCCGGAACAGTGATAAAAAGCATCATTACAGCCACACCCAGGCTGGCGCCTGCGCTCACACCCAGCACCGACGGTCCTGCCAGTGGATTTCTAAACAGCGTCTGCATCATCAACCCCGAAACTCCCAGCGCTGCACCGGCCATCATTGCTGTAACTGACATTGGCAGCCTCGTATGCACCACAATTGCCTGCCATGACTGGGTTTCGGCTTCCGATCCCAAAAGAATCCTTACTATCTGTGCAACAGGGATCGAGACGGAGCCAAGCAATAAATTAATAATGAAAAATAGGAGAATCAACAATCCTAATACAAATAATATCAGGCTGTTACGACCGGCAGTCGGTTGATATGTTCGCTCTGCAGATTTCACTCTAAAATAGAATAGTAGTGTCTGGAATAGCCTGGAAGCAATTCCGGGTGAAAAACGGAGATGTAATCGGCAAGCAAAATCTGTGGTTCCAGTGGACCTTTTTGAAAATAGGGTTTCGAGAAAGTATTGCAATAGAGCATTTTACGCTCTTTGAATGCCTTGAACCCAGCATATCGTGCATCCTCACCGATGAGGTGCCGGGTGGTAAATTCATCCTTCGAATAGACCAAAAACCGCCAGTAATCCGCATCAATTCCCCGATCATAAACGGTTTCAAAATCGAGCATGAGGCTGCCAGTCTCCTCATTTTTTGCCCAGATGTAGGTGGCGCCGGCATCAGCGATCATTTTTGAGAGATAACTCTTACCACCGGGCAGGTTCCAGAAACCTCCGTACTGCTTGCCGGAAAGAACTGTTGGCCGGTAGGCCACATCATCGGTCAATGCTTTTAAACGATTGTATTCGAGGGAAATAGAGTCGAAGACTTGAATAGCTTCCCGCTCTTTTCCAAACAACACCCCGAAACATTTAATCCACTCAGCCCTTCCAAGCGGATCATTTTCAAGATGTTCAGCCATCGGAACAACTGTGAGCCCGGCATTGCGCAAGGTTTCGTAATTCTGTCCCTGTTGCGTGGTAACCAGCACTGCCTCAGGCGAAAGCTGAATCAACTGCTCCAGTTTAAAATGATCGCTAATGCCAATCTCCTTGATTTTTCCATCCATTAAACGATGTGAAAACTGCGCAGAAACCACATAATCAGGGCTGGCCACACCCACAATCCGGTCAATCAACCCGAGTGCATCGGCAAAAGCTATTTGAGTGGCTGAGAGGCAGACCATCGTTTTAACAGGAACCTGAATAATTTTTCCATTTTCAGGTATTTTAGTTTCAGCATTTATGTCTCTGTTAATCAGATAAAAACGCTCTGAAACAGTGACCCCGTCACCGGATATCATTTCAAGAACACGGTACGATTCGTTCTCCGTAATCCTGAAGCCAGCTGCCAGTTTGGGGTTCGATGAGGAGATTTTGTTGCTGGTATTTTCACCATGCGGATGGTGACTACAAGAAATCCAAAAGCAGGATAATATGAGCGTGAATATACTTAACAACCTGATTTTCATTAAAAAGGGTAAGTTTTTAGCATTAGTTTAAAAGATCCAATCCTGAACCATGTTTCTGTTAATCAAAGAGTTCGTCATCTCGCTCGAGGAGAAGAATGGAGTTGTGCGGAACGATGAAGTATTTTTCGCTATGAAACATTACCTCAACAGCCCCTTTCTGCATAAAAATCGCAAGGTCACCTTCCCTTGCCTGGAGAGGGATGTAGCGGGTTTTTTGCTCGGACCTTTTCCATGATTCTTCCGGATCATCCGAACTGGACGGAATGGGATAACCGGGGCCGACTTTAACAACGTATCCCGTTTGAACTTCCTCCTTCTCCTTGTAGCCGGGCGGCAGATAAAGCCCGCTGCTGGTCTTTTGCGACTCAATTTTGAGTTTGATCAGCACCCGGTCGCCAACCACAATCAATTTGCTGATATCGGGATTACGCGTCATGGTATTTCCTTTCGTTTTCAGGGGCAAAGATACAATTATAGTATTTTTGCAGCCTTAATCCAATAATTGACCATGCAAATTGTATTTTTCAAAAAGAGTAAGCCGAAGCAGTTTGATTACAAGCCGCGTTATTGGGATGAGGAGAAGGAGCGACAGGAAGACCTTAAAAAGAGAACTATTAGTTTCGAAAACCCTTCGCGTGAGAGCATCAGCCGCGAAATTGACATGAGGTGGCGTAAGGCTGACCGGAAAAACCTTAGTAAAGCGAAGGGAATCAACTTGTTGGTTTATCTTGTCATTGTTTTGCTGCTGCTCTATTTCATTTTTAAAGTCTGATTGGCAATCGTAAACCCTTATGTCGGACATCATCCACCTGCTTCCTGATTCTGTAGCCAACCAGATTGCCGCCGGCGAGGTAATCCAACGCCCTGCATCGGCTGTAAAGGAAATCCTTGAAAACGCCATTGACAGTGGCGCCGACAAGATTGAACTGGTGGTGAAGGATGCAGGCAAAACGTTGATTCAGATCACCGATAATGGCTGCGGTATGTCGGAAACCGATGCCAGGCTTTCGTTTGAGCGGCATGCAACTTCAAAAATCAGTACCGTCAACGATCTCTTCTCCATTCGAACTATGGGATTTCGGGGTGAAGCGCTTGCTTCGATTGCCGCCATTGCTCAGGTAGAAATGAAAACACGCAGGCATGAAACTGAACTTGGAACACAGGTTATCATCGAGGCATCGGAGGTGAAAAGTCAGGAGTTTTGCAATTGCCCTGCCGGCACAACGCTGATGATAAAAAACCTGTTCTTCAATGTGCCGGCAAGGCGTAAATTCCTGAAATCCGACAGCGTTGAACTGCGCAACATCATCGAAGAGTTTCAGCGCATTGCATTGGCTCATCCGGAGCTATCCTTCAACCTTTTCAACGACCGGAAACCGGTGTTTCAACTGAAATCCTCCAACCTCAAACAACGGATTGTCAGCATTTTCAGTCCAACGTACAATCAACGGTTGATTCCGGTAGAACAGCAACTCAACATAATGAATATCAGTGGTTTTATAGCAAAGCCCGAATTTGCAAGAAAACAACGCGGAGAACAATATTTCTTTGTTAACCGCAGGTTTATGCGGCATGCCTACCTGAACCACGCTGTTGAAAGCGCATTTGAAGAGCTGTTGCCCGAAAAGTCCTACCCATCTTATTTCCTCTTTATCGAAATTGACCCGGCCAACATTGACATCAACATTCATCCTACCAAGACAGAGATCAAGTTTGAGGACGAAAAAATTATCTATTCTCTGGTGAGATCGGCGGTTAAGGCAGCATTGGGAAAATTCAGTATCACCCCTGCCATTGATTTTGAAGTCGAGCCATTGTTTAACTTTAAAGCTCCGGCAAAGGATACTCCAATTAATCCCCCGACCATCAAAATAAACCCCGATTATAACCCTTTCGAAAACAGGCAGCCGCCGGCCAGCCCAAGACAGCGAAGCAATCAGGAGAATTGGGAGAAAATTATGCCGCCAAAGAATTTCAACTTTGACAGATCGCCTGTTGATGATGCTGGTTTTCAGGTTGAACTGAATGAAAGCAAACAGAATAAAGTTGAAATCACCTCAACGGAGAGCATTTTTATGCAGCTTCACCGGCAGTTCATCGTAACGCAGGTCAAATCAGGACTTTTGGTGATTGATCAGCAAAAGGCACATGAAAGAATCCTCTATGAACGTTATATTGAGCTGCTATCCAACCAAAAAGCTTTGTCGCAGCAGGTATTGTTTGGGATCAGGCTTTCGCTTTCGGCAGCAGACGCTGAATTGCTCAACGAAATTATGGAAGACCTGAATTTGCTGGGCTTCAGTATTAAGCCCGACAGCAGCAAGCCCTTTCAGTTCGTTGTCGAAGGAACTCCGGCTGGCATGGTGGTGGGTAATGTTGCCGATACGATCGACAGCATTCTCAACAACTACAAGCACAGCATGATAGAGCTTGATCTTGACAAAAGAGTTAATTTAGCCCGCTCGATGGCCAAAAATCTTTCGGTCAAATCCGGGAAAATTCTTCAGCAGCCTGAAATGAAAATGCTTACCGAAGAGTTATTTGCCTGCAAAGCACCGGAGGTTTCTATTGATGGCGAACCGATTGTGAAGGTAATTAATGTCGGTGAAATTTTTGGACGGAAATCCGGTGAGCGACTGTAAACAATTAATGACGAATCAAGTTAGTTGAACAAACTTTAAACAATGAATTACCAGCAATACAGCCCCCAGGGATTTACGGTATTACCGCCGGTGGTCAAGAACCTACTGATCCTCAACGGATTGTTTTTTCTTGCCACCTTGGCATTGGAACAGGCCTACCGAATTGATCTTGCTGATTACCTTGGACTCCGTTTTCCCGGGTCGCAGGCATTCGAACCATATCAATTCATTTCCTACATGTTCCTGCATGGAAGCATCTCCCACCTATTTTTCAACATGTTTGCGCTTTGGATGTTTGGTTACACCCTCGAAAACATCTGGGGAAGCAGGCGGTTTCTGACCTATTACCTGATAACAGGGGTTGGCGCTGCCCTGGTTCATTATGCTATTTTTTACATCGAATTTCAGCCGCTGATCAACTACCTTGACGTTCTGATTGCAAACCCTTCAGCACAAGGTATCGTTGAATTCAGCGCTTCGATAAAGGGTACATTCTCGCCCTACGCAGGCGAAATGCACCTGAAATACAATGAGTTTAACCGAACTGTTGGCCAACTGATGCGTAATCCCGACAACCCAGCGCTGATCGAAAGCGCCAAAGGATTTGTGATTGATTACAAGCAGTATATGCTCAACCGGCCGAATGTGATTGGCGCGTCCGGTGCCGTTTTCGGGATTTTGCTGGCGTTTGGAATGATTTTCCCGAATGTGAGGCTCTATCTTTATTTCTTCTTTCCGATCAAAGCCAAATGGTTTGTCATCCTTTACGGTTTGCTCGAACTCTACCTTGGTTTTACCCAATCGCAGAGCAACATAGCCCATTTTGCCCACCTTGGCGGAATGATTTTTGGTTTTTTTCTCATCAAATACTGGAAACATAAACGCATTTTCTAAGCATGTACGCTTATCAGAATCCACTTGACGACCTGAAGAGGTTTTTCAGCCGTAAATCGTTGCTGGCCAGTCTGATATACATAAACCTTGGGGTATTTCTACTGGTAAATGTGTCGAAGGTTATCTTCTGGCTTTTCCAGGTTTCAAATCCCGGAGCTGCCGGCGGTGATGTTTCCTGGGTCACCTGGTATTTGTCGGTTCCGGCAAACCTGAGCGATCTGGCCAGCCGTCCATGGACGCTGATCACATACATGTTCCTGCACGAAAATTTTTTGCACCTGCTGTTCAATATGATCGTTCTTTACTTTGGCGGTCGTATTTTTCTCGAATACCTCGATAATCGCAAATTGCTGAGCGTTTATATTCTGGGGGGACTTGCCGGGGCGTTTTTTTATATCGGGGCCTTCAATTTTTTTCCCGTCTTCGAAAGCTCTTTAGGTCAGTCAATTGCTCTCGGTGCTTCAGCATCCGTGCTTGCCGTTCTCATTGCAGTGGCCACCTACGTTCCCGAATATTCGATTGTTCTTTTCCTTTTTGGAAGATTAAAGCTGAAGTACCTTGCATTGATCACTATTCTTGTGGATGTGCTAAGCATTCCTTGGGGAAATGCCGGTGGCCATATTGCACACCTGGGAGGCGCTTTCTGGGGCTTTCTCTATATTTTTGCACTGAAAAAAGGCAGCGACCTTACCATAAGTTTCCGGTGGCTAAATTTTAAACGCCACAAAGGATTTAACAGGAAGTCCGGGCGATATGAGCAACCCAAACGCGGACGACCACTTTCGGACGATGAATACAACGCACGCCGCCGGGAGAACCAGGCAAAAATTGACCAGATTCTTGAAAAGATTGCACGGTCGGGTTACGGAAGCCTCTCCAGTGAAGAGAAAGCACTGCTGTTTCAATCGAGTAATAAAAACCGAAACTAATGGCAACCGGGAGCATCAGGGTTTTCAGGCTCGGGCTGAAGATGCTGCTTTTGCTCATCAACCTGTTTTTTGCCATACTGCTTGCTCTTACCTATTTTGCACCTTACTACAGCCCCGAGCAATTCTTTGTCCCATCGCTGCTTGGGCTGTTTTACCCTGTACTTTTTATAATTAATGTCGGTTTCGTGGTATTCTGGCTGATTCGGTTCAAATTCTATTTTCTTCTGTCCTTCATCACCATTATGGCAGGATGGAACGTGATGATAAAGAATTTCGGACAAGGGAAAAATTCGCAAGTAGATCCATCAACTCCCAATTTCAAATTCCTGTCCTACAACGTCCGGCTTTTCGATCAGTACAAATGGCTTAAAGGGCAGGACTATTTTACACGCGATGCGATTTTCAGGTTCATAGCTACTGAAAGCCCTGATATTCTAAACTTTCAGGAGTTTTTTCACGGCAATGAGAATTTTTTTCCCACCATTGAGCCGTTCGTCCAGCTTCAACTGGCCAACCATTATCATGTTGATTATGTTAAAGTAGCAGGTGATAACAAACATTACGGACTGGCCACCTTCAGCCGCTTTCCTATTGTCGGCAGGGGAGCGATCCGTTTTAAAAATTCTACCTCAAATTCAGGCATTTACACCGATATTGTCATCAACCGTGACACGATAAGGGTTTTCAATTTTCATCTTGAGTCCATACGCTTCTCCAATGCTGATTATAAGTTCGTCACTGAATTTATTGATCCCGGAATTCAACCACAGAGCAGCTCGAACTCAAAAATAATTCTCAGCAAATTCAGAAATGCCTACAGAAAAAGAGCGGAACAAGCCAGGATTGCAACGGAATATATCCGCCAGTCACCATATCCGGTGATCGTTTCCGGTGATTTCAACGACACTCCTGTTTCTTATGTCTATCATACCATCTCCAATGGTCTCGGGGATGCTTTTCTGAATGCCGGAAGAGGCTATGGCAGCACATATTCCGGTGGAATTCCCTTAATCAGAATTGATTATGTGCTGCATAGCGAAAGTCTTGTCCCTAATGATTTTACTATTCACAAGGTTGATTTCTCCGATCATTTCCCGGTGACGTGCCTGTTCAACCTTAGGCGATCTGAAGAATAACCTTTAAAGGAACAGATCACCGGTCTGAAAAGCATATTCCCTGATTAATGTCCTGATCTGCTTACTTTTGCACTTTTGGTCTCCTCTTTTACTTCAGGCTCACGGATAAACATCCAGAAAATCACCGATGTGGTGATAAAGAGTCCACAAAGAATATAAAGCAACTGGTAGTTCCCTGTCTGTTTGATCACATGCGCCACACCATTGGACATCATTTGCGGAAGCACAACAGCAAGATTGAAAACACCCATAAAAAGACCCATCTTCAGAGGATTTACCCGTTCGCTCATGATGGCGAAAACGATCGAAATTACTGCCGACCAGCCAATTCCCGCCAAAAACATCCCCAGGTAAAAATCGGTTTCAACATGGCCTAAAAATGCAATATAAAAATAGCCTATGGCCGAAAATGACAGTGCAAAAATATAGGTACGCACCCTGCCGATGCGCCTGGCAATTGCCTGCAGTGCCACGGGAAATATTGCGCCCACAAAATTCAGGATAAGAAAACCGAGGGAGACAATGTTGCCGATGGATGAATCAGCCGTCTGAGCAATTCCCGTCAGCTTTTCGGCAAACCAGTTAGCAATGATTCCCGAAATTTCGATGTTCGGTAAAATCCTGTTTTCGATAAAAAATCCCGACATGATAAACATACTCTGAAATGCCACCCATGTAAATGAATGTGCAAGCATGATTTTGTGGAATTCGTTGTTGTTGGTGGTTTTCTTCATCCCCCTCAGGATGCTTACAATACCGATGACCACAGAATAGGCCAGAGATGCGATCAATAGCGGGTTGTGAATGGGTGTAAGTGCATCAAAAAAGTGATTAAAGACGCTGTAAACACCGAAAACCAAAAATCCGTACAGTGGGAAAATCTCCTTAAAAATCTGTTTAATGCCGTAGGTTTCAGCATTTTTTTCCTGAACTTCGTTGAGGTCATGCTTCTCTTCAATCAGTAAAATCGGGAAAACAGCGGTTAAAAGAACCAAAAAAGCGGCGATGTAAAGTAGTTTCTCGTTGCCGAAAACCATCGAGAGGAAATAAGCGAGAACGCCGAAAAATCCTGAGATTATCTGCATCCAGACATAACCTGCTGTGCGGAGTTTTCCTTCGGGGGTGAGGTCGGCAATGATGGAACGCGCCGGGTTAAAGGTGACGTTTACTGAGAGGTCGAGAAACAGCGCAATCAGAGATGCAATGATGGTGATGTCAGCGATGCCGGTTATTCTGGAAATCTCCTGGATATAAGGTAGAGAAAGAAACGCAACGGCGCTCACCAGCCCGCCGATGATAATAAAAGGTCTTCGCCTGCCACCCATAAACCAGACGTTGTCGCTTATCAGTCCAACAATAACCTGCCCAAAAATACCTGCTATCGGGCCTGCCAGCCAAACGAAGGCTACCTCGTGGATATCGAGCCCGTACTTCTTGGATAAAATCCAGCTAAGGGCTGCAATTTGGGTTGACAATGCAAAGCCTACGGCAGTTGCCGGAAGGCTTAGTAGTGCAAAGAAAGGTTTGGAAAGTTTCTTTTGTATTGCTAACATCTTCAGTCAATTTTAATAGTTTGAATATCTGATTATTGGATTATGATCTTAAAATTTTCGTTCTCAGCGGTTTTTAACAAGTAAATACCTTTTGCCAATGCTGAAACATCAATGCTTTGAGCATCATCGCCATGAAAAACCGGAATCCCGGAAATATGAAATAGTGTGAAATCTCTTGGTTCCGATAAAAACATTGTATTTCCTCCGGCCGGATTGGGATACAGCTGCAGTGAAGGTTCTGTGCTGACGCCTTCGATGATAGCAAAAACAGCATTGGAACTTCCGGGTGAGGGATCATCGAAATAGACCCAGTTTGAGCTGCCGTCCGGACTGCGTCCCAGCGAAATATCCGTCTGTTGTGGCCCGAAATTGTAAATATCTATTGAAGAGTAACTGCTCGCCGTATTGTTGAAGATTCCAATGGATTCCCCGTCAGCCGATAGTTTGAAATCAGCATGGAAAGGTCCTTGTTCAGGATCCTCATCAGCCCATATGATCAGGTATTCGCCGGGAAAAATGATATGGTCAGGCAGTTGCCATTTTGTGGGATTGTTTAGTTTATCCGTCAGGTATTTATCTCCAAGCCAAATGGGATTTTGACCGCCATTGAAAAGTTCGATCCAGTCTTCGAATTCGCCTTTAGAGTCGCTAATTCCGGCTTGATTGGACGCAAGAAATTCGTTGATGTAAAGTCCCGCAGTATAAACGGGTGGAAAATAGACTTCGATGGATTCACATGGGTAGAAAAGAATATTTCCTGCAGCATCCTGCACCTGGATGTGGTATTTCAGAGTAGTTTCCCCAATCACACCACTGAGTGTGGCTGTAAAAAAATCATCCTGGCCGGCGGTCATGGGCATGGTAACAAACCCTGACTGGTTGAAACGGTATCTGACCCAGGCCTGCACACCGGGCTGGTCATCCCAAGCTTTCACCCTGAAATTCACCGGATTACCTACACCGCTGTGTTCAATACTGAGGTAATTAATCACCGGATAGAGCGGGTTAAGTTCCAACTGCTGCTGAATCGAATTGAGCCTGGCGGTCATATACGGCCTGATGCCATATTTCACATGCGCTCCCCAGGCCTGGTCGTATGACTGGAGGAAGGTATTTTCGTTGAAACCATAGTCAAGCGGGTAAAAAGGATCGTTGATGATGTAGGGATGGATCAACTCCCTGATGCCATCCATGTAATTGTTGTAAGCGGGCTGAACGATCAGCTCCTGCTTGATTTTGTTAAGGTAAAATGAATAAAGATCCCTGTATCGCTGCACCTGCATAAGCCGGGTATATAATGCACGGGTTTCTCCTGAGGGCGACCATTGATATATGTTTCGCTGAGCCCAGTCAACGCCAAACCAGTCAATTCCATAGGTATTATCAACATCATAAGGGATGTACTCAAACTGGCCTGATTCCGGATTTTTGTACAGGTAGAAGTTGTTCTTATTGAAAATGTAACCATCCCAGTTGGCAGTAAAAATGTCGAAAGCCATCACCTTGAGATAATCCTGAACATTAAATACCTTCTCCAGCTCGCACGGCAGTGCAGATAAGGCGGTGTTGTTAAGGATGTTGATGAATTCAGCCAGGTCACTGTAATCGTCGTAAGCTGTGTTGGTTTTCAGGTCGTAGGCTCTTCTTCCGCCGCTTTCGTATTTGTAAAGATTGGGATTTGAGCCAAGATGCTTTAAATCAGCAGGATAAAGGCACTTGTAAAGGTTACCGTATTGGTTTCCAAATCTCGATTGGGCAAATTCCTCGTCAATATGTTCAACGTTAAGGTACAACCCATGATAATTGCCATTGATATAGAGTCTTACATGGTTGGATCTGGGCGCCGGGATTTCGAGCGCACGGGCAAGATCCCATCCCAATTTGGCACGGGTTACCGAAGGATCATTGTGCTCGCCATTCAGGTTCATTTTTTCCAAACCATAATATTTTCGTCCTTTTTGGTAGGTGTTAAACGAAACTTTGAAAGATTTTTTGGCCGAATAGCGTGAGGTATTTCCCCTGAGCCTGAAACCGATCTCTTCGATACTGTCGCGGACGGTTCCATTGTCGAACACAAAATTGGCGCGCCACTCAATATCGCTGTCCGGGTTGTTGTAAATCCATTGGAGAGTATCGGGATGTATGTAGATGTCCACCCTTGGTACAACATCATCCCGGTAAATTTCACCTTTTTCAGGGAATGAAGGCTGAGCTTCAGCAATATAAACCTGGGCGAAGTTTGCCCAAAGCGTCAGCAACAGAACGAAACGAAACTGAGTTGCAAGAATAACGAGCGAATGAAGCATATCTGAGTACCGGAAGTTTTTAATTTTCATTTTTAAGAGTTTTGGGAGCAACTATTTCAGTTCGAGGATGAAGCCTGTTTTGGCAGGCACCTTAAGGTTGTTGAGTTGATAAGTTGTGTTGTCGAGTATGTTTACCCCAACTGAATAACCGCCGGCAAGTTCTGCAAATTGCCTGATATCAATTTTCTGCTCTTCATCACTGTTGTTCAGGATAACCATCACTTTTTCTGTTTCATTGTACCTGAAATAGATATAGGTATTGTTGTGTGGGATAAAATGCATTAGTCTGCCATAATGAATCACGGGTTTTGATTTTCTCCAGTTAAGGAGGGTGTGAATGTGGACGAAAATCTCATTTTCCTGTTCTGTTCTGCCCTCTCTGGTAAATGCATCCCTGTTGTCATCCGGCCAGCCACCCGGGAAGGGTTTTCGCACATCGCCGTGTCCAACCTTTTCATCACCTGCCATCATTATTTCGGTGCCATTGTAAATCTGGGGAACACCCCTTGTCGTTAGCAGGAATGTCATGGCCAGCTTGAGGCTTCTGATATCTTCGTTAACTTTGGTAAAAATTCTGTCTCCATCGTGGTTATCGGCAAAAATTACTATTTCGCCCGGGTTCTGATAAAAATAGTCCTGGCTTAAAAGGTTGTAAAATCTTACCAGACCGGAGTTCCAGCCCTGCTGCTCATTGAAAGCAAAGCGAAATGCCTCGTACATCGGAAAATCGAACACGTGGGTAACATGGGATTCGTAACCCAAACCCAGTTTGTCGCCACGTTGCCAGGTGGCCACCTGACCGGGTTCTGTGAGCCACGACTCTGCCACCACCGTGAAATCCGGATATTCATCCATCAGCCTTTTTGCCCACTGAGCCATGCCCTCTTTGAATGGGTAAGGATAGGTGTCCATCCTGATGCCATCCAGGTTGGCGTATTCCACCCACCAGATGCTGTTCTGCGTCAGGTAGTTAATCATAAATGGATTATTCTGGTTCAGATCAGGCATATTGGTATCGAACCAACCGCGTTGGAAAAGATTCTGGTCATACTCCGAAACGTACGGATCAAAAACGGTTCCGGCCCTGAAATTAGACCTGGTATAACTTTCGAACTGGTTAATCCAGTCCTGCCACGGAAGGTCGTTCATCCACCAATGTCCTGAGCCACAATGATTAAAAATCATATCTTTAATCACTTTCAGCCCTTTATCATGCGATAATTGGATGAATCGCAGATAATCATCATTGTTGCCAAAGCGGGGATCAATCCGGTAAAAATTGCTGATGGCGTAGCCGTGGTAGGAATACTTAGCCTGGTTGTTCTCCAGTAGCGGGTTATGCCAGATGGAGGTAAATCCAAGGTCTTTGATATAGTCAATTTTATTAATCATTCCCTGAATATCACCACCTTGTCGTCCGTCAGGGTTGGTACGGTCGGCCTTTTCGAGCATTTCGGGATGTGAATCGTTGCCGGGATCGCCATTGGCAAAACGATCGGGGAACAGCAGGTAAATTACATCGCTCTGGTCAAAACCTTTACGGCTGGCCGATCCTGCTCGCCTTGCTTTCAGCTCATAATCGAAGGTTTGAACTGTTTGGCCATCTTTTTTGAAAAGAAGCGTGTAGATACCAGGTGTTGCTCCGGACGAAACTTCCAGGTCAACAAAAAGATAATTCGGGCTTTCGGCTTTTGTTACTTTAACGATGGAAAGCCCGGGGGTAATGATTTCCGGCTCTGTCAGCGAAATGCTTTTCCCATAAACCAGAAGCTGAAGATTTTCGTTCTTCATACCCACCCACCAGAATGGCGGCTCAACCCTGTCGAGAGTGATTTGTTGTGAATAGAGGCTGGTATTGCTGAATAACATTAAAAGCAATAATGCAGGATAGATTTTGAAATTCGTGCTTAATCTATGTTGAAAAATCATTGTACTGTAATTTTTAAAATAATAACCTGATTTTGATCTCTTTATTCTGTGTGTAAGGCTCCTGGGTGCTGATGCGCATCCTTCTCAAATGGCTCTTTCCACCTCCCTGGCAAGTTCGTTTAAAGCAATATTCCCCACTGCTGCACTTCTCAGCCTCCCCATGATCCAGTCTTTGGTATCTTCCTTTCGTTGAGAAATTCTGATTTTATTGAATTTCTCGATAAGAAAAGGAATTTTATTGAGTATCTCCTGTTTCGAATTTCTTTTGAATTTCAGGGTGGTCAGCACCGATTCAAACTCCATCATTGGGTGCTCGTAAACCACTGTAATCATGAGATTTATGATTTCAGGACTGAGGTTTTCTTCCCGGATAAACCTGAAAAGAGCGTAAATCACTTCGTAGTTGAACGTTTTGGGCGTGGTAAAATGTCCTTCCACGAATTTGAGCCGGTGGGCAAAAAAGGTTCCCACAAATCCGGGTTCAAACCCAAGTTCGGTTATAATACGGCTGATGAGCGGAAACAGATTTTTTTTGAAAATGTAGGTAAAGGTATCCTCCGGAATTCCCCATTTCTTCATCTGGTGATAACGGTCCATTACCTCGCTTGGCAGTCTTTTGCGGATACTTTCGATGTATTCGTCCTCCAGCGGTATTGGTGCAGAATCGGTGTCAGGATACATACGGTCGGCGCCCGGCAAAACGCGCTCAAATATGGTTGTACCATCCTCGAACGATTTTCGGGTTTCGTTAGGAACACCGGTGAAAGCCATTTTGCATCGCTCTTCGATGGTTTCGAGTGCCGTTTTCATATCATCCTCAGGTCCCCAGATAACGAGCTGTGCATCATCGGGTTGAGCATCCAGCAGGATTCTGATTTTTTCAAAGTCATCCTTTAGCAAAGCAGGTTCAAATTCCTCAGAGTGAACCATATTGGGTTTTTCGAGACATGCTATTACTTTCAGCCGGTCGCTGATCTCATCAGCAAACATTTTTCCGGGCTGGGTAAAATGCGATAAAATCCCCTTAAAGCCGGGAAGGTTGATGGCCATGATGCGGTAGTGCATCTTTTTGGAATCAACCAGCGGCGGATAGGTAAAATTGAAGGAATGAAAACGCAGTTGTTCAAAACGGATTTTCCAGTTTTCAGGTTTGATGGATCTTTTCTTCAGCTCATCGCGGATTGCAAGCAGTGCCCACTGCCTGAAACACTCATTGTGGGTTAGTTCGGGTATCCATCGTGTATGGGCTACACCTTTGATCTCCACCCGCGAACCACCTCGGCAACTTACATTAACATCCTCGCGGCCTGCGCCAATGCCGGTTCTTACATGCCCGGTACTGCGGTTCAGGAAACGGATATAATTGCAGGCCTCCTTCACTTCGTCAGGGTTTACACAGTCGGGGTAAGTAACTGTTTCGATCAGGGGCATACCCAACCGGTCAGTTTTATAGATTCTTACGTGGCCAATGTCAGAAATCTCACGGCAGGCATCCTCCTCGATGCTCAGTTGTATCAGCCTTATCTTCTTGTGCTTCAGGGGTATTTCTCCTTCCACACCTATGATGGCAGTTCGCTGAAATCCTGTCGGGATGCTTCCATCGAGGTATTGCTTGCGCGTAATGTGCACCTCGCCGACTATATTTAGTTTTGACAGGAGCGAAATTTCGATGGCAATTTCCAGAGCCTGACGGTTGATTGGAAACGGCGGTGTGTCGTCCACCTCGTAGGTGCACGTGGTTTCGTTTTTAACGCGGTAAATGATCTCCTTCCTGGTTTTGAACTCCATCAGCGCTGTGCCGTCGTACTCGCCAAGCTCGCTGAGCGTAGGCCGCATGTGCCGGATTAGTTCTGCATCGTAATCATCGTTTTCGTGGTAAAGCCCTGCCGGACAGTTGCAAAAAAGCTTCTTAAAGGTGTGCAACTGCTGGTGAACCTCAAGCCCCGACATGAAACCAATGCGGTCGTAGTCTTTCTGGGTTGCATCTTTGCGGGGTACGTAGCCAATCTTTTTCCGGGAGGATTCGTAATTTTTACGTGCGTCAAATCTTTTTGTCATCTTGGAGGATAGCTGAATTTTGGGCTTCAAATGTAGATATTATTCACAAAAGGGCTGCAAATTACGTTTTTTCGGCTGCCTGGTTGGCTTGCTTACCATGGTCATTGAAGGATCAGAATACCTGGCTCACATCAGGCATTACCAAAAATTGCAGCCCCGGGTTTTAAACAGGTTGCGGATCAAGTTTGCCTTAAGATGATTTTTACATTGAAATTCAGCAGGTTAACCCACATTCAAAATCAAAACTTTTGTCCCCGGATTCGAGAGAAAACTTTTTTTCTGATAAAGTCAAAACTTTAAATGATCAGGTTTTACTATTTTTAGCAAAAATTTTCTCCCATAGCGAGAATGTCATGACTTCAAAAACAAGAAAAACAGTGCTTTTTACACTTCTGGCAGTTGCGCTGATCATTCTGCTGTCAGCGCTTTATTATTTGTTTCTCAGCGATCATGCCAGATACACCAAAAGCCTGAGTAAAGCCGACCATCTTTTTCTGGGCGAGCAGTACCAGTCGGCTAAAGCAAATTATAAAGATGCGCTGGGATACAAGCCGGATGATCCATATTTATTGCTCCGGATTTCGGAAGCCGACAGTCTTCTTGGTATGCAACTGACTGACAGCCTCTTCAAATCAAAACTGATGCTGGCCGACAGCCTATTTCTGGCAAAGGAGTACGAAAGATCACGACAGGTGTATGTTGATGCGATGCAGATCAAACCCGATGATCCTTTCCTGACCGATCAGCTCATAAATGTGAATACGATTATTGAAGAAATCACTTTGAACCGCCAGATTAGTAGCGCAGACTACCACATTGTAGTTGGTGTTTTCCAGAATCAGGAAAATATAGATCAGATGGTGGAGAAAATGAAGCAAATGGGTAACAATCCTCAGGTAATTTATCGCCAACGTTTTGATATGCATGCAGTTACGCACAGCTCATATACCTCCATCCATGATGCTTACAATCAGTTGTGGCGAGTTCAGGAAACCCTATACCCCTATGCCTGGGTACTCCATTACCGAATTGGAAGTTGAAACAGTAAACCAAACGAAAACCCAAAAAAAATATCATCATAAAATGACCGACAACCGAAAATATTGGATCATTATTATGATTTCAGTAATCAACTCTGTAGTTGTAATTTTCCTGGTTATCCAACATTGGTCTGAAAAAGCTGAAACACCCATCAATTCAACGGTAATCAAACAGCAAAAATCCAACACTCTACCATCAACTTCTGCCAGCAACGACGCAACCGCCAGTTCAACAGAGCGCTATCTCGCCAGACTGGCCATCGCCGATAGTCTTTACCTCGCAGGTGATTATGCAGAAGCCCGGGCTATTTACTTAGAGGCCAACGAAATCAGCAATCTCTACAGTTATCCGCTGGACAAGGTAAAGCTCATAGATACCTTGCTAAGCATTGCGAAAGACACGGATTCGGCATTACTTGCAGTTCAAAATACTGAAAATCAATCTGAATCTGACATTTCACAGAAGCCGGCAGCATCCTACTCACTAAATTACCATATTGTTGTGGGCATTTTTGAAGATCCCGCACGTGCTGAAAATATTATCCGGTTGATCGGGAAACACGGGAAAACAGCTACCCTGAAGCCCTATAAAAAGAGCGGCCTCACCGCTGTTATCTTCCACTCCTACCCTACTCTTGATGAAGCCAACCAGCAATTGCCAATCGTCAAACAGCAAATTTCTCCGGATGCATGGATTCTCAGGGCTACTTTCGGCGATTAATGCTAAAACCAAACGTCATTGCGTTAATTAGCTGCATCATGAAATTCAAATCAATGGTTTTACCAAAGCCGATCCCATTTCTTCTTAGGATATCCATCCTTCTGATTCTGACATATTCACTGCAAAATGATTTGTTTGCCCAAAAGAAAACCACAATTCAGCTCATCAAAGCTGAAAAAATGGTTGGCCGGCAGTCTGCAGGTGAGGAGCTCAACATTTTTACCGGCTCGGTGCTGTTTGAGCACGACAGTGTTTTACTCTACTGCGATAGCGCCGTGTTGCGAAGCAAAGCCAACACCCTCGATGCTTTTCGCAACATACGGATACGAGTGAATGATACGCTGAATCTTTATGGCAATCAGCTGTTCTACGATGGAAATACGCGTATTGCCACTGTTACCGGTGATGTGAAACTGGTTGACAACGATGCTACTCTTTATACCGATCGCCTGATTTTCGACCGAAATACGGGCATTGGATTTTACAATACAAACGGGCGTATTGTCAGCGACACCAATGAGTTGGTAAGTCGTGAAGGGTATTTTCATACCAGAACTAAAATTCTCTATTTCAAGAAGAATGTAGTTCTTACCAATCCCGACTACCGCCTCGAATCAGACACACTCGTTTATAACACATCCACCGAAGTTGCATTCATTTCAGGCCCCACCACTATCCGTGGAAAAGACGACTTAATGTATGCCGAAGACGGATGGTATGAAACAAAAACCGGCAAAACCAAACTGATGATTAACCCCTATATTATTGATAATGAAAGATATATTTCGGGCGACACCATTCATTTCGAAAGAGATAATGATGCCGGAGAGGTTTTCGGAAATGTATTTTTGAAAGATACCGTCCAAAACCTGATTGTTCAGGGCAACTATTCCGATTATCGCCGTAGAGATGGTTATGCCTATGTGACACAAAAACCCTGGGCTACATTCATTGACAATGCCGATAGCCTGTGGCTCCACGCTGACACGTTGCATCTTTTCTTCGATACTACGGGGCAGGCCAGTAGTTTCGCTGCTTACAGCCATTGCAAATTTTTCAGGAAAGACCTGCAGGGGATGGCTGATTCCCTTACCTACAGTTTTCGCGATTCCACAATTATTATGTACCATCGCCCTGTGGTTTGGACCGACGAAAACCAGATTACCGCTGAGCAGATCAGGCTTTTCATCTCTAAAAACGCTGTGGATTCGATGTGGATGGAAAATGCAGCCTTCATAATTTCGATGGATAAGCACAGCCCGGAAAATTTCAACCAGATAAAAGGCAAGAACATGACCGCTTATTTCGATGAAAATGAGTTAAACAGGATCATCGTGGTTGGGAACAGCGAAACCATCTACTTCGTAAGGGAAGAAAATGGCAACCTGATTGGCATCAACCGGGCTTTTTCGTCACACATGGAAATCCTGATTGATGAAAGACAAATTACCGACATTTTTTACTTCGACCGTCCCGAGGCCACACTTTTCCCGGAAAATGAGATCCAGCCAAACGAGCTGAAACTGCGGGATTTCAGGTGGTTTGAAAATGACCGGCCACGAAAGCGGGATGACATTTTTATCTGGAATTATGAGGCTCCCGCATTGAGGTAATCCCACAATAGAAAATCTGAATTAATCTGTTTAACTTTCAATCCTATGAAATTCAATCTATGGTACTGATTTCTGAAACCACACCTGAACACTTGCTAATCAATGTTTTGCGTGAATACAAAAACTATTCTGACGCCGAAGTCAAAGCTGCATACAGCGAGTTAAGTCGTCGGGGATCGCTGGAGAACGCCCTCGAACTGATCAGAGAGGAGATGAAAAGAGAAAAATCGTTTTCGCAACAGTCAGTTGCGGATGATTCGACTCCTGAGTTTTATCTTTCCGTTTATAAATCTTTTCGTGCCGGCTCGCGTGAGCAGGTTCTTTTTGAATCGAAACTAATCGGGATGGGCATTCCTTATTACAGCCGCGAAGGCATGAACATCAACGAACCTATGGTTCATTATTACTTTACCAAAGTTGATTTGCCTGTCGCTGAGCGGTTAGAAGCAGAAACCTGGGATGAGACCCACCATCCTGCAGATAACAGCAATGACAATTTGGACAAAGGACCGTCGAGAGCCGCCATTTTCGTGATAGTAATTGCGGCTATAATGGCTGCTATAGCGCTGATTGTCCACTGGTTAAAAAAATGATAGGGAATCAGAGTGATGCGGTGGCGAGTGTCCTGACTTTATTAATGTAGTCGGTAAACAGTGGTTTTAGAGGGAAAAACTTTTCGACGATCTCCTTACGTTGTTCAAAATTGGTGATGGAGCCAAAAGCAACCTTCAAATCCTCCGAAATATCCTCACCGGTAAGAAAGCTAATACCCTGCAGCAGATGGATCAAAACCAGTATCCGATCAGGCGTCATTTCTACTTTGGAGATGATATTCAACGATTTACCGATTAGCGAAGGAACCATGCAATCCAGCTTAAGGTAAGCCGAAATACAGGCCAGCTTTTTTTGGGTCATCGGAAAATTGTCGTTGTTTAGTGTGATGTAGAGCAGGTTGAAGAAATCAGGTTTGATCGGCAGTTTGATGCTGATTTTGTTGCTTCTGATGGATTTACAGGCAGTTAAAAAGTGAGTTCCGTGCCCTTCAGGAATAATTTTGTCGAAAGCAAGAATGTCGTTTGGTTCGGTGCCATTTTTTATCATGTATGAACGCACATACGATTTCAGCGCTTTGTCGTGAAGATTGTAGTATTTTTCGGTAAGAACAGCCGATTTCAGCACCTCCTCGCAAAACGGGAAAGGGTTTTCCTGCATTTTGTCGTAGAAATAGTAGCCGAAATTGGTTGACTTATTCATGTAAGAGATCATGAAGAAAAGCCGTTTGATCTCGTTGTAATGCTGGTTGGTAAGTTGCCACGGAGAATCGAAGAGTGGGTCAAGCGCTTGTTGAAGGTCGGTTTCCAGGAACTCATTGTTATAAGTTGACCTGTAAACCAATTCCTCAATGTTTGCTATCGCCATTGTAGTCATTAAGACCTTCTTTAGATGTGTAAAAAGTTATCAACAATATTATTGCCACATCGAAAAGTCGTAGCCAGATCAATTGTTAATCTGGAATTGAATTAGGGTTAATGATAAATTAAAAATCTGTATATCAGTATCTTCGCAAATTCTGATTTTTCACCGAATTAATTTAAAACTAAAGCTCCGCAAAGTCTGATCGGTTAGTAAAATTATCAAATTGGGAAAATGTTTTTCCAAAATTGAAAAATACGGTGGATTTCTTTTGGCAGGAAAAAAATCCGGATACCTTTGTTGACTTGAAATTTCAGCTTAATCAGTTCATTCATTTCATCTCACCAATAATCTAAATCCAAAATCATGCAAAACATATTAATAACCGGAGGCAATGGCCAATTAGGAAATGAGCTTAGGCTATTATCGTCAGACCATCCTGGTTACAATTTTCATTTCACCGATGTGGCAGAACTTGACATCACCAACCTTTCGGCTGTTGAGGCGTTTGTAACCGGCAGCAGGATTTCATGCATCATCAATGCTGCGGGCTATACTGCCGTTGACAAGGCTGAGACTGACGCTGACAAAGCATTTCTGATAAATGGAACTGCGGTGGGTTTCCTGTCTGCTGCCGCCCGTAAAAACGGTGCTCTGCTGGTACATATTTCGACTGATTATGTTTTCGGTGAAAATCATAGCCGGCCAATAAGCGAAGTCGAAAAGCCTGATCCTCAATCGGTTTATGCCGCTTCAAAACTAAAGGGAGAAGAAGAAGCCATGCTACATAATCCTAAAACGGTAGTAATCCGGACGTCGTGGCTTTATTCCGAGTTTGGCCACAATTTCGTGAAAACCATGATGAAACTCGGGCGTGAACGCGATCGGCTGAACGTTGTTTTCGACCAGGTGGGTACTCCGACTTATGCTGCCGATCTTGCTAAAACCATTTTAGACCTTTTACCAGCCTGGATCGGGCTAAGTCAGCCTGAACTGCTTCATTATTCCAACGAAGGCGTTGCAAGCTGGTATGACTTTGCCACCGCTGTTCACCGTATTGCAAACATCAATTGTGCTGTTTACCCAATCGAAACAAAGGATTATCCGCTGCCGGCCAAACGTCCTTTCTACAGCCTGATGAATAAGGAAAAAATTAAAACACGCTATGGGATTACTATTCCGCATTGGCAGGATAGTTTAAATGTATGTTTGTCAAAGCTGGATAAGTGAAGATTACATGGCGGTTAATAAAACTAGTCATCGGATTTTGACCGGATTGCTGCCAATAATGGTTGCCACTATGCCATTGATTAACAGCAATGCTGCGCTGGATCCGGTTCTGTCTGTCAGGACGTTTTATGTTTCGGTTTTTCTCCTGGCGATCATTCTGATCCTTATCAATTCAAAGGACAAAACATTCATTATCAGTAATGAGGCCAGGGTTTTTATCGTCTTTTATCTTGCTTACCTCCTTTTTTCTGCTATTTCAATTATCAATGCGATCAACCTGGGTGAAGCGCTCTGGGATTGGAGCCGATCGTTATTGTATTTCGGCTTGTTCCTGATTTCGATGGTTATTTTCCAGCAGATTAAAGGCGTCACCAGGATACTTCTTCCGGCATTCCTGGTCTATTCAGCAGTTATTTCAGGCTATGGCATTTTTCAATTGGTTAATCTGACTGCCGAAAGTCCGTTCGATCATCAAGCCTCTTATCTTGTAAGAAGTGTTCTGGCTCACCGAAATATGTTTTCGGAAATGCTTCTGCTTACCTTACCGCTTTTGATTTCAGGTGCTTATCTTCACAAAGGGTGGCTTCGGTTCATGTTCTATTTTCTTTTTGGCATTTCTGTCTTTTTGATCACAATTTTGCTCGTCAGATCGGTTTGGGTTGCATTGTTGGTGCAGGTAATGGTATTAATCTCAGCAGGATTGATCTGGTCAAAATCTCTTGAGATAAATGCCGGATTGCGCAAAAAAATATCCTTTCTGCTTGCTGGTGGTGTAATCGTGGTAGTTTTGGCTGTAGCGGTTTACAGCAGGATGAGTGACCTTATAACCTTGAAAAAGCAGACCGATATCATCGAAAACTACAACTATGGCTCTGCGCAGGAAAGGGTTGTACTTTGGGAAAAATCGTTTGAGATGTTCCTCGACCATCCCCTGACGGGTGTGGGTACCGGCAATTGGAAGATATTATTACCGGCTTATGGCACGGATAGATTGAGGTCGTCGGATGGAGTCGTTATTTTTCAAAGGCCACACAACGACTTCATCTGGGTTTTGGCCGAAAACGGCCTCTTTGGATTCCTTGCTTACTTCGCTATGTTTGTGTTTGCTGCAATAGTGATTATCAGAACTATCCGCACATCACCTGATTTAGCCGGCAGACGACTTGCAATGATGCTGCTGGTTTTCCTGGCTGGCTATCTCGTAATTGCCACATTCAGTTTCCCGAAGGAGCGACCGGACCAGTCGGTTTTTTTAGCTATTGCTTTTGGTTTGATTTTCAGCAGATCAGGGGAAATGGCTGAAAATCCAGTCCACAGACGCAATGCAGTGAAAGGCCTCCTGCTGCTTTTGCCATTCATCGTTTTGACTGGATATATCGCTACAATAAGGCTCAGAAGCGAGATTCACACCCATAAAGCATTCATTTATCGTTCTAAAAGCGAATGGGCTAAAATGATCAGCGAGATTCAGGATGCAGACGGATTTTTCTCCAGGCTCGATCCTACTTCTACCCCGCTGCGCTGGTACAGCGGTTTAGGCTGGTACAACATTGGGAATCAGGAAAAAGCGCTGGCTGATTTCAAGGCAGCTTATCGGGCGAATCCCAACCACCTGCACACAATCAACAACCTGGCAACCAGTTACGGCTTTGCAGGCGAACTGCAGTCAGCCATCAACCTTTACCAAAAAGCAGTGAAGATTTCTCCGGATTTCACTGATGCTTCCATGAATCTGGCGGTGATTTATTTTCTAAGCGAAAAACAGGATTCATGTTACTTTGTTCTACGAAAAATTCAGAACGCTCAAAGCCATCCTCACTACCGCAACCTGATTGTGCAATTGACCTATAAACGCGTGGAAACTTTGAGGGAAAAAATTAACGACCACGACCTTAACATAACCCTGCAAAGGATAAGAAACTCTGAAGACTGGATGGTAAAGGTTTTTGAACAGGCCATTGCCGACAGCATCGAACTGGAAAGGCACCTGGTCATCGAATCCATATATATGCTGGAAAAGGTTGACCAATCCATCAGCACCGAAAGAGCTGATCTGCTGAGAAATAAATATCTCTCCCATCCAAATTGATTTTTTTTAGCTGTACGGAGAGAGATTTAACTACTTTTGTTTCTGAATTCTGACAAATCGCATTTCGATCAATCAATTTGAGTTCAAATGAAAACCACACCCAGACGTATTTTCAGCCTGATATTTCCAATCCTGGTGATGATTTTTAATACATCGCAGGGACAAACTCTTATCAATCTTCAACCTTCGTCTGGTCAAAAGGGGCAGCAGCTCACCCTCACCCTCTCGGGGCAAAATACACATTTTCAACAAGCTACCGGAACATCTTTCTGGCTTCAACAGGCAACCTCCACGATGATTTACCCTGAGAGCATTAATATTGGAAGTAATACAATAATGTCCGGAAATTTCCTGCTATCCAACGACTTACCAACCGGGAGTTATGATGTTTCAGCAGTTAATTCTATTGACGGCCAGTTGTTTATGTTCGATGCTTTTGAATTATTACCCAACCCTGATCCGCCATTTCTTACCGGGGTAGCGCCAAATCAGGCAACCCAAGGTCAAACGCTCAGCTTGCTGATATCCGGGCAAAACACTAATTTTCAGGCAGGTACAGGCACCTTTGTATGGTTCAGTCAAGGTTCCGAAACTATTGGTCCGAATTCTTACAATACATTGAGCAATAATACTTTGGAAGCCAATTTTACCTTCGGATTCTGGCACCAGCCTGGCTACTATGATGTTAACACGGTGAACCAACTCGACGGAACACTTACCTTGCCTTCCGGTTTTCTGCTGCTCGAAGGGCTTGCACCGACAATTACTTCGGTTGTTCCTGATAATTCAGTTAACGGAACGTGGGCAGATTTGGATGTTTTTTTCGAAAATACGCAACTACTCAATTGTGGGTATATTTATGCTGAAATTGAAAGGTTTGGCATTCTGCACAGTTTCGAAAACAGCGAAGTCATCACCAACACTCAGCTTCACATCAATTCGCTTCTGCCGTACACGTTGCAGATGGGATACTATAATCTCAATATTTACACCGATCTTTATGGCCAGATTACTTTGCCAAACGGCTTCCTGATCGTGAACAACCCTTACCCGCCGCAAATTGTTTCCATCCAGCCTGACTTTGCATACAAAGAAGAATATTTTATTGTCCAGATCGAAACCGTCAATACATGGTTTTTGAACACCAATGTAACCTATGCTTGGCTAACCAATCCAGACAATTCATTTATGACAAGCTACGGAGACGTTGTTCCGGCCAACGACACAAGCCTGGCAGTCGGATTCTCAATTCCTGACTGGTTTTGGCCCGGCCTTTACGACCTGCAAATTTACGATGAAATAGACGGAGTAATGATTCTGCCTCAAAGTTTTGAAATTAGGGATACGCTGATAGGGATTCATACGCTTGGAAAAAATTCAGGATTTATGATAAGTCCGAATCCGGTGAATGAAGTTATGAAGCTAACCAGTGAGGAAGACCTACCCGGATGTTCTATCTCAGTTTTCAATATTATGGGAAAAATGATGTTAAATGAAAGTATTGAAATAAAAGCGGGGGTCAACGTTGAAATTTACTTCAGCGACCTGGCTCCCGGCATGTATTTCATCAAAATCGAAAGCAAAAACATAATCTATACTAAGAAAATCATAAAAATCTGATAATCATGGAAAAAAAGAAAATTGATCCGAAAGC